>Ga0180429_10005031_pt1 | contig 10526 bp, 10 predicted proteins | sample SS_ome_FD_132428 | JGI IMG/M metagenome (GOLD analysis project Ga0180429, IMG submission 132428) | Hypersaline lake sediment archaeal communities from the Salton Sea, California, USA - SS_1_S_1 metaG | ecosystem: Environmental > Aquatic > Non-marine Saline and Alkaline > Hypersaline > Sediment ...
GGGTGTTGTCCTGCATGCGCCAGTTTTACCAGTATGCACTGCGTGAAAACCTGGTTTCCAGTGATCCGTCCTCCCAGCTTGAATCGCCGGCACTTGGCAGACCGTTGCCAAAATCACTCAGTGAGGCGGAAGTTGAAGCTTTGTTGAAAGCGCCGGATGAAGAAACCGCAGAAGGCTTGCGCGACAGGGCGATGCTGGAATTGTTATATGCCACCGGCCTGCGTGTTTCGGAACTGATTGGCCTGCGCCCCGATCAATTGAGTATGACGCAAGGTGTGGTACGCGTCATTGGTAAAGGCGGCAAAGAACGACTGGTACCACTGGGTGACGAGGCCCATTTCTGGATAAACAAATACCTGCGCAATGCCAGGCCCGAGTTGCTTCATGAAAAACCCGGAAATTTTCTGTTTGCCACACGGCGTGGTGATGGAATGACACGCCAGGCTTTCTGGTACCGCATAAAAAAACATGCCCAGGCGGCAGGTATCAACAAGCATCTTTCGCCACATACGCTCAGGCATGCATTTGCCACGCATCTGGTCAACCATGGTGCCGACCTCAGGGTGGTGCAGATGCTGCTGGGCCACAGTGACCTGTCTACGACACAAATATATACCCATGTAGCCCGGGAACGCCTTAAATCGGTTCACGCCAGTCATCATCCCCGCGCTTGAACCAGTACCTGAGGGAACCTCACGGAAATTTTGCGTTCTATCAACAAACCTGGTTTATCAGGTATTCATCAGTTTCTGAAACTTTTCTAAAATGTTAATGTTCCGGAAATAATTTTTTAACTTTCCCATATTCGAGAAAATTCATGTCGAAAAATCAATTGTTCAGACCGTATGTGGTCATGCTGGCCATTGTTTCACTGCTGCTGAGTACGCAAGCCGTGGCAAACAAAGTTGAAAATACCGAGATAATTCAAAATATTACAAAAAACCTGCAAACGCTGATTCCGGTCGAGCCGGACCAGATCAACACAACGCCTGTTGAGGGACTTTATGAAGTCATGTACGGCCCGCGACTTGTTTACGTAACCGAAGACGGTCGTTTCCTGTTGCAGGGCAGCATCATTGATATGCAGACACGCGAAAATATCACCGAGCCACGTCTGATGAAGGCGAAAATAGATGCGGTTGAAGCTGTTGGTGTTGATAACATGCTGATTTTCAGTCCACCCGAAGGTACCGAGGTAAAACATCGTGTCAATGTGTTTACCGACATCGATTGCGGCTACTGTCGTAAACTGCATGCTGAAATGGCGGCTTACAACAAGGACGGTATTGAAATCCGTTACCTGTTTTACCCCAGGGCAGGTCGTGGTAGCGAATCCTATAATAAAGCTGTAAGGGTATGGTGTGCCAAGGATCGTCTTGAGGCCATGGACATTGCCAAAGCCGGTGATCCTGTGAGAGGTAGCAACACTGACTGTGAAAACCCGGTTGATGACCACATGACCCTCGGTACAATGGTAGGCGTTACCGGTACTCCTGCACTGGTACTTGATGATGGTCAACTGCTTCCTGGCTATGTGCCGGCCGATCGCCTGATCAAAATGCTTGACGCCCGTAAATAATCCAGCGAATAAATGGTTCACCTATTTAGCTATGCTGCCAAGTCTGACAGAGGCCTGGTACGTCAAAACAACCAGGATGCTTTTCATGTTTCACTGGAACATGGCGTGGTGGTTGTGGCTGACGGTATGGGAGGACACCAGGCAGGAGAAATTGCCAGCCAGGTGGCGATCGAAGCCATCAAGAATGATTTTGAAAAGGATCACTGGGAAGCCGAAGGTGATGAAATGCAGACCCTGCTTAAACTGGGGTCTGCAGTAGAAAAAGCCAATCGCCTGATCCGCTCTGCCTCGAGTGGTCGTCCCGAACTGCAGGGTATGGGTACAACCATCGTTGCCGGGCTGTTTCGGCTTGGCCGGGTTTTCCTGGCCCATGTAGGAGATTCCAGGATCTATCGTCTCAGGGATAATAAACTCCAGCAGATCACCACTGACCATTCGCTTGTGCAGCAACTACTTGATGCTGGCACTTTCAGAACCGAACAGGAAGCCGCTCAAGCCGGTATAGGTTCGAACGTGCTGACACGGGCCCTGGGTATTGAAGACCAGGTCGAAGTCGATGTCACTGATGAGCCACTGGAACCTGGCGACGTGTTTTTATTCTGTTCAGATGGCTTGACCAACATGCTGCCCGACAACGATATCGAACGCCTGGTTAATCATTACTATCCAGACCTGGAAGCTGCTGTTGAGCGTCTTACTGTTGGGGCGCTTTCTTCTGGTGGGCTTGATAACATCACTGTTGTGCTGGCTCAGCCCGAGGTCGAAGACAAATAAGCAGCAGTAATTCATATTGCCGCGGTCTGGATTGTTAAAAGGTGCTTTTATCAGTTATTGATATCGAGCAGCAGTGATAAATTCACCAAACGACTCACACCAGACAATTACGCTGGTGAATTTCCCCGGATCAATCGAGGCCGGGGTCTCTACAATGAAATTAGTAAATGTCTTGATGTCACCAACCTGAACCATTTGATTTTTAAGCCGTTTAAAATCAACTTCAGTTTCAACGAATTCAGGCGATAGGTAGAGCTTGTAATCCGGGCCTGGCGCGAGCATACCCATTAGTGTGATGTGTTTTAGACCCACTAACACCTGGCCATCACCCCAGGGAGATTCTTTCACTTGAGAGATGACAGCAACAGGGTATTTTCAACAAAAACTACAGTTCGTTTAAAAGCGTTATTCCTAACAGGTTGAAAATCGACGCTTCAGATAAATCCGGCAAGCCTGCTGGTTACAACTTGTCTTTCATATCAAACAACAGGTCGAGGGCTTGCTTCGGTGACAGGTTGTTAAGGTCTGTCTCAGCCAGTAATTTTTCAATTTCCGAAGGTTCCTGTTCTTCACAGGGTTCAAACAAAGACAGCTGGTTTACGCGGTTGTCGGCATCGGCCTTGGCGGTTTCTTCCAGTTCCAGCAGTCTCTGGCGCGCCTGTTTGATAACGTGCCTGGGGACGCCGGCAAGCGAGGCAACCTGTAAACCGTAGCTTTGACTGGCCGGGCCGTTTTTGACTGCGTGCATGAAAATAATTTCATCGCCGTGTTCGAGAGCATCAAGATGAACGTTACTGATGTTTGGGTAGGATTCGGCCAAAGTTGTCAGTTCGAAATAGTGAGTGGCAAATAACGTATAGGCCTGTATTTTACGCGCCAGTTCGATGGCGCATGCCCATGCCAGCGACAAGCCGTCAAAGGTGCTGGTGCCGCGACCAATTTCATCCATTAATACCAGTGACTGTGAAGAGGCATTGTTCAGAATGGTTGCCGTTTCCTGCATTTCCACCATGAAGGTTGAACGGCCACCGGCAAGGTCGTCGGATGCGCCGATTCTGGAAAATATGCGGTCTACCGGCCCCAGTGTGGTCTTGCTCGCTGGTATAAAGCATCCTGCATAAGCAAGCAGTACAATCAAGGCAGTTTGACGCATGTAGGTGGATTTGCCACCCATGTTGGGGCCGGTGATAATCAGCATGCGATTGTTGTCGTTGATTTCTACCGGGTTGGGTACAAAGGCTTCTTCATTCACCTGTTCGACAACCGGATGGCGGCCTTGCGTGATAGACAATCCGGGGGCATCGCTGAAAGCAGGGCGTGACAGGTTCAGGGATTCGGCCCTTTCTGCAAGGTTGCAGAAAACATCCAGCTCGGAAACTTTTTCAGCTGTTTCCTGCAAGGCAGGCACATCCGGCAAGAGTTTTTCAAGTAATTCATCATACAGACCTTTTTCGCGGGAGAGGGCGCGTTCACGCGCAGACAAAACCTTGTCTTCAAATTCTTTGAGCTCTGGAGTGATGTAACGTTCTGCTGCCTTGAGTGTCTGCCGGCGAATGTAATCGGCCGGGACATTGTCAGAATGTGCACGACTGATTTCAATGTAGTAACCATGGACACGATTGTATCGCACTTTAAGTGTATCAATAGCGGTGCGTTTTCTTTCGCGTTGTTCAAGGTCGATCAGGAACTGGTCGGCATGGGTAGACAGGTTGCGCAGTTCATCCAGCTCATTATCGTAGCCTTCTGCGATCACGCCGCCATCGCGGATAACCACAGGTGGCTGTTCAATGATTGCGGCCTGTAACAGCCTGGCCTGTTGTTCATGCAGTGAAAGTTTGTTTCCCAGCGATTGCAAATGGTTGTCAGCTGATGAAATTAACTGTTGTTGTATGGCAGGTAAGGTAAGCAGTGAATCCCTTAACGTCGCCAGGTCGCGAGGCCTTGCTGTTTTCAGTGCTACTCTTGCCAGGATGCGTTCCAGGTCGCCAATGGCATTCAGTTCTGACTGCAATGCTTCATAAACATCCTCAGACAGCAGGCTCTCAATGTTGTCATGACGAAACTGAATAATATTCAGGTCGCGGACCGGCTGGTTCAGCCAGCGACGTAATAGCCGGCTGCCCATGCTGGTTGAGCACTGGTCAAGCAGTCCGAGCAGGGTATTGTCTGAGTCGCCTTTGCTGTTGGTATCGATTTCAAGGTTACGCCGGGTTGCCGCATCAATAACGATGTAGTTCTCATGGCGCTCAACTTTAAGTTGTTGAATGTGTGGCAAGGCTGAACGTTGCGTGTCTTGTACATAGGCCAGGATGCATCCGGCAGCGCGTATTGCCTCCGGCATGTCTTCACAACCAAACCCCGTCAGGTCTTTGGTGGCAAACTGCTTGATCAGCAGTTGCTCGGCGGTATCCACATCAAAGTGCCAGACCGGTCGACGTGTAACGCTCATTCCCGGTAACGGTGTAAAGGCGGCTTCATCAGAATCGGGCAACAGGGTTTCTGCCGGTTTCAGTCGCTCCAGTTCGCTGAGCAGGGCTTCTTCATTGCCAAGCTGCTGTAAAATAAATTCGCCGGAAGACAGGTTGATACTGGCCAGGCCAAACAATTGATTGTCAGTTGCAGGAAAAATACCGCATAACAGGTTATCCAGGCGTTCCTGCATCAGGGAATCATCGGTGACCGTGCCCGGTGTTACGATGCGAACCACCTGGCGCTCAACCGGGCCTTTACTGGTAGCCGGGTCGCCAACCTGTTCACAGATAGCAACAGATTCGCCCAGTTTTACCAGCTTGGCCAGGTAGTTTTCAGCGGCATGATAAGGGACTCCGCACATGGGAATGGGCTGGCCGTCGCTCTTGCCGCGTTTGGTCAGCGTGATGTTCAGCAGACGTGCCGCTTTCTCGGCATCTTCAAAAAACAGTTCGTAGAAATCTCCCATGCGATAAAACAGCAACTTGTCACGATGCCCGGTCTTTATTGCCAGGAATTGCTGCATCATGGGAGTGTGCGTGCTGGTTTTATCCTTGCCGGTTTTGCTCATTGGATAACGTCGCTGCCAGCCTAGTCGAGAAGATAACGAACGGCAAAACCACCTGCTTCAATGCGCACAATCTCAGCTTCAATAATCGGTGCATCATCAATATCAATGGATTGAATGGTTACCTGGTCTTTCAGTTGCAGGCCGATTTCATCTCTCGTCAGCAGGTAGGCACCCGTGTGAGACATATCCCGGGTTTTGAGGATGTGTGCTCCGGCCGTGGGGTGAGTCATACGCACACCGGCGCGGAATGCTGTGCGAGTATCTGAACGTTTTTCATTCATCGTGTGCCTCAAAAATTAAGCAGTTTTCTTGTCAACAGAACAATAGCCACGATGATAATGATACCAAGAATTTTTTCCATGACTTTGGGGGATGCCTTGAATGAACCGAAAAAGGAGCCGACCGTGCCACCAATCAATGCGGCGGTGATCAACGGGATGTAATCGCTCAGGTCGATAGCATTGTGCTGAATGCGCGAGGCCAGGCCAGCCAGCGAGTTCAGCCAGACAAAAATAGCACCGCAGGCAGCGGCTTCTTTTCCCGAGCCAAGGCCGAGCACAATAATCAGGGGAACCAGGTAAATGCCGCCGCCAATGCCGACGATGCCAGCAATCAGGCCAAGTATTGAACCGGCAAACAGGGAAATAATGATTTTCTGAAAGTTGTTCAGGTTCAGCCTCAGGCTGGTGTTTTGCCACAAATAGATTCGGGCAGCAACAAACATCAGGGAGACCAGCAATACCCAGTAAAACAGTGTGGCAGGGATATTCAGCGACCCTCCCAGGTAGGCCATCGGTATGGACGACACCAGAAACGGCAGAATCAGTTTTATTCTGCCATGCCCGTTGCGTAGAAAGTTGTAGCTGCTGATGGTAGTGACCATCAGGTTGAGCGACAGGGATACCATGGGGATTGCCAGCGGGCTCATGCCGACAATGGCCATGAGCGCGGTATAGGATGAACCACCGCCGAGGCCAACAGATGAATAGGCGAAGGCGACGATAAAAAACAGTGCCGGCAGAAACCAGGGTGATGAAAGAATCAGATCCAGTGACATGTCAGAATTTCTGGATGAGAACTCCCGCGCGCGGGAGTAAATTAATTATTTTTCATCCATGCGCGGGTACATTTGCGCGAAGTTGCAAGGGCGGGTACGAATATCCAGTTGTTCTTTGAGAACGCCTTCCCAGCCAGTACGACATGCGCCGGTTGAGCCCGGCAGGCAGAACATCAGGGTTTTATTGGCAAGCCCGGCGACGGCCCGTGATTGTATGGTGGACATGCCGATATCTTCCAGCGATACGGCACGAAACAGTTCACCAAAGCCTTCAATAGTTTTGTCGAACAGGGGAGTTATGGCTTCAGGTGTGCTGTCCCTGCCAGTCAGGCCAGTGCCGCCGGTGCTGATAATGACTTCTACGCCAGGGTCTGCAATCCAGCGTGAAAAGATTTCACGCATGCGGTATATGTTGTCAGCCACGATATCACGGTCGACCAGTTCATGGCCGGCATCAAGCAACTGTTCTTCCAGATAATCACCAGAAGTGTCATTTTCACGGGTGCGCGAGTCAGATACAGTCAGGATAGCGATTTTCAGTGGTGAAAATTCGGTGGCGTGAGCATGGCCCATAAGTCAACTCCGGTCATAGTGCTAAATCAGGACGCTCTTTATAAAGCATCAAGGTGGCATGATGCAAAACAATTTCCTGTATGATGTGCAGGTATGATCCAGAAACTGAAAAGCTCGATTCTGTTTCGCGTTGCGCTGGCAATGGCCGCGATCGTTTCTCTGGCGTTTGCCGGTATGTTCAGTTCAGTTTTTATTGCCCAGACATCCGAAGGGTTTGCCGCTGCCATTAACCAGGCAGGTACCTTGAGGATGCAGTCTTACCGTATTGCCAGCAGTCTGGTTCATCACCAAGCAACAGATACGCCCTATTCAGGAGTGGCAACAGCCGGTCTCGTTGAGGAATTTGAACAGCGTCTGCTAAGTGAGCGTATCCACCAGGTTGTATCCGCAGATGGCAATTCCGTGGTTTTCGATGCTTACCGTACAGTAGAAGATCAATGGAACACTATCATGAGGCCAGCGCTGGATAATTACATGAAGTCTACTGATACAGATCCGCTGTTGCTTGATCTGCAGCCGGTTGAAGATTCACGAAAATTTTATCTTGCTAACGTGGATGGTTTCGTAGACAACATTCATCACTTTGTGAAGGTGCTGGAAGTTGAAGCTGAAAACAAGATTCAGCAGCTGAGAATACTGCAGATATTCATTCTCTTGCTGACCCTTTTGGTAATCGCCATAGTCATGCATTTTATGCGTGATAGCGTACTGTCTCCTTTAAAAAATCTGATGGCTGCAGCCAGCGCGGTAAAAAAAGGGGATTTTGATTTGCGTGCCGCGGTGAAACGCGATGATGAACTGGGTCAGCTTGCCACAGCCTTCAACACCATGTCCGAGAACCTGTCTGAAATGTATGCAGAACTGGAACACAGGGTTCAGCAGAAGACGGCCGACCTGGAACGCACCAACCGATCCCTTGAGTTGTTGTACATGACAACCAAAAGATTGAGTGAATCGCCTGTCTCGCAGGATGTGATGATAGAGGTGATTCACGATATTGAACAACAGATTGGCATTCGCAGTGGCACAGTGTGCCTGGGTAAGCCGGGTGATCCTGTTGCCTATCGTATGGCGTCTACAGGACAGAACAAGACATGGAATGCCAGTGAGGGAGACCGATTGAAATGTGAACGCTGTTTCGGAAAGGGGGAGGCGCATACTTTCAGGGTACGACTTGGAACGCCCCGGGAGAGTTCGGTTTATTCCATACCCATTGTCGACCAGGATCGCCAGTACGGTGTTTTACTGGTAGAGCTGTATCAAAATGATCAGCTCAATGACTGGAAAAAACGCCTGCTCGAAACAGTGGCCAGTCATATCGCGCTGGCGCTCAACATGACTGAGAAGGCTTCCCAGAGTCGCATGCTGGCTTTGTCGGAAGAGCGCAGTGTGATAGCCAGGGAACTGCATGACTCACTGGCACAATCGCTTTCTTATCTGAAGATACAGGTGAGCCGTCTGGAAAAATCCATGCTCAGCGAGGCTGATTTGCGGCTTAGCCTGGATATCAGTGGCGCTATACGAAATGGACTTAATGATGCTTATCGCCAGCTCAGGGAATTACTGACAACCTTTCGTCTACGCATCAATGAAGCCGGGCTGGCGGCGGCGCTGGAAGAAACCGTACGTGAATTTGATAGTCGCAGTGATGTCGATATCGAACTGGTCAGTCGCATAGGCAATTGCCAGTTTGGAGCAAATGCGGAAATTCATCTGATTCATATCATCAGGGAGGCACTGGCCAATATCCTGCAGCATGCCCATGCCAGCAAGGCGCGTGTGCTGCTGCAGTGTAATGCCGAAGGTAATGCCACCCTGCTGATTGAAGATAATGGTATTGGCATGCTTGAAAAACAGGCACAACAGCATCACTATGGCCTTACCATCATGCAGGAACGTGCCGGGGGACTAGGCGGGAATCTTGAGGTAAGTCACCCTGAAAAGGGTGGAACAACCATTAAACTGACTTTTGAAATCTGAACATGGAAACTGACGCAAGCTACAAGGTCATTTGTATTGACGATCATCCTCTGTACCGCAAGGGAATTTCCGATCTGCTGGACATGGATGATGCACTCGAACTGGTTGGAGAGGCGGCGGACGGCCAGGAAGGACTCAGGCAGATACAGGCTCTCAACCCCGATATCATTTTGCTGGACATCAATATGAAAGGCATGAGTGGCCAGGAAACGCTCAAGGTAATCAAGCAGCAAAATGCAGATGCTCATGTGTTGATGATGACAGTTTCCGACAGTGAAGATGATGTAGTTACTGCTTTGCGTAATGGTGCCGATGGCTACCTGTTAAAGGATATGGAGCCGGAAGACATGCTCAAGGCGATTCACAAGGCCTTGCAAGGGCAGATTGCCATCAGTGAACCATTAACCCAGTTACTGGCCTATGCGTTGCGCTCTGATGGCGATCCGCCTAATGATGTACAGGCCGCAGGGCTGACTGATCGCGAATGCGAAATCCTCAGACATGTTGCCAAAGGTGAAAGCAACAAGACGATTGCACACAAGCTGTCGATCTCCGAGGGCACCGTCAAAGTGCATGTAAAACATGTCCTCAAAAAGCTGAATTTGCGCTCGCGGGTCGAGGCGGCCGTATGGGCGCTGAAGACAACTGATCTGGATCAAGAAAAGTGAAGTAAAGTTGGCTGGCAAACAGTTGTATAAGTAACTGCGCAACTAATTATTCTCTATTTATTCAACATCTTATATCGCACCATACCTACTTGGTGGTATGCATGACTTACTACCTATTCGGTAAAGAAAATCCTTTCTGTGTGGAGTATTAATATCTCATCGTTTATTCGGGATAACCCTTAAAGAGGTCTTGAAAACGCATGAACAGGATGCAATTCCTGCGCGGCAGAACGGATCAGTTCAGACCGCCGTGGGCAATTGATGAGTCACGCTTTGTCGAACTCTGCAGTCGTTGCGGTGACTGTCAGTCTGCCTGTGAAGAAAGCATTATTGAAAAAGGGCGTGGCAGCTTTCCTGTTATCAACTTTCAAAAGGGTGAATGTATTTTCTGTGGTGACTGTGTTGACCAATGCGCAACCGGGGCACTGCAAAAACAGCATTTTGAGGCCAGTGAACAGCCGTGGATGTTGACAGCTGTCATTAGTGAAAAATGCCTGAGCAACAAGGGTGTGGAATGCCGTATTTGTGGTGATCGTTGCACTGAGAGTGCTATCCGTTTCCGCCCGCAAGTGGGTGGGAAATATACCCTTGAATTTGATTCTGATGCCTGTTCCGGTTGTGGTGCCTGCGTAGCACCATGTCCGGTTCAGGCCGTCACCATAGCTTCTACACGATTGGAGGATTGTGCATGAATATTTGCGGAATACTGGTTCACACCCAGCCGAATAATTTTGATGCTGTGCGAGAGCGATTGCTTTCGGTGCAGGGCGTTGAGGTTCATGGAATGAGCAAGGAAGGCCGTGTTGTCATCACCCTGGAAGAGGACAACGAAGACCAGATGGCCGAATCGCTTCA
>Ga0180429_10005032_pt1 | contig 10526 bp, 9 predicted proteins | sample SS_ome_FD_132428 | JGI IMG/M metagenome (GOLD analysis project Ga0180429, IMG submission 132428) | Hypersaline lake sediment archaeal communities from the Salton Sea, California, USA - SS_1_S_1 metaG | ecosystem: Environmental > Aquatic > Non-marine Saline and Alkaline > Hypersaline > Sediment ...
GGGTGTTGGTGTATACAATTGAAAACAGGCTTAAACCGTGTGGCTGTAATATGTTGCGCTGATATTCCCGCTTGGTCGTAGTAAACTCACGCTAGACGATGTCCTTTCACGACCCAAGACGGTCGGTGTCGGAAAAAAGGGGGTATTTTGCACGTAGCGAGACACTGGCTCGCAAAAATACTCGCCATCCGGGACGGCCCGGCAGAGGGGGATAGCGATAATCGCCGATACGTGCGAAGATCGTTAGTCTCCAAGGGCCGAGTTCTGCACGAACAGGGACGTCACCGCGTGCAAAACGTGGAACAGGTCATGGAAAACAAATAGTGGTTTGTCCGAGTTGCAGAGTCGAGATGGACGGACCGATAGGGAGTGCCGCTTTTCTGGAGTATGAGCGATGTACGAGATCTTCGATCACACTGCCGACCTGGGGCTGCGGATCCGTGCGGACGATTTGCCTCAACTGTTCGAGGACGCCGGCCGCGCGCTGTTCTCGGCCATCGTGGTGAACCTCGACGGAGTCCGGCCTGTCGAGGAAGTGATGTTCGAGATCGAGGCCGAGCGTTGCGACGAACTGTTGCGCGACTGGCTGGCTGAACTACTCTACGTGTTTCACCTCAGGCACCTGCTCTTCTCGCAGTTTGAGGTCCACATCGAAGAGAACAAGGTGCAAGGAACCGCCCGAGGCGAGCCGCTCGACCCGGCTCGACACACAATCGACACCGAAATCAAGGCTGTTACGTACCACGGCCTGAAGGTGGAACGCGACGAATCCGGTTGGGTGGCCGAGGTGATTGTGGATATTTAGGTGGTATAGTCGTTGTTCGCTCCAGGAACAAAACGCTGGTTCGCGGAGATGTTATGAATCATTCGGAAACAGCTTGTACGATGGGCCTCCGAGCCCGTCGGGAAGTTGGAAATGTTCTGGATTCGACGGGCTCGGAGGCCCATCGTACAAGCTGTAGGAAGGAATGAGCCATGTCCAAACCAGGCTATACCGGTCCGCTGGAGCGGATCGGCGAGTGCTGCTGGCGGATTCCGAAGGACTATAAGGTCGGGATGCGGGTCGAGGGGCGGATCTTCGCCGACGATCGTCTGCTTCAGCAGATCCGCTCCGACCAAGCGCCCGAGCAGGTGGCCAACGTGGCCTTCCTGCCGGGTATCCAGATGGCCAGCCTGGCCATGCCCGACATCCACTGGGGATACGGGTTTTGTATCGGCGGCGTCTGTGCGACTGATCCGGAGGCCGGCGGTGTGGTCTCTCCGGGCGGGGTCGGATACGACATCAACTGCGGCGTACGGCTGATGCGGACGAATCTTCCCGGCCACGAAGTGCGGCCGAGAATCGAGCCGTTGATGGAGCGTCTATTTCGGCAGATCCCGGCCGGAGTGGGCCGGGGCGGTCCGTATAGATTCAACGACAAGGAACTTAGGCGCGTGTTGCGTCGCGGGTCGAAACACCTCGAGAAGAAGGGGCTTGCCACGCACGGCGACGTCGAACACACCGAGGCCGGCGGCTGTTTGCCCGACGCCGATCCCGACTGCGTCAGCGATCGTGCCATGCAGCGAGGTACCAGTCAATGCGGAACGCTGGGTTCGGGCAACCACTTCCTTGAGGTCCAGGTCGTCGACGAGGTGTTCGATGAGCCGGCCGCCCGAACGATGGGACTGGAACAGGGCCTGGTGTGCGTGATGATCCACAGCGGCTCGCGAGGGCTGGGCTATCAGGTCTGCGACGATTCGCTGAAACAGCTCCGCAACGTACCCGCCAAGTACGGCATCGAGTTACCCGACCGCCAGCTTGCCTGTGCCCCGGTCGAGAGCCCCGAGGGCGAGGCCTATCTGGGGGCCATGCAATGTGCGGCGAACTACGCCTGGGCGAATCGGCAGTTGCTGATGTCGCAGGCACGGCAGGTATTCGCCGAATTCTATGGCAAGTCATGGGAATCGCTGCAGATGAATCTGATTTACGACGTCGCCCACAATATCGCCAAGATCGAGCAGCATTCGGTCGAAGGCCGCCGGAAGACGCTTTGCGTCCATCGCAAGGGGGCCACGCGGTCGTTTCCGGCGGGGCATCCGGAACTCCCCCAGCCGTATCGACACATCGGCCAGCCGGTGATTATCCCCGGCGACATGGGCCGAGCCAGTTGGGTGCTGACGGGACAGCAGGCCAGTATGAAACTCAGTTTCGGCAGTACTTGCCACGGTGCGGGCCGCGTTATGAGCCGCACGGCCGCGGTGCGACACGCCCAGGGCCGCCGCATCGACCGGGAATTGTCCGAAAAGGGTATTGTGGCAAAATGCCGAAGTTGGAAGGGCCTTGCGGAAGAACAGCCGGCCGCCTACAAAGACGTCAGTCTGGTGGTCGATGTCGTACACAGGGCCGGTCTGGCCGGCAAAGTCGCTCGACTGCGACCAATCGGGGTCGTGAAAGGGTAATCGCTGAGGTCGATGAATGCCGATAGCAGCCGATGGGGTCCCTTACAGCGTAGTGACTACATCCTTGGCTGGGTAAGTCTTGCAAGATGGGCTATAGTGTATCGTGAAGATTTTGTTCCTGCTTGCTTTATTCGTGATTGTTGCGTCAAGGGAAGGAACCGTCGCATGACTCGCATTCTGCCGCACGTTCTTTTCATGGCTGCATTCGGTTTGAGCGTTGGTTTCGCGTTTGCCGACGATGCGGCAGAGGCTTTCACCAATAACTACTTCGGGATTCGCCTTCCGCTGCCGGACCCGGACGACTGGCCCGTGCTCACAAACCGGGAACTCGCCATGTCCCTAGCCGAGTTCATGCAAGCCACGGGCGTTGGTGCCGAAGAGTTGCGGCAGCGATGCGGATCGGTGTTGCTGGGAATCTCGCGCCACTCGCCCACCAAGGATACGAGTCGGTTCAACTCGAATCTGATGATCTTTGCAGAGTCGATCACGTCGCAGGCCGGCAAAATTGCGAACGCCGAGGAGTACCTCGAGGCGGTTGCCGACGTTCAGCAAAACCTCGGTTTGAGCGAGTTGACCCTACAAGAACCGGAAGAAGTCGTTGTGGGCGGAAAGAAGTTCCACGCCCAGGATAGCCGCTTAGTGCTCGGTGAAACAAGCGTTCGGCAACGGATACTCGTGACGACCATACGCAACCACTTCTTCGTGATGCACGTTAGTGCGGGAAGCGAGGCCGAGTTCGGAGAACTGATGGACTTGGTTGAAACGGCCGACTTCTCGATGCCGGAGACCGAGACCCTGCAAGGTACGAAGGACTCGGTGTTCCTCGTCCACGACGACGACACGGTGACCGACACTCGGACCGGGCTGATGTGGCAGGCGGCTGACAGCCAGCAGACAATGGCCCAAAACGACGGCAAGGCGTACGTCGGCGACCTCGATTGCGGCGCGCACGATGACTGGCGGTTGCCTTCCTACGAAGAACTGGAAGGGCTCTATGAAAGCCTCGGCAGCAAAGCCAGCGGAAACGAAAACCGTTGCGTTACGCCTTTTCAGTGGACGGGGACCATCTACTGGTCCGGCTCGGAAGTCCATGAGAGGGGGTCGCTCGAAGCAATGAACTTCGAGAATCGGGAGCACCTGTTCTATCAGCCTGGTGCGGGCTGGAACTACTGCTACGTTCGTGCCGTGCGAGGCGACAATCGGTCGGGACCCGGCGGCGTACCCTTTGCCGAGATCGCTCCGCTGGTCGAGGAGCCTCCTCCGTCGATGGTCGGAAGAATCGTCAGGGGTGCCGGGATCGTGCTAATGGTCATCGGCGGCCTGTGGCTCGCGCAGGCCGTGCTGAAGGTGATCTTCAGATGAGGGACGACAACCATGAGGCAACCCTCCGATAATCCCCGCTTGTTTCAGGTCGCGTCAGCGGCTACCATATTGGTTGTTCTGGTTGGTTGTCAGAGGGCCGATTCGACAGGAGGGAAGTCTATGAGCATCGAAGTCAGCAGCCCGGCTTTCGCGCCGGGAGAGCCGATTCCCAAAAAGTACACCGGGGAGGGAGCGGACGTATCGCCGCCGCTTTCATGGTCGGGTGTTCCGGAAGGAACCAAGGAACTGGCCCTGATCTGCGACGATCCCGATGCCCCCGGTGAAGAGCCGTGGGTGCACTGGTTGATCTACAAGATCCCGGCTAATGTCACCAGCTTGCCGGAAGGTATTCTGCCGGAAAAGCGGTTGAAGCGACCTAAAGGCCTTTTCCAAGGGGCGAACTCCTGGTCAATGGGCCGAACGATCGGCTACCGCGGTCCCTTGCCACCACCGGGTAGCGGTGCACACCGATATTTCTTCACGCTCTACGCCTTGGAAGCACACCTGCCAGTTCAGCCGGGCCTGAGCAAGAAAGTCTTGCAGCAAGAGATCGGCGACCACGTCTTGGCCGAAGGCCACTTGATGGGCACGTACGAGAGGTGAACGGTGCCCGACCGGAGAACACACCGGGGCCCGCATCCAGACGACGCTCGGCTGTTTGCCGAGGAAGTGCAGCCCGTGCTGCGCGAAGCCCTGGGTGATCTCTGCTGGATGCTTTCTCGGAACTACCCCTCCAAATCGTCACTGAAACTGGTCGGTGACCGCTACGGACTCGTGGCCCGGCAACGGATTGCCCTGGGCCGTTGCGCCTGCTCCGACACTGAAGCAGTACGGCGCAAAGGCCGCCAGGTAAGCCCGACCGAACTCGAGGGCCGCCCGCTCTGGATCGACGGTTACAACGTGCTGACGAGCATCGAAGCCGCGCTGGCCGGGGGCGTAATCCTCTCCGCTCGCGACGGAACCTACCGCGACATGGCCAGCATGCACGGCAGCTATCGCAAGGTCGAGGAGACGCGTCCCGCCCTTGAACTACTCGGCAAAATGGTGGCTTCGCTCGGGGTCGCCGAGTGCCGCTGGTATCTCGACCGCCCGGTCAGCAACAGTGGCCGGCTGAAGGCCATCATGGAGGAAGTGGCCGTCGCCGGCGATTGGAGTTGGAGCGTCCGGTTGGTGCAAAACCCCGACGCCGTGCTCTGTGATCCGGCTGGAGAAACGGCCCAACCGCCGCCCGAGCAACTTGTCGTGGTCACTGCCGACAGCGCAATTCTCGATCGCTGTCACGCCTGGTTCAACCTTGCCCGGGAGACGATCGATCGTCATCTGCCTACGTCGCGTTTGGTGAAAATGTCACAGTAGTGCTCCGTCAAAGCTGCCGTGACAGGCAGCACAGGTTGGTAACCTGTGCTACGAACCCGTCAAACGAAGACTGACGGAGCAGTAATCTCCTGTCGCTCTCGGGCAGCCAGGCCGTGTGTATGGGTAATCTGGGGGATTTAGGTGCTCCGTGTCCTACTGCCGCTGCTGAGTATGATGACCGGTTTTCGTTGCGATCGAGTTGCGTGTTGTGGCCGTAAGTTATTGTATTGCAATTGCTTAGCCAGTATGTCGGTGCTGGCGGGGTTTCGCAGATAGCCGTGGGGTACTGGAAAAAGACGGCGTGATTTCGTATAATCAGTTTCCACCTGAAGAAGGGGGAGCGATGAGCATCGACGTGGAATCGCCCGAGTTGGTCCGTCAGTTCCCGGAGGCGTTGCTGCCAATGCGGGAACGCCTGTTGGCGAACCTGGTGATGATTGCCCAGATTCCTGCTCCCGGTGGTCAAGAGGAGCAGCGGGTGCGTTTCATGTTGGACCGGTTTGCCGAAGCGGGAATGACCGACGCGGCTGCCGACGAAGAGGGAAACGCCGTAGGGCGCCTGCACGGAAAAACGGGCGAGCGGAACATCCTGCTCGTCTCTCACCTCGATACGATCTTTCCCGTGAGCCTCGACCATGGCGTTACCGTGGAGGCAGACCGGGTAATCGGGCCGGGCGTTGGCGACAACGCCCTCGGCGCAGCCATCATTTCGCTGATGCCCGCCGTGCTCGAACAACTCGAAATCGAACTCGACTCGAACTTGATTCTGTTGGGATCAACACATTCGTTGGGACGCGGTAACCACGCCGGGATCCGCTTCTTCCTCGACCATCTGCCGCAGCAGGTCGATTGCGGCGTCTGTGTGGAAGGGATACAACTGGGCCGGCTGAACTACTTCTCCATCGGCACGGCCCGGGCAGACGTCTCCTGCCACGTGCGCCCGGAACCTTCGCGAAGCTACGGTTCTGAAAGTGCGTTGGTCGTGATCAACCACATCATCAATCGCATTTTGGGAATCGCAACTCCCAGGCGGCCGTATACGGTGATCTGCATGGGCAAGATACGGGCCGGCGTAGCTTATGACGTCGCGCCGGACCACGCGGAACTGGGGATGGAGATCGTCAGTCACAGCGACGAGATGATCGAGCAGGTCCAAGGGCAGATCGAGGACATCATTTCGGAAATGTGCGCCCGGCACGCGGTCGACGCCCAACTTGACCTGTTTTTCAAGACCTTCGCCGGCGGCATCCCCTTTTCGCACCCGCTGGTCAAGAGCGTTTTAGAGATGATGGCAACGCTTCAGATCGAGCCGGACCAGGGCCATAGCCCCTCGGAACTCTCCGAACTGATTACCCGGGGTATCCCGGCCGTTACCCTGGGGATCACCCGCGGCGAGAAGAATCGCAAGCAGAGCCCCGACTACGTGCTGATCGATCCGATCCTTACCGGCGTGGCACAGTTGCTCGGCGTCATCCTGGCCATCGACAGGGGGGCGTGCGATGAGATCTGAGCAATGGCTCAAGGAACGGACCTTCCACCACAGCACCTTCTGGGACATCAAGCGGCTGGTAGAAGAGAAAGAGCGGCAGGGGCTCTCCATCTCGCTGTGCCTGCCTACGCTTAACGAAGAGAAGACCATCGGTCAGGAGATCGTGATTCTCAAGGCCGAATTGGCCGACCGCTACCCGTTGGTCGACGAGATCGCCGTGGTCGATTCCGGCAGCACCGATCGGACCTGCGAGATCGCCGCCAGTTTCGGAGCCGACGTCTACATCGCCTCGGAGCACCTTGCCGAGTGCGGCAATCAGCGAGGCAAAGGCGAGAATCTGTGGAAAGCCCTCTACTTGCTCAAGGGCGACATCATCGTCTACGTCGACACCGACATCAAGAACATTCACCCGCGATTCGTCTACGGATTGGTCGGCCCGCTGATCGGTGACTCGGAGGTCCACTACGTCAAGGCGTTTTACGACCGCCCGATCGCCTACTCCGGCGGGCTGCGTCCGACCGGCGGAGGCCGGGTGACCGAGATACTGATCCGTCCGCTGTTCAGCCTCTTTTATCCCGAACTGGCGGCCATCCTGCAGCCGCTCTCGGGAGAGTACGCCGGGCGGCGTTCGATCCTCGAGCAGATCCCGTTTCCCGTCGGGTATGGCGTGGAAACCGCCATCCTGATCGACATTTACGAACGTCTGGGGCTGTATGCCTTCGCCCAGACCGACCTCGACAAACGGATCCACCGCAACCAGGAAACGATTGCCTTGGGGAGAATGGCCTTCGGTGTGTTGAGGACCTTTATGTCGCGGCTGCAACGCGAGGACATCGTCAGTTTTCAGGAGGAACTCTCCTCGATTATGCGGCAGTACGAGGTCTCCGAGGGAAACTACCGCCAGATCGAATACAACATCGAAGAGGTGGAGCGTCAGCCCATCATCGAAGTGGAGGCGTATCAGAATAAATTCTACCCCGAAAAACAACCGGCGCAGCAGACCGGCATTTGAGTATCGAATCAGTTCGACAGTATCTCATCAAACCAGGGAGCTGAAACTGTGAAAGTAGAACGAACCTTCGAGATGGAAAAGGAAACGAAGAACACGATTCGCTACACGGAAGTAGCAGAAGGACAACCGCCGATTATCGGCACCGTCTATGTACAGAAGTGGGCGATGAAAGGCACCCCCAAGAAGATCAAGGTGACCCTGGAGGTGGAAGAAGAGGAATAGACCGCGGCAGCCGGAAATGCGTGTTTCCTCCCAACTCGGCATGCGGCCGCAACCAAAACGTATGATGCCGAGGGCTTATGCGCGAAGACCGAGCCGTGTCATCGCTGGATTGCATATATCCCCCATCTTTCCTTGTTGACCGGCCGAAGAACCGCCAGTCTTCAAAACTCTGTACGCATGTCTGCTTGACGATGTGGAGTGATTCCAATAACCTGCTGGTACACTTCACGTGGTATCACCGCTGAGACCGATTCCGGGATATGAACCTCGCCATCCTCCATTATCATTTGAATCGCAGCGGTGTAACTCGGGTAATCGAGAACCAGATTGCGGCGCTCGATGCCGTGCTCGACCCGGCCGAGCCCTGGAACGTTGCACTTTTCCATGGTGGACGACGCCCCGGATGGGACGAGGAGTTTGCCGGCCGGCTTCGGGCAATCAGACTATCGCTGGTCGAGGTTCCGTTGCTCGAATACGACGACGTTCAACCGGACGGTGGCCGACATGGTCCGGCCGACCTGCTGGTCGAATTGTACGTGGCCCTGGGGCAGGTCGATTTCGAGCCGGATCAGACGATAATGCACCTGCACAACCATTCGCTGGGCAGGAACCGCTGCCTGCCGGAAGTCGCGCCCGTGCTGGCTCGAGACGGCTACGCGGTGCTGCTGCAAATCCACGACTTTGCCGAGGATTTCCGCCCCGGGAACTACCGCTGCCTGGGTAACGTTGCCGACGTGTATCAGCAGGCCGCCAACATGCACTACGCGGTGCTCAATGGGCGAGATCAAGCGATCCTGCGGCAGGCGGGGGCACGGCCCGATCGGTTGCACCGGCTGCCCAATCCGGTTCCACACATCAACGAACGGCCGCCGAGGGCCGATGCCCGACGCCGGCTTCACGATTTGTTCGACGTTGCCGATGACGACTGCTACGTTCTCTACCCGATCCGCGGCATCAGACGGAAGAACCTGGGCGAGGCGTTGCTCTATTCGGCGTTGGCGCCGCCAAAAACGATCGTCGGCGTAACGCTGCCGCCGTTGAATCCAGTAGACCTACAGGTCTACGAAGGCTGGAAAGAGTTGGCGGCCGAGTTGGATTTGCCCTGCCGATTCGGGGTCGGTGCACCGGGCGGGCTGAGCTTTTCCGATAACATTGCCGCGGCCGATTTGATCATCACCACCAGCCTGGCGGAAGGGTTCGGCATGGTGTTTCTGGAATCGTGGCTGGCCGATTGCCCGTTGATCGGTCGCGACCTGCCTGAGATCACCCCCGACTTCATCGAGGCCGGCCTACGCTTCGACTGGCTGCGGCCGCAGTTGCGCGTACCATTGGAGTGGATCGGTGTGGAAGTGTTTCGGCGCGCGGTCGTTGAGGCCTACCGCCGCACGTTGGACGTCTGCAATCGCGTCGAGTCGCCCGGCGTTGCCGAACAGATCGAGGCCAAGGTCGAGGGCGGCCTGGTCGATTTCGGCGACCTCGACGAGACCATGCAGCAGACCGTAATTCGGATCATCTGCGACAACGAGGAAGAGCGGCAACGGATTCACGAGGCGAATCCGTGGCTTGAAGAGGTCTTTGCAGTGCGGGCGGAGGAAGCCTCTGAGGTGATTGGCGAGAACGTTCGGGTGATTGCGCGGGGGTTTTCGCTCGAGCCCAGCGGCCGGCGTCTGCTCGATGTGTACCAGCAGGTAGCGGCCGGTTCGCGTGACGTGCCACCCGAGCCCCTCTCGCACCCGGAGCGGATTCTCGACCAGTTTCTCGACCTTGCCCGGTTTCGGCTGATCCGTTCGTGAGCCGTCCGAAGTTCTGCCTGGACACTATCGAGACGACAAACAGAAGATGTCAAGCCAATACGCCAACCTCCTGCGGAGCCAGTCCCGGCCTTTGGAGCCGATACCAACCGGAGAAGTGCCCGTGTTGCGGGAACTGCCGGGCGTCAGGGCCGTGTTGTTCGACATATACGGCACTCTGTTCGTCAGTGCCAGTGGCGAAGTGGGAACCACGAAACGGGCAGCATGCCGGACAGCCATGGCTGGAGCACTGCGGGCCATGGAAATCGGCGACGATCGCGCCGCCGGCCAGGGCGTCGAATGCCTTTTCGAGGCGATCGAAACCTCACACGCCGAGTCGCGCGCCGCCGGGGTCGAACAGCCCGAGGTCGACATCGTCCGAATCTGGGGCCGGGTCCTCGACGAATTGGTCGACCGCGGGCTGATCGAGCCGGCCGCCGCCGGGGCGGTTGATCCGCGACGGCTGGCGGTCGAGTACGAGGCTCGGGCGAACCCCTGCTGGCCAATGCCCCATTTGCGGGAGTGCCTCGAATCGCTTCGTCGCCGGGGGCTCCTGTTGGGAATCATTAGCAACGCACAGTTCTATACCCGCGAACTGTTCAATGCCTTGCTGGACGCAACGCCCGAAGCGAGCGGATTTGACCCTGACTTGCAGTTCTACTCGTACCAACACGGCTGGGCGAAACCCGGCACGGCATTGTACGAGTTGGCCGTCGAGGCGCTGCGGCAGAAGCAGATCGGCCGCCGCGAGGTGCTTTTCGTCGGAAACGACGTGCTCAAGGACGTGTTGCCGGCCAGCCGGGTGGGTTTTCGGACCGCCCTTTTCGCTGGCGACGTACGTAGCCTCAGGCGTCGA
>Ga0180429_10005033_pt1 | contig 10524 bp, 4 predicted proteins | sample SS_ome_FD_132428 | JGI IMG/M metagenome (GOLD analysis project Ga0180429, IMG submission 132428) | Hypersaline lake sediment archaeal communities from the Salton Sea, California, USA - SS_1_S_1 metaG | ecosystem: Environmental > Aquatic > Non-marine Saline and Alkaline > Hypersaline > Sediment ...
ACGCGTCTGTTCGGTAAATTAATATCCGGTAAAGATGACGGCGGCGGCCTCGCGAAACCCACTCCCCAACAACTTGCCTGGCAAGACCTGGAGCTAGGGCTCTTCATCCATTTCGACATGGTGACCTATACCGGTCAAACGAAACCGCGGTCGCCTGCCGACGTAAATACCTATAACCCAGTCAAGCTGGATACCGACCAGTGGCTGGAAACAGCCAAGGCGATGGGCGCCAAATACGCGGTCTACGTCGCCAAGCATTGCACGGGATTCCTGTCGTGGCAGAGCCGCGCCTATCCGTACGGCGTGAAGCAGACCAAATGGCGAGACGGCAAGGGCGATGTGGTCAAGGATTTCATTGCGTCGTGCGACAAGTACGATATCAGGCCGGGGTTGTATGCGAGTGTCTCCAGCACCGCTTGGTGGGGAGTCGATAATCCCGGCGTCATCAGGTGGGGCAACAAGAAACAGGATGACTACGTCAAGGCCTGCGAGACCATGATGACGGAACTGTGGTCCAATTACGGTCCGCTGACCGAGATCTGGTTCGACGGTGGTGTGCTGCCGCCTGAGAAGGGTGGCCCGAACCTGGTACCCATCCTGGAGAAACACCAGCCCAACGCCGTTGTGTTTCAAGGGCCAAGTCCGGGTGGAATTCGGTGGATCGGCAACGAACGCGGCGTGGCCGGATATCCATGCTGGAGCACCGTCAAGAAGCTGAACGACCGCGGTGCCGGCAACCCGAACGGCAAGATCTGGAATCCCGGCGAGTGTGACGTCCCGCTGCCCGGACACGGGTGGTTCTGGCGGGGAGAGGCCAAAGCCGGAAGACCAACCGATCAGCAACAAGCGGATACGCTGAACCGTCTGATGGACATGTACTACCGCTCGGTAGGACGCAACTGCAATCTGCTGCTGAACGCAACGCCCGACACCACCGGCCTGATTCCGCAAATCATCCTGCCGCACTATGCCAACTTTGGAAACGAAATCCGGCGTCGTTTCGGCAAGCCCATTGCAGAGACGAAAGGCGAAGGCGGCACGGTCGAACTCGCCTTGAACAAACCGGCGAAGATCGACCACGTCATCATTATGGAGGACATTGCTCATGGTGAACGTGTACGGGCATATCAGGTGGAGGGTCTCGTGCCAGGAAATACATGGCGAACGCTCTGCGACGGCATTTCGATTGGACACAAGCGGATTCAGTCATTTACACCCACGGAAGTCGCCAAGATACGTTTTCGAGCGATGCAGTCCGTCGCGGTTCCGAAGATCCGCGGCCTGGCCGTGTTCAGCGTCGGATAGGTCGCAAGGCGGCAGGGCCGCACGTCGATTCCCCCGATTTTTCGTGAAAGGACGTTGCCATGATAAGCCGGCTAACACTCGCTTCTCTCCTGAGTTGCCTGACCCTGCCTGCCGCGACGGCTGCCGGCGCGGAGACGGTTGACTTTGGCGGGTTGCTTGCACAGATGCTCGATCGCTCCCGGATCGCCGAGTTCCCCGAGCCGGCTTTTGTCTGCAAACAGGCGAGTAGCTATAACCGGAAGTCGCAGCAGCCGGGGACTCCCGAGTGGTTCTCGACCGACGATTACTCGCACTTCGTTCGATGCGACAAGGCCGGCGATCGGCGCGAGTGGGTCATGCTCGACGTCGAGGGGCCCGGCGTGATCGTGCGCTGGTGGATCACACAGTACAAATATGACGGAACCATACGAGTCTATCTCGACGGCAGCGATACGCCCGTTCTCGAAGGGACGGGCGACGAACTGGTAGCCGGAAAATCGGCCAAGTTTGTCGGAGCGCCGCTCAGCGCCAAGCGGGCCGCCGGCTGCAACCTCTATCTGCCGATCCCGTTCAGCAAGCACTGCAAAATCACCTACGACGGGGCCAACGCGAGAGAAACCAAGAAATTCGGCAACAACATCTACTACAACATCAACTACATCCAGTACCCCGAGGGCACGGACGTCAAGTCATTCACCCGGGACGATCTGAAATCCAACGCCCAGTTGATCGAGAAAGTGCAACGGGAACTGCTCGCACCGGGAAACAACGGCTTGAAAGCGGTCCGAACCGTCGCCGGTGGAAAACAAGTGCTCAAGCCGGGCGAAAGCATCAAGCGAGATATTGCCGGCGCCGGTGCGATATGCCTGCTGCGAGTCAAGCTGGGCGCCGACGATATCGAGCAAGCGATGCGGTCGACGGTCGTCCGGGCCGACTTCGACGGCAAGCAGCGCGTCTGGGCGCCCGTCGGTGGGTTCTTTGGATCGGGCCCCGGTCTGAATCCGTTCAAAGGCTGGTGGCGGCAGGTCGAAAAGGACGGCTGGATGACTTGCTGGTGGCCCATGCCTTTCCAGAAAACGGCGGCGATCACCGTGACCAACCACGGGACTTCCGACGCGGCGGTCGAGTTGGGCGACATCGGCGTTGCCGATTGGACCTGGACGAACCGGACCATGTACTTCAACAGTTCATGGCGGGGCGACGACCACATCGCCGTCTTCGGCAACAACTACGTCATGGGCGAAGAGTGGAACTACGTCACCGTCCGGGGCAAGGGCGTTTATGTCGGCGATACGATGGCGGTCTTCAACCGGCCGCTGAAGCCGAGGCTTTCATGGTGGGGCGAAGGCGATGAAAAAATCTATGTCGACGGCGAACTGTTCCCCTCGCATTTCGGCACCGGGACGGAAGACTATTTCGGTTACGCCTGGGGCACCGCCGCCCCGTTCGAGGCGCCGTTTCATGCACAACCGCGCGGCGATGCCAACAAGGGGGCGGGCCATACCACGAATACCCGCACGAGAATGCTCGACCGGATTCCGTTCCAAAAGAGCTTCAAGATGAACATGGAACTAATGCACTGGCGGTCCGGCGGCACCATCGATTACGCAACGACCACCTACTGGTACGCAAAAGACGGTGCCGGAGGCAACGGGCAGACGTCACCCGCAAGGGTGCAAAGGAAAGTCGGAAAACCCATGAGCGAGCAAACAGAAAAGTAACGTTGCGCGTTGCCTGCCGCGAAGCGGCGACAGCACTTAGTCAAAGAGGAAGCAGCACGAAGCGATGAAACTGCATGAAAACTACAACGGGTTGGCGAAGACACGAACATCGCCACAACGCCCGGCGGGCGGTCTTTTGCGTTTGCGCCGCCTCCTGGTCGCGGCGGCGCTGCTTGCGTCCTGCCTGGCGGGCCGCGGACTCGCTCAGGACAAGACCGCCGCCGAGGATCGGTCGCATGGTTATCAACATCCCGGCGTTCGGGACTTGTTGCCGATCTTCCGCGAGGGAGCGGCCGGCCGGCTGTCGTTTCCTTATTCGTGGCCGGAGTGGAGTAAACAACGCGGCAACGATTTCGATCGCTGGCGCGAGGAGGCGCGAAAGCGAGTTCTAGGCCGATTCCTTGCCGCTCCGCCGCCGGCGCCGTTCGAGCCCGTAATCATCGCCAGCCGGAAACGCGACGGCTACACCTCGCACAAGATCGCGTTGAACCTGACGGGCGACAGCCGCGTCCTCGCCTATTTGCTGGTTCCCGACGGCGCCGGGCCGCACCCGGCCGTGTTGCTGCTGCACGACCATGGCGCCGAGTTCCGCATCGGCAAGGAGAAATCGGTCGAGCCCTGGGACGTGCCGGCAGAGAAGGCCGCGCTGGCGCGCAAGTGGGCGGACAAAGTCTACGGCGGACGTTTCGTCGGCGACCGGTTGGCTGCCCGCGGCTACGTGGTGTTGGTCTACGACGCACTGAATTGGTCCGACCGCGGCGGCGCCGGGTTCGACGGCCAGCAGGCGCTGGCGTCGAACCTGCTGAACCTGGGCATGAGCTTCGCGGGGCTCATTGCGCACGAGGATCTGCGCGGCGCGGAGTTCCTTGCCTCGCGCGGCGAAGTCGACCGGCGTCGCATTGCCGCGATGGGACATTCGATGGGTTGCTTTCGCACCTGGCAGGTGGCGGCCATGTCGGACCACATTGCCGCCGGCGTCTGTTGCTGTTGGATGGCGACCGTCAAGGGTCTGATGGTTCCGGGCAACAACCAGACCAAGGGCCAGTCGTCCTTCACCATGACCCATCCGGGCCTGTCGGGCGACCTCGACTACCCCGACGTGGCTTCGCTGGCCTGCCCCAAGCCGATGCTGTTTTTCGCTGGCGAAAAGGATACGCTCTTTCCGGTACCCAGCGTCAAGGATGCTTACGCCAAGATGCACCGTGTCTGGGAAAATCAGGGCGCGGGCGACCGGCTGATTACAAAACTCCTGCCGGTTCACCACACCTTCAACGCGGCGATGCAGGACGAGGCATTCGAATGGTTGGACCGGAACCTGCAACCGTCGGTGGACAACTCTGGGGCAAACCTCGGCGTCATCGAGACGACGCTTGTGGACGCCAATGCAGACTTCTACCGCACATTTCAAAGCCACAACCAGAAAGTCATTGCCACGCCCGACGGCATTTTCATGACCTACTCGCGCCACCGGGTGCCGGTCGATCATGCCAGGCCGGAGGCGGAAGCCGCGCAGTGGCGATTGGTCCGCAGCACGGATCACGGCAAGTCGTTTCAGACGGTGATTGAAGCCACCCACGGCACGCGGGCGCCGGTATTGGAGAGCGATGAAGCGGGCAATCTCTACATGACCCACCCGGACTGGAACGACCCGCGCAGGCCGTTCTATTTCTACCGCTTCGCCCGCGGCGGAGATTACGGCAAGCCGGCGATCACCACGATTCCGGCCGTCGCGTGCGGTGCCAAGTATGCGATGGTTTACGACCGAACGCGGAAGCAGTTCTACATTGCCGCGCAGTATGGGCAGTTGCTGACGGTCAGTTCAGACGGCGAATTGTTGCGCCGGGGTAGGGGTTTCGGCAGGACCGGCCCCCACGCCGGCACGCAATACCCTCATCTGGCGGTTTCACCCGACGGTGTGCTGCACCTGGCCATGACCACCGTTGGCCGGAACAAGGACGGGAAGAGCATCTACTGGGATATCCACTACATGAACTCGCCCGATGGTGGGCTGTCCTGGCGGAAACTGGGCGGCGCCATCCTGCCCGACGCCCCCGTACCCGACGACACCGGCCCGACCGACCGCATCAGCCTTAACGACGAGTTCGAGGTCAACACCTGGCTGGCCAACATGCTGGTCAAGGACGGCAAGGTACATTTTGTGTATCACGGCAAGACGATGCACTATCTGCGTTACGACCTGGCCACCGGGAGGAAGGACGCTGCTTTCGATGGCAAGCAGTTCGCCGGCAGGGACATTGCGCTTTCGCATGTCAGCGGCCTTCTGGTTTCCCGCCCGGACCAATCCGGTTCGCCGCTCTACTGCGTAACGCGAGATCCGGTTCGCCGGACCCTCGGCTGCCTGGTCAGTTGCGACAACGGCCAGACCTGGTCGGATCATGGGATAGCGGGGCGAACATTTCACGACAACTACGCGACCGGCGGCGCCCGGCAGATCACCGACGACGGCTATGTCATTGGCTCGTTCAGCGACAGCCCCCAAAAGAATTCCCATCAGGTGTGGTTCTATCGCATCAAAGTTCCCGAACATAACCGATAGACACGATGACGCATCAAAAGGTTTTTGCAGCCTGCCAAAGCGATTCACCCTAAGGAAAAGCCCCAAATGACACAGAATCTCAAGCGCTATTGCAGATCCATGACCATCACATCCATGCGAAGACTTTTCATCCTGCTTATCGCACTCGTTCTTGTGGCGCCCGGCACGGCCCATGCCACCTGGTATAGAGAAAACATCGAAAACGGTGCGGATATTGTCATGATGGACCTCCGCTGGCCGTGGTGGCCGTCGGGCACCTACTACGCCAACTGGAACATCCGGTTCAATCCGCGGCCCAACAACGTCAGTTTCTATGCCGGATTCCTGGGCTTCGTGCCCGACGGCCCCGGCTTTCTCCCGAATCCGGATGAGAAAATCCAGACGTCGTTCCGGCCCGGCTCGGTGTGGTCGTTTTGGGGCGGCGACAAGGACGGCACTCCGGTCCGGTTCACGGATGTGGCCCCGAACCTGTTCATCAAGAACGACTACGGCGGCGAGGGGTGCAGCGGCACGATGGGCGGCGAGGTCTGGCCCTTTATCACTTGCCGGCAATGGTACACCATGCTGAGCCGCGTCTGGCGGCCGGCCGATGCAGCGGATGCCTCCCATGCCCATGTCGGGCGCTGGATCAAGGACCATGCCGACGGCCGCTGGCACCTGATCGGCATTGCACGCCTGCCAATCCCGGCGACGTCGTTCGCCGACAACAGCGGCTTCATCGAGACCCTTTCGGGTGGCAAGGTGGTCAGGCCGCTGCACCGGCGACTGGGTTATTGCCGCAAGGACGGCCGCTGGCTGAAAGCCGACACCATTTCCATCAACAAGACCCAGTATGTGGTGGTGAACATCGTCCCCGAAGGCAATCACGAGTACGCGGCCATCGAGTATGCCAGCCAGCCCGATTTACTGCCGCACAAACTTGCGGGCAAGCCGCTCGCGGGCGACAAGAAACATGAATTCACGGTGAAACAATCCGATCTGCCCGCGCTGGACAAGCCGGCGGTGGCTAACGCGCGGGCCGTGGCAACGGGCAACCAGGTGGCCGTGTCGTGGGAGGTCCCCGACACGGCGTCGCCCGCCTTCTCCTACAAGATCGAGGTTTTTGCCCATCCCCAGTGCCGGGGCAAGGCCATAGCAACGAAGCAGGAACGCATGCCGACGGTGCGCCACACGCTGATCGATACAACCGCACCGGCAGCGGCCATCCGGCTGACGGTTACCGACATCTTCGATCAGGCTGCGCCGGCGGTGACCGTAGTCGCCGTCCCCGGCAAAGCGCCGGCGCCGGCGAAAGAAACCCTGGCGACAGTCCCGGGCCTCGCTTACCAGTTGTTCACCAAGGACTCGAAGCGGAAGGTCAACTATTTCAACCCGCCGCTTCAGAAACCCAACGAGCAACACCATTGGCTGCACCTCGACGAGATCGCACAGGGCAAGCTCTTTCGGAGTGGTCTTGCGCGGGGATTCGACCTGGGCGTGTGCGAGCGGCGCACCTCGGGATACGCCCTGGTTTTCAATGGTCTGCTCCGCGTCCCCGAGACCGGCCTGTACATTTTCCGCGTCCAGATCGACGGCGGCTATCGCATCCGGATTGACGGAGAAGAGGTTCTAACGTGGGACGGTCAGCACGGCACCACCGAAAAAGCCGCGGTGCGGACTCTCTCCAAAGGCGACCACCCGCTCGAGGTGACCTATCTATACGATCGCCTGCCGGCCAGGAACTTCAGCATCGACTGGGAAGGCCCGCGCCTGCCGCGGCAAGCCATCCCGCTCGACGCGCTGCGAGTCGTGGATTCCGGCGCGTATCCCGTGCCGGCGGTCAAGGCCGATGCCCCGGGCGACGGCACGGGACGTGTCGCCGTTGCCGTCGATGTCCGCGGCCACAAGGTTAACAAGACGGCTCTTTTCCTGGGGGCGCTTCAACTGGCGGCCAGCGACGGTCCGGCGCTGAAATACGAAGGCCCCTTGCCGCGCGGCGAGAACATGCTGTGGAGCCGGGTAACGTTCGATGGGAACCGCAGCGTGGATTCCGATCCGGTCACTCTCAACGTGACAGGCAAACCGGTCAGCGCAGCCTGGACGGTGCGCAACGTCAGCGACGCGAACGCTTCCGCCGGACTGTGGCAGACCGGCCCGCAGGCGTTCCTGTTCTTCGGCAATGGAATGCACACGGTGACCAGGAAAATCACCGGCGACTTTACGGCCACCTGTCGCATTGACGCCTACAACGGATCCAACGGCGAGCCGGTGAACCGGCGGGCCTGGGTAGGGTTGACCGCCCGCGAACATGGAGAAAGGCTGAACTGGCAATGGGGCCGGGACTTCCACCTAGTCCAGACGGCCGCCGACGGATTGCGCGCGTCCGCCGACTTTTCGGACCTGGGCGCGGGCCGCGTCAGCACGTATCAACTTGCCAGGAGCCGGCCGTGGATTCGCATTGTCCGGCAGGGTCACGTATGGACCGCGTGGACTTCCGGAGACGGCAGGCAGTGGGAACTCGGCGCCTACCAGTTCAAGAAGGCCCGGCCGCAGATGGATGTCGGGCTGTTTTTCAGCGCCTTGCCACAGCGTGCGCGGGCGCACTATCACGCCCGGGTATCGGAACTGTCCATCGTACCCGGCGCGGCGACGGACTCGACACCGCCGCTCCCGGCCGCCGCGCGGCATACCGCCGGCGAGCGACTGACCGGCGTGGCCATGGCCCGCTCCGACCCGCGAGTCGTGGTGGTCCGGTCGTCATCGGCGGGATTGCTGAGGACCACCGACGGGGGCGACACCTGGTCGCCGGCCAACGGCAACCTCGGCGGCGACGACCTGGCGGTCCGCAGCGTGGCCATCCACCCAAAAGACCCGCTGACCATGTTGCGCGCAGGCGGGCGCGGCGCCGGCGGACGCCTGTGGAAGACCACCGACGGCGGCCGGGCGTGGACGAAGCTCGACCTTGACGGCGATTTCGACGGGGCCGGCCCGTCGGCCTTGTGCGGCGAGATCATAGCGTTCGACCTGCGCTCTCCGCAAACGGTCTATGCCGGTTGCGAATCCAAGGGCTTCTTCAAGAGCACCGACGGCGGCAAGACGTGGCAGCGGCTGGGGCTGGTTGGTGAGCGAATCACGGCAGTGGCGGTATGGCCGTGGGAACGGTATTATCCCGCTCTGGCCAAGGGCATGACCCAGCTCTGCGTCACCACCTGCCCCGACCGGTGGATGACGTTTCTCGGAAGGGGAAATCCCAGCGTGGCCACGCCGGCCGCCGTGGCGCGGTGTTACGTGTCCAACGACAATGTCCGGAACCTGACCGTATTGGACCAGCGCGGCGACACCGGGTTCCACAATGTCGGATGGGACAAGTCGCTCCAGGCCACGCGGGAGATCAGCTATGCGACCACCCATGGTTACCAGCACAACTCCGGCGGTCACATGTCGCTGTTTCCCCCGCAAAAGAATCTGGAATGGCTTCGGCCGTTCACGGCGCTGGGCACAACGGCGGCGGGTGATCAGCGCAGCGGCCGCTTCCTCACCCAGGCGCTCGACCCGGCCGTGCCGGGGCGTCTCTCCCTGTGCCGGTCGGGATGGGGGATGAACTGGGAGCGGCTTTCGGCCAAGGGCACGGCGCCCCGGGGCGGTCTGATCGCGGCCTGCGGCGACCCGCGCCAAGGCGATCGCTGGTGGTTCGTGCATACCGACGGCCTCTACTTTTCGCCAGACGGCGGCGCCACCTTGAACAAAGTCATGGATGAATCAGGCAGAGAATGAAGGAGGAAGCCCCTCGCGCCCGAACGAACACGAAACATTCAATTCCCGCGAGCCCACACACAAACACGACACCCGGGGCGGCGTTCCAATCCCTGCCGTCCCGGCATCCCGAGTAAGGCTTCGATCTACCTCTAGTTCGAGAAGTGTGCATGCGGCGACGAGGATCTTCTGCGTGAACACGCCAAGAAAACCCCAGCGTTGCAGAAAAACGGCTGTAGGACGGGCTTCCAAGTCCGTTCGTTTCTGTGTGAAGCGCCTTCGGTCTCGTATTGGAAAGGACGGGGGCTTGGAAGCCCATTACGTAGAGTTTTCGCAACTACGACGAAAACACTCGGCCCGGACTGGACAGAAGATCCTTTACTCGTGGAATCGACACCCGCCGGCCCCACTGCGCAAAGCAAAGCCCCGCAAGGGTTTACGGCAACCGTTGCGGGGCTCGTTTTTCGCCCGGAAGGGGCAACACGTAATAAACATTCAATTCTTGTCCCGCAGCACCTCGGGGACGTACAACTTGTCGATGGAGCGGTTCACCTGTTCGGCCATATTGATGTACCGTTGGGTGGTGCTGTAGCTGCGGTGCCTCATTAGACGCTGTAGGGCGTCGCCTGAAAGCGTTTCGGCGTTGACCGTGGCAAAGGCCCGCCGGAGGTCGTGGAACCCGTAGCAGTGGCACGCATCGGTATGCTCGTGGTTTTCGTGGCAGTCCAGGTGAATCCCCGCCGCGGCCTGAATCTTGGCAAACTCGAGGTAAAGGGTCTGGTTGTGGTGAGGCCACGAAAACACGACGGGGCCGAAGTCGATGATTTTCCGAAGGTGATCCACCACGATCGGGTGCAAGGGAATGAGGTGATCCCGGTTCCCCTTGTTATCGCCGTGGCGGGTGATTGCGGTGCCCTTGTCGAGAGACACGTCATCCCACCGTAGGGCGAGCGGTTCCGAGATACGCCAGCCGGTCATATATACAAACACCAGCAGCGCTTGCCACCAGTCGGCCGGGGTGTAGGCTTCCGACCGGGGCCGCGTGGCCGCGTCACACGCCCCGTACATGGCCGCGAAGTGTTCTGGGGTTACATACCGGGGTAGCTTCTCCGGCTCGCGTAGCATACGCACACGCGGCATTTCGGGCAGGTGCTTCCACTCGACGGCCACCCGCAGAACCGGCTTGATATGCCGTAGCTGCTTATTGACCGTCGCCGGGGAAACCGTATC
>Ga0180429_10005035_pt1 | contig 10520 bp, 6 predicted proteins | sample SS_ome_FD_132428 | JGI IMG/M metagenome (GOLD analysis project Ga0180429, IMG submission 132428) | Hypersaline lake sediment archaeal communities from the Salton Sea, California, USA - SS_1_S_1 metaG | ecosystem: Environmental > Aquatic > Non-marine Saline and Alkaline > Hypersaline > Sediment ...
CAGCCGGCCTGGTCGACGGTCAGACCGGCGAATGCCTCCAGCTGCGGCGAGGAAGGAAAAGGGGCTCCGGTCGCAAACCTCCTGGCCCTTTTCCTCTTACCCGCAGGTGCCGCCCTCGCCATGAAATACCTTAGAAAGAGAGTCCCTTCCAGCGGAGGTGTATAGCATGGAACCACAACCCGGAGCCCGAAGAAGCCGGCTCGTTCTCATCATCCTGTCTTCCCTCCTTCTCTGGACGGTCCCGGACCTTGAAGGCGCCAACCCGAACTGGCCCAATCCCCCGGACCAGGACCCAAGGCTCGAACCGCCCGACGACCCGGGCTTCGCGAACGCCTGGGAGCTCTGGAGCCACATCCCCGACGAGGCGCTTGCGACCATCCGGCCCGAAGAGATCAACCTGGGGTCGGGCCTCCATGCAGACGCAGCCTGGCAGCTGACCATCGGCGGTCCCGCAGGCATGATCGCCGTCCTCGACTCCGGCATTCTCTGGGATCGCAGAGACCTCGTCGACAAGATCTACATCAACGCAGGCGAGCTTCCCCCTCCCTTCGGATCGGACACCTACGACGCCAACGGCGACGGCGCCTTCAACATTCGGGACTACGCCGGCGACCCGCGCGTTCGCGACGACGACCCGGCGCTGGGCGGCAACGCGAACGGCCTTCTCGATGCCGGCGATCTGATCGCGGCCTTCTCCGACGGCATCGACGATGACGGCAACGGCTACATCGACGACATCGCCGGCTGGGACTTCCTCTGGAACGACAACGATCCTTACGACGACGTGCGCGACCACCACGGCTCCTGGGAGGCGGAATGGTCGGCGGCGGCCGGAAACAACGGGATCGGCGATCTCGGCGTCTGTCCGGGCTGCCCGGTACTGCCCGTTCGCGTCGCCGACAGCTTCATCTGCAACGAGTCCCGCTTCGGCGAGGGCGTCGTCTTCGCCGTGGCGAGCGGCGCGGCCGTCATCCAGGCCCCCCTGGGAAGCGTCAACCAGACAGCCATCGCCAGGGAGGCCGTCCGTTACGCCCTCGCGAGCGGACTCGTCCTCGTGGCGAGTGCCGGCGACGAAACGAGCTTTCACCACGAGTATCCGGCCTCCCACGCCGGGGTCCTCGCCGTGAATGCTCTCGTCCCGGATGTCCGCGATTTTTGTTCCGTCACCAGCTTCCTCCGGTTCAACAACTGCGGAAACTGGGGGGAGCACGTCATCTTCGCGATTCCCGGGTACGCCTGCTCTTCGAATGCCACGGGTCTTATGTCGGGCGGGGCCGGTTTGCTCGCCTCCAGGGCCGCCGAGCTCGCTTTCGACCCGCCGCTCACACCGAACGAAATGAAGCAGGTCCTCGTCTCCACGGTCCACGACATCGACATCCCCGAGTCCCTGGAAGACCCGGACCAGTACCCGAGCCTGCCCGGCTGGGACGAATCCTTCGGGTACGGAAGGCCCGACCTGCGGGCGGCCATCGATTTGATCGGGTCCGGCGAGATCCCGCCCGAGGCGGAGATCGAGGGCCCGCACTGGTTCGCCGTCCTCGATCCCGTAACGACGCCGACGATCGAGGTGACCGGTCGCGCCGCGGCCGTGCGTTCGGCCTCCTTCGGTTACCGTCTCGAAGTCGGCGTCGTCGCGGAACCGGCGGAGGGTGATTTCGTCTCCGTCGCGGAAGCCTCCGGACTCACCACACCGCTCGATGGCGTCCTCGGCACGGTCGACCTGACGGCCATCGATCTCGATTGGTCGGCGGTGCCGCAGGCGCACGGTGACTTCACCGTGACCCTGCGGCTGACGGTGACCGACGCCGACGGCCGGCGCGGCGAGGACCGCAGGGTCATTTACGTGAACCATGACAACGACGCCCTCACCGGCTTCCCGATCCACGTCGGCGCCTCGGGCGAAGCCTCACCCAAGCTCGCGGACCTCGATGGAGACGGCGTCGCCGAGATCGTCCTCGCCACCGCCGACGGGCTCGTACGCGCCATGAGGGGCACAGGTGAGCTCATGCCCGGATGGCCCGTGCACGTAGAACCCCTGCCGAGCTGCGACGCCGAAAACCCGGACAACCACCTCGGCGCGGAAGGGTTCCTCTCCGGCCGGGTCTCAGCCGACATGTACGCTTCGATCACCGCCGCCCCCGGTGTCGGCGACCTCGACGGCGACGGGTCGCCCGAGATCGTCGTCTCGACCATGGAAGGGACGCTATGGGCCTGGAACACGGAAGGTGAGACACTTCCAGGATTTCCGGTCTCATTGGACCCTGAGAACTCATCATCGACGGGCCCGACGATGAGGCTCGAACGGGGCTTCTTCGCAGCCCCTGTCCTTGCCGACCTCGACGGCGACGGCGACCTGGAGATCGCGGCGGCGGCCATGGACCAGTGGATCTATGCCTGGCACCACGACGGCAGCGCCGTCGACGGATGGCCGGTCCTCTGCCGCGACCACAATTTCTGCGGCGGCGCCCGGATCCTTTCGACTCCGGCCGCCGGCGATATCGACGGCGACGGGACAGTCGACCTCGTCGTCGGCACGAACGAGATCTACCACGAGGCCTCAGGTCGGATCTACGCGATCCACGGCGACGGGAACCTGCACGCCGGCGGACCCTTTCATGACGGGTGGCCGGTGAAGACGATCTCCTTCTACCTCGAGGTTCTTCCCTACGTGGGCGCAGGAACGCCCGGCTCGCCGGCCCTGGCCGACATGGACGACGACGGTACGCTCGAGATCTTCGCCTCCTCCGTCGTCGGCCCAAGCGCCATCTACAATCACGACGGCACGGCCTATGTGGGCCTCGACATCTTCAACGTCCTCAATCACTCCGACTCGCGCGAGCCGATCGTGTCGATCGCGGACTCCAACTTCGCCATCGCCGACCTCAATCTCGACGGCTCCCTCGACGTCATCGCCGGCGGCGCGGGGATCAAATACCTGCTCGCAAGCTCCAGCCTGGGGAAACGCACTCTCTTCGACCATCTCGTCCTCGCCTGGAGGAGCATCGACGGCAAATTCCTCTGGAACTTCCCCAGGAAGGTCGAGGACTGGCAGTTCCTCGGCTCCGTCTCCGTGGCGGACGTGGACGCCGACCCCAGGCCGGAGCTCGTCGTCGGCACCGGCGGGTATCTTCTCCACGCCATCGACGCAAGGGGATGGGAGTCGCCGCGGTGGCCGAAGTTCACGGGCGGGTGGATCATCGCCACACCGGACGTGGGAGACATCAACGGCGACGGCCGTCTCGACGTGGTCTGCTCGACGCGCGAGGGGTATCTTTTCGCATGGACGACCGACGGACGCGCCGACCAGGCAATCCAGTGGAAGGGGTTTCACCACGACGCGCGGAACACCGGGAACTACCACACGCCGCTGCCCGTTCAGCAGGGCCCGGCGGGCGTCTGCGGGTCACTCCCCGTCCCGAAGGGGGAATCGGCGTGGCCGGGCCTGGTCGTCCTCGTCGCGGTCCTGCTCGGCGGGACCGCTCTCACCCGTCACCGGATTCTTTCCCGCTGATCGCCTCGAGCGCTTTCGTCGCGGCCGCCCGGACGTCTGCGTTGTAGTCCTCGAGCAGCGCGGTAAGCGGTTCGACGGCTGAGACGTCCTTCCTTCCGGCCAGGGCCGATGCCGCCCGTGACCGCACGTCCGGGTGCTCGTCGGCGAGGGCGGAAAGGAGATGGCCGTGAATGGACGGGGCCGTCCTCTTGCCCAGCGCCTCGGCGGCCTGTGCCCGGACACGGGGATGCTCGTCTTCGAGGGCCCCGACGATCGCGTCGACGGCATCATCGCCCCCGAGCGCCCCCAGCGCCCAGACCGCCTTCACCCGAACCTCGGGGACGCCGAAGGCCAGGGCCGTCTTCAGGGGATCCACGGCGCGGAGGTCCCCTGCCCGGCCCAGCGCTTCGGCCGCGTAAGAGCGCACGAGCCAGTAGTCGTCCTCCAGGGCCACGACGAGGGGATCGACGATCCGCTCGTCCCGGAGCTCGCCGAGCGCCGAGGCGGCGCCGATCCTGGCCCCGGGGTCCTTATCCTCCAGGGCCTTCACCAGCGGCTCCACGGCGCGGGCATCGCCGATCGCGCCGAGGGCGACAGCGGCAACGAAACGGAAGTCGGCGTCCTCGTCGCCGAGCTCCCGGGCCAGGAGCTCCAGGGCCGCCGGGTCGCCGATCTCGGCCAGGGCGATCATCGCGCCGAGGCGGTTCCACACCCCCTTCTCCTCGAGCGCCGCCATCAGCGGCGCCACGGCCCGGGCGTCGCCGATGGTGCCGAGGGCCTTGGCCGCGTCGAAGCGGACGGCCATGACCTTGTCATCCAGGGCCTTGATTAGCGGCTCCACGGCACGGGCGTCCCCGATCGCCTCCAGAGCCTCGGCCGCATGGGTCCGCACACGTGTGTACTCATCCTTGAGGGCGGCGATCAACGGCGCGACGGCGCGAGCATCCTCCGCCTCTCCCAGGGCGACTGCGGCCGTGGCACGGATCTCGCTGGCGTCGTCGTTGAGGGCGAAGAGCCAGGCATCCACGGCACGATCGTCCCTGATCTCCTTCAGGGCCGTGACCGCCCTCTTCCGCAACGACCGCGTGTCCCAGTCCTTCCACCGATCGATGGTGTTGACGTACCGGATCTCGTTGGGATCACGGTCGGCGCCCTGCCGGCCCGTCCACTGGATGTCCTCGACGGCGGCGATCAACGGCTCGACGGCACGGATGTCCCCGATCTTGCCGAGGGCGGAGATCACCCAGGCCCTGACTTTCGGTTCCTTATCCTTCAACAGGGGAATGAGGGACTCCACGGCACAAGCGTCGCCGATCACCCCCAGCGCACGTGCGGCGCAACCCCTCTTCAACGAATGCTCGTCCTCCAGGAAGCCGATGAGCGGATCAACAGCGGATTCATGGCCGATCGTTGCAAGAGCCCGGGCCGCACGACAGAAGACGGAAGGACTGCCGCTCTCGAGGGCTGCGATCAGAGGCCCGGCAACATCGTCCTCCCCGAACGACCCGAGGGCTTTCACTGCGGCCGATCGAATGGAGGAGTCCTCATCGTCGAGGGAGGCGATCAGGGGATCGACGGCGCGGGCGTCGCCAATGGCGCCAAGGGCCTCCACCGCTCCGATCCGGACCGTGGTGGAGTCATCCCCCAGGGCCTGGACCAGGGCATCGACGGCACGGGCATCGCGCAGACACCCCAACGCATCCGTCGCTCGACGGCGAATGCCTGGAGCCTCGTCGCCGAGGGCACCGACCAGCGGATCCAGGGCCCTGAGGTCCCTTAGTTGTCCGAGGGCCGCCACCGCCCGCTCACGAACAGATGGCTCTTCATCGCCGAGAGCCCCGACCAAGGGTTCGACGGCGCGAATGTCGAGGCGGTAAAGCATGGCGACGACGGCGCCGCAACGCACGGTCGTCTTTTTGTGCCCCAGGAGATCGGCGAGGAGGTCCAGGGTGCGGGGATTGCATGACATGGCGATGCCCTGCGCCGCCCGGAATCGCACGTCCGGGTCCGTCGCCTCCAGGAGGGTGGCCAGACCGTCCACGTCGCCGGCACGACGGTATTTCGCGATCCGGTTCATGGACTCCACGAAGGAAGGCTCCACCACGATACATCCCGGCATCAGGATGCATCCCAGGATCACAATCAGGCCGAGGAGGGCTGAAACCGTCCTTTTCATAGCCCGATCCTCTCCTCCAGCAGGGCCTTCCAGGGATCGACGTCCTCCTCCACCGCCTCGCCCCTGATCGAATCAAGGCCGCGTCGGGCCGCCTTGCGAACATGATGGCTTTCATCCTCGAGGGTCGCCTCCAGGGGAGCAATCCCGCCGGCAAGCTTCAACATCCCGAGGGCCCAGGCCGCCTGCTCACGCACATGGGAATCGGCGTCGCCGAGCGCCTCGACCAGCGGATCCAGGGCACGGCCACTCTGAATGACACCAAGTGCAATGGACGCCGCCACCCGAACCCGCGCGTCGGCGTCCGTCAAGGACGCGACGAGGGGATCGACGGCGCGGGCGTCTCCGATGGCGCCCAAGGAGATCGCCGCGAACCATCGCACGCAGGCGCAATCGGCCGACAGGACATCGATCAACGGGGTCACGGCCCGGACGTCCCCGGACAGCCCCATGGCGAGAACCGCCCCGATCCGCTCGACGGCGCTGTCGGCCCAGAGCGTCTTCACCATCAGGTTGTCGATGGCGTAGGCATTGCCGGGAGCCACGATCCTGGTGAGGTCCGATTCACCGAATAGGGATTCCGCCATCATGACGGTGGAGAAGAGAGAGAGGATTCCGAAGGGGGAATCGTCCACCAGGTGCGCCTGGATCTCGAGCACCTTCTTCCGAACAGCCGACTCGTCCTCCCAGAAGGTGTTGATCAGGGCCTCGACGCTGCCGGTAGGAGCCTTTGCCGGCGCCTCTTCCGCCATGGACGGGGGGACAAAATCGAGAGAGCAGGCGAGGATCAGCAGGGAAGATATGAAAGCGCTTTTCTTGAACAGATTGCCCATGATCATTGCCCTCCTTGTGATCACGTGCGGCCTTGGCTCTCCTCCTTGAGGACCCATGCCTTTTCGAGGATCGCTTCGAGCCCCTCGGTGCAGTCGAGGTCGCGCAGGTCATCGAGGTCGACCCACCGGGTTTCGGCGGCGTCGGATCCGGCGACGGGCTCGCCGCCGATGCGGTCGGCGAGGAAGTCTAGGATCACGTAGTGGTAGAGGAGTCCGCCTTCGGCGTCCCGATCGATACGTTCGATCACTTCCACCATGGGACCGACCTCGACCTCGATGAAGCACTCCTCCCGGACCTCCCGCGCCACGGCGTCGGCGAGGGACTCGCCCGCCTTCACCACGCCGCCGGGAATGCTCCACAGCCCCTCGGCAGGCGGACGTCCGCGCTTGACGAGGAGGGCGCGGCGGCCGTCGAGAACGATCGCCCCCACGGCCGCGACCGGATGTTCCGGGTATCGTCTCGACGGATCCCGCATGAGCACCCTCAGCCGGCCGGCTCGACGAGCCAGACGCAGGAGATGAACCTCGGGTCGATCTTCGCGCGCGCATCGAGCCCCTCGCACTCCCCGTTGAGCCGGTCGAGACAGAAGGCCGCGAACTCACGGACGGACCGTTCCTCACCCGGGTCAAGGTCGCTCCGCACCTCGAGGACCCAGCGGAGCCAGTCGTCGACGAGCGCCTCTACCGCGGCCCCCCCGACCCGTTCGATCATCGTCTTCAGTGCCTCCTGATCGAGGGGGGACAGGCCACCGCCGCCGGCGAGAGTCCGCTTGCACCAGCCCGTGAGGAGCGCACCGCTCAACTGGAGATCGAGGGCGTCTGGACAGGCCTCCCTGAAATCCGCCACCGACATCCCGAGGAGCGGCTCGAAGAGCTCGAGCCAGAGCCGGACCGTGTCGACGGCCAGGGAGGCGGTCATCACCTCGGCCCGCTCGCTGAAATCGCAGAACCCCTCCGCCCAGGACTCCCCGCCGAGCCGGTAGTAGACGGGCCGCTTGTTTCCGAGGCCGGCGAGGATCTCCTGCCAGGGGGAATCGAGGATCTCCGCGGCTTCCCGCAGGGTGGTGCCGGACGCCTTCACCGCGACCTTTGCAATCTCCGTGTAGCCGACCTGAAAGAGCGTGACGATGTAATGCTCGGCCAGGAGCTTTGCCGCGGCTTCGACCCGGCCCTCGGCCATCGTCTCGAGCCCGATGTTGCAGTAACCGAGCACTTTCTCCTGGGCGGTGAGCACCGATTCCGGAGAGATGGCGTCCCCGTCGGCGATGAGGACCTTGTTGGCCGTGATCGCCAGGTCGAGGGAGATGGCGTCCATGAGCTCGATGTCCTCGACAAGCCCGACGGCGGTCTTGATGAACATTTCAGAAGTACTCAAAAGGGCGAGCGGATACTTCGGCGGCCGTTCCTCCATCGCGGGCTTTGATCGCCTCGGCATCCTCTCCAGGTCGCCTTCACGGACAAAGCGATAGACCGCCGCCGCTTCCTCGAAATCCGGGAACCCGTCCTCGGCGATTCGGCGTTCGCGCCGCTGGAAACCCTCCTCCTCACGGTCGGAGGCGAGCTCCCAGATGATCCCGTCGAGGAGCCTGAAGTAGAGGTCCTCCTTTTCGTCGTGGAGCTGGAGCAGGAGCGACCGCACGAGCGGCTCGTCACGCACGTGCATCACCTGCAAGTGATAGGTACCGTCGAGGGTAAAGGGGGGCTTTTCTCCCGGCCACTCGATCGACGTATTCGGATCCTCATCCATGTCCGCCTTGTAGACGTTCATCATGTACTTCAATGTCAGGACTACAAGCTCCCAGTCGGTCTTCAACGCCCATTCCAGGACCTTGTCGGGCCTCGAGGCGAAGAGGAGCCGGAGCCAGTAGAGCCCCCTCTCCGGGACCCATCGGTCCTTTGACCAGCATTCGATGTCGATGAGGTACTGGACCTGCTCCGGCGTGGTCTCGGCGATGAGCGCGAGCGCATCTCCCTCGCCCACGAGCTTGAGGGTGAGCCAGAGCTCGGCCTTGGGGAGGTTTTTCACGAGCGCCGGGGCTTGCTTCGACAGAAGGATGAGGTCGAGGCGCTCACGTCCACCGGCACGAAGCACGGCCGCCAGCTGTTCGTCGATGGTGAGGTCGTTGAAGGACCCTTTCACCCTGTCGATCTTCCTGGTGATGCGGGCAATGAGGTCTTTCCTCGGGGCACCGCTCGTGCCCCCTGAATCATCGGTCATATCCGGTCACTCCTGCGTTTGCTGTTCCAGTGTGTTCCTCGGCCGTCCGTCTGCCGCCAGCGCCGCCTCGGCAAAGGCCTCGGCGAGGGTGGGGTGGGCATGGACCGTCCCGGCGACGTCGGCCACCGTCGCCCCAGTCCCCATGGCCAGGGCCGCCTCGGCGATCATCTCCGTCGCCCCGTCGCCGACGATGTGACACCCCAGGATCCGTCCCGCCTCGCCGACGAGGAGCTTCAGGAATCCTCGATCATGGCCCGAGGCGACCGCCTTCCCGAGGGCCCGAAAAGGGACACGGACCGCTCTCGCGCCGACTCCCGCGGCCAAGGCCTCCTCCTCGGAGATCCCGACGGAAGCGACCTCGGGACGCGTATAGATGCACTTGGGGATCCTCTCCGGATCTACGGCCGGGACGTCGATGCCGGCCATTTTCTCCACCGCCGCCACCCCTTCCTCCGACGCCCTGTGCGCCAGAAGCGGCGGGCCCGTCACGTCGCCGACGGCGTAGAGACCCTCCACGCTCGTCCTGAAATCCCCGTCGACGGAGACGAATCCCCGGTCCATCGTCACGCCCAGGGCGGCGAGGCCGAGGCCGTCAATGTTCGCCTCCCTGCCCACTGCCACGAGCGCACAAAAAGCGGAAGCCGACCCTTTCACACCGTCGGGGCCGGTGAAGGCGATCTCCAGATCATCGTCCCTCTTCGAGATCCCCTCGTAACGCGTGCCGGTGCGGATCTTGATTTTCTTTCGACGGAGCTCGGCTTCGAGCCCGTCGGCAATCTCCCGGTCGAGGCCCGGCAGGATCTGGTCCATCATCTCGATCACGACGACGCGGCAGCCGAAGGCGTTGTAGATGTAGGCGAACTCGAGGCCGACGGCGCCTCCACCGATGACGATCATCGATTCCGGAAGTTGGGAAGCCTCCAACGCCTCCCGGCTGGTCAGCACGAGCTTGCCGTCCGGTTCCAGGCCGAGGAGCACCTTCTCGCGCGACCCGGCGGCCACCAGGACCCTGCCCGCGGAGATCTCCTCGGTCCCATCGCCCCCCCCATCGATCGATACCCGTCCCGGCGACTCGAGCCGGGCCCGACCCGGCAGGACCGTCACACTGTTTTCCTTGAGCAGGTGCTTCACGCCGGCGCTCAAGCGCTTCGCCATGCGCCGACTCCTCGTGACGACCTTCCCATAGTCCGCGACAGGCTCCTTGCAGTCGATGCCGAAGGACCTCGCGTTCCCGATATCCTCGAAGAGCCCGGCTGCGGCGAGGATCGACTTGGTCGGGATGCATCCCCAGTTCAGGCAGACGCCGCCCAGGGGCCCGGACTCCACGACGGCCGTTCGCATGCCGAGCTGAGCCGCCCGGATCGCCGCCGTGTAGCCTCCCGGTCCCGAACCGATCACGACCAAGTCGAAACGCTTCATCTCGATGTCCTCTTTCAGTGGAAAAATAGTCTCCCCCTGACTTAACGCAAAAAGGGGAAAAGGTCCACCATGCGAAAGGGAAAACCACGATCGGACTCGCAATGGGCGGACGAATATCATAGTGAAATTCAAAGAGGCCCATCCGAGTCATACATACCCGAATCACTGATTTCTTTTCCCCGGAGGGGAAAGGCCGTATAGCCGGTGGCTTCAGCCACCGGTATTGGATCATTGAATGAAATCAGTCCTGAAGGGACGCTGCAACTTCGTCCCTTCAGGACTCTAAACCAAATTACACCGGAATCCGGTGGCTGAAGCCACCGGCTATACGACGCAACCCCTGTCTGGGTTGTGAGAACCAGGTACGCGTTAATGAACATCCAAAAC
>Ga0180429_10005038_pt1 | contig 10517 bp, 7 predicted proteins | sample SS_ome_FD_132428 | JGI IMG/M metagenome (GOLD analysis project Ga0180429, IMG submission 132428) | Hypersaline lake sediment archaeal communities from the Salton Sea, California, USA - SS_1_S_1 metaG | ecosystem: Environmental > Aquatic > Non-marine Saline and Alkaline > Hypersaline > Sediment ...
CACGTCGGCCTCCCGGTCGCGCAGGCGGTCCTGGGCGCCGACGTTCTTGTAGACCTGCCACTTGCCGGGGTCGACGCCGTGGTTCACGCCGTCGACGACGCCGATGCCGTGGTAGTCGCTCGACTCCGGCTCGTGGGTGAAGGAGACGGGGCCGTCGGCGTCGCAACCGATGCCGAGCTGGGCGAAGACGCGGCGCGCGGTGGCGGCCATGCTCCCGCCCTCGGTGCAGATCGACGCCCGGAAACCGCGCGCGTGGGCCGCCGGCAGCTCGTCCAGCAGGGATGGGGGCACGATGGCGCGCAGCCCTTCGGCGTAGGCCTCGATGGGATCGAAGTCGCGCGAGATGCGGGAATCGTCGGCGGCCGCCAGGGGGATCTCGAGTCCGCCCTCGCCCGCCGCGCGGGCCAGTTCGCGCGTGCGGTCGGCGATGCGCCCGGCCAGCTCCAGAAGCTGCATGCCGCTCGCGTCCATGGGCTTCCAGCCGCCCTTGAAGCTGGGGCTGTGCGACGCCGTGAAGTTCTCGCCTCCGGACAGCTCCTCGTAGTTCACGCCGAACGACGAGAGCCAGATGGGCGTCGTGTGGCATCCCTCGGGTCTGAGGTGCACCTCCAGGCCGGCCGCCGCGTAGATGCGCGCCGCCAGGTCGATGAACTCCCGCGTGTGGGGCCGCACCTCTCCGCCCACGTGCAGGGACGTCAGCCCCTCCTCGACGGCGAGCCGCGCCCGCGCCGACAGCATCACCGCCACGTTCAGGCTGTTGAAGGGAACCCCGGGGTTGTGCATGTCCGCCGGATCGAGCAGGTCGCGGTAGCCGGCGGTGCCCAGCTTGAAATCCCGCGCCCAGTCCAGGAGCCCGGCGCGTGCCGACGCCGGCGTGATGCGGATGGTCTCGGCGACGGCGGCGAAGGGCGTGAAGAGACGCGTGGCCGGCATGTTCGGATCTCCCGTCTGGAGTCTCGTGATCGGTGTCGCCGGTCAGCTTATCGCAGCCGACCGGACCGTCAAGTCGCGAAGCGCGCGGCGGCGGTCCGGAGAGGGCGTGCCCTCAGAGCGTGTCGCGCGAAGGGAAGACGTCGCGGAGCTCGGCGAAGGCGGCCAGGACCGCGTCTGGCCCCTCGGCGCGGATCACGCCCGCGGGCTTCAGGCCGTAGGTCACGCCCACGGCCACGGCCCCCAGGGCGCGGGCCGCCTGTACGTCGTTGGGGCTGTCCCCCACCACGGCGACCTCGGCCGGCGCGACGTCCAGGCCTTCGAGACACGTCGCCAGCATGGCCGGATCCGGCTTCCTGGGAGCCTCGTCGGCCGTCACGACGCGGCGGAAGGCTCCGTCCACGTGCAGTCCTTCGAGGATCCGGTCGGTGAAGACCCGCGGCTTGTTGGTGGCGATCATCAGGGGCAGGCGGTGGAAGTGCATCAGCGTCTCGATGACGCCCGGATAGAGGACGGTGCTGTCCAGGCAATGCCGCCCGTAGTGGTCGCGGAACACGGCCAGGCCCTCGGCGAGGGCCTCGGGTTCGGGCGCGACGCCGTCCACGGTCAGGATCCTCTCGAGGAGCTTGTCCACGCCGTCGCCCACGAACGAGACCGCCGTCGCCTCGTCGAGCGTCTCCAGTCCGAAATGGCCGCGGGCGAAATTCGCAGCCAGGGCGATGTCTCGGCCCGAGTCGATGAGCGTGCCGTCGAGATCGAAGATCATCGCCGACACGCGACGGCCCTGGTACTTCCTGCGTCCCATGACGTCTCCTCCCGCAGATGAATGACCAATCATACGCACGCGCCTTAGCGGTTGTCCACCCGCGGGCCGATCCCTATACTCAGCGTCGGCCGCAAGGAGCGGCTGTGCCGCCGGAAGGAGTCCATGAATCCCCTGGTCACAGGTTTCGTGATCTATTTCGCCATGACCGTGGCGGTCGGCTTCGCGGCCGTGCGCCTGAACCGCTCCCTGAACGCCTACCTGCTGGCCGACCGCAAACTCGGGGCCTGGGTCGCCGCCTTCTCGGAACGGGCCAGCGGCGAATCGGCCTGGCTGCTGATCGGGTTGCCGGGCCTGGCCTTCGTCTCGGGACGCTCGGCCTTCTGGGTGGCCGTGGGCTGCGTGGCCGGCATCGCGTTCTCATGGTTCGCCGTCGCACGCCGGCTGCGCGTCGAGACCGAACGGCGCGACGCCCTGACCCTGGCCGACTACTTCGAATCCCGCCACGGCGACGGGACCAACGCGCTGCGCCTGGTCGCCACCTCGATCATCCTCTTCTTCTTCACCTTCTACGTGGCGGCCCAGTTTTTGGCCGCGGGCAAGGTGCTGAACTTCTACCTGGGCCTGACGCCGTTGCAGGGCATGCTGATCGGAGCCGTGCTGGTGCTCTTCTACACCATGGCCGGCGGCCTCTACGCCGTGGCCTGGACCGACCTGGTGCAGGGCGTGATCATGCTCTTCACCCTCGTCGTGCTGCCTCTGGCGGTCCTGGCGGAACTGGGCGGTCTCGGCGGCCTGAGCGCCCGGCTCGGCGCCGCGGGCGGCGCGTACCTGGACTGGGCGCCCGGCGAGACCGGATGGCTCGCCGTCTCGGGCATCCTGGGCAGCCTGGGCATTGGTCTGGGCTACATGGGTCAGCCCCACCTCGTGCTGCGCTTCATGGCCATCTCCTCCGAGAACGAGGTCGCCAAGGGCCGGGTCATCGCCGTGGTCTGGGCGCTGCTGGCCTTCGTCGGCGCGGTGATGATCGGCCTGACGGGCCTGGCCCACTTCGGGCCGGAGGTCCTGGGCGAGGGCCGCCTGATCGCCGACCAGGAGCAGCTCATGCCCATGATGGCCCGGGAGTTCATGCCGGAGTGGCTCGCGGTGATCATGATCTGCGGCGCCATCGCCGCCATGATGTCCACGGCCGACTCGCAGCTGCTGTCGTCGGCCAGCGCCGTCAGCGAGGACGTCTACCGCCGGCTGCTCCGTCCCGACGCCGACCAGGGCCGCCTGTTGGCGGTCAGCCGCCTGGCCACCCTCGCCATCGGCTGCGTCGCCTTCCTGCTGGCCTGGCGCGCCGACGCCCTGGTCTACTCGCTGGTGCTCTACGCCTGGGCCGGCCTCGGCGCGGCCTTCGGTCCGCCGCTCCTGCTGTCCCTGTGGTGGCGGCGCACGAGCCGCGCCGGCGTGCTCGCGGGGTTGCTGACCGGAACGGCGGTGGTGCTCGCCTGGTACAACATCCCGGCCCTGAAATCCCAGCTCTACGAACTCGTGCCCGGGTTCGCGCTCTCCCTGGCCGCGACCGTGGGCTTCAGCCTGCTGTGCCCGGATCGCCGCGGAACGGAAGGGGCCGACCGATGAACGACGGTAAACACGACCCGCGACGTCCGCCCGACGGCGCCGATCCCTTCATCCCGGGCCTGGACGACGACGAACCCCTGGAATTCCTCAACAAGGAGCCTGCCGACATGTCCGACGACACCCCCCGCGATGATCAGCCGCAAGATGAGGCCTTCGAAGCGACGTACGACAACGGCTACGAGGAAAACGCGGACGACGCACCGCCGCCCCGGCGTCGCGGTCTGGCCGCGGCCGCGGGCACGAACCGGGTGATGATCGCGACCGGCGTGGTGGTCGTGGTCGCGGCCGCCCTGATCTTCTGGCCGCGGGGCGGTTCGCACCTGCCCGCCCCCGTGGGCGAACAGTTCTCCGTGGTGGCCGCGGACAGCGGAGCCCATGACGCCGACCGGCCCGAGCGGCCGCGCAGCAGCGACGTGAACTTGTCCCTGGAGGCGCCGGCGGTCGTGCCGGAGACGCCCCAGGGAACGGGCGGGACCGCCGCCGATTCAGCGCCTGCGTCGTCCTCGTCGCGCACGCGTGCCGCGACCGGCTCGGGAGAACCCGGCCCCGACGGCAAGTGGGCCATCCAGCTCGGATCCTTCGGCTCGCGGGCCAACGCGCGGTCCATGGCGGCGGAGCTGAGCGCCAAGGGCTTCCGCGTGGAGACGCCGACCCTGCAGACGACCACCGGCGGCTCCCAGACCAAGGTCTGGATCGCCTATTTCGAGACCCACGCCGCAGCCAAGGCCTGGGCCGCCGCCCACGTCGACGAGATCGGCGGGAGCACCTACATCACGCACCGTTGACCCGTCTCACCGGGAAGGAGGCGCCCATGCGCCGAGTGGCATTCACCGGGACCGGCTACCACGTGCCGGACCGCGTCGTGACCAACGAGGACCTCGCGGGAATGATGGACACCTCGGACGAGTGGATCCGCGAGCGCAGCGGCATCCGCGAACGCCGGTGGATCGCGCCCGGCCAGACCAACGGCGATCTCGCCGCCGCCGCCGCGCGCATGGCCCTCGACGACGCCGGTCTGGAGCCCACGGACGTCGACCTGGTCGTCCTGGCCACCATCAGCTCCGACAACTTCTTCCCGGGCAACGGCGTGCTGCTGGAGCGCGACCTGGGGATGGGGCACGTCGCCGCCCTGGACGTCCGCAACCAGTGCACGGGCTTCATCTACGGCGTGGCCACCGCCAGCGCCTACATCAAGTCGGAACAGGCCGACACCGTGCTCGTGGTGGGGACCGAGATCCAGTCGCCGGCCCTCGACCTCAGCGACCGCGGCCGCGACATGGCCGTGCTCTTCGGCGACGGCGCCGGCGCGGCCGTCCTGCAGGCCGCCGACGGGGACGGCGACGTCCTGGCCACGTCCCTGCACAGCCAGGGCCAGTTCAACGACGCGCTGTGGTGCGAGATGCCCTGCAGCCACATCCCCGGCCGCATCGACGCCACGCACATCGCCGAGGGACGCCACCACCCCAAGATGAACGGCCGCCTCGTCTTCAAGCACGCCGTGCGCCGCTTCTGCGAGGCCATCCAGGAGGTGCTCACCAAGGGCGGCGTGGACAAGAACGATCTCGCCCTGGTCATCCCCCACCAGGCCAACCTGCGAATCACCGAGGCCGTGGCCAAGCGCTTCGAGCTGACGCCGGAGCAGGTCTTCTCCAACATCCACAAGTACGGCAACACCACCGCCGCCTCGATCCCCATCGCCCTGGCCGAGGCCGTGCGCGAGGGACGCCTGAAGCGCGGCGACCTGCTGGTGCTGGTGGCCTTCGGGTCGGGCTTCACGTGGGGGGCGAACCTGATCCGGTGGTGAGCCCTACCGCATCTCCTCCGGCATGCCGATCCGCTTCGTCTTGAAGCTCAGGCACATCAGGCCCACGGCCAGACGCTCGTTGCGCACGATCACGTGATCGGGAGCCTTGATCTCCGTGGGAGTGAAGTTCCAGAGGCCGGTGACGCCCGCGGCGATCATGTCGTCGGCCACGATCTGGGCCACGTCCAGGGGCACCGTCAGCACGCCCAGGCGGATGCCGCGCTCGCGGATGAAGTCGGCCAACTCGGACATGGGCCGGATGGTGACGCCGCGGATCTCGCGTCCCACCAGGTCCGCGTCAACGTCGAAGACGCCCAGCAGGGGAAAGCCCTGGCGCTCGAAATTGCGGTAGTTGGCCAGGGCGTTGCCCAGGTGGCCGGCGCCGGCGATGACGATGGGCACGGGCTCGTCGATGCCGATGATCTCGCGCAGGGCCGGCACCAGCTTGTCGACCAGGTAGGGCCGGCCGGGCTTGCTGAAACCGCCGAAATAGTGGAAATCGTGGCGGAGCTGGCTGGCCTTGATGTCCAGGGAGGTGGCGAGCTGCCGCGAGGAGACCTCCTGCACGCCCGCCTGCTGCAGCAGGATCAGCTTGTCGAGGTAGAGCGGAAGCCGCTTGATGGTGGCGTCGGGCACGCGGAAGCGCTTGCCCCTGTTGTTGACGATGGTCACGTCGATCACCTTCTGCCGGATCGCCGGATGTGAAGCTGTGGTATTTACGCCGATTTTGTTAGGAATATCACAGATACAGTCTAGAGACTAACAACCCGCCCTGTCAAGCCGCCAGCGCCCGCCGCCGGGAGCGGCCGGAAAATGCCGTTGGAAGGCGGTCCGGCACCGCATATATTTGCCGCTGCCACTGCGAATCCGAGCCGGGACTGGTCCTGCATGAGCGACATCGCCACTTTCGACCCCCTGCAGCGCGCGCCGCTGCCCGTCTACGGCAGCTGGAACGCCGCCGATTACGAGGCCCTGGGCTTCATGTGCGGCCTCGAGGTGCACCAGCAGCTGCTGACCGACCGCAAGCTCTTCTGCCGCTGCCCCGCCGGCTGCTACACGCGGGACCACGACGTGGAGATCCTGCGGCACATGCGCCCCACCCTCTCGGAGATGGGCGACTACGACGGCACGGCTTTGATGGAGTTCAAGACCCGCAAGCGGATCACCTACCTGCTGGACAACGCCTCGGTCTGCACCTACGAGATGGACGACGCCCCGCCCTTAGAGATGGACCCCCGCGCCCTGGACATCTCCATCGCCATCTCCCTGATGCTGGGCCTGCAAGTCGTCGACGAGATCCACATCGCGCGCAAGCAGTACCTGGACGGCAGCATCCCCACGGGCTTCCAGCGCACGGCCATCATCGGCGTCAGCGGGAGCGTCCCCTTCGGCGAGCGCCGGATCGGCATCCGCCAGCTCTCCATCGAGGAGGATTCCTGCCGCGAGGTGACCGACCGGGGCCACGACCGCGTCTACCGCACCGACCGGCTGGGCATGCCCCTGATCGAGACCGTCACCGAGCCCGACATGCGCACGCCCGAGGATGCGGCCGCGGTCTGCGAGCTGCTGCGCCGGCTGGCGCGGGCCTCGGGCCTGGTCCGCACGGGCGTCGGCGCGGGTCGCGAGGACGTGAACGTGAGCATCGCCGGCGGCACGCGCGTCGAGATCAAGGGCGTCGCCTCCATCAAGGAGATCCCCCGCCTGGTGCACAACGAGGCCCTGCGCCAGCGCAGCCTGCTGGCCATCCGTCGCGTGCTGGACGAGCGGGGCGTGACCGCCGATTCCATCGAGGAACGCTGGCTCGACGTCAGCGACATCCTGCAGGGCTCGACCCGGCCCAACCTCCAGGACACCCTCGCCGGGGGCGGACGCGCGGCGGCCGTGCCCCTGCCGGGCTTCGAGGGCCTGATGGAGACGCCGACCCAGCCCCGAACCCGCTTCCTCAAGGAGTTCTCGGACCGCGTGCGCGTGGTGGCCTGTCTCGATTCGCTGCCCAATATCGCCTGTTCCACCGCAGAGACCGACATCCTGACGGGGACCGAATGGAGCCGCGTGGAGAAGCGCTGCGGCGTGGACCACGGCACGCCGGTGATGGTGGTCTGGGGCCCGGAGCGGGACGTGGAGACCGCGGTCGGCGAGATCCTGATCCGCGCCCGCGACGCCGTCGAGGGCGTGCCGTCTGAGACGCGTCAGTCCCTGCCGGACGGCACCAACGGCTTCGAGCGCATCCTGCCCGGCCCGAGCCGCATGTACCCCGACACGGACCTGCCGCCGGTGGTCCTGACGCGAGACCGGGTGGCGGCCCTCGGCGCCGACCTGCCCGCGACCCCCTGGGAAAGGCTCGCGCGCCTGCGCGAGGCCGACGTCGGCGAGGACCTCACCGCACGCCTGGCCATCCATCCGGCCTATGATCTCTTCGTGCACCTGCTGGGGCGGATCGAAGGCGGCCCGCTCACCCCCACCGGACTGGCCTCCGTGCTGCTGGACCGGGACGCGCCGCGTCCGACCAGCATCGGGGCGGCCGGCGACTGGTGGGAGCGGGCGATCGCGCGGCTGAACGCCGGCGAGGCCGTGCCGGAGGGCCTCTGGTGCGGCGAGGACGAACCGCCCGCCGCCCTGGACGAGACCCTGGCGCGGCGGATCTGCGAGGAGGAATTCGCGGCCCTGTCCGCCGATCTGCCTCCCGACCCGGACAAGCGGCGACGCACGGTCATGGGCCTGGTCATGAAACGGCTGCGCGGGCTCGTACCGGGCGCGACCGTCGCCGGCTGGGTGAAGGAGGCGAAGCTGTGAGCGAGGACTACAAGGGCTACCGGACACCCACGCTGGACGTCCTGCAGCGCTTCGAGGCGCCGGTCTGGAGCGACGTGACGGTCCGCACCGAGCGCGGCGAATTCGCGGGGCTGATCCTGCCCCGCAGCGAGACCGCCGACGCCGAGCACATCGTCCTGAAGATGATCACGGGCTACAACGTGGGCCTGCACTACGCCTCGGTGGAGGACATCTCCGTCCACGGACGCAAGGTCGCCAACTACAAGATTCCCGAGAAGGACTTCCCCTACACCGAGGGCCAGCCGCGGGTGAAGCTCTTCGGCACCGGCGGCACCATCGCCTCGCGGCTGGACTACCGCACCGGCGCCGTGATCCCCGCCTTCTCCCCCGGCGAGCTCTACGGCTCGGTGCCCGAGCTGGCCGACATCTGCAACCTGGAGACCGAGAAGCTCTACGGCGTCTTCAGCGAGAACATGGCCCGCGAGCAGTGGATCGGCCTGGCCGAGGCCATCGGCCGGGAGATCGAGACGGGCGTGAACGGCATCGTCGTCGGCCACGGCACAGACACTATGCACCACACCGCCGCGGTCCTGTCGTTCATGGTGCAGGACTCGCCCGTGCCCATCGTGATGGTCGGCTCCCAGCGCTCGAGCGACCGCCCCTCGAGCGACGCGGCCATCAACCTCATCAACGCCACGCGCACCGCCGCCACGAGCGACATGGCCGAGGTCATGGTCTGCATGTTCGGCCCCACCAGCGACAAGTACGGCCTGCTGCACCAGGGCACCCGCGTGCGCAAGATGCACTCCTCCTACCGCTCCACCTTCCGCACCCTGAGCGACATACCCCTCGGCCGGGTGGACGAGGACGGCGTCAAGCCCCTCAAGCAGGACTACAACCGCCGCCGCGACGACCGGAACGTGAAGATCAAGGCGGTCTTCGACGACCGGGTCTCGCTGGTCTACTACTACCCCGGCATGCGGCCCGACATCATCGATTCCCTGGTGGACAACGGCTACCGCGGCATCGTGATCGCGGGCACGGGCCTCGGGCACGTGAACCGGCCCCTCTACGAGGCCCTGGGCCGCGCCACCGCCGCCGGCCTGTCCATCTACATGACCGTCCAGACCCTCTGGGGCTACGTGCAGATGTACGTCTACGAGACCGGCCGCGAGATCATGGAGCTGGGTGTGGTGCCGGCGGCCAACATGCTGCCCGAGGTGGCCTACATGAAGCTGGGCTGGGCCCTGGGCCAGACCGACGATCCGGCCGAGATCCGCGACATCATGCTCACGCCCATCGCCCGCGAGATCACCCCCCGCGAACCGCAGAACGGCTACCTCGTCTACCAGGGCGGGCTGCCCGAGGTCGAGGCCTTCATGTCACAGCACTGGAAGTGACCAACCGTTCCGAAATGCAAGGCCACACCTCCACGTGGAGGTGTGGTCGGCAGGATTCCTCAAGCGCACGGATCTATGGGGCCGGCGCCCCGCCCCGGGTCCGGCTCACCTCACCACGCTGAACTTCAGGACGCTGGATTCCGATCCCGTCTCCAGCCGCGCCCAGTAGACGCCCGACGGCAGGCGGCGTCCCGCGTCGTCCCGGACGGTCCACAGCAGCTCCTGCTCGCTGAAGGTGCCGAGGACCGGGCCGACGTCGCGCGTGTAGACGCGCCGGCCGCGCACGTCGAAGACCTCCAGTTCGAGGTCGCCGTCGTGCTCCAGGCTGTAGACGATGGACACCGCGTCGCCGAAGGCCGGATTGGGGCTGGTGCGCAGCAGGCGCAGGGCCGTCTGGGCCTCGGCGGCCTCGCGCCAGGCCACCCAGCCCAGCGGGTCCAGCTCGACGGCCTGGACCGGGCTGCCGAAGCCGAAGAGCTCTGTCGCCTCGCTGCCGACCAGGTGGAAGACGCGCCATTCCTCGCCCGCGTCGGTGGTCACCTTCAGGGGATACCTGTTGTCGAAGTCCACGCCGCTTCGGTCGACGAGGTTGACCGTCACTTCGGAGCCCACGCCGAAGCCGCCGTCCACGGTGGCGGTCATCTCCAGGTGGGGCACGGTGGTCTCGTTCAGCCAGGGCGCGAAGAAGCCCGCCAGGTCCTCGCCCGCGTGGTCGCTCGCCAGCGCGATGAAGGCCTCCGTGTCGACCACGCCCTCGGGCCGGACCCCGCCGGTGGCCCACTCGTCGAAGAAGTCGAAGAAGACCGCGTCGCCCATGCGGCCGCGCAGCATGTGCAGCAGCCAGGCGCCCTTGTCGTAGACGACCCGGTCGAGGATCGGGAAGGGATCGTAGAGGGTGGTCTGGCCGATCCAGTCGTTGCCCCAGCGGATGCGGCGCATCTTCCAGAAGTAGCCGCCCAGGTCGCCCGTCTCGTCGAGGCCGTGCAGGTGCTCCTGCCAGAGGGCCTCGCTGTAGGTGGCGAAGCCCTCGTTGAGCCAGATGTCGGCCCAGGTCCGGGGCGTGAGCGAGTCGCCGAACCACTGGTGGGCCAGCTCGTGGACGACGATCCAGTCCTTGGCGTTGTTGCCGGTGATCAGCGAGGACCCGTAGCTAGCGACGGTCTGGTGCTCCATGGCGCCGCTGGACGTGTTCATGTACTCGGCGTGGCCGTACTTCTCGTCC
>Ga0180429_10005040_pt1 | contig 10516 bp, 10 predicted proteins | sample SS_ome_FD_132428 | JGI IMG/M metagenome (GOLD analysis project Ga0180429, IMG submission 132428) | Hypersaline lake sediment archaeal communities from the Salton Sea, California, USA - SS_1_S_1 metaG | ecosystem: Environmental > Aquatic > Non-marine Saline and Alkaline > Hypersaline > Sediment ...
CCGGCAACGAAAAGCTCGGGGAAAAGATCATCGTTGCAATCGAAAGCCGCCACGCCTCCGCCAACGAAGTGCTCCCACCCGCCGGCATAGATGTGGTCGGATACCGGGACGGGGCGAAACGCCGGGTCAGCGAGCGCAAGGCCGGGCAGGAGGATCAGTGGCGCGATACGTTCAAGCATTGATGGCCAGCCTCCGCACCGCAAGCTCGGTGACGCCTTCCATCGCATAGGCCGCCGCCCCCTTGGCCCACATCGAATCGCCCCATTTGTGGATACGAACCTCTGGCGGAGGGGCATCAACCTGCACCACCTCATCGCGCATCGCGGCGATCACTTCTTCGGAATAGAGAAAATCGCGGCTCATGCGTTCGCCCGAGAGAATGATGAGCTTGGGATCGAAGATGTTGACGATGTTGGCGAGGCCCATGGCGAACATCCGGCTGGCCCGGTCGAGAATGGTATCGGCGGTGTGATTGCCCTCGCGCGCGGCCGAAAACAGGGTTTCGAGCCGTTCCGACCGGCTCTTGCCCGAGATGCCGGCCAGCGACACATCGGCTTCGCGCAAGAGGGCATAGTCGGAGACATAGGCTTCAAGGCAGCCGCGCTGGCCGCAACGACAAAGGGCACCATCCAGGTGAACCTTGGTGTGTCCGAATTCCGCACCGCAGCCGCGCGTGCCGCGGTAGACATTTCCGTCGATGACAATGCCCATGCCGACGCCTTGTTCGATGGTGATGACGATAAAGTCGCTCACCCCGCGTGCCTCGCCGAAAAGCTGCTCGGCCTTGGCGACGAGATTGGCGTCGTTGTCGAGAAAAACCGCCATCGGCAAAGCTTCCTCGAGCCGATCGCGCAGGCAGACATTGCGTGCGGTGAGCGAAGGTGACCAGTGCACGAAACCTTCGACCGCATCGATCGTGCCCGCCAGTCCGACACCGAGGCCGGAGATATCGGCAGTGACACGCCCGATCTTGGCGGTGACCGCGTCGAGGGCGCTCCGAATTTCGGCAATGAGCGCCTCTGGTGACAACTGCGGCTCCGAAAGGGTGGCCTCGTGCTCAGCGAGTGTGCTGCCCTCGAAATCGATCAGCACGAGGCTGAGGGTGCGGAAGGACACCTTCACACCGGCCACGAGATGGGCCGGGCCGCGCACCCGCAGCGCGACACGGGGCCGCCCTCGACCTGTCGATTCCCGGTCTTCCTCGGGGGCGACTTCCTCGACAAGGCCAGCGCTGATCAACTCGGAGGTGATCGCCGTCACCGTCGCCGGGCTAACCCCGGTTTCCTTCGCAATGTCGATCCGAGCTATCTGGCCCGCACCGCGAATCACCGCGACCACCTGCTGGCGGTTCAACTCGCGTTGATCCGGGCTTCCGGCGGGCCTGTCCTGCCTGGCCACGGGCTTTCCTCCCTCATTTTCGTTCCGCATATCACATTTTGCGGGATTCGATGCGTTATTTATTTAGACCACAAAATTAAATGTGTTACGATTCAATCATCGTCAGCGAATCCCTGTTCGGGAGTATCTCGTCTGACGCCATATTGGGAGGATATCATGAAGAAAACTGTGGTTTTCGCCGCGGCGTTCCTTGGAGCATCGATGGCGACTTCGGCCATTGCCCAGACTGTGGGCGTGAGCTGGTCGAACTTCCAGGAAGAACGCTGGAAGACCGATGAAGCGGCGATCGTTGCGGCCCTGGAAGCCGCCGGCGCGACCTACCTTTCGGCTGACGCGCAATCGTCGTCGGCCAAGCAGCTTTCGGATATCGAAAGCCTGATCGCACAGGGCGCGGACGCGCTGATCCTGCTGGCTCAGGATACCCAGGCGATCATCCCCGCCGTGCAGGCTGCCGCCGACGAAGGTATTCCGGTCATCGCCTATGACCGTCTGATCGAAGACCCGCGCGCGCTTTACATCACCTTCGACAACGTCGAGGTGGGTCGGATGCAGGCCCGTGCCGTGCTCGAGCGTGCGCCGGAAGGCAATTACGTGATGATCAAGGGTTCGCCGACCGATCCGAACGCCGACTTCCTGCGCGGCGGACAGCAGGAAATCCTGCAAGACGCGATCGACAGCGGCGCCATTACCATCGTGGGCGAAGCCTACACCGATGGCTGGCTTCCGGCGAACGCCCAGCGCAACATGGAGCAGATCCTGACCGCGAACGACAACATGGTCGACGCCGTGGTGGCTTCGAACGACGGCACCGCCGGTGGCGTTGTCGCGGCGCTCACCGCGCAGGGCATGGAAGGTATCCCGGTTTCGGGTCAGGACGGCGACCATGCCGCGCTGAACCGCGTTGCCAAGGGGACGCAGTCTGTCTCCGTGTGGAAAGACGCGCGTGATCTGGGCCGGGCCGCTGCCGAAGCCGCTGCCGCCATGGCCGCCGGGACCGCGAAGGAAGATATCGCGGGCGCGATGGAGTGGACGTCGCCCTCCGGAACGACGATGACCTCGATCTTCCTCGCCCCGGTGCCGATCACCCAGGACAACCTTTCGGCTGTCGTGGATGCCGGCTGGATCCCGCTCGAAACGCTCTGTCAGGGCGTCGAGGGTGGACCGGCCCCCTGCAACTGATCGTCTGACCAACTGACCATCGGACAAGACCGGCCCCCACCCTTGGCGGGGTGGGGGCTCTCCTGCACCGGGGACTCATGCCATGACCGATACGACGACCTCGCACGATCCGTCGGAACCGACGCGGACCAAGCGGAGCCTGTTCCAGAATCTGGAAATCGACACCCGGCTCCTGGGCATGATCGGTGCGTTCCTGCTGATCGCATTCATGTTCAACTTCTTGACCGAGGGCCGTTTTCTAACGCCGCGCAACATCTTCAACCTGACGATCCAGACCGTATCCGTTGCCATCATGGCCACCGGGATGGTCTTCGTCATCGTTACCCGGCACATCGACCTTTCAGTGGGTGCGTTGCTCGCAACGGTTTCCGCCACCATGGCAGTGACCCAGACGGATTTGCTGCCAAATCTTCTCGGGCTCGAGCTCGGCTCGCCGTTGATCGCGCCGATCACCATCCTCGTCGGGGCCATCGTCGGCACGATCATCGGCGCGTTCCACGGCTATTTGATCGGCTACCTTGCGATCCCGGCGTTCATCGTCACGCTGGGCGGATTGTTTGTCTGGCGCAACGTCGCATGGCACATCACCGGCGGGCAGACCATTGGACCGCTCGACGCCCAATTCATCACCCTGGGCGGGATCGACGGAACGCTTGGCGAGACCGGATCCTGGATCTTCGGCGGACTTGCCGCCCTGTTCACGCTCTATCTGCTTTTTGGTGCAAGACGGAGAAAGGTCAGCCACGGTTTCCCGGTCAAGCCGATCTGGGCCGAGGCTCTGATCGCGGGAATCGCGGTTGCCGCGATCCTCGGTTTCGTCTGGATTCTCAATTCCTATGACATCCCCGAGCGCCGCCTTGAACGCATGTTTGCCGCGCGTGGCGAGGTCATGCCGGAGGGGTTCACGGCTGGGTATGGCGTGCCGCTTTCGGTTCTGCTCTTGATCATCGTTGCCGCGGGAATGATGGTGGTGGCGCAACGCACGCGGCTTGGGCGTTACATCTTTGCGGCCGGGGGCAACCCCGAGGCAGCGGCGCTTTCCGGCATCAACACCCGCCTTCTCACCGTGAAGGTCTTTGCCATTGTCGGGTTTCTCTGTGCGCTTTCCGCTGTCGTCGCCAGTGCGCGGCTTAATTTTCACTCGAATGACGTGGGGACGCTGGACGAGCTGCGTGTGATCGCCGCTGCCGTCATCGGAGGCACCGCGCTTTCAGGCGGGATCGGCACGATCTACGGGGCGATCCTTGGCGCGCTCATCATGCAGAGCCTGCAATCGGGCATGGCGATGGTGGGGGTCGAAGCACCCTATCAGAACATCGTGGTCGGCATCGTTCTGGTTCTGGCCGTCTTCATCGACATCGTCTACCGCAAGCGGACGGGAGGTTGACCATGGCAGACACGACCATTGACAGAAGCGGCACCCCGCTGTGCGAAATGCGCGACATGCAGAAGGCTTTCGGCGGCATCCGCGCGGTCGACCATGTGACCGTCAATGTCTATCCCGGCGAGGTGGTTGGTATCCTCGGCCACAACGGGGCGGGAAAATCGGTGCTGATGAAGATGCTTTCTGGCGCCTACCAGCGTGACGGCGGGCAGATCTTCGTGAACGGCGAGGAGGCCATCATCAACAACCCGCGCGATGCGCGGCGCTACAACATCGAGACGATCTACCAGACCCTCGCGCTTGCCGATAATCTCGACGCGGCGTCGAACCTGTTTCTTGGGCGGGAACTCACCACCCGAATGGGTTTCGTCGATGATCCGCGCATGGAAGCCGAAACGCGCAAGATCATGGCGCGGCTCAACCCCAACTTCCGGCGTTACTCGACACCGGTTGCCGGCCTTTCCGGTGGCCAGCGGCAGTCGGTGGCGATCGCGCGGGCAGTCTATTTCGACGCGAAGATCCTGATCATGGACGAGCCGACCGCCGCGCTGGGGGTGGAAGAAACCCGCATGGTGGCCGAACTCATTGGCGAGTTGAAGCGGCAGGGGATCGGGATTTTCCTGATCGACCACGATATTCACCAGGTGAAGCAGTTGTGCGACCGCGCCAGCGTGATGAAAAACGGGCGGCTCGTGGGCACGGTCAACGTGGACGAGGTGACCGAAGACGATCTGCTCGGAATGATTATCCTCGGCAAGAACCCCAAAGCGGCTGCAGCCTGAGCGTGGACCTTGTCCGGTTGCACACGGATCGGAAGAGCGGCGGAAATTGACAGCGCCTTGTGCGGCAACGTTACATTTGCGCCAAGGCAGAAATAGTTTGAATTCTGCTATTGGCCCCTTACTGTTGCGCTCAGCTTGGGCGGCCTTCCGCTTGCCTGAGATTAACGAACTGAAACATCAAAAGACAGAAGATCGGAGGAGGATCTCAATGGAGCGTCGTAAGTTTCTGACCGGTGCCGCTATCGGCACCGCCGGGGCGGCCCTTGCCGCGCCCGCCGTTGCGCAGGATCGTATCACTTGGCGTATGGTTACGACCTGGCCGAAAAACTTCCCAGGCCTCGGTGTTGGCGCGCAGCGCCTTGCGGACCGTATCACCGCAGCGGCCGATGGCCAGTTGACCGTTCAGGTTTTCTCGGCTGGTGAACTGGTGCCCCCGCTTCAAGCGCTTGATGCCGTGATCGACGGAACGGCCGAAATGAGCCATGGCGCCGCCTATTACTGGCAGAACAAGTCGGTTGGCCTGTCGTTCTTCACCGGGGTGCCCTATGGCATGACCGCGCGCGAACTGACGGCATGGGTCCGCTATCTCGGGGGCCAGGAAATCTGGGACGAGATCTATGACCAGTTCGGCGTGCAGGGCTTCCTCTCGGGCAACACCGGAACCCAGGCTGGCGGCTGGTTCAAGCAGGAGTTGACCGGTCTTGCCGATCTTCAGGGCCTTCGCTTCCGCACGCCGGGCCTCGGTGGCCAGGTTTGGCAGAAGATCGGCGCGTCGGTGACGAACCTCGCCGCTGGCGAGATCTTCCAGGCGCTGCAGAACAACACCCTCGACGCCGCCGAATTCGTCGGCCCCTACAATGACCTTGCACTTGGCTTCCACCAGGTGGCGAACCACTACTACACCTCGTCCTTCGTGGAGCCGGGCCTTGCGACCGAGCTTGTCGTTGACAAGGCCAAGTACCAGGCCCTGCCTGCCAACCTGCAAGCGATCGTGCGCGATGCCTGTCAGGCCGAGTATGATCAGGTCGCCTCGGACTTCTACGCCAACGATCCCCGTGCGTTGCGGACTCTCGTCAACGATCATGGCGTTACCGTTCATCCGCAATTCCCGGAAGAGATCCTCGAAGCCGCTGCGGGTGCCTCGCTGGAGGTTCTTGCCGAGATCCGCGAAGGTGGCGATGCGCTCACCAAGAAGACCGCCGAGAGCTATGTTGAGGCTTTCAACCTCCTGCGCACGCGCACAGAGGGCACCGACGAAGGTTTCCTTGCCGCGCGCAAGAAGTACATTTCGATCTCCTGATCGAACCTCACAAAATGAAAACAGAAGGCCCGGAGATTTCTCCGGGCCTTTTCTTTCTCAGGTTGGTGGCGGACGCTAACGTAAGACGCCGGGCAACCAGGTGACGATTTCGGGGAATACGAACAGCATCGCGATGACCGCGATCTGCAGAAACACGAAGGGGATGGCGCCTCGGTAGATGGAGCCCGTTGAAATATTGTTCGGTGCCACCCCGCGCAGGTAAAACAGCGCAAAGCCAAACGGAGGGGTCAGGAACGAGGTCTGGAGATTCACGCCGACCATCACGCCGAGCCAGATCGGATCGAGCCCGAGATCGAGCAGGACCGGGGCCGTGATCGGAATGATGATGAAGATGATCTCGAACGTATCGAGGATGAACCCGAGCACGAACATGATCATCATCACCACGATCATGGCGCCGGTGACCCCGCCGGGCATCTGCGACAGGAATTCATGCACCAGGTTGTCGCCGCCCATCTGGCGGAAGACGATCGAGAAAACCGATGCGCCAAAGAGGATGATGAACACCATCGCCGTGATCGTGGCGGTGGAAATTGCAACCTCCCGCACAACGCGGAACGATAGTCGCCAACGTGCCGCGGCGAGAACGGTGGCGCCAACGGCGCCCACCGATGCGGCCTCGGTCGGTGTGGCGATACCGCCGAGAATGGAGCCAAGAACCGCCACGATCAGCAGCAATGGCGGCACAAGCGCCACAAGAACTTCCTTCCAAAGCGTTTGATCGGCGTCGACGTTGGGCGTTGCCGGGCAGGAGTCCGGGTCGGTGACCGCCTTGAAGGCGAGGTAGGCCATGTAGACACTGACAAGCAGCAAGCCGGGCAGGAAGGCCCCGGCGAAAAGATCGCCGACGGAGACGGGCGAAGGCGCAAAGTTGCCCTTGGCCATCTGGACCTGAGCATTGATACCGGCGAGCATGTCGCCCATGAAGATCAGGACGGTTGACGGTGGAATGATCTGGCCGAGGGTGCCGCTGGCGGTGATGACACCAGACGCAAGCTTGGGATCATATCCCGCGCGCATCATCGCAGGCAGGGAGATGAGCCCCATCGTCACAACCGTAGCGCCGACAACACCGGTCGAGGCTGCAAGCAGCGCGCCCACGAGAATAACCGAAAAACCGAGCCCGCCGCGCACCTTCCCGAAGAGCCTGCCCATCGTCATGAGGAGTTGTTCGGCGATCCGGGATCGTTCGAGCATGACACCCATGAAAATGAAAAGAGGCACCGCAACGAGCACTTCGTTTGTCATGAAGCCGATGTAGCGATTTGCAAGAGCGCCGAAATTCGAAGGATCGAAAACGCCAAAACCCATGCCGATCAGGGCGAATATCAGCGAAGTGCCCGCCAACGTGAAAGCCACCGGAAAGCCCAGCATGAGCATTCCGATGACCCCGAAAAACATAAGGCCGGCGACGATTTCGCCAATCAGGATAGGGTCCATGAGCGTCTAGTCTGCCTTGTTGTAGCGATAATCGGGTGGAACAAGGTCTTCACGTCTGCCGAGAACGAGGATGGAACGGCTCAGCATCGCAAGAGCTTGTAAACCGAGCAAGACGGCAAAGACGACCACGAAACTCTTGAGAATATACAGCCCAGGCATACCCCCGACGTTGGCGGAGTTTTCCATGAACCGCCACGAGCGTTGCACGAAGGGTAGAGCATAGGCCAACACGACCCAAACGAAAGGGATCAGGAAGAATATCACGCCGATCATGTCGGCGATGGCCTTCCACCGGTTCGAAGCCGGGCGATAAAAGATATCCACGCGGACATGGTTTTCGCGCAAGAGCGCGAACCCCGCGACAGCCGTGAACATTGCCCCGTTGAGCCAGACGTAGAGATCCTGCATCCAGAGTTTGGTCGTTGTGAAGATATAGCGTTCGACAACAACCCAGAAGCAGACAACCACGATACCGACGGCCAAAAAGGAGAAGGTGTTTCCAACCAGCTTGTTCAAGGCGTTTATGGCTCGAATGAGCCAACTCAAGACCTTCATGCCTCCGCCTCCCTCACATCGCGCCAGTTCATGCCGCGACCGAGCGCGGTTGCCGCCCGCGAAGTGGCGAGCGAGTTTGATGTATGCCACCGCGTGGCCTTGACCGTCAACCTGCCGGAGACTTCAGCCCATGACGCCAAGCCAACCCTGGCGGCATGACGTTGATATTGCCCCAACCCCGGATGACACGATCTCCGGCGCGAGCGGCTGTCCGCAGCTTTCCGCCCCGTCCTACGACGACCCTCACAAGCCTTCGCGCGCGACCAGTTCCATCACGTGGCTATCGTCACGCGCGGTGGCGTCGATCCCGAGTGAATCGCGCATTGTCACCACCGAGCCGATCACGATGAGTGCCGGTCCCTTGAGCCGCTCCGCCGCAACCTTTTCGCCGATATCGTCAAGGGTGCCGACGATAACCCGCTGCGTCGTGCGCGTGCCGTTGTCGATCACCGCGATCGGCATGTTTGCCGCGACCCCTTGGGCCATTGCCGCTGCCGCGATCTCCCCGACGAAACGGAGCCCCATGTAGACCACCACGGTTTGATCGTGGCGGGCAAGGCGCGTCCAGTCATGCGGCAGCAGCCCGTCCTTGCCATGGGCGGTGACGAAGGCCACCGCCTGCGCATGGGCGCGGTGGGTGAGCGGAATCCCTGCGGAAGCCCCGCACCCCGCAGCCGCGGTGATGCCGGGCACCACGATCACCGGGATGCCGTGGGCGGCGACGTCTTCCAGCTCCTCGCCGCCGCGCCCGAAGATGAAGGGGTCGCCCCCCTTCAGGCGCAACACCCGCTTGCCTTCCTTGGCGAGCTTGATGATCAGCGCGGTGGTTTCCTCCTGCGTCAATACGTGGTTGCCCGCCTGTTTGCCGACGTTGATCCGCTCTGCGTCGCGCCGCACCAGATCGAGGATGCCATCCCCGATCAGGCGATCGTAAAGCACCACATCGGCGTGCTGCATCATCCGAAGCGCCTTGAAGGTGAGCAGGTCGGGATCGCCCGGCCCGGCACCGACAAGCCAAACCTCTCCGCGATGCAGCTTCTCGGCACCGCCACCGGCGAGATCGGCGCGGATCAATTCGTCGGCCAGGGACTCGTCACCGGCGAGAAAGGCGTCGCCCACCGGCCCCTCGATCATATTCTCCCAGAACCGACGGCGGGCGGTGCCGCCCTTGATCTTCTCGGCGATCCGCTCTCGGTAACCGGAGAGGAAATCGGCGAGCCGACCGTAGGCGGCGGGCAGCATCGCCTCGACACGGGCGCGCAGGATTCGGGCAACGACGGGGGCGGCGCCCCCGGTGGTAATGGCGATGGTCAGTGGATCGCGCTCGACGACAGAAGGCGTGATGAAATCGCAATAATCCTTCTCGTCGGCCACGTTCGCGAGGGCGCCGTGCTTCTTCGCGGCGGTGTAGAGAAGGGTATCGCGGTCATGTTCTTCAGAAGCACCCCAGGCGACAAGGCAGCCCTCGAAGTCGTCCTCCACCGGCAAGCGGGCGTGGTGGGAGAGGTTTTCATGACCAAGAAAGGCGCGAACCTCTTCGCCCGGATCGGGATCGAAGCAATGCACGAGCGCCCCGGCGGAAAGCGCGCGCTCGATCCGGCGGGCGGCCACCGTTGTGCCGCCATCGACGATCACCTTCTTGCCGGCCACGTCGAGAAAGATCGGAAGATAGTCCATCAGCCCTGCTGCCTCGCCCAGTCACCCATCGCATCGGAAAGCGCCATGGCGCTGTCCTGGTCGAGGTCTACCTGCGTGATCCGCCGCCCTTCGCGCAGGATCAGACGCAGCATCTTCATCCCGCCGTCGAACGATACCTCGCGCAGCTCGGCCTTGCGGCTGTAGGGCAGTTCGTAATTCGCGATTTCGCGGAACTCGTCACTCATAACGCAGCCCCCTCGTGAACGCGGCTTCCAGGAGCCATTCCCATTTCTTCGGCGTATCGCGGAAATCCGGTTTCAGGTCGAATTCGAGATGCATGATCCCGCTTTCCCCGGCATGGGCCACCAGCTTTTCGAGCTCGGCGAAGCTCGTGACTTCCGGGTGACCGATGATCAGGTCACTCAGCCGGGCGTGGTTGGTTTCGGTCATCTTGGGCTTCCTTTCACGCGGTTGTGGAATCGGACACGGTAGACGACGCGCGGGCTGAACGTGCGCGCCTGCGGGTCGAACCCGGTCCGGTCGTGCAGCACGTTGTTGCAGAGCACACCCTGTCCCGCCCCGAACCTGATTGAGATCGTCATGGGATCGGGCTTTTCAAGGGTGGATTGCAGGAATGCAACCGCCTCGCGGGTCAGCGCGTCGTTGCGCCATTCGATGCTGCGGGTGCGCGCGGTGTAGCGCATCTGCATCTCGCCGGTTTCGGCATCGGGAAAGAACACCGGGCCAACCGAGACCGGGCGCACCGACCCGTCTTCTTCGCGGTTCTCGGGGATCGTCATGGCTTGCGGATGCATCAGC
>Ga0180429_10005042_pt1 | contig 10514 bp, 9 predicted proteins | sample SS_ome_FD_132428 | JGI IMG/M metagenome (GOLD analysis project Ga0180429, IMG submission 132428) | Hypersaline lake sediment archaeal communities from the Salton Sea, California, USA - SS_1_S_1 metaG | ecosystem: Environmental > Aquatic > Non-marine Saline and Alkaline > Hypersaline > Sediment ...
GCCCTCTCGCAGTAATGATCGACGACGAATCCGAATCCGGCAGCTCGCAAGAGCCGCAGGCACCCGCCGCGGCGACGTCGGCTCCGACCGAGCCGGACACCCCGACAAAGGAACCTGAGCCGAGCATCGAGGAGATACGCGCGGAGAACGGCACCGTAAGTGTGCTCGGCGATTCGGTGGTCCTCGGAGCTCGAAACGCGATCACCGATGCGATACCCGGAGCGAAGGTTGACGCCGAGGTCTCACGGATGCCCGGAGCCTTCACCGGTCGGGTCAAGAAGTTGAACCGACGCGACAAACTAGCCAACGTCGTGGTGATCCACCCGGCCACCAACGGGGTCCTGACCGAGGAGATCTTGCGAAATACCCTCGATCCACTCGCCGATTACCAGCGAGTTGTCGTGGTGAACGCTTCGGTGCCTCGATCCTGGGAGAAGCCGAACAATTCGATCATCGACGACGTCATCACCGACTATCCGAACGTCGTGCTTGCCGACTGGCGCAAGGAGGCAGACGGCCGCAGTGAGTTCTTCGTCTCCGATGGCATTCACTTGACCGGACAAGGTGCCCGGGCATTCGCCGACTTGATCAAGCAAAGCGCAGCTCTCTAGCAGGTGCCGGTCATCGTGAGGTAACGCATACTGGGGGTATGCGACGCCGAACATGGCTTGTCAGCGCCCTGGCGGGCGGGGCGATCTTCGTGGTGGCAGCTGGGGTCACGTTCGCCTCCCTTGGTGCTGGACCTGCCGCCGCCGGACCCACCGTCCGGGTGATCGCCGATCGCACCATCGCCGAGGATCTCGTCAGCCCCTGGGGACTTGCCTTCCTGCCCGACGGTTCCGCACTGGTATCCGAGCGGGACACCGCGCAGATCCGCCGCATCCCCGCTCGGGCCGATGGGCGCCCGGCGCTATCGCTCTCCGACGCCCCGGTGGTCGGCAAGGTCCGGGGAGTGCGGCCCGACGGAGAGGGCGGACTCCTGGGTATCGCGGTCCCGGAGACCGACGACAACACCGATCCGGACTTCCTGTTCGCGTACTACACCGGTAGGCGAGACAACCGCGTGGTGCGCATCGAGTGGGATGGGCAACGCTTGGGCAAGCAGACCCCGATCCTGACGGGTATCCCCAAGGCGAGCTACCACAACGGCGGGCGCATCCTGGTCGGCCCGGACTCCACGCTCTATGTCGCGACCGGTGATGCAGGGGATCCGGAGTTGAGCCAGGATCGTGACAGTCTCGCCGGCAAGGTGCTGCGGATCGACTATCGCGGCAATCCGGCTCCGGGGAACCCGTTCGATGACTCCCCCGTGTTCACCCTCGGCCACCGCAACGTCCAAGGACTGGCTTTCGATGACGATGGCCGATTGTGGGCAACGGAGTTCGGCACCCGAATTGCCGACGAACTCAATTTGTTGCGCGCCGGACGCAACTACGGCTGGCCCGTGGTCGAGGGCCGCAGCGATATCCCCGAGTACACCAATCCCAAGGTCGTCTGGACACCGACCTCGAAGGCCTCCCCGAGCGGGCTGGCGATCGCGGACGGTGCCGCCTACGTAGCGAGCTTGCGCGGCGAGGTGCTCTGGCGCGTTCCCCTCGATGGCACCCGTGCCGGGAAGCCGGTTGCCGTCGATGTCGAGAAGGGCAACAGGCTGCGCACCATCGAGGTGACCTCCGATGGCCGGTTGTGGCTGGCCACCAGCAACACCGATGGTCGAGGCGATCCACGCCCAGGAGATGACCGCATTGTGAGTTTTCGACTAGACGAGTAACCACGTAGCCGGGCACTCGGCAGTCCGATCACCCGTCGAGAGTGCTTCGACGAACTGCATCGGCGAAGGCGACGAGCTCGGCCGTTACCGATTCGGGGTTCTCGATCGCCGATAGGTGACCGGCTTGTGCGATGGTGGCGAAACGGGCATCACGCAGCGCGCGGAGCATCAGATCCTGTTCAGCGCGATCGGACATCGAGTCTTCCTCGCCCCACAGCACAAGCGCCGGAACATGGCTCTCGCTCAACACGACCAGGGAATCCACCCGCTCGGCCATCGCCCGTTGGTACCAGGAAATCGCACCCGGGTCGGCCGCATCGATCCAGGACGCAACCATCGCAACTACATCCGGACGTTCGACATGGGTCGTGCCACCGACGATCACCGGCAGCATGCGTTCGCGAAGCAGCGCCGATGTTCTGTCTGGCTCGGTCTCCACGATCGCGGCCATTTCCAACCGCCCCTGCTGGGCTGCCAGCGCATCCGCGGTCGCTTTGGTGTCGCACAGCGCAATACCGGCGAGCATCTCCGGATACCGACGCAGCCACTCCATCGTCAGGTAGCCACCCACCGAAAGCCCGACGAGGATCATCCGGTCCACTCCGAGTTCCATCAGGTCCGATGCCAGCAGGTCCACCACCAGCCGCAAGGACGGAACCGCATCGGGCAGCGCACTGCTCCCGAAGCCGGGAAGGTCGGGTACCAACACCCGCCAACCGGCCTCCCGCAGGCCCGCCGCCTGGTGCTCCCACATCCGGTGATCGCAGGGAAATGCGTGCAACAAGACGATCGCGGGTCCAGCCCCGGAATCGCTCCACGCCAACGAGGTCATAGGTCGCTCCACCGCTGCGTTCTCATAGGTCGCTCCACCGCTCCATCGGCCCATTCCAGGTCCTGGGCAACGGACCGCTACCAGGCAGGACCTGTGCAACCACGCGATCGAGCAGATCGGACACGAAACGCTCCCCAACCCACAGATGCTTGGCATCGGGTACAGGGACGACAGCGATATTCGGCGCCACAGCGAATGCCTGCCGCGCCGCCTGCGGAGGCAAGAAGTCATCGTGCTCGGGTACGAAGGCGATCACTTCGCGCTGGGAGCCCTCCCACGCCTGCAGCTCCTCGACCGTCGTATAACGAAGCGGTGGACTGAGCAGGATCGCCCCACGCACCGGCTCGATATCTCCATGCTTGAGTACGACGTCGGTCCCAAAGGACCACCCCAGCAACCAGATGTTCGATAGTCCCTGCCCGACGGCATAGTGAATGGCGGCGCGCAGGTCGCGACCTTCGCCCTCGGCTTGATCGAAGGCACCCTCACTGGTACCGGCAGCGCTCGAGGTGCCGCGGGTGTTGAAACGCAACACCGCGATGTCCGCAAGCGCTGGCAGCCGCCACGCCATCTTGCGCAGTACGTGCGAGTCCATCATTCCCCCGTGAGTGGGCAACGGGTGCACGCAGATGATCGTCCCCTTGGCTTCGGTGCTCTCGGGCAACGCCAACTCCCCCACCAAGCGCAAGCCATCCGCCGTCTGCAAGCGCAGCGGAATGCGTTGGGCAGGCAACACGGAGTTCGCAGTTACCTGGTCATCCCTATTCCCGGTCATGCGCGGGGCCCCCGACGATCGCGCGCTTGCCAGCAAGGGGTGTGCCAATGACGCCGATCCTGCGCCCCATCGGGATCATCGGCACTCCACGCAACGATATGCGGGGTCGCTGGTCTGATCTCGTGGTCGCACCCCGGGCATCGATAGACCTTGGTGGACGATGATCCGGTCAGCGAGCGCACGTACCAATCGCCGTCAGGGTGGGATTCGACACGCGGACCGGCAGGTGCTGGCGCGCGCCCAGGCTCTGGGCGTCGTCGATTCTTGCGTCCCATGTCAGCTCGCGATTCGATCGGGCACGGATCACGCGTAGGAACGGAAGCCGCGGCCGGCCTTCCGACCGGTGTACCCGGCGGTGACGAGATGTTCGAGCCACGGCGCAGGCGCGAAGCCCGGCTCACGGAACTCCCGATACAGCGTCTGCTGGATGGCAAGAGAGACATCGAGACCGACCACATCGAGCAGTTCGAACGGACCCATCGGGTAGCCGCAGCCCATCTTCATCGCGGTATCGATGTCCTCGGTAGTGGCGTAGTTGCCCTCGGCCATTCGGATGGCGTCATTGAGGTACGGGAATAACAAGGCGTTGACGATGAACCCGGCGCGGTCACCGCAACTAACGCCCACTTTGCCGATGCGCTGCACGACGTCCTCGGCTGTGGCGACCACGTCTGGCGCGGTTGCGACGGTGTCCACGATCTCGACGAGCTTCATCACGGGCGCCGGGTTGAAGAAGTGCAAACCCACTACATCGGCGGGCCGGGAAGTGACGGCAGCGAGATCGACGACGGGCAGCGAGGAAGTGGTGGTCGCCAGGACGGCTCCAGGCTTGCAGATCTCATCGAGATTCTCGAATAGGGCCGTCTTCACGTCGAGTTCCTCGATGACTGCCTCGAGCACCAGATCGACGTCGGCGAGGTCTTCCAATTGCGTGGTGCCGGTGATCAGGCCCTTCGTGTGCTCGGCGGCCGACTCTTCGAGTTTGCCGCGCTGGACCGCCTTCTCCAAACTCCGCTCGATCCCGGCGCTCACTTTCGCAACCTTGTCGGCTGATCGGGCGACGAACGTCACCGGCAACCCCGCCTTGGCGAAGACCTCGATGATCCCGGTCGCCATGGTGCCCGAGCCGACCACGCCGACGGATTCGACAACGCGGGGGCGCACCGAATCGCCCGCAGTCGCAGCACTTTCGTCGTCGGCGATGATCTCCGGGGAATCGGGTTCGGCGTAGGTATAGAAGCCGCGTCCGGTCTTGCGACCTTTGAGCCCCGCGGTGATCATGTGCTTGAGGATCGGGGTGGGTGCATGCAGGCGATCGCGGCCTTCGCGATACATCGTGTCGAGGATCTGGTAGGCGGTATCGAGCCCGATCAAGTCCAACAAAGCCAGCGGTCCCATAGGAAGGCCGCAGCCGAGCTTCATCGCGGTGTCGATGTCCTCGCGGGTGGCGTACTTCTGCTCGTACATCGACGCAGCATGGTTCAAGTAGCCGAATAGCAGGCTGTTGGCGATGAAGCCGGCTTTGTCATCGCAGATCACTGCGTCCTTACCGAGAGTCTCGGCGAAGGCGCGCACTTGCTCGACAACGGCATCGTCCGTGACAACCGTTCGCACCACCTCGACGAAGTCCTGCACCGGAGCCGGATTGAAGAAATGCAACCCCACCACTCGAGCCGGATTGCTGACTGCAGTGGAGATTTCGGTCACGGATAGCGATGAGGTGTTCGTGCACCAGATGACATGTTCGGGGACCAGGCCGTCGAGTTGCCCGAGGACATCGCGCTTGAGCTGCAGATCTTCGGGAACGGCCTCGATGACCAGGTCAGCGGTGACGCACTCTTGGATGTTCGTGGAGAAGGAGATGCGCTCGAGCGCCTCGGCTCGCTCCTCGCCGGTGATCTTGCCACCGTTCACGGCACGCTCGGTAGAGGCCTCGATGCGCAGCCGCGCTTGGTCCAGTAGTTCGTCGTCGAGATCGATACTGCGTACCGAGTACCCATGCCGAGCGAGGATCTCGGCCACGCCGGTACCCATCGTCCCCATGCCAATCACGGCCACTGTGCGAATCTCGGTCTGCATGCCGGCAGTCTGCCAAAGGCCTAGAAGAGCCGAAGGCTGGAGTCCGAAGTTCCCTTGAGTTCCTCGTAGTCGACCACCACGCAGCGGATCCCCCTGTCCTCAGCCAGGACCTTCGCCTGGGGCTTGATCTCCTGCGCGGCGAAGACCCCCGACACCGGGGCAAGCAGCGGATCGCGATTAAGCAACTCGAGATAACGGGTGAGCTGCTCGACCCCGTCAATCTCCCCTCGTCGCTTGATCTCGACGGCAACCGTGGCGCCACTACCGTCGCGGCACAGCAGGTCCACCGGACCGATCGCCGTGGGGTACTCCCGACGCACGAGGGTCCAACCTTCGCCAAAGGAGTGCACGTGCTCGGCAAGAAGCCGCTGCAGGTGCGCCTCGACTCCGTCCTTCACCAGACCCGGATCGATACCCAACTCGTGCTGGGAATCGTGCAAGATCTCGTGCAAGGTGATGGTTAGTCGCTCCTCCGCCTTGTTCTCGACCACCCAGACGGTCTTCGAATCGTTCGCGGATTCGTCATCGTCGCTGCCTTCGGTGAGCCAACACGGCGGGCTCATCCAGTTGAGCGGCTTGTACGAACCGCCATCGGCGTGCACGAGTACCGAGCCGTCCGCCTTGACCATGACGACCCGCACCGCCTCGGGCAGATGGGCGCTAAGGCGACCTTGGTAATCGACGGTGCAGCGAGCAACCAGCAAACGCACGGATGCACCCTAGGAGGCGAGCAGATCTACGACGTTGTCCAAGATCACCGCGACGTCGTAGTCCTTCGGTGTGAAGACGGCGGCTACCCCCCGCTCCCGTAGCCACGCAGCGTCTTCGTCCGGGATGATTCCGCCGACCACAATCGGGATATCGGAAGCGCCTGCAGCGGCCAAACCGTCGAGCACTGCCGGTACCAAGGAACGGTGAGATCCAGACAGAATCGATAGTCCGATGACGTCCACGTCCTCGGCTACCGCGGCATCGACGATTTGCTCCGGGGTCAGCCGGATTCCCTGATAGATCACCTCGAATCCCGCATCGCGGGCACGGACGGCGATTTGTTCGGCGCCGTTGGAGTGACCATCGAGTCCTGGCTTACCGACGAGGAACCGGAAGGGGCGTCCGCGCTCGGTTGCCAAATCACGCACTCTGCCTGCCACAGCTTGCATGGCCCCGCCCCGACCTCCGACGCCGGCGTTCGCACCCGGGATGATCGCCGGGGTTGCCTCTATCCCGGTTGGGGCTCGGTACTCGCCGAAAGTTTCGCGCAGTGTCTGTGCCCACTCACCGGTGGTAACTCCAGCCCGTGCACACTCCAGCGTGGGCGCCATCAGATCCGACGAGCCAGCCGCCGCCTTCGCCAGTGCAGCCAGTGCCGAGCCAACAGCATCATCGTCTCGGTCCGCCCTCCAACGAACCAGGCTGTCGATCGCCTCGGCCTCCACCTCAGGGTCGACCACGTACACCGCGTTCTCCCCTTCGATTTGCAGCGGACTCGGTTCGCTGGTTTCGAATGCGTTCACCCCGATCACCACGTCGTCCCCGGATTCGATCCGGGCCCGACGTTCGGTAAGGGAGCTGACCATCTGCTGCTTCATATAGCCGGCCTCGACGGCAGCAACCGCACCGCCCATCGCGAGGACGGTGTCCAGCTCCGCTGTTGCGTCTCGCACCAGTTGATCGACTTTGTCCTGCACCACCTGCGAACCTGCGAAGAGATCGTCGTACTCCAGTAGGTCTGTCTCGTAGGCCAGCACCTGCTGCATGCGAAGCGACCACTGCTGATCCCATGGCCTCGGCAGGCCCAGCGCCTCATTCCATGCCGGCAACTGGATCGCTCGCGCGCGAGCATCCTTGGATAGCGTGACAGCGAGCATCTCGAGCATGATCCGATAGACGTTGTTCTCCGGTTGTGCCTCGGTCAGGCCCAGCGAGTTGACCTGCACTCCGTACCGGAATCGCCGCTCCTTGGGATCGGTCACGCCGTAGCGGTCGCGGGTGATCGTGTCCCACATCTCGACGAAGGCGCGCATCTTGCACATCTCCTCGACGAAGCGGACTCCGGCATTGACGAAGAAAGACATCCGCGCGACGACGGAACCGAACTCCTCCTCAGGAACCGCCCCACTCGCGCGGACCCGATCGAGGACTTCGATCGCGGTAGCCATCGCATAGGCGATCTCCTGGGTGGGAGTGGCTCCCGCTTCCTGCAGGTGGTAGCTGCAGATGTTGATGGGGTTCCAGCGGGGAATGTCTCGCACCGAATAGACGATCATGTCGGTGATCAACCGCAGGCTCGGCTCGGGTGGAAATACGTAGGTTCCCCGACTCAGGTATTCCTTGATGATGTCGTTTTGTGTTGTTCCAGCCAGATCCGCCGGATCCGCACCCTGTTCCTCCGCAGCCACGACGTACAACGCGAGTAGCCACATGGCGGTGGCATTGATGGTCATCGAGGTGTTCATCTGCGCCAGCGGGATCTCGTCGAAAAGCCGTCGCATGTCCCCGAGGTGGGCGATCGGCACCCCCACCTTCCCGACCTCCCCTACCGCCATCGGCGAATCTGGGTCGTACCCGGTTTGGGTTGGCAGGTCGAAAGCGACCGAGAGCCCGGTTTGCCCCTTGGCCAGATTGCGCCTGAACAGTTCGTTGCTGGCTGAGGCCGACGAGTGCCCCGCGTAGGTGCGCATCATCCAGGGACGATCACGTTGCTCCGGGGTGCTCACCCGCCAAGGGTACGGGGCTCCGCTCGATCGCGGCCCCCGAAGTGGCGGCATGGGCCGGTGAGGTCCACGATAGGCACGTGGCCGGGTCATTTTCCTACGCGTTCGGGCCCGTCATCGCGCTGCTGGCGATCGGCATCTTGATCGTGATCTTGCGCTGGGCGTTCAGTTCCAAGCGCTCCTCGGTCGTGGCGGCTGCATCGAAGCCGGGAAACGAAGACGAGTACGGGATGCTCACGCCGATCGCCTCGCCGGCCAACTACATCGACGGCGAGATGCTCCGGCGACGCTTGGAGGATGCGGGCATCCGCGCGAATCTGGCTAGCACCTTGGATGGTCCGCGCGTGATGGTTTGGCCGCAAGACGCACAGCGCGCGCGCGATGTGCTCACTCCCTGACCGATCGATTTCTGATCGGCTACGCCCCGACCCGTTCCACCTGCGCGCCTAGCCGTTGCAAGTCCTTCACTAGCCCCGCGTACCCACGGTCGATGTGCCCCACGCCGTAGATCTCCGTGCGCCCATCTGCCACGAGTCCAGCGAGTACGAGTCCGGCGCCGGCGCGGATATCGGTGGCCTCCACTGGAGCGGCGGAGAGTCCCGCCTTACCGCGGATCAGTGCGTGGTGACCGTCGGTACGAACATCGGCACCGAGCCTGGCAAGTTCCCGGACGAATCGGAAGCGTGCTTCGAAAAGATTCTCGGTCACCAGTGCAGCGCCGTCAGCTACGGAATTCAGTGCGATGAATTGCGGCTGCAAATCGGTGGGAAATCCTGGATAGGGCAAAGTCACGATATCCACGGCCTTTGGGCGTTGATCCATCCGAACCCGAAATCGACCCTCCCCCGTTTCCACCTGCGCCCCCGCGGTCGAAAGCTTGTCCAAGGCGATTCGCAGATGCTCAGGTTCAGCATCGGTGATCGTGATGTCACCTCCGGTGATGGCCGCAGCCACCGCCCACGTGCCGGCCACGATCCGATCGGGCACAACTCGATGCTCGACCGGAGCAAGTTCGTCAACTCCTTCGATCGTGATCGTCGATGTACCGATGCCATCGATCCGCGCGCCCATCGACACGAGCATCGAGCAAATGTCGACGATCTCCGGTTCACGAGCCGCGTTGTCGATCACCGTCTGCCCTTCCGCGAGTACGGCAGCCATCACCAAGGTCTCTGTGGCACCGACACTGGGGAAGTCCAGCCAGATATGCGCCCCGTGGAGTTGCTGCGCGGTCGCGATGAGGTAGCCGTGCTCATTGACCACCTCCGCACCCATGCGCTGCAGGCCGTCGATATGCAAATCGAGTCCGCGCGATCCGATGTTGTCCCCGCCCGGAACGGCAACATCGGCTTCACCGCATCGTGAAATGAGCGGACCGAGGACGCAGATGGAAGCCCGCATGCGGCGCACGAGGTCATAATCGGCGCGGTGGTGAGGGCGCTCGGGAACCGAGATACGCACAATGCCGGCTTCGCCATCGAGTTCGACGATGCAATCTAGACGCCGGAGCAGTTCGGACATGATGTCCACGTCCAGGATGTCTGGCACGTTGGTGATGGTGGTGGTGCCCTCCGCGAGTAGCGCGGCGGCCATGAGTTTCAGTACCGAGTTCTTGGCGCCCCCCACACGCACCGAGCCGGACAACCGGTTGCCGCCGACCACGCTGAGCGCTTCCACGCAGCGCATCGTACGAGCGCACCTTCTCTGCGGATCCCGCGCACCTGCCCTAGGGTCGAGACATGGTCAACCTCACGCGCATCTACACCCGAACCGGCGACGACGGCACTACCTCCCTAGGGGACATGAGTCGCACCGGAAAGAACGACCCCCGACTTCGGGCCTATGCGGATGTCGACGAGGCCAACTGCGCGATCGGCGTAGTGCTCGCCCACGAGGGAATCGATGAGGGGATCCGTGCTCTTCTCCTTGCCATCCAAAACGATCTCTTCGATGTGGGAGCGGATCTATGCACTCCGGTCGTGGAGGATCCCGAGCATCCCCCGCTGCGCATCACCGATGCCTACATCGAGGCCATCGAGCAGGCGTGCGATGAGTACAACGCGAAGCTCGAGCCGCTGCGTTCCTTCGTGCTGCCCGGCGGGAGCCCGGCAGCCTCCTATCTGCATGTGGCCCGCACCGTGGTGCGCCGCGCCGAGCGCAGCACCTGGGCGGCACTCGACATGTACCACGGCGGTATGAACCCGCTTACCGCCACGTACTTGAACCGTCTTAGCGATCTGCTATTCATCCTCGGACGCATCGCCAACAACGGCGACGATGTCCTTTGGCAGCCGGGTGCGCGCGGTTAGCCGACCGGAACCGACTCTTCCTTCGTTTGCTCGA
>Ga0180429_10005043_pt1 | contig 10513 bp, 7 predicted proteins | sample SS_ome_FD_132428 | JGI IMG/M metagenome (GOLD analysis project Ga0180429, IMG submission 132428) | Hypersaline lake sediment archaeal communities from the Salton Sea, California, USA - SS_1_S_1 metaG | ecosystem: Environmental > Aquatic > Non-marine Saline and Alkaline > Hypersaline > Sediment ...
CTCTCTGACCTACCCTCTGCCGTGTACTATGTGAGAATTGGTAATTCGAAATATCTTAACTACGAAAAGATCATAAAACAGTAAGTACGGGCTGATGCCGGTTGGCCCTTCTGAGAAAAGCTCCTGTAAATCATTACGGGGGCTTTTTTCCTTCTATCTTACCTGACACAGCAGTTCCCGTGCCCGAAACTCCCGGCCAGGTTTAGCATTTTCTCAGAACTGCATTCGGGACATTCCGAAACATCGTCAGTTAACTGCACCTTCAACTGGTGTCCGCATTCGTCACATTGCATAATATTGACCCTGAAGTGAACGGATCCCCCTCCGATGGTCAGCACCCCTCCCAGGATTAGGAAATCGGCCACCTTCTTCCTGGCTTTGGCTATCAGGCGGGAAAAAGTTGGGCGGGAAATATTCATTTCTCCTGCTGCCCGGGCATGGGAATAACCCAGCTGGTCGGCCAGCCTGAAGGCTTCAAATTCATCAAGGCTCAAAACAATTTGTTTTGTATCCTGATCCTTAACTCCCGCAGGTACAAAATGAGAATACAGCGGTGGTTCGTGAACGGTTCTGTTAAACTGTGGTCTGGGCATGGGATTAAACTTTATGCGAAAATAATGCACATATGTTCATAATGCAAAGGTTTTTTACTAAATTTATACCGAAATTCTTAAGACATGAAACGCGCAAAAGTATTTTTCACTGCAGTTGCCTTCATGATTTTTACCGGGGCCTTCTCTCAACAGGCCCTCAGAAGCGACATCTGCCAGAGCATTCCGGATCTCACAAGTGATCAGCAACAGAAGATTGACAAGCTTGGAAGCACGCATCAGAAAAAGATGGATGAACTGCGGATGCAGTATCGTTCTGAAAGCAATGCTCAGAATGCGGTTCATCTGAAATCTCAGATGAATAGTGAAATGCAAAATCACTACCAGAACATATCAGCTCTGCTTACACCGGAGCAGCTCAACTGGTACAATCAGAGCTGTAATGCAAACAGTAATTCCAATGCCCGGCCGATCTATGGTCAGGGATATGGACGCGGACAGGGCCTTGGGCGTGCTGCATACGGACAGGCTGCAACTTACGGAAGAGGAGCCGGATATGGGAGAGGGGCTTACTGTGCAAGAGGAACGGGATATGGAAGGGGAGCTACTTATGCACGGGGAACAGGTTTTGGTGCAGGAAGAGGCTTTGGTGCAGGAAGAGGCCGTGGAAGAACTGTCAACTAGACTTCCTAATATATACCCTCTGAGAAAGAGGCTGTATCAAAAGGCCCTTATCAACTAATTCTAAGGGATGCTTATGAAGTAACCTGGCATTTTTTACGCAGTAAATAAGCACGTTACGATAAAGCATCCCTTAGAAAACTGAAGGGAGAATCCTTTTCGATGCAGCCTCTTTTGATTTAATTGGTGGCCGGAATTTTTACTTCCTGATAAATCTTCTGCTTATCTTTTCCGTTCCCATTTGGATGCTTATCAAATAGATCCCCGCTGCCAGTTCAGATAAATCAATCTCCCCGGCTTCCGTTTCAATCCGGGTGCGTATTAGCACCTGACCGTGAATGTTACTGATACAAACAAGCGACGGGGCACTCAGTCCGCACACCTTCAGTCTGTCAACAACAGGATTCGGATAAATTTCAACAGGATCAGCACCCTTTTCAATGAGCCCGGTACGAAGATCCATGCTCAGGGTCCGTTCCGTGGTATTCACCATCATGTGGAAGGTAAGCGGACCACTGCCATTCACAGGAATCTTCAATACAGCCTCACCATCAGGAGCGGGATGCGCCGTACAAAGGCCAAGCCGGTAGCTGCCTCCGCTCATGTTAACGGCCGACATAAATTCCTCTTTTAAAATCACCGGCATCCCAAGCAGGCCCCTGGCATTGTTAATGTTCAGATTAAAACCAATGAGTTCCCCATGGGAATAGAACACGATATGCTTATCCACCAGCTCCATGCGAACAAAGATCCCGGATGCAGCTTTCAGCGATGCTCCTGAAAAATCAGAAATAATCCCTGCGGAATACTGCAGGATCATTCCCGCATCATGAGCGGTGATACCCGCCTCTCCATCCACATTTGCTGTGCTGTCGCGCCAGTTCTCCCAGGGAAGGGGGTCCATCAGGGGAAGCGGATCCATCCCCACCGAATACTGAAGTGTCAGTGCAGCATCATAGGCCAGAATCACTCCGTCATCATCCACATCGCCCGGAATAAATTGAATAATCGTAAAGGTACCGCCATCTGTGGGCTGCGTAAGCACCGGGTTCCCCCACAGGTCCCTTCCATTGCCCAGTCTTACATGCACCTCACCTCCTGCCCTCGGAACCGGGAAAAGATAGCTGTAGGCGGTCTCCCCCAGGCGGGTCATCTCTGCATCGCTCAGGCTAAGCGCTCCTTCCAGGCTTAGCAGTACAGGAAAGGCAGGATCCATGGCTTCACTGAAGCTGGCATTAATCACCAGTGTATCAGCAAAGCGTATGACAGAATCACTGTAGGTGATCGCGGCAGTGGGTGGAGCAGTTTCGGTTATAATAAGGGTAGCCGGGGTCAGATCAGTCACGGCCGTGCTGTTCAGAAAGGCATTGGAAAGGTTCAGGGAGGTGGTGTCGAGGCTCAGGGCATTGAACTGCAGGACCAGGATCTCGCCAGTACCCGTAAGGGCTGTGGAATGCATATATGCCACCGATAACTGACCTGTCCCCCGGTCATTTACCAGCGCGGTTCCTCCCTCTGCCAAGGTGCCGGCAAGGGAAAGACCCGTATATTCAAGAACCAGGGGATCGAAGTCCAGATCAAACTGGTAGGAAATCACCTGGTCGTCTGCAATCAGCGGGCTAACCAGAACAGGCACCTCCACCAACTCGCCCCAGTTTACCGTATCATTTTGAAGAGACAGGGCAAAATCACCCATCGGGATCACCGGCGTGGAACCCAGGTGCGTCCCCGGATCACAATCAGCCACATCTGCAGCAGCAATCTCCCATTCGGCAGCAGTCCACGTGGTATTGGGAATCAGCACCTCCTCAGACCTGGCAGCTCTTGAATCTGTGTATTCCCAGGCTTCACCACTTCCATCCATATCGATCACACCAAATACATCGTGGAGCACGCCGCTTGAATGATCACCCTCCCGGAAAAGACAGTAAGCATCGTCACCATTCCCGATCAGGATGCCTGTCTCCTGGTCCGGGGCAAAGCCATAGAGCCCTTGAAATGCCGAACCACCAATAACAAAGGTGGCACCGGCAGCCACAACTCCCGTGAGCTGCAGATCCCCCCAGCTCGTGCCTCCATTGCTCTGGCGGGACAGATAGCAGGTAAAGGTGCCGAAATCGACGTCCTCACTGCCCGCATTATAAAGTTCAATAAATCGTCCGGAGTAATCATCTGCAGGATCGGCGAGCTCCGAAATAAAAAGACTGTCCTGGCCCCCCGCTGAAACAGCATGGATCATAAGGGCCACTGCAAATACATGAGTAAATAGTTTCTTCATCATCATTCAGTTTTTTAAGATGAATGTGATGAAGCAGGCACATATCGGTTAGGTGATCAAATAAAAAATACCAGCAAGCTCAATCTGTCTGACGAATCTGGTAAAATGTGCCCCTTTCCTGTATCTTGGTTTCGATTTTTCCGGCTTCCTCCAGAACTCCCAGGTACTTGTTGATCTCGTTCAAATGCAAACCCAGGATCTTTTCCAGGTCAGTCAGTGTGCAGGGACGCCTGGCAATGGTTTCCAGGATGGCCCCTTCCAGGTCGCTTCGGTAAGACTTGACTTCCTGACGCTCCTGGGGCGGGGCAATAATCTCCACCTGGTCCATTCCGAAATAAGCGGAAATCTCTTTCAGCCTGTCCATGGGGAGGGGATGCAAACCAGCTACCGTACCCGGGCGGTCCAGGGTGTTAAGCTGGATCCGCCCTGGCTTAATTCGCATGGCGGCTTCCTTCAGTGCCTCCAGGTTCTTCAGATCATCATTGTAGCCTGGAAGTAAAAAGATCTCCAGCCAGATCTCCCCTTTAAAATCCAGGCTAAAATCCACAAGACCGTCAATATAAGCCGAGGCCTTCAGCTCGCGCCTGGGTCTGTTGATCTTTCTCAGGGCTTCATCGGTGGCAGCATCAAGCGAGGGCAGCACCAGATCGGCCCGCATCAGCTCCTTTCGAAGTCCCGGCTCACCAAAGAGGGTTCCATTACTGAGTACGGCCACCGGAATGGCGGGGCGCAGTTCCTTTAAAAAGTCAATCACCTCGCCGATATGTGAATGCAGCGTAGGCTCGCCTGCCCCTGAAAAGGTCAGGTAGTCGGGATCCGGATTATGCTGAAAAAAATCCTTCAGTTCCGTGTATATCTCATCCACCGGCACATACTCCCTCCGCTCATGGGTCAGATTAGTGGTGGCCCCACATTCACAATAGACACAATTCAGGGAGCAGATCTTATGGGGAATCAGGTCAATGCCCAGAGACATACCCAATCTCCGCGAAGGAACCGGACCAAAGAGGTGTTTATACATTGTATTCCAATTTCAATAAGTTTCATTAAGATCCCTATGCTTTCTTCACCACAAACCCACCTTTCGAGGTCCCTATCCTGGCAGCGATCAGATCACATTTGGTTACAAGCAGGAAATAGAGGTGATCGTGTTTCATTTCCAGCAAACCCTCCAGGTTGCCCTGACCCTTTGAAATGACCAAATCGGCCTCTGTAAACAGCTTCCGGAACTCCTCCGAAGACCGTTGCCAGACTGCTCCCGGCGAATCATCCCCGGTGGTCACCACACGCGCCACTCGCTCCATCCCTACCATACGGGCATCCTCCAGGGTAATATCATTGATCACGGGGCCCCCTCTGACTACAAAAGTCTTTTCCTCCACATCCAGATGCTCCAGGAAGAGCTTGTCCAGCACAATTTCTCCGCAATTATCTCCAATATACAATAGCTTACGGGCAGTCTTCAGCGCATTCTGAAGCTGTGTTGAATCATCGATTGCAAGTTCGCTGTCCAGGGCACCATGAATGGTGTCCATCACGTCGAACTGATACTGGGCACCAAAATCGATCACATTACCGCCAATGGCCAGACGCATGGCTGTTTCAAAGGGGGTCTCCGACTGTTCCAGAATTTTTCTGAAGTCGGGGTAAAGTTCCAGCATCATCTGGTTGTACTGCTTTTTAATCTGCAGATAGGGATCCGGGTCACCCAGGGAGCTCCGGATCATACGGTGTAGTTCAGCCCCCATTTCAGGAGGGGAACTCTTATAATCGGCCTCCGAAAGAAAGCCAAGCAAACGGCGCATCAGGTCCTCCTTCTTTTCCGGAGGAATGATCCCATTGTCCATAAGCCGCATACAAGATTTAAGCGCGCAGGGGATGCATTCAAGCTGTGTATTCATGATCTTAGGGGAAAACACAAAATAACGCAGATATATTGAGTCTGCAAAATGGAAAGTTACCCGCGAAATGTAATAAAAGTAATAACAAATCCGTCTTATATTTGTCTTTGAACTAAATAACCCCAAAACATGAAAAGAATCCTGTTTATTTCGATAATTACACTGGGACTCCTCGCCCCGGGCAAAGCACAGGCTGTCCTTGGTGAAAAGGTACACAACTTCAGCACCCTCGATCAGGATGGTGAAAAATGGCATCTGAAATCAAATCTGAAAAAATCCGAGTACCTGGTCATCTATTTTTACCCGGCTGCATTTACCGGCGGATGTACCAAGCAGGCATGTTCCTATCGCGATCAGAAAGGTGAGCTGGCCAAGGTGGGTGCCGGTGTGGCCGGCGTATCAGGTGATTCTCCGGAGACCCTGGAATTATTTGCCCTGGAGCATTCACTCAATTTCCCAATGCTTTCTGATGAGTCGGGCGAAATAGCAAAAATCTTTGGTGTACCACAGGGGGATGGAGGAACCATCAATCGCGAGATCAAGGGAACAAATCTGGATCTGACCAGGGGGACCACCATTCAAAGGTGGACCTTTATCCTGGACCGGGACGGCACCCTGATATACAAAGACAGCGAGGTGGATGCTGAAGCCGACAGCGGCAAGGTGCTTGAATTTCTCAGCGATCTTTAACAGAGTTATTTAGATCGTTTTTAAATAGCACTCTGAGGTCTTCCTGAATCTCAGGAGAGTCACAAATTTTTTACATTTTTGTTATAGACTCCCGGATTCTACATGCGCCGTTACGCATGTCATTTGATTGATATTTAGCGAGTTGGTGGAGTCGGACTGCTAACCCTAATAGAAACGACCATGAAGCCAGCCCTCCTTTTCGGGTTTGATATCGGTTCAATTTCAATTAACACCGTTGTTATGGATAACACGGGGAAGATTATTGAGGACCGCTACGTATACAATCACGGTAAACCCTTTGAGAAGCTAAAAGAAATTCTTGACGAACTTGAGAAGACCTATTCAAAGGAGCAATTCGGGCATCTCAGTTTTACCGGCACCGGAGGTAAACTTGCCGCCGAACTGCTTGGAGGCACCTATGTAAATGAGATTGTTGCTCAATCCACCTCCGTTGCCAAACTATACCCGCAGGTCAGAACCATCGTCGAGATGGGTGGAGAAGATTCCAAGCTGATCTTTATGGAGGAGGCCGAAAATAACGCCTCCCGCCTTTCCGATTTCGAACTCAATACCCTCTGTGCAGCCGGAACCGGTTCCTTTCTTGACCAGCAGGCGAACCGCATAGGCATATCCATTGAAAATGAGTTTGGAGAGCTGTCTCTCAAATCGGAAGACCCGCCAAGGATTGCCGGGCGATGCAGCGTTTTTGCAAAGAGTGACATGATCCACCTCCAGCAAATTGCCACACCGGTACATGATATTGTGGCCGGATTGTGTTTTGCCGTGGCCCGCAATTTCATCTCTTCGCTGGGCAGGGGAAAAACCATCAAATTTCCGGTGATGTTCCAGGGGGGAGTTTCCTCAAATGTAGGGATGATCAGAGCCTTCCGGGACCTGCTGAACGCACAGGGTGATGACCTTCTGATACCCGAACACAACACTTCCATGGGTGCCATGGGTTCTGTATTGCACCATCTGGCTGAAGGTGAAAAAAACAGCGGATATAAGGGAAGCAGTGAGCTTCACGACTACATCCATGGGGATAAGTCCAAAGGAAAATCCTTTAAGCCGCTGACCCCTCCTGACTCTGAGATTAATAAAGAGATTTATAAACTTCCTGAATCGGAAGAAAAATACGAGGTTTACCTGGGCCTGGACATCGGTTCACTGAGTACCAATGTGGTCCTCATCGACGATCAGAATCGTGTGATCGCGCGCCGCTACCTTCCCACTGCCAGCAAGCCCCTGGAGGCCATTCGCCGCGGCATGACAGAAATCTATGAAGAGGTGGGCGACCGCGTGGTGGTAAAAGGCGCTGCGACTACCGGATCGGGCCGCTATCTCACGGGCGATTTTATTGGTGCGGATATCATACGAAACGAGATCACGGCACAGGCCACAGCAGCCATTGCCTTCGATCCGAAGGTGGATACGATTTTTGAGATCGGCGGACAGGACTCCAAATACATCAGCATTGACAACGGAGTGGTGGTCGATTTCGAGATGAACAAGGTATGTGCAGCCGGAACCGGTTCTTTCCTGCAGGAGCAGGCTGAGAAACTGGATATTAATATCATCGATGAATTCGGGGACCTTGCCCTGGATGCCAGTCGTCCGGCCGGACTGGGCGATCGTTGTACGGTATTTATGGAATCGGATCTGAACGCCTTTCAGCAAAAGGGAGTGGAGAAGGAGAACCTGGTGGGCGGACTGGCCTATTCCATTGTTCACAACTACATCCAGAAGGTGGTTCGCAAAAAGCGGGTGGGTGAGCACATCCTGTTCCAGGGTGGAGTAACCAACAACCGGGCCGTGGTGGCTGCCTTTCAGGAAGTAACCGGAAAGAAAATTCATACCCCTCCCCACTTTGATGTGACCGGGGCCATTGGTGCGGCTATTTTGGCCAGGGACCATGTGAAATCGAAGAACCTGGAGACCAGGTTCAAGGGATTTGATATCTCCAAGATCCCCTATACGGTGGATAAGTTTACCTGCAAAGCATGTTCCAACCAGTGCGAAATCAGGCGTGTCCGTATCGAGGGAGAAAAGAAGCCCCTCTTTTATGGAGGCCGGTGCGAAAAATACGAACTGGATGAACGCAAAGGCAAAGGGGCCGGCATTCCCAATCTTTTTGAGGAGCGTCTGGCTATGCTTACCGAAGGTTTCGAACCCGGAGCAGATCCGGAGAAGGCCACCATCGGGATTCCACGCGGACTGATGGTTTACTATCAGCAGTTCCCCTACTGGAGCACCTTCTTCAAGGAGCTGGGCTTTAACGTGGTAGCTTCTGAAGAAACCAGCTCTCAAACGATTAAAAAAGCTCTGAATAAGATCGTTGCCGAGACCTGCTTCCCGGTGGAAGTCATGCACGGGCATATCTATGAGATGCTGGAAGAGAAGATCGACTATATCTTCACGCCCTTTATCATCAATAACAAAGCAGCCAAGGACAATCCCACTTCCAATGTGAACTGTCCCTGGGTGCAGACCGTTCCTTTTATGGTCAGAGCCTCCATCCCGGATGAGCATCGCGAACGCCTGCTCACTCCCACCCTTAACTTCCGTTACTACGGGAAGGTGGTGGAAAAAGAGCTTTACGACTATTTCGGCAAGAAATTCAAGCTCAGTAAAAAGCAGATCGTGGCGGCCATGCAAAAGGCCGATGCTGCTCAGGAAGGTTTTGAAGAGAAGGTCCGGGTACGCGGACGGGAAGTCATGGCCAGTTTACCCGACGACAAAGAAGTACTGGCAATAATCGGGCGTCCCTACAATACAGGCGATCCGGCCCTCAACCTGAGCATGGTGGAGAAGCTGATCAACCTGGATGTCCTTCCCATCCCCATGGATTTCCTGCCCCTGGCAGAAGAGCAAATTACCAAAGACTATAACAAGATGTACTGGCCCAACGGTCAGCGCATCCTGGCCGCTTCCAGGATCATTGCCAGAGACGATCGCCTCCATGGCATCTACATGGGCAATTTCCGCTGCGGGCCCGATTCCTTCCTGGCCCATTTTGTCCACGAGGAAATGGCAGGGAAGCCCTATATGGAGATTGAAATCGATGAGCATGGAGCCGATGCAGGAATGATTACCAGGTACGAGGCCTTCCTCGACAGTCTGAAAGGCTCCAGGGTGGGTGAGAAAGAAAAGAAAAAGGTATATGTCCCGGGTCATATGGCCTCTTCTCCTTTGATGGACCGGACCCTTTACTTCCCCTACCTGAGTGATGCCTCTTATGTGATGGCCGGAGTATGCAGGAGTTTTGGCGTGAAGGCCGAATCCCTTCCCATGCAGAATCAGGAGGACCTGGACCTGGCAAGGAAATACACCTCTGCCAGGGAATGTTTCCCCATGATTGCCACCACGGGTAGTTTCCTGAAAAAGCTGAAGCATCCGGATACGAATCCGGCCAAGGTCTCTTTCTTTATGCCCGACCACAACGGCCCCTGCCGCTTCGGACAATACAACCGCTTCCAGCGGGTGCTGTTCGACCGCCTGGGTTACGACAAAACGGAGATCATTGCACCCAGCAACGACGATTCCTATGAATCCATATCGGGGGGACACGGTTCCAAGTTCCGCCTCAATGCCTGGAAAGGTTTTGTGGCCATGGACATCATCCGGAAAATGAAACAGGAGAGAACTCCCTATGAATTGATGCCCGGAAGTACCGAAGTGGTATATAAGAAAGCCCTGGCCGACCTGGTAAGTTGCATGGAAGAGGGAGGAGATAAGCTGACCGATACCCTGGCACAGATTGCCTACTCTTTCACCCAGATCCCCATGTCCAACGGCAAACGCAAACCTGTGGTGGCCGTGGTGGGTGAGATCTTTATGCGCGACAACGACTTCTGCAGTGCCCACCTGGTGAAACGGCTTGAGAAATTCGGAGCCGAAACCTGGATCGCACCTTTTGCAGAATGGCTCTCCTACTCCACCATCCGCTATACCCGCGACAGCAGGTGGAAGGGAGACTTCAAAGGAGTGGTTAAATCCCGCCTCCAGGAATATTTCCAGGAACGTACCGCCAGCAAAATCACAAAACCTTTCCATGGACTCTTTGATGAGGACAAGGAAGTGGCTGTGAAGGACATGCTGAATGCCTGTGGCCCCTATGTGCATAAGCACTATGACGGCGACCCGGCACTGAACCTGGGTACATCGGCCATCCTGGTGGACAAGGGAATTTCCGGCATTGCCAATATCCTGCCATTCACCTGCATGCCCGGCACCCTGGTGGCTTCTGTATCAGACCAGTTGCGTAAGGATAAAGGAAATATTCCCTATGTGAGCATTGCCTACGATGGTCAGGAAGATGCCTCCATCGAACTGAGGCTACAGGCCTTTATGCACCAGGCTTATCAGTATGCCGAGGAGAAGGGACTCACCGATCCTGCCACCCAGGCCATACA
>Ga0180429_10005047_pt1 | contig 10508 bp, 8 predicted proteins | sample SS_ome_FD_132428 | JGI IMG/M metagenome (GOLD analysis project Ga0180429, IMG submission 132428) | Hypersaline lake sediment archaeal communities from the Salton Sea, California, USA - SS_1_S_1 metaG | ecosystem: Environmental > Aquatic > Non-marine Saline and Alkaline > Hypersaline > Sediment ...
AACCTTCTGGTCTACGAACACAACTTCAGGATTCACCTGGTGGCAGCCGTTCTGGCAGTTCTTCTGGGCATCCTTCTGCACCTGCCGCTCTGGAAATGGGCCCTGCTTTCCATCGTCATTTTCCTGGTCCTGATCACCGAAGCCTTCAACTCGGCCATGGAAAAACTGGCCGATGTGCTTTCGCCGGAGTACAACGAAAAAATCAAACAGCTAAAGGATAACTGTGCCGCCGCCGTGCTTCTGGCAAGTGTACTTGCAATCATCGTTGGCCTGATTATTTTCCTTCCCGAAATATTCAAACTCTGATGGAAAGACCCTATATAGAAGATCAAAAGTTTGAGAATATCCTCTTATCCGAATCCCCGATGGAAAGGGGCGACTACGAGTTATGCACTTTTACTTCCTGCGATCTCGCGGAGGCAGACCTGAAAGAGTTCCGCTTCATCGATTGTGTATTTACGGGATGCAACCTGAGCAATGCCGACCTGAACAAGACCTCTTTTCAGGATTGTGAATTTAAGGAATGTAAGATGCTGGGCCTCCAGTTCGAACAGTGCAATCAGCTGGGGCTAAGCTTCAGTTTCGAAAGCTGTCAGCTGAACCATAGCTCCTTCTACACACTGAAGCTGGCTCGTATGCGTTTTTTATCCTGCCAGCTGCAGGAGGTGGATTTTAGCGGGACTGAGCTCACCGGGGCCAGCTTTGAAGAGTGCGACCTGCTTAATGCTGTTTTCGATAATACCCTGCTGGAAAAAGCCGATTTCAGCACTGCCTACAACTACATGCTTGATCCGGAAAACAACTACATCCGGGGAGCCAAATTTTCTTTGCCTTCGGTAGCCGGACTGCTGAAAAAATACGATATTGACATTCTTTAAACCCCAAGTCATGAAAAGCAAACAAGTATCCCGAAGAAAGTTTTTAGCCAGCACTTCTGCAGGCGCTGCCGGAGCCATGCTCACCCCCACTCTTCCGGTATTCGGAGCTTCCTCCGCTTCCTCTGCCCAACTGGCAGTCTTAGGTGGTACTCCCGTCAGAACTGCCAGGTGGACCCGCTGGCCGGTCTGGGATCCGGCAGCCGAAAAACCTATGATGGAGCTCTTACGCAGCGGGAACTGGTACCGGGGCGATGGCAACAAGGTCAATGAATTTGAGCAGGCTTACGCCGAGCTCATAGAAGCCAAGCGCGTGGTGGCCACAGCCAGCGGATCTGCTGCATTGATTGCCGCCCTGCAGGTGATGGGCGTAGATGCCGGCGACGAAGTGATCGTTTCTCCCTATACCTTCATTGCTTCCTACAACGTGATCTTTGATAAGCATGCCCTGCCGGTATTTGCCGATACCGACCAGGAGACTTTTCTCATCAATCCCAAGAAGATCGAAGAGAAGATCACGGAGCGTACCACAGCCCTTCTCCCGGTACATATATTTGGCCTTCCAGCCGATATGAACAGCATCAATGCCATCGCAAAAAAGCACGACCTGGCTGTGATTGAAGATGCCTGTCAGGCCTGGCTGGCCGAATACGACGGGAAAAAATGCGGCACCCTGGCCGACCTGGGCTGTTTCAGCTTCCAGAATTCCAAGCACATCCCTTCCGGGGAAGGAGGTGCGGTAAGCAGCAACAAGGAGGACCTGATGGACCGGGTAAAGGCTTACCACGATTGCGGCCGCCCCAGCGGCCCCAGCATGAGAGGAATGGGATCAAATCCAGTGAGGGGTTCCAACAGGCGCCTCACCGAGGTACAGGCCGGACTGCTTCTTTCGCAGATGGTAAGGGCCTTAGCTGATGCGGACAAACGTTTGGAGAATGCCCTCTATCTCGACTCCAGGCTGAAGGAGGTACCGGGTATTATCCCCTACAAACTTGCCGACGGGGCCACCCGCTCTTCCTACCACCTCTACCCTTTCAGGTACAAGAAGGAATTCTTTGACGGATTATCCCGGAAAAAATTCATGGCCGCCCTGCAGGCTGAGGGCATACCCTGCTACCCGGGCTATGGGAAACAGTATCACGACGGACTCATTGAAGAAGCCATAAGCTCAAGGGGCTACAAGCGGCTATTCTCCGAACAGCGCCTGAAGCGCTACCGTGAGGAACTGCACCAGCTGCCCGACAACGATCAGCTGACCGAAGAAGCAGTGGCCATATTCCAGTACGTCCTGCTGGCCGAAAAAAGCGACATGGACGACGTGGTTAACGCCATCCAGAAAATTTATAAGAACCGGAAGCAGCTGCTTTAACAGGATCCTTAACTATGACAGATACGCAGTGGAATGAATTAAAGGCTGTGGTACACGGCGAGCTCCTCTCACCCCTGCCGGTGGGCTTCATCATCGATTCCCCCTGGCTTCCCAACTGGTATGGAATATCCATACTGGATTATTTCTCCAACGATCAGCTCTGGCTGGATGCCAACCTGAAAGCCATAAATGACTTTCCGGAGGCCATGTTCCTGCCCGGATTCTGGGCCGAATACGGGATGTGCGGCGAGCCCAGTGCTTTTGGGGCCCGCTCTGCCTTTCCTGTGAACGAGTTCCCCCATGCCTTTCCCTGCATCTTCAATCCCGAGAAGATACGGAACCTGGATGCTCCCGATCCGGAGAAGGACGGACTGGGTCCCCTGATGCTCAACCGACTCAAGCTGAATGAACCCCGGATCGAAGAAGCCGGTCACCGGATCCGCTTTTCTGTTTCGAGGGGCCCGCTAAACATCGCTTCCTACCTGATGGGCACCACCGATTTTATGATGGCCCTGATGACCCATCCTGCGGAAAGCCATCTGCTGATCCGCAAGATCACCGATTACCTCCAGGGCTTCCACGATCATCAGAAAGAAATGTTCCCCTCCATCGAAGGCATCCTGATGCTCGACGACATCATTGGCTTCATCAGCCAGGACCAGTTTATGGAATTCGGACTGCCCTATTTTAAGGAGCTTTACGACCGCGATCTTCCCATCCGCTTCCTGCACAACGATGCCAGCTGCATGGAGTCGGTTCAGTTCCTGCCCGAGATGGGCGTGAATATCTTCAACATGGGCTTCGACACGGACCTGAACCAGTTGAAAGATCTGACCAGGAACCAGGTCACCATGCTGGGTAATATACCTCCAAGAGATGTGCTGGCTTCCGGCAGCCCCGGGGAGGTCAGGGAAGCCACACAAAATCTCCTGAAATCGCTCAAGGATCACAGCCGTGTGGTCTTTTCCGTTGGAGGGGGCATGCCCCCCGGAGTGAGTTCCGAAAACTTGGCTATATTTATCGATACCGTTAAAAACTTCCACACCTGAGGTCTGCCATGAAAAAAACCCGACACCTGCTATGTTTCGCTGCCATACTGAGCATTTTGCCCTTATGGGGACAGAAGAGTCCGCAGCTGAGCTGCGAGGAAGACGAAACCACCATTTACATCGGACAACAGCCCGTGCTTACTTACGTCCACAAGGAGACCCTTCCCCCGGCAGGAGTCGATCCCGTATACAAACGGTCGGCCTACATACATCCCCTTTACTCGCCCGGCGGAGAGCGTCTCACGCGCATCCAGCCTCCCGATCACTGGCACCATTACGGCATCTGGAATCCCTGGACCCGGACCAGCTTCGGGGATTACAAAGTGGACTTCTGGAACCTGGTGGCCAAGGAAGGAACAGTGCGTTTTGCCGAATACCTGGAAAAGATTGAGAAGGATAACAAGGTGGGATTCAGTGTCCGACAGGAACACATCTATTACCTTAAAGATGGCAGTGAGGATGTGGCCATCAATGAGGTATGGAAGATCACGGTTCAGAACCTCCAGGGAAAGGCCTACCTGGTGGATCTGCATACCACCCTCAGCACACCGCTGGAAAGCGGAATCACCCTGGAAGCCTATCGCTACGGTGGGGGACTGGGCTTCCGTGGTACGGAAAAGTGGGATCCTTCCAATGCCTCGGTGTTAACCTCGGAAGGGAAAAACTGGTCAGAGGCCGATGCCACCCATGCCCGCTGGGTCATTGTGGAAGGCGAAAGCTCGGTGGATGAAGGACGTTCGGGCATCCTCTTTCTGAGTCACCCCGAAAACCAGGCCCACCCCGAACCCATGCGCATGTGGCCTCCCAACAGCAATAATGGGAAGGAGAATGTATTTTTTGAATTTTGTCCCATCCGCCACCAGCCCTGGGTCCTGGAACAGGGAAAGGAGTATGTGCTTCGGTACCGCATGGTGGTCTTTGACGGGACCATTACCACCGAAACCGCCGAAAACTACTGGAACAACTTTAAGTAAAAACCGCATAGACAGCCAAATATGAAAAGAAGAAATTTTCTGAGAAAAAGCGCGGCAGCCACTGCCGGCACCATTGTGATCCCCACCATAGTACCTTCTCACGTTCTGGGAAAAAATGCCCCCTCAAATAAGATCCGGATCGGACAGATTGGCTTTGGACGTATTGCCAGAAGTCACGATCTGCCGGAAAGTCTCAAGCACGATGTGGCTATGGGTGTAGCCGTGGCCGATGTGGACCTGCTCAGGGCCAGGAAGGGTAAAGAATGGATCGAGAAGTTCCATGCCGATAATGGCAAGAGTCAGGTGGACGTGGCCGTGTACCAGGACTACCGCGAGATGCTGGAGGACAAGAGCATCGATGCGGTACTTATCTCCACCCCCGACCACTGGCATGCGCAACCTGCCATGGAAGCTGCCCTGGCAGGCAAGGACATTTATCTGCAAAAACCTGCATCGCTCACCATAGCCGAAGGTCGTCAGATGAGCGACATTGTGAACCGCACCGGGGTTATCTTCCAGCAGGGGAGCCAGCAGCGGGGTACCTGGCCCTGGCCTCATTTCCACAGAGCCTGTGAACTGGTGCGCAACGGTCGCATCGGGGAACTGCAAAAGATCGAAGTGGGTCTTCCCGGCGATCCCGGAGGCGACGAAGAAGTAGCCATGCCGGTTCCCGAACATCTGGATTACGATTTATGGCTGGGCTCCACTCCTTTTAAATACTATACGGAAAAGCGGGTTCATCCGCAGCACGATTTCTCCCGTCCGGGCTGGCTCCGCTGCGAGCAGTTTGGGGCCGGGATGATTACCGGCTGGGGGGCGCACCACCTCGATACGGCCCACTGGGCCATGGGCACCGAATACACCGGACCCATAGAAGTGGAAGCCGAAGCCTCCTTCCCCACTTCCGGTTTGTGGAATGTACATGGCGATTTTATGGTGCATGCCAAATACGCCAATGGTGTGGAGATGCAGGTGAGCGGTGATTTCCCCAACGGAGTTAAGTTCTACGGCAGCGAAGGCTGGCTCTTTGTGAGCCGTGGCTCTGTGTCGGTAACCTCCTCCGATCCCACCGATCCGGGAAGTGAATTAAAAGCCCTGGATGCCAGCAATCCCAAAATCCTGAAATCCGAGATCGGTCCCGATGAGGTTCACCTCTACAAGGCCCCGGAACAGCACCACGACTGGATCAATGCCATTCAGTCGCGCAAAGACCCGGTGGCACCTGCAGAAGTGGGGCACCGCTCCTGCTCTGCCTGCCTGGTGAGCCACATTGCCATGAAGGTGGATGGCAAGCTGCACTGGGATCCGGACCGGGAACGTTTTATGGATAACGACAGGGCCAACGCCATGCTCGGCAGGCCCCAGCGCCATCCCTACGGCACCGATTACGTTCTATAATTTTTTAGCTATGAAGAATATGCATCTGATTGCCGGATTGGCCCTGCTGCTGATCCTGTCAGCTACAGCCAAATCGCAAGAGCCCATGTTTAGCCCTCTCGAAGGAAAAGTCAAGATCATGAACCTCGATCCGGGACATTTTCATGCCTCCCTGGTTCAGAAGACCATGTACGATCAGGTCGACCCTGTGGTATATGTCTATGCCCCATGGGGCCCCGAGGTCCTGAGCTACCTGAACCGGATTATGGACTACAACCGCCGTGCGGAAGATCCCACCCGCTGGGATGAGAAGGTCTATTTCGGAAGCGACTATCTCGAAAAGATGCTCAGCGACAAGGCGGGCAATGTGATGGTGGTTTCGGGCAACAATGCCAAAAAAACCGAGTACATCCTTCGCAGTGTTCAGTCCGGACTCCACGTACTGGCCGACAAACCCATGGTCATCTCACCCGAAAACTACCCCATGCTGGAAGAGGCTTTTGCCACAGCAAAAGACAAAGGAGTACTGCTGTATGATATCATGACCGAAAGGCATGAGATCACCACCATGCTGCAGAAAGAACTTTCACAGATACCCGAGCTGTTTGGCGAATTACAGGAAGGCAGTCCGGAGGTCCCGGCCATCACCAAGGAAAGTGTGCATCACTTCTCCAAGATCGTCTCAGGCAAACCCCTGGTGCGTCCGCCCTGGTTCTTCGATGTGAAGCAGCAGGGAGAAGGCATAGTGGATGTCACTACCCACCTGGTGGACCTGGTGCAGTGGGAAGCCTTCCCCGAGCAGGTCCTGGAAAAATCCGATGTGGAGATAGTCTCGGCCAAACGCTGGACCACCGATCTGAGCCCGGCCATGTTCGAAAAGGTCACCGGTCTCAAAGACTTTCCCGACTACCTGTCCGGGGATGTGGACGACGGCATGCTGAAGGTATACAGCAACGGGGAGATCAACTACAAACTCAGGGGAGTGCACGCCAAGGTTTCGGTGATCTGGAACTTTGTGGCACCCGAGGGCACCGGCGACACCCACTATTCGGTGATGCGCGGCACCTTCTGCAACCTGGTGATCCGCCAGGGCGAAGACGAGGGCTACAAACCACGGCTTTACATCGAGGCCACCGGTGAGCTATCCCAGAAAAGATTCGAAAGAGTACTTAAGAATGCCATGACCCTCATCAGTGAAAAATACCCCGGAGTATTTGCCAAGGAATGGGAAGAGCAAAGCTGGGTGCTGGAAATTCCCAACAAATACAAGGTGGGTCATGAGGCTCACTTCGGACAGGTTACGGAAAAATTCCTGGGCTACCTGGAAAAGGGCAGCCTTCCGGTATGGGAGATTCCCAATATGATCGTCAAGTACTACACCACCACCGAAGGGATGAAAAGGGCTATGGAGTAGCTTTTATCATGGCTCCCACCTCCCTCAGGGTCTTGGCATCCACCTCCCTGAGCCTGCCTTCGTAGTTGGGCCCCACATTGATGGAGAAAATATTCCCGTACTCCACGGCACCCAGGTAATCCTGGTAAAGCTTATCGGCCGGGTGAACCAGCGAATCGTGTTTGGGCAGGGAATAAAACCACATGGCTCCGCCTTCGTGAGGGGGCAGAATGGGATAGGTGAACTCGGCCACCAGGTAGCCCTTGTAATTGGCTTCCGCTTCCTTGTTGTACTTGGTGGTGCTGGCATCCCCCACGGGTCCGGGTGTACCCAGTTCCCGCAACGACAGGCGGCCTGCGGGTTCTCCATGGTTAAAGCCCACAAAACAATCGGGCTGAAACTGATGCACCCACTCCACGGTCTTTTTATGATCCAGTCCCCCGTCTCCCACGGCATGGTCCATCCAGAAAAACTCAATGGGACCGTACCGGGTGACCAGCTCCTTCAACTGGGCTTTTTTCATTTCCGCGTTCACTCCACTCCCTTCGCTGTGCCCCTTGCCATCCACCGCACCGGGCCAGTTCCAGTCGCCTTCAGAAAAATAGAGGGCCAGCTTGATGCCGTATTTGTCGCAGGATTTTTTCAGCTTCGCCAGCACGTCCTCGCCCAGAGGGCTGTTAGTTACCTTTTTATCTGTGGTCTCCGTATCCCACAGGCAAAAACCGTCGTGGTGTTTGGACAAAAACAGAATGTATCCCATCCCGGCGTCCCTGGCCACCTCGCACCACTGATCGGTGTCGCATGCGCTAACCGTAAAATAGGAGGCCGTCTTATCCAGGGTGGGTGTCCATTCCTGACCCGAAAAAGTGGAGAAGGACCAGCAGATAAACATGCCGAACTTCAGGTCGGAGATCTCCGCGGCCCTCACATGGTCCGCTTTCGCAGCCGCAGGCTCCACCTCCGTCGCAAGCAGCGGATCTGACTCCCCGGTCACCTGGCTGTTCGACTTATCCCCCTGCTTGCAGGCAAAGGACATACAAAGAAAAACCGATACAATAAGCGGAATGGAAATCGTTTTCATGATTGCTGTTTAGTTGCTTGAAACCCCCACATAGTAGAGGTCGAATCCACCTTCCCCTCCGGGACGGTTGGAAGAAAAAATCATCATATCCCTTTCGTCGTCCACATCCTCCTCCAGGAGTATGGGCCTGTATTCATCGTACTCGCTATTGATCGTGGGACCGAAATTCACAGGTTCGCCCCATGCTCCCTCACTGAATTTGGAGTAATAGAGATCAAAGCCGCCATAACCACCGCTCCGGTTGGAAGTAAACACCAGGGTACTGTCAAAAACGAAGGGGCATTTATCGTCGAATTCGCTGGAGAGAATGAGATTCTTTTGTACTTCATGGGCGCTGATATCCGCCAGTGCCTCAACCAGCAGTTCCTCTTCCACCTCCAGGGCCACCTGGAAAATATCAAATACTCCTTCCTCCCTGTCGGAACAAAAATAGATCTCCGAATAATCCGAATTTAAAGAAGGATAAAGGTCGTTGGATTCCGAGTTCAGGAAGGCCACGGGCTGACTATCATAAAATTCGCGCTCACCCTCGTTGTAGGTGAAAAACACATCAAAATCGCCGCCCTCGTCGCTTGCATACATCAGCACAAAACTGGCCACCTCCGTATCGTAATAACGGTCGAACAACAAATATGGACCCAGCTCATTGGCCGAAGTATTCACCGTACTCAGCGCATATACCAGCATGGCAAAACCCTGACCGTAACTATTCCAGGGTCCGTAGTCGTTGAATACGTTCAGATCGCCGGATGTCTTCGAAAATTCAATATTCATGGGATCGTAACGGATATCAAACTCCCCTCCTTCGCTGTGCCGGTTGGAGGAAAAGCAAAAGGGTATCAGGCGTCCCAGAATGGGTGCGGTGGAATTGTAATCGTCGTATTCCGAATTAAAAGCCTCCAGGTTCACCACTTCCTCGGGCAATTCTCCAAAGGGGTATTTATACCCGTAAAAAGGACAGCCGGTCAAAACAATCGCAAGCAGCAAAAGCAGGTAACGGAATTGTCGCATGCCGTAAATTAAACAATTTGCCGCAATGAGCTTTCAGTATTATCCGTATTTTTATGGAAACTCTTCACAAAACTTTCCTTTATGAAAAAGCTCCTGCTGCCCCTTCTCCTCATTGCCCTTTTCTCCTGCAAGCCTAAACCTACTGAGCCACCGGTTCTTGCACCCTTTGCCGGCCTCGACACCATCTGCACCAACGACTGGTGGAACCGGGCTCCCAATCCCATTCACGACGTGAAGGTAGAGCGCGACAGGGTAGTCGCCTTTGGCATGTACACGGTCATGAACTCCACCCTGAAAATGAGTGCGCAGTTATATCCCTTATATCCGGATGAAACGCGTGAGGTAAGGCTGGAGGTGGAACGCGACGGCCGCTGGCAGGAGATCGCCTCAGAGGAGGTGAACGACCTGGGCTGGTCGGCACTTTTCCGGATCGAGGACTGGGATGCCACCCACGATGTTGCTTACAGGCTCAGGCATGGGAAAGAGGCCATGTACGAGGGACTGATCCGCAAGGATCCGGTGGATAAGGAAGAAATTGTGCTGGCAGGCTTTTCCTGTAGCAGCAACCGCGATCGCGGCGATCGCGAGAGCTATGTAAAAAACCTGGAATACCTGGACCCCGACCTTGTATTTTTTGCAGGCGACCAGAGTTACGACCATACCGAGCATACGGCTTCCTGGCTGCTATTCGGATCGCAGTTTGGAGAGATCTGGCGCAACAGGCCCTGCATCTCCATACCCGACGACCACGATGTGGGTCACGGCAACCTCTGGGGGGAAAGTGGCAAGGTTTCCACCATACCCGGAGACGCCGACGGTGGCTACCGCTACCACCACGAGTATGTGAAAATGGTGGAACGCTGCCAGACAGCCAATCTGCCCGATCCCTTCGATCCCACCCCTATCGGTCAGGGCATAGGGGTATATTACACCAACCTGGTGGTGGGTGGAGTGGACTTTGCCATCATCGAGGACCGCAAATTCAAAACCGGACCTGCCGGGAAAATTCCCCAGCAGGGACCACGGCCCGATCACATCTACGATCCCAATTACGATCCTACTAGCATCGATGTACCCGGACTGATCCTGCTGGGTGAGCGCCAGCTCGACTTCCTCAACCAGTGGGCCGACTGGAAAGAAGGGGTGAAAATGAAGGCCGTGCTCTCCCAGACCGGATTCTGCGGAGCTGCCCACCTCCACGGGAACAAGGACAACCGACTGCATGCCGATATGGACTCCAACGGCTGGCCCCAGACCGGCAGGAACAAAGCCCTGCAGCTCATTAAAAAAGCAGGAGCGGTGCACATCGGTGGCGATCAGCACCTGCCCACCATTGTTCAGCATGGCATCGAGGAGTTCGGCGACGGACCCTGGGCCTT
>Ga0180429_10005050_pt1 | contig 10507 bp, 6 predicted proteins | sample SS_ome_FD_132428 | JGI IMG/M metagenome (GOLD analysis project Ga0180429, IMG submission 132428) | Hypersaline lake sediment archaeal communities from the Salton Sea, California, USA - SS_1_S_1 metaG | ecosystem: Environmental > Aquatic > Non-marine Saline and Alkaline > Hypersaline > Sediment ...
CAGACAATTGTGGGGACTACGTAATTTGGCAACAGTCGCTCCGAAACCGGAGCAATGAAAAAGGGCCGCGAGCCTCCTTGCTCACAGCCCCGGAATACGCTTGAGCGATACGTGACGACCCGGTGTCAGAGCGATCATTCGGGAACGTAGGACGCCTCCGGTGCGAACACCCCTTCCTGGGTCTCGATCCGCTTGAGGATATGGGCGTTGTCGCTGAAGAGCTTCTCGATCTCCGGATCGGGGTTCGCCTGCATCTGCTTGTCCAGCGCCGCGAAGGACGCCTTGTCCTTGGCGTTGATCACCGCAATGAACGCGACATCGTCCTGGCCGAAGATCTTCTGGTACATCAGGTACCCCATGGGCGATTGCTTCTTCTCGTTGATCGCCTTGACCTTCTTGCCCATCGCCTCGGCTTCTTCGACCTTGTCCGGCTTGATGTGATAGATGATTCGCAAACTGTAGAACGGCTCATCGGCATGGGGCGTGAAGGCGGGACTCTCCGGCGCATACGACAGGTCGGGGCGGGCCATGACGATCGCCGACGAACTGTTGCTCAGGCACGCCATACGCTGCTTGTCGAGTTGTTTCATCTTCCCGCCGGTCTTCTTGTTCCAGGCCTCCATCTTCATCGGTATCCCATCGAACTGCGCGAAGGCCTTGAAGCGGTAGGCCGTGGTGACGCGAAAATCCTGCACGAAGGTCATGAAGGGAAACTCGAATCCGTGCTGATCCCAGAGCTGCGCATCGGCGATCCGCGTCTTCATGTACGTTTCCATGTGCTCGGGCTTGACGTCCTCCTGCCAGACCACCAGGAACTCCGGAGCCTCCTGCTCGTCGGCCGCCCTGCCCACCGCGCCGCCGAGCACCCCGACCAGAAGCGCAACGCACAACACCAGCTTGCTTCCATGCTTCTTCATGATCAGTCTCCTTGAGAAGAAATGAGAGCCACGATGACAACGATGAAGCGTTTCACGCAGCATCCTTTCGGCCCCGGGGGCGCCTGTGAGTCCATCGGTTCCAGTCTCGGACAGCAGCCCCACATTGCCAGAAGGAGCGTCCCTCTGCAATTGTGGGAACTACGTAATTTTTGCCGACCCGTGGCCCTTTCGAATTGCGAACTGGCACACGCCGCCCAGTCCGCAATCGACAGATGTCCGCATAAGCTGAAGCCCATTCTACGCACTGGATTCCGAGGTCGGTTTTGTGTATTATGGGAATGGCGAAGGTGGAGTCTCACATCCCCCGCAAACGGAGAGAGATGGGTACCAAGGAGTCGCAACGATGCGCATGAGAGCATGGACCCGATGGAGATTGTCCGCGTTGGTAATGGTCTGCGTCCTGGCGGGAATCGCCTGGGGGCAGGGCGCGACGCTGGAATTGCCCGAGGCTTTCGATCTGCGCGACCTCGGTCACGTCACGTCCGTCAAGAACCAGCGCGGGGGCACCTGCTGGACACACGGGACTCTGGCGGCGATCGAGGGCAACCTGCTGATCTCAGGGCTCTGGTCCGAATTGGGGTTCTCCGAGCCGCCCAACCTGGCCGAGTATCATCTCGACTGGTGGAACGGGTTCAACTCCTTCAACAACGACGATCTGGGCGGCGCCGCGGTCGGGCTGACCGTTCACGAGGGTGGCGATTACCTCGTCTCGGCCGCCTACCTCTCGCGCGGCGACGGCGCGGTCTATACCCCCCTGGCGAACAGCAATAACGAACGGGACGACCCCTGGTACAATGAGGCCCCGGCCCGCCGCGACCCGGACTACCTCTACTTCTACCCACGCGATATCGAATGGTACATCGCCGGCGAGGACCTGGCGAACCTCGACGTGATCAAGCGGGCGGTCGTGGAGACGGGCGTCGTCGCGACCTGCATGTGCTACAGCGGGCAGTTCTTCATGCCCTTCTTTGGCGGGATACACTACCAGCCGCCCACCAATCCCGCGTTGCCCAACCATTCGGTCGCGATCGTGGGCTGGGACGACAAGAAGCAAACGCAGGCGCCGCAACCGGGCGCGTGGCTGATCAAGAACAGTTGGGGGAGCGGCTGGAACGACCAGGGCTATTTCTGGATTTCGTACTACGACAAGTGGTGCGGGCAGAAGGACGACATGGGCGCCGTCGCGTTCAAGAACGTCAAAACCAACCGGTACGACCACTTCTATTGTCACGACTATCACGGATGGCGCGACACCTACATCGAGGCGACCGCCGTCTTCAACGCATTCGTGGCCGGCGGTCTCGAACGACTGGAATCGGTCAGCTTCTACACCGCGGCCGACAACGTCGGTTATACCGTCAAGGTGTACGACCAATTCACCGGCGGTCAGCTGGCCGGCGAGCTGGCGAGCGCCAGCGGGACGATCCAGTACCGCGGGTTCCACACGATCGATCTGCCGCACCCGACCGTGCTGACCGAAGGCGATGACTTCTACATCTTCGTGGAACTTTCGCAGGGCGGATACGCCTACGATCGCACATCCGAAGTGGAATTGCTGCTCGACGGCCCGGACGCTGGGCCGCAACCCTTCTCGGCGGCCGCGGCGATGGGCAAGATGCTGCTGAGCACAGCCTCGGGCGTGCTGGTTGAATCGACCGCAAAGCCCGGACAGAGCTACTACCGCACGGGCTCGACCTGGAGCGACTTCTACGAGGTGGACAGCTCGGCCAATTTCTGTGTCAAGGCGCTGACCACCGACGTGGCGGGACGCGTGGACCTCGACCGGGACAGTCGGGTCGATCTGATGGATCTGGCGATGTTCGCTCGCACCTGGGGTTGCCAGGCAGGGGAAACCGCTTGGAATCCCGACGCAGACATCCACGCCGACGAGACAATCGACGCCCTCGACCTGGCGGCTCTGACGCAGTACTGGATGAAGCCGCTTGGCGAGGCGGCCCGTTGGCGATTCGATGAATCAAGTGGAAACAAAGCAGCCGACGACTGCGGACCCTACGACGCCGACGTGTTCGGCAACCCTCTCTGGCGACCCGACGCCGGGCGAGTGGGCGGCGCGCTTGAATTCGACGGCGCCGACGACTTCGTCCGCACGCCCTTCGTAATCGACCCGACCGATGCGCCTCTGAGCGTCTTCGCCTGGATCAAGACCTCCGTACCGGGACGGGTGATCCTCGCCCAGGAGGACGGCGCCGTCTGGCTGAAGTCCCGCGCCGATCACGTGGGCACGCTGATGACCGAATTGAAAGGGCCAGGCCGGCCCGGCACCGCTCTGTACTCGGACGCCGTCGTCGCGGATGGACAATGGCACCACGTTGGACTCGTCTGGGACGGGTCCACGCGGATTCTCTACGTCGACCAACAGGAAGTGGCTCGGGACGGCCAACTACCCGTGGCGCCCTCGCAGGGCGGGTTCCTCATCGGCGTCGGCCCGAACGCGGATGCGACCACGCTCTTCCGGGGCCTGATCGACGATGTCCGGCTCTACCGCCGCGTCGTCATGCCGTCCCTGCGCATGGCGCTGCACTAGGGCCCGACGGCACGCTATTCTTCCAGCGGATAGATCATGCCGTAGAGTTTGTATTGCGCCTGGGGGGGTTCGGCGGCGAAGTCCATCGTCCCCACGGCCTGAAGTCGCCCGCCGTAGTCGCCTTCGGTGATCAGCATCGTCGCCGCGATCGAATACAGTCCGGGTGTTTCGGTCGGCACGGCCGTCTCCTCGTCGGTCGTCGTGAAGCTGGTCCCGTCGGCAAGAGTGAAAGTATGGGTGGCCGTGACATGCTGAGTGCCATCGTCGTCGACCACAATCTCAGTAGCCGTGACGGCGACCGTTGCCTCCAGCACATCCTCACCAACGTACAGCGTCGCCGTGCCCTCAAACTCCGTCTCGCTGACGCCCGTCGACGACCCCATCCCGACGACCGGGTATCCGGGAATCGGCTCGCACGGCGCCATCATCGGGATCCGTGTGCCCGTGGACGCATACGGGAAACAAAACACCGGTTCCTGACCCGGATCGGGCAATCCATCGCCGTCGCCGTCGGCAAACGGCAGGTAGAACGCGTGCATGCCTTCGCCCTCGATGGAGTCGGGACCTGTGAACCGGCTGGTCGAGGTCAACACCGAGATGTAGACGATCTCGCCCAGCATGCCCGGCGCCGCCGGGGCGGCTACGCCGTAGCCTATGTTGGTGGTCTCGTAGGCGCCGTCGTCGGTCTGGACGGTCGGTCCGACGTGGGTGGTCTGGACAGCCGCTTCCGGGAACATCCCGAAGAGGGTCGGCGCCGGCTTGACCGCGTGGACCGTCGTCGTATAGCGGGTGCCGTTCGGGTCCTGTCGCACCGCGGCCCAACTGCTCCGAATGATCCCGCCGGGAGTGGGCACCACCATGGCCCAGACGCCGTCGAGAACCGGATCGTCCGCCGGCGCCTCGCCCGCGACGGAACTGAAGACCGCCGCCAGCAGGAGCACGAGCAATCCCCCGCCGCCAACCATGATGAGTACGCGTCTTGCGTGCATGATGACACCTCCTTTTCTATGTGACACCGTTTTGACCGACGCGTCGGGCGCCGGCGTGATATGGACCATCGGAGGATGCGCGTGCGAGCCACATAAGCGTCCAAGGCGCCTGCTGTATGAAAGAGCCCTGGCGTCTCTCGTCGGAGAGACGCTCGTAATGACCAGCCCGTTTCTCCTGGCTCGCAGGGAAACGCTATATCTCTAGGGCCGCACCGCGCGGCGGTAGATACGGACATCGTCGATCGAGCCGGAGAAGAAACTCCCGGGCGACTTGTCGCTGCTGCAACCGATATGCAGAGCACCGTAGCAATCGACGATGCTCGTCTGGACATCTTCCGCGACAAGGGCGTCGTCCACATAGAGGGCTCGGCTCGATCCGTCCCACACGAGGCTTACGCGCCGCCAACGATCGTCACCGACAATCGCCTCCGAGACCAAAGGCGGTATAGGCGTTCGCGTCATGGGAGGGGCCAGTTCGGTCATGAGCGCCCCCGTTACGGCGTCGATCATCAGCCAGTTCGCGCCGTCGACTTGCGAGGCGATCACTTGGCCCGCAGCGCCGCCCTTGACCCAGGCCAGCACGCTGAAGGGACCGGCGCCCGGGCTGAGGGGCCGCGGCGTGACGACATGATCGTCCACGCCATCGAGAACGAGCGCACCGTCGATCATGCCGTCCTCGGGGCTCCAAAGCGGATCGCCGATCAGTTCGCCGTCCTTGTCGCCGGCGTGGTCGTGGGCAACCACGCCCTCCGTTTCGTCGAAGGGCCAGTGTCCGATCAGGGTCGGATCGTCAGGGTGGGCGCCGAGGTGTTCGGCCATGATGCGCAGATCGTGCACATCGATCGCGCCGTCTCCCCAGGGCATGGGACCGATGTCACAGAGCATATCGCCCGTCCCCCAGCGGTCGGCCAGCGTGCGGACGTCCGCGCCGCCGACGAGCCCGTCACCGTTGAAATCGACGATCGGCGTGACGGGCGCCTGCATCAGATCGAGCGAGCCGTACCCGCCGGGCCGACTGGAGCAGAAGAAAAGCAGCCTTCCCGGGTGCCAGTAGAAGGCCCCCTGGTCCATGCTGGCGGAATTGATCGGCGGGCCCACGTTTACGGGAGTTTGCCAGTCGTCGTCCCGCGAACGGCGCGTCGTCATCCAGATGTCCCGAGTGCCGTATCCGCCGGGTCGCAGCGAGAAGAAGAACAGGCACAGCCCATCTGTCGAGATACTGGGGTTGATATCGTCAGCCGAACTGTTGACACCGGGTCCGAGATTAACCGGCGCAGTCCAATCGGCTTCGATCGTCTCCCGGGTCGTGATCCACAGGTCGGCCCCACCCGACCCGCCGGACCGCCAGGAGGTAAAGTACAATTCCAGCTTATCAGCCGAGATGCTCTGGGTCCATTCGTCGGCCGCCGAGTTCACCGGCGCGCCGAGATTCACCGGCGCCGACCAGGGATCGGCCCGCGTCGGACGCGACGTCACCCATATATCGGTCGCACCGAGACCACCAGGACGATCAGAGCTGAGAAAGAGCGTCAAACCATCGGGGGATATGCTCGGCACACCGTCCCAGGCGGAACTGTTGACCGGAGAGGGGAGACTGACCGGCGCACTCCATGAGTCGTCCACCGTCTCCCGGGTCGAGACCCAGACATCGTAATCGCCACTGCCGCCATATCGATTGGAATCGAAGTAGATCGACAGACCGTCGGCCGGCAGAACGGGTGTCCCTTCGACAAACGAGCGGTTGACCCTGGATCCGAGATTCACCGGCTCACCAAAAACGAAACCGGCCCAGGCGGTATTGACCACACCGAGCAGACACACCGACAGTACCGCGAGCAGTGCAGCCTTGAAGTGAATCGATTGTGCCATTGGACACCTCCATGACTCCTGATGTCAATGAGGTCATCTCTCTTCACGGTCGCACAGCGCGGTTATAGATGCGGACCTCGTCAATCAGGCCACTCCAGAAACTCCCGTCCGACCGGTCTCCGGCGCAGCCGATGTACAGCCTGTCTCTGATCTGCCCGACACCGCCCGGCGCATCCTGGGCGACCAGCACATCGTCCACATACAACGACCGACTGGCGCCGTCCCAGGCGAGGGCAATGCGATGCCACTGGCCGTCCGTGATGCAGGCGCTGGAGGTCAGCGGCTCACCGCCAAATTCCGTTCTCAGGTTCCCTCCAATCCCCTGGCGGTTGCTCATCGACGCGGTGAGCCAGTTCGGACCGTTGTTCGCCGAGATGATCGTTTGGCAAGGGGCGCCTCCTTTGACCCAGGCGAGAACGCTGAACGCCCCGGATGCCAAACCCACCACACGCGGCGTTTCGATATAGTCATCCACGCCATCACACGCCATGGCCCCGCACAGCATGCCTCCCTCCGGCTGCCAGGCGGGTTCGCCCAGGACCCTCCCGTCACTCTGGGCGCCGCCATCGTGGGCGACATCGCCGGCTGTCTCGTCCAGAGCCCAGTGCGCCATGAGCGTGTAGTCGATCAGTTCGCTGTCGAGGTGGGCGGCCAGAACTTTCAGGTCCTCGGCGTCGACGGTTCCGTCACCCCAGGCCCTCGGGCCGATGTCGCAGGACGGGTCGTTCGTGCCCCAGCAGTTCGCCATGCGGGTCAGTTCGAGACCGTCCACCTGTCCATCCCCGTTGAAATCGACAACCGGTATGACGGGCGCCTGCCAGATATCGTGACCTCCATAACCGCCCGGCCGGGCCGAATCCCAGTACAAGATGGACCCGTCGGGCGAGAGGTACCCGTCCTCCTCGAACTGCGCGCTGTTGACCTGGGGCCCGAGGTTGACCGGGTCGCTCCAGGACTCGCCCAGGGCCTTCCGCGTCATCATGTAGAGATCCGCACTGCCGAACCCGCCGGGCCGTCCCGAATCGAACAGAAGGATCAGGCCGTCAGCCGAAATACTGATGCGAGCGTCGTTGTTGGGGCTGTTGACGATCGGGCCAAGATTCACCGGTTCGCCCCAGGGGTCGGCGCGCGTATCTCGCATCGTCATCCACAGGTCCGCGCCGCCCTGGCCGCCGGGACGCGCGTTGCTATTGTTGTACCCTGAGAAGTACAATTCCAGACCATCGGGTGAGATCGCTGGGATCATCTCCTGGGCCGAACTGTTGACCACCGGACCCAGGTTCACGAGGTCGCCCCACTCCTCCTCCACCGTCTCCCGGGTCATCACATAGATATCTATGGAACCGTGCCCGCCAGGCAGATCGTCGCTCGACGAGTAGTAAAGCTCCAATCCGTCGGCGGTGGTCACGCCCGGTACGATATCGATCACGCTGGCGAAGGTGTCGGGTTCGTCCAGGCCCAGATACACCGGAGCGGCCCAGGGCTCGTCCGGCGTCTCGCGCGTTGCCAGCCACGTTTCATACTCGCCAGTCCAGTTGGTGATCCGCCAGAAGAGGAAGGACAGATCATCGATCGCGATCAAGGGACCGGCGTCGTGCATACTGGAGTTGATTTCCGGCCCGAGGTTGACGGCCGGGCCAAATGTGAAATCGGCGGCCGTCTTGTTGACACCGACGAGAACCACGGCAACCAAAGCCGCGGCAAACGTCACTCTGAAAGCACCTCCCTGTGACATGTCGCACCTCCATTTCTATGCATGAACACGACGATGAAGGCTCTGGGCGTGGGCGTGATGGGACCACTCGGAGGATGCACGTACAGCCGCACGAACGTCCAAGGCGCCTACCTACAGAAAGAGTATGCCGCCGAGCCTAAGGCAAACAATTGTGGGGACTACGTAATTTGTGGTATGTTGCTGTCGGGTTATTCCTCGGCGCCGCGTTCTCGGAGGAACTTGACGATCTCGGTGCGGCCCATTCGTTTCGAAATCCTCAAAGGCGTCATGCCTCCCTGGGCGCGAGCGTTGATATCCGCGCCGCTGTCCAGCAGCAACGCGGCGGTCTCCTGGTGGTTTCTCCAGCACGCGTAATGGAGCGGCGTCCAGGACCAGCGGTCCTTGGCCTTGACGTCATGACCTTGGCCGATCAGCCGTTTGGCGAGTTCCGTGTTGCCCGCCTGCGCCAGGAAGTGCAGGGGTGTCTGGCCGCTGTCGGTTTTCACGTCGGTCTCGGCGCCCTTCTCCAGGAGCACCTCCACGATCTCCTTATTGCCCTTCTGACACGCGATGAGAAAAGGCGTCTGACCACTCTTGAGCTTGACGTTGACCTCGGCGCCCTCGGCCAGCAGCGATTTGACACGGTCAAGCTTCTGGACGGTGACGGCCTGAATCAAAGGCTGCGTCCCCATGGTCGCGCCGTGCTGACGCAACAGTTCGATAATCTCGGTGTGTCCATCGCGATCGGCAAACCCCAGGGGCGTCATGGCGCTGTTGTTCTCCGCGTTGACGTCGGCGCCGCGTTCGATAAACAACGCGACGATCTCCTTGTGTCCTCCACTGGTCGCCCAGTGCAGCGGCGTTCCGTTAGCGCTGTTGCGGCCGTTGATGTCGGCGCCCTTGGCGAGCAGGAGCTTGACGACGTCCATGTGCCCCTCGCCGGCCGCCTGGTGCAGCGGTGTGCCGGCCCAGGTCTTGGCGTTCACGTTGACATCGGCGCCTTTGGCGATCATCAGTTCCACCAACTCGAGTGAGCCGCGTTCGGCGGCCGTGTGCAAGGGAGTAATGCCGTTTCGCCCTGGTGTCGTGATGTCGGCGCCGTGAGCGACCAGCGATTCGACGATACCCTGCTGGTTGCTCCCCATCGCCAGCTGCAGCGCAGTCTGGCCTCGGCTGCTCTTCTGATTGGGGTCGGCGCCCTTGTCGAGGAGGACCTCCACGACATCGCTCTTGCCGGTGGCGACCGCCACATAGAGAGGGGTCCAGCCCCATTCGTTCGCGGTGTCGATCTCGGCCTCGCCGGCCAACAGTGACTTGACGCGTTCGATGTCCCCGTCGGCCGCGGCTTGATAGAGCGTCTTGCCGCGATCGACCTGCGACTTGACGAGAACCGCCGGCTTGGCCTGGAGCGTTTCACCCTCGAGACGGTTGAAGGCATACATCGCCTTTCGCGTACGCAGATAGAGATTGCCGTCAACCAGAGCCGGCGTCGCATAGATGCGATCACGGATCTTGTTCCGAGCCAGGACCTCGAGTCGATCGCCGGCTCGGAGGACGATGATGGCGCCGTTCATCGAGCAGAAGTAGATCTTGTTGTCGGCCCCGACGGGGGAGGCGAAATAGTACGTCCGGGGTCCGACCCGACCGCCAAAGAGCTTCTTGCCTACCTGGGCGTCGTAACAGGTGACGGTCCCGCCGTGTTTGATCAGATAGAGGCGCCCCTGATAATAGAAGGGCGAGGGAATCTGACCGACGCCCTCGTGCGCCGTCCAGCGTACCAGCGCGGGGCTGATCTTGTCTTTGCCGCCGGCCCGAATCGCGTAGACCGCGTCTATGTCTCTGGGCGGGATCTTCACAGTATCGGCCACAATCTTGTTCCACTCCGCTTCGCTGATGGCCCCGTCCTTGTCGGTGTCGAGTCGTGCGAGACGGCTCTTGACTCCTGCGCCGCCCGCGACCCCGCTGCGGTAGACGTACGCCAGATCATCGGGAATCTCAGCCTCGGCGAGTCGACCATCCACATCGGTGTCGTACATCTCGAGAAGCTCCGCGAAATCGGGCAAATCGATCGGGTTGACCGGATCGCCACCGGAACCAACGGCCGCGCCGACGAAGAGCGTATCTCCGGCGTAGACCGGAGTCAGCGCGCTGTGGAACATGTAGGATTTGAGGCAATCGAACCACCAGCGCTTCTGACCATTCGTCAGATCGTACGATCCGACGCTGCCTGTCCGGTGGACGATCAGTTCCTCCTGGTCGCCATGCTTCCAGAGCATCGGGGTCGTCCAGCCGGGTTGGCGCCGCTGGCACTTGTGCTCCCAGATCGTCTCACCCGTTTTGGGATTCAGCGCCATGATGGAGGCGCCTCGGCCCGGATCGCGGCAGAGGATGACCATGTCGTTCGCCAGCATGGGTGACGATCCGGTGCCATGCCAAACTCCGGGATCGGGAA
>Ga0180429_10005052_pt1 | contig 10506 bp, 9 predicted proteins | sample SS_ome_FD_132428 | JGI IMG/M metagenome (GOLD analysis project Ga0180429, IMG submission 132428) | Hypersaline lake sediment archaeal communities from the Salton Sea, California, USA - SS_1_S_1 metaG | ecosystem: Environmental > Aquatic > Non-marine Saline and Alkaline > Hypersaline > Sediment ...
ACCGCGATCGCCAACGTGATGGCCGCGATCGCTCGGGGTGCGACTCGGTTCGACGCCTCCTGCGGCGGTCTCGGGGGATGTCCCTTCGCGCCGGGAGCGAGCGGGAACCTCGCGACCGAAGACCTGCTCTACGTCTGCGCCCGCAGCGGCATCGACACCGGGGCGAGCCTCGAGTCGGTGGCGGCGGCCTCCTCGTCGATCGGCGCGGTGCTCGGACGCGCGTTGCCCTCGAAGGTCCTCGCGGCGTTCCGCGGCGGCGACGGCAGCGGCCACTGCCGGTCCGGCGGCGGTGCGGCGAGCCGGTAGCGACGGTCCCCGCGGATCAGCCGCACCAGCGAGATCGAGTCGCCGTCGAGACGCACCGCATGGGGCTGGTGCGGGACCCGGAAGGCGCCGGTGTTGAGGATGGTGCGTTCCCCGATCCGCCAGGCCCCGGGGCGATGGGAGTGGCCCACCAGCACGAATCGCGACTCCGGGGCGTGCCGCAGCGCGAAGTCGGCGACGAGACCGGGATACTCCCGCCAGAACAGACTGATGCGCAGCAGGGCGAGCGGATGTGCGAGCAGGCGCCATGGCCGTCCGCTGCCGCGGGCGACCGCGGATCGTTCCCACTCGCGGCTCGCCGCGTCGCGACTCGCCGAGAGGACCGATTCGAGGCGGGCCCGCTCCTGCGGCGGGAACGCCTCGAGGCGCTCGAGATAGGCCCGCTGCAAGGCGCCCGCGGAGGGGCTCCACGGCGCGAGGCTCGGATGCACCGCGTCGCCGTGGGTCGCGAAGACGGCGCCGCCGGCGAGGTGCAGATGTCGTCGGGGACCGATCAGCGGATCGTGGTTGCCGGCGAGGAAGGTGATCCCCACGCCGAGGCGTTCGGCGCGGCGACGCAGGCTCTCCAGCCCACGGGCGGCCGCGTCTCGATGGTGGGCGAGGTGCAGCTCCGCCACATCGCCGTTCAGGACGAGTTGGTCCGTCTCCGCGATCACCGGCTCGAGAGCCCGCGGCAGATCGATGCCGCCGCGGCCGAGGTGCAGATCCGAGATGACGAGGGTGCGTCGACTCATGAGGCGAGGAGCGATCGAAGGGGGACTGCCGATGCGGTCCGGGGGGGTCAGGTGCGTTCGAAGTGTTCCCGTGCGCCGGGCCCGAAGGTGATGCGGTTCTTGCCCTCCCGCTTGCTCTTGAGGGCGAGCTGGTCGGCGTGGGCGAGCAGCGTGCGGGGCTCGAGGCCGTCCCACGGGTAGGTCGCGAGGCCGGCGCTGACGGTCACGGTGCCCGGCGCGTCCGGTCCGAGCGCCGGGAGCCGCAGCCGCGGCACCTGCGCCTGGAAGCGTCGCACGACCTCCTCGACCGACTCGATCGGGGTGGCGTCTGCGGTGCGTGGGCCATCGGGGTCGGAGAAGATCACCACGAACTCGTCTCCACCGATCCGGAAGACGTGGTCGCCGCGGCGGATCGTCGAGCGAAGGAGCTCGACGGTCTCGCGGAGCACCTCGTCGCCGGCCTCGTGGCCGTGCTGGTCGTTGTAGGTCTTGAAGTTGTCGATGTCGAAGACCATCAGCGTCACCGGGCGCCGCAGCGGTCGGGCCTCGGCGAGGGTCTTCGCGAGGATCTGCTCGAACGCGCGACGGTTGCCCACACCGGTCAGTTCGTCGGTGAGGGCCTGTCGTCGCAGCTCCGCGTGCGCCGCGTCGAGTCGCATCCACGTGGCCAGCCACGCGGCCCACGGCGCGAGGACCGAGGCGGGGATCGACGCGCTGGCGAGCCATCCGAGCCGGGTCTCGCGGTCCCGGATCTCGACCGCGGATCGACCTCGATCGGCGGGGGGCGGCGTGGGCGCAAGCAGCTGCAGATCGTTCGAGTCGAGACGATCCCGCAGCAGGGCGATCGCCGTGGTCGCGAGGCGGGCGCCGCCGGCCATCACCGCCTCGACGAGGTCGAGGTCGCCGAGGGGACTTCGAGTGCGGGGGATCGTCTCGATCTCCGGAGGCGCGGACCGCTCGATGCGGGCGGCGGGGGATGGCGGAGTCTCGAGAGAGGAATTCATGGTCTCGGCGATCTGCGGACGCGAGGCGGACTCGGGTGGAGGCGGGTCGGCGGTGTCGGTGCATGCGGGCGTCCGCGTCCGCGTCCGCTCGGGGAGATCCTCGTCGGGCCAGCCGAGCCGCTTGACGACTTCGGCATGAAGCGACGCCGCGTCCCGCACCGGGGTGGTGGTTGTGCCGTCTGCAGGATCTGCACCGGGGTCCGCGCGACGCCAGGCGACCAGTTCGATCGAGGGATCGAGCGCCGCCACGCTCTCGCCGAGGCGGGGCGTCGCGGAGGCGGGGTCCGGCGGATCGTCGGTTCGGATCGCGATCGCCACCACCGGTTCGCGAGCCGGGGCGGCGATCACCCGAGCAAGCGCGTCGAAGGGGTTCGGGCAGGCCGTCGCGTTGGGCCAGCGGCGGGCGAGTTCGGCGTCGATCTCGTCGTCGCCGAGCAGGAGGACTCGTCCGCGGGGACCTCGGCGTTGGGGGGAGCTCACGAGCCTGCCTCCGGTCGATCGGGTTCGGGGTCCTCGGTCGCGTCGCCAAGCAGCAACCGAATCTCCTCGGAGCTCACCGTGTGGGGATCGCCCCGACCCGCGTTCGGCGGGGTGCGTGGGCGTTCCGGCGGATTCGCGGGGGCCGCGGAAGAGCTCGGCGAGGTCGAGTCCCGCGAGGCGGCTTCGTCGATCGCGACGAGATCGCCGGTCGAGGATGCGATCCAGAGTTGCACCCCCGGCAGATGGGAGGCGATCGCCGCGGCCAGTTCGGCCGTGGCCGCGCGAAGCGTGATCAACACCGCGATTCGGGTGGGGTGCTCCGCGGTCCAGGCCCGCTTCGCTCGCGACTCGAAGACCCGCCGCCCGAGTTCGACGAGTCCGTCGAGGGGATCGGCGTGGTGCGACCAGGTCGCGTCCGACCATCGATCGAGCGCCGACGGGGGCGGCGGCACATCGCCGATTCTCACCACGAACTCGATGGTCGTCGGGGCCTGACTCATCTCGCTTCGATCGCTCCGACCTCTCTCGAATGCGGTTCCGATCCCGGGTCCGACTCGGGGGGCAATCGTCGGCGCCATGCCGAACGATCGATCGTACGACCCGCCATCGCCCCGCGTGGCCGAACCGTCGTCGATGGCACCGAGGGGGATCTCCGATGCCCGACGGCAGGCCGTCGCCTCAGGATGGACGCCGCAGGGGCGAATGCACGCAGAAGCCTTCGATTTCCGACCACCTCGCCGGGATCTTCGCGATCCGAGCGATCTCCGGACCCCGGACCGTGGCTCCGGCACCCGGCTCCGGAGCCCGACTCTCAAACCGATTCCGGCCCATGATCCTCGGTCATCCCCTCGCCATTGGTCGAGATCCCGCTATCCTGAGGGGCTCGTCGCGGCCGTCTCCACGAGATGGTCCATCGTTGTTTCGGGGCGAAGGCCCCACCCAGTCCAGGCGACCCCCATGAGCCAGTTCCAGTCCGCGCCCACGATTCCCCACACCTCCGCCGTCTCCGGCCGCAAGTTCGTCGACTACAAGAGCGTCGACGATCTTCGTCGCCTGATGACCCCCAACGGGAAGATCTACAGCCGGCGACGTCTGCAGGCCTCGGCGTGGGAGCAGCGGCAGATCGCCAAGGCGATCAAGCGGGCCCGGTACATGGCGCTCCTGCCGTACACCAGCGCCACGCTCTGAGCACGAGCGAGGTTCGGCCTCGCACGGGTCCGGATCCGCACTCGAGCATCCCGAGCGCCGACGTTCCGGGCGAGCCCCATTGCCATCCAGGACGCCGATCCCGACTCGAGCTTCGGGGTCGCCTGGTCGAGGACCTGCGTGGCCCTCGACGGTGCGGGGCGATGCCGCAGGAGCGCGACCCTGGGCATGGGACGTCGGTGCTCGGACGGTGCTCCGAGCTGGAACGGGTCGCCATGCCGGTGCATGGGCACGAGTCGTCGACCCCGGTCGCGGCCGGTGAACGTCCCGCGCCGACGCAGCGCCGCTCCGGAGTTCTCGCCACGGGAGTGCGGGACCGACCGACTCCGCCTCAGCGGCGGAAGATCGCGGCCGCCGTTCGTCGCATGGTCCGAGCGACCGGTCGGAGGAGACGACTCGTCGCCCGCTCCACCCCGCCGACGATCCCTTCGGCGGTGGTCGCGATCTCGTCGAGGACGAGTCTGGTCCGGATGCGTCGCAGTCCCTCGTCCTCCGGAGCCGTCCGCATGCCCCGACGCCACCAGGCCCACGCCAGTCGGCGGCGTCCGCCGCGTTGCGCCGCCAGGGAGAGGTTGTGGATCGATGCGATGCAGCCGGGATCGAGACGAAGGACCCTTCGACTCGCCGCGCACGCTTCGGCGACGCGGCCCGCCTCGAATCGCGCCATCGCCAGGAGGCGGAGTCGCTGCGGATCCCGCTGGATCTCGACGGCGAACTCCGAGAGCACCGCATCGGCGGCCGCGGGCTGTCCGATCTCGAGCAGCAGTTCGCAGGTTCGAGTCGCCATCGCGAGCGTGTTCTCGTCGATGTCGCCTCCGCAGCGCTCGCGATGCTCGCCGACGAACTCTCGCAGGCGTCGCCCCTGTTCGAGCAGGTCCCGACGGGCCTCGTCGACCCGTCCGAGTCGCAGGCGGGCCTCCGCCAGTTGGAGATGCGTCCCCACCCGTTCGGGATCGAGCTGTGCCGCCAGTTCGAACTCCGCCGCCGCCTCTCCGTGCCGGGACGATCGTGCGGCCAGTTCGCCGAGTCGCCAGTGCGCCTCGGCGTTCGCGGTATCCAGTTCGAGCACTCGGCGGTACTTCTCCGCCGCCTCGGCATCCCGTCCGAGCTCGCCGAGCAGGCGACCGAATCGGAGCAGGGTGTCGATGCCGCCGGGGTCGTCGCGCAGCTCCTGAAGGAACATCTGGACCGCCCGATTGGGTCGCCCCGTGGCCGCGAGGACCTCGGCGAGTCGCGAACGGACCCCGGGGATGGTGGGATCCTGCCGCAGCGACTCTCGGAGACACCATCCACCGCGTTCGAGATCGCCTCGGTCGAGGAGGCTCTCGCCCATCGCCTTCAGGCATCGCGGGAACTCCTCGAGCTGCTGCTGGGCGAGGTAGTAGACGGTCTCCGCCTCCTCGTGCCGTCCGAGTTCGGCGAGCGTCTCGATCCGCCGCGCAAAGGACGATTCGTGCTGGGCATCGATCGACGAGGCCGCTTCGAACGAGGCGAGGGCATCCACGGGGCGCCCGAGTTCCCGCAGCACGCCGCCGAGGGCGAGCCGGGGCTCGAGGTCCTCGGGCATCAGCTCCACCGCCGCCTCGAAGGCGGCGCGGGCTTCGCCGAGCCGGCCGGCGGCCTCGAGGGTGAGGCCGAGGTTGAACTGCCAGTCGCCGCGGTCGGGTTCGAGCTCGAGCGCCCTCCGGAACTCCCGGGCCGCCTCGGTCCACCGGCCACGCTGGAACAACTCCACCGCTCGTTCCACGTGTTCGTCGGCGGCCTGCCACTCGTCCATCGTCGGGGGTTCCTCGGCGCCGCGTCCGGCGCACGTGAATGTCGGCGAAAGGAGACGAAGGCGAAGGCCGGGGGTCCGCCTCGTTCGACCCTTCTACCATTGAAGGGGGACCGAGGCGCCGCGGCAAGCGGAATGGACCGTGCTCGCCGATCGTCGCGGTCCCGACCTCTCGATCGCCGATGCACTCGGGCCGGGACGCATCCGCCCCCGCGTCGCGGTTCGCGCCGTTCCCCGCCTCCGACGCCCCTCCGCACGACCCGCCGCATGATCTGCCGACCACGTCGCCGCCGCCGGACATCCGGAGACTGCAGAGACGCCCCCTCGCCACGACGGCGGGTGCTGGAATCCGCCGGCCCGCCTCGGGACCTGCTGCTCGCCGCGGTGCTGATCGCCTGCGGCGTCGCGCCGGCATCGGCGACGATCCCGGCGTCGGCGCAGAGTGCCGACGACGCCGCCGCGGACGCGTCCTTCTACCGGGGGGTCGCCGAGAATCCCACCAATCCGCTGGCGATTCGAAGGGTCGCCCTGACGCGCCTGATCTCCGATCCGCAACCCTTCGGCCGCGCCGCCGTCCTGGCTCTCCTCGACGAGTCCGATCAGACGGTTCGGGCCGGACTCGTGGACGCCTTGGCGAACGCCCCGGTCGATGCGCCGGATCTCGCCGACGCCGTGGCGGCGGCGGCGGCGGCGGCGCCCCCCGACGATCGCGATGCGTGGGTCGCGCTGTTGGGACTCGCCGGACCCGGCATGGACGCGTTGCTCGTGGAGATCGCCGTCGACGGCGGCATGCCGGTCGAGGTGCGGCGGAACGCCCTCGAGCTGCTCGGTGGATTCCCGACACCCATCTCCGCCGAGACCCTGATGGACGTCGCGGAGGGTGTCGCCGACGAGAGCCTGCGGAGCGCGGCCTTCGAGGCGCTGCGACGTCTCAGCGGGATGCCGTTCGGCGATGCGGTGGAGGCCTGGCGGGCGTGGTGGGCGGCGGGGGGCGAGGAGCTCCTCGAGAGCACCTGCGAACAGCGGGCGGAGACGCTTGCGGCCCGCCTCGAACGGGCCGAGCGCGACCGGATGTCCGTGCGGACCTTCGCCGATCGCGCCGTCGAGCAGTTGCGGCAGACCCACGCCGAACTGCTGCTCGGCATGGACCTGCCGGCGCGTCGGGAGCGGATCCTGCTGCTGCTCGCGAGCGAGTTCGAGGCGTTGCGCCGCCTGGCGATCGAACAGGTCGAGCGGATGCTTCGAAACGGAGATCGCATCGGCGATCCGGCGATGCTCGAGGCGATCGCCACGTTGCTCGACGACCGCGCGGCGGTGCTGCGATCGCGGGCCGCCTCGCTGCTCGGCACCCTCGCCCCCGACCGGGTCGGGAGGCTCGTGTCGGCACGGCTGCCCGAGGAGCGGGAACCCACCGTCGTCGCCGCCTTTCTCGACGCGCTGTCGGGAACCCCCCCCTCGGAGACGATGGATGCGGTGGCGGAGCGTCTCGACGATGCGTCGACCGCCGCGGCTGCGGCACGGGCGCTGATTCGACTTCACGCCGCGGGCGCGTCGGCGGGGACGTGGACCGGGTCGGCCGCCTCGGCGGCTCGATCGCGACTCGACGAGTCGCCGACGCCGGTCATGGCCGAACTGCTCGCGATCGCCGGCGACGAGACCGACGACGATCGCCTTCGGACGCTCCTCGCATCGGAGGACGCTCGATTCCGACGGGCCGTCGCGGACGGATGGGGGCGACGCGGGCGGATCGACGCCTTGCGGGAGCGTTCGCTCGATCCGGTGGTCTACCCGGCGTTGGCGGCGGCGCTGGTCGAGGGCGAACCGCCCTTCTCCGCCCTCGAGACCCTGCTGGGTCTTCCGAGGTCCGAGGAGTCGGCGGACGACTTCGAGCGATTCGCCACGCGACTTCTCGATGCGATGCCGTTGGCCCAGGGACCGGAGGCCGATCGCATCCTCGCGGATTCGAGTCCGCCCACCTCGCTCGACCTCAGGCTGCGGGGACTTCGTCGGGTCGTCGAGGCGCCGGTCGAGACCGAGCTCGAGGCGAAGGTCCGCATCGAGGCCGCCGAGCGTCTCGGCCGCCTGCTGCTCGACGCGGGGCGGGCCGAGGATGCCGCGCGGGCGCTCCAGCCGCAGCTTCCGCTCGCCCCCGAGCGTCTGGGGCCGCTGCTCTTCGAGGCTCTGGCGCTGTCGGCGGAGTTCGATGCCGCCGCGGCGCGAAGGTCCGACGTGGAGGCGTGGCTCGATCTGCTCGAGCGACTTCGCGACGACCGGCACGCCCGGCGGGAGGCCATCGCCCGCGAGATCGCCAAGCGCTTCCCGGACGAGCTCGACGAGGCGCGGTGGGAGACCCTGCGGAGCGTCGTGCCGGCGCTGGGCGGTCCCGAGACGGAGTCGGCGCCGGACGCGGCATCGGTCGAGGAGACGCCGGAGGCGAGTCCGCCGGCGGACCGCTGACCCGGTCATCGTCGAGCGTGCGATGGGGGAAGCAGCGACGCCCAGCTCTCGAGTTCCCCCTTCGACACGGCGACTCGCGAGATCTCGAGCTGCATCGAGCCTTCCGGGCCTTCGTGGATCGAGAGGAGTTCCGCGGTGGCGGCGACCGGCACCTGCGCGAGCGCAAGGGCCACGTCGTTGCGCCACCTCGGCGCCTCATGTGCCGCCCGCTCGAGACTCGACCGCAGGGTCCGCTTGGCGCGACGCAGCGACCAGCCTCGGCGCAGACGGGATTCGACCTCGCGGACGTCGAACACCGCCAGCGCCGCCGGAGCCACGTCGGTGGCCATCCCGGAGAGGGCGGTGCGGATCGCGTCGCGGACCGCTTCGACGACGCGGAGTTCGCGTTCGACGTCCGTCCGCGCCGACGCGAGGCGTCGCAGTCGTCTCGCCAGTCGCGGATGACGACGCGGGTCGAGTCGCGGGGACGCGCCGCCGAGGCGTCGACATCGCTCGACGAAGTCGCCGGCCGCGGGATTGCGAGGATGGATCGGCAGGGATTCCAGCACGTCCCCGAGTTGCGACAGCGTCGGCGGAGAAGGTGTGCCGAGCTCGACGAGCCCGGCACGGCACCAGCGGTCCACGCGGTCGTCGGAGTCCATTCGAAGGAGCACCGACGGCAGCAGCTCCGTCGGATCGACGACGAGCGTCTCGGCACGCTCGCGAAGCCACGTCGCCAGCTCGTCGGGCCGTGGCGATCCCTCCCGGGCGATCCGGCGCGACACGTGACGGCGGTACTCCCGTTCGAGGCGTTGCCGGCGCAGGGCACGCCGTCGTTCGGCGAGTTCGGGCGATGGCGACGCCACGGTCCGCGACGGATCGGCCGCCGCATCCGCGGTCGCAGGTGCCGGCGGATCGGCCCGAGGCACCGGGGCCGGCGTCCACGGCAGCGACACCGCGGCCCACGACAGCAGAAGCGCGAGTGGGATCATCGCCGGAGTGTGGGGGCGGATCCGGCCTCGACCCGGAGCGGCTGCCGAAACGCCCGAAGCGCCGGCGCTCGCTCCGCGGAAAGGCCGAGCGCGGACGGACCTACCATCGTCGACGATGAGCGACGCGCCCTCGACCGCGGATCGACACCACCGCCAGAGACTGCTTCCGATGATCGGCGACGAGGGGCAGCGACGCCTTGCCGCCTCGAGGGTGCTGGTCGTCGGCTGCGGGGCCCTCGGCACGGTGTCCGCCGAGCTGCTCGCCCGGGCGGGGGTGGGATCGCTCTCGCTGGTCGATCGAGATGTGGTCGAAGCGACCAATCTGCAGCGGCAGACGCTCTACACCGAGGCGGATGCGAAGGCGGGGCGTCCCAAGGCCGAGGCCGCGCGGGATCGCCTGCGAAGGATCGACTCGTCGTTGCGGATCCGCGGTTGGGTCGACGATCTCGATGCCGAGGGGGTGCGGGGCTACGTCGGCGAGGTCGATCTCGTCGTCGACGGACTCGACAACTTCGAGACCCGCTACCTGCTCAACGACGCCTGCGTCGAGGCCGGCGTGCCCTACCTCTACGGAGGTGCGGTCGGCACCTCGGGACTCGCGATGACCGTGCTGCCGGCGCCGCCGCGGTCCGGTGGCGATCCCGGATCCGATTCCACGTTCCGTTCCGCGCCGGCCGGCGCCCTCGCCACGCCCTGCCTGCGTTGCGTCTTTCCCGAGCCTCCGCCGCCGGGCTCGAGTCCCACCTGCGACGTCGCGGGCGTGCTCGGAACCGTCACCGCGATGGTCGCCGCCCGGCAGGCCACCGAGGCGCTCAAGATCCTCGTGGGGGCGTGGGAGCGGATCGAGCGGGGCCTGTGGTCGATCGACCCCTGGCAGGGACGGTTCGCCCGAGTCGAGACGATCGGGAGTCCCGATCCGGCGTGCCCGTGCTGCGGCGCACGGCGTTTCGAGTTCCTCGAGGGCCGCGGCCGCGCCGAGACCTCGGTGCTCTGCGGACGCCATGCGGTGCAGGTTCGACCCGCAGCGGGGAGGGCGCTCGATCTGGGGGCCCTGCGGGATCGTCTCGCGTCCCACGGCGAGTTCCGCCTCGAGGCGGGACTGCTTCGCGGAACGTTGCGGGACGAGTCGGGGCGCGAGGGCGAACCGATCGAGCTGACCGTCTTCGCGGACGGCCGGAGCATCGTGCGGGGCACCGTGGAGATCGAGCGGGCCCGCGCGATCCAGGCCCGGTACGTGGGCGCCTGACCCGATCGCGGGGGGCGGTCGAAAGGTCGGCCACCCCGATCCGGCCGTCGAGTCGACGCGGGGTGCGCTTGGGGTCGGGCGGCGCGGGTGGACTCGACCAACGAGGACCGGGCGTGGATCGAGCACCGGTCGAGGTCCCGTCGTCGACGCTCGATCGCCGAGGTCCTACTGTGCGGTGCCCGGGGCGCGGCGGCGGGCTCGATTCGTCGTCCCGCCCCATTCTCGACCCGCTCCAGACCCATCCCGGCCCCATCCCAGACCAGGAACTTCATCCATGTCCGCCACCGCCACGGATCCCTTCTCGCTCGCCATCGCCGCCTGCGGCGACGCC
>Ga0180429_10005053_pt1 | contig 10504 bp, 9 predicted proteins | sample SS_ome_FD_132428 | JGI IMG/M metagenome (GOLD analysis project Ga0180429, IMG submission 132428) | Hypersaline lake sediment archaeal communities from the Salton Sea, California, USA - SS_1_S_1 metaG | ecosystem: Environmental > Aquatic > Non-marine Saline and Alkaline > Hypersaline > Sediment ...
CGAGAGATCTGGATTCAAGGCAGAGCGAGCCTGATCCAGTGGAAGGGGCTCCCCACCGTCTTCATGACCGCCCGCGACATCACGGACACCAAGGAGAGAGAGCTGTCCATGCTCGAAGAGGCGGAGCATCTCCGAAGGGAGAACATCAGCCTCCGTTCCTCGATCAAGGACCGGTATCGGCTGGGGAACATCATCGGCAAGAGCCCCGCCATGCAGGAGGTGTACGAGCTCATTTTGAATGCCGCCGCCACGAACGCAAATGTGATCGTGTACGGAGATTCGGGGACCGGCAAGGAACTGGTCGCAAGGGCGATCCACGAGATGAGCAGCCGATCGGAAAAGGAATTCGTGCCTGTCAACTGCGCGGCAATCCCTGAGAACCTGTTGGAGAGCGAGTTCTTCGGGCATAAGAAAGGCGCATTTACAGGCGCCCACGCAGACAAACAGGGGTATCTCGACCTGGCGGATGGGGGTACCTTGTTCCTTGACGAGGTGGGAGAGCTGGGTCTTACCCTTCAGGCAAAGATGTTACGAGCCATCGAGGGGGGAGGCTATTCACCGGTAGGGAGCAGCGTGAACAGGGTCTCCGATTTTCGCATCATCGCTGCCACAAATCGCAACCTCCTGGAACAGGTCAGAAAGAGAGGCATAAGGGAGGATTTCTTCTACAGGATTCACGTGATTCCCATAAACGTTCCTCCCTTGCGAGACCGCAAGGAAGACATTCCGCTCCTGATGGAACACTTTCTCAAACACTATTCCGAGAACGGCGACCCCCCTCCAGTGCCGGGGCACGTCCTCGAGACTCTCATGCGTTACGATTGGCCCGGTAATGTGAGGGAATTGCAGAATGCGATACAACGGTACATTGCGGTGAAGCGTCTCGAGTTCATTCCTTCCTCGCCTTCCGACCGTAATGACCTGGAATCCGTGGAGTCCGCGAACCTCATCGAGAAGGACAGGGGTGTGCGGCTCACCCGGAACGTGGAGGAGGTAGAGAGGGCTTCCATCGTGAAGGCCCTCGATCTGTGCAACGGGAGGAAAGGGATGGCGGCCAAGGCCCTGGGCATCTCGCGAAAGACCCTCTTCCGAAAGATGAAGAGGTTGGGCATATCTTAGTGTCCTGTCACGACCTACAATTGAAAAGGTTAACTACCGGCTCTACAGACCGATTCTGCGGGTGGTCAGCCCGTTCTGTGTCAAGAGTGACCCATAACAGGCTTCATAGAGCCATCACTGTCCCTTCTCGACGTCACACCGTGAATACAGGCGTTTACGTTCTTCCCTGCTCTTCCGTTGTGGCATAACTGTCCCAGCCAAACAAGAACCTCCCTTGATGACGAGCTTCTTCCTTACTCCTTTTCTACCACAAAAACAGCTGGTTAGAGGAGCCCCTTCTCTCCTGGCACCCTTTTTGCCTTTTTCTGCCACGACTTTGGGTCGGATCTGCGCGAAGGCCTTGCCTTCAGGTCCGTTGCCACGGCACATCAAGAGAGGACAGGCACAACCGGGCAAAGAGCCTTTGGCCAACACACTCTGAGGGCATACGAAAACATGGCCGTACCTTGGGAAGATCTCGTGGCAGGCGTCAAGAATGGCAACATGAGGGCCCTTGCAAAGATGATCACTCGAGTCGAGAACAGGGATTCGGGCTGGAAAGATGCGATGAAGGCCATCTATCCCCACACCGGGGCGACCCTTGTTTTCGGGATCACCGGCGCTCCCGGGGCCGGAAAGAGCACCCTGACCAACAGGATTGCGCAGGGCCTCGTGGCGAAAGGCTTCCAGGTGGGAATCATCGCTGTCGATCCCTCGAGCCCCTTTTCGGGCGGGGCCCTGCTCGGCGATCGTCTTCGGATGCAGGACATTGCCACGATCAAGGGGATCTTCATCCGCTCCATGGCGACCCGCGGCACCTTGGGCGGACTTTGTCAGGGCGCCCGGGACGTAATCCGCATCATGGACGCCTTCGGCAAGGACATCGTGCTGATCGAAACGGTAGGTGTCGGCCAGGACGAGATCGAGGTGGTAAGAGCTGCCGACCTCGTGCTCGTGGTCTCCGTGCCCGGGTTGGGAGACGGGATCCAGACCCTCAAGGCAGGCATCATGGAGATCGCCGACCTCTTCGTGGTGAACAAGGCGGACCGGGAGGGCTCGGATGAGGTGGTGTCCGACATTCAGGCCATGCTCGAGCTTTCCCACGAAGGGGGGGCATCTGCACCCCCCGTGCTGAAGACCTCGGCCGTCACCGGAGAAGGGATCGAATCGCTCGTCGACATGCTCGCCCAACTCAAGGAAGACAACGAGAGGCAGGCCGCAGATGATGCAACGCGGATCCGGGAGGAAATCCTGACCCTGATGGAACAGGAACTCTTCCATCATATACGGTCGCACTGGGCGGAAAATGGAGCCCTCCAGGCAGCGGTGAAGCAGGTAATCGACGGAGAACAGAATCCATACTCCGTGGCCGAGGATATGCTCTCGACCATCCAACAGGTTGAATTCGAACCCCCATCGGGCAACGAGAAGAGAGGAGAGAGGAGATGACTGAGTTGATCGGAGCCTTTTTCTCAGCAGCCTTGTTGTTCAACGCAATCCCTCATCTGGTTCAGGGCATTTGCGGCAAGAAGCATATGTCCCCCTTTTCCACCCAGTCGAGCGCCGTCACGAACGTGCTCTGGGGGTGGGCAAATCTTGTGGCGGGTGCACTGATCGGCCGGGCATGCCATTGGGAAGCGTGGACGGTTTCCTCGTGGATCGCGTTCGCCGCGGGAGGTCTTGGCCTCTCCCTGTACCTGGCCATCTTCTGGTCGAACCCTGACGCACGGCTCCCCTGGCACAAAGACTAGGGATCAGGACCTTGCCCCTTGACCCCAAGAAAAACCAGCGTCTGCTAGAGGAGCTATTGAGAGCCTATGAAATCGAATGACGGGCAGAATTACGGCATCTCGGAGTATTGGAGATTAAACCGGTCGGGTTTCGAAGCCGTCGAGCTGGCCAACGTCTTGCGGGCCATGCGCAAGGTGGCCGGACACCTGGGATCGAACGTAGGAAGAATCGAGTACACGGGCATGTCGCGCGGAGAAGGGGCCGGCATCATTCTCGAGCCCTCCATGCTCATGGGCCAGTACCCCGTCCCGCCCGAAAAGATAGACTATCTCGTAGGGTTGGTCACCCACGAGGCCCTCCATCGAACCGAGTGGAGCGATCATGTCTGGAAGCTTCTCGAGCCGACGATTCGTACGCTCGGAGGGTTGGCCAATGTACGGCTCCAGAAGATTGTCAGCGTGGGCGAAGATATCTACATCGATCTGGTGGCGGACAAGACCGTTTTCGGCCTCTACACGCCCACGGCACGTAAAGAAGCCTTTGCGGAAACCAGGGCGAGGTTCGACCCGTCGTCGCCCTCCCTGGATGCACTGGTCTACCTCTGGTGGACCGCTGCCTGGGGAGGCAATGGTGGGGGCGCGCCGGCCCCTGCCTATGAGGAACCCCTGCATGTGCTGGAGGGCCTGACGGACAGGCTGCGAGAAATCAGGGACCTGGACAAGGGCGTAACGGAGCGCTGCAAACGGAGGGCGGAGGTCTACCTCGATGCCTGGGAGGCGATCAAGGACCCCATATCTTCCCTGACAACGATCGACAAGACCCTCAAGTGGTACCCTTCTCTTGCCGAGAAGAAGGAGCCCGATGGCGAGGTCAAGAAGACAACACCCGTAAAGAGGGAGATGTCCGCCTATGTGATGCACCAGATCGAACTGCAACTGGCGTTCGACTCCCCGGACATAACACCTATCATCCAGTCCGTGGTCGGCCACGATAACGATGACGTGGTGCCCACCTCCCGGTGGGATTTCAGCATCCCGTCACGTCCCGTGATCGACCCTCACCTGGTCGCAAGACTCAAGTCCCTCTTCCTCAACTACGCAACTCGGAAGACCGTGGTGAATCGCGGGCTTCTGAGCGGGAAGGTGGATCGAAGGCGCCTCTACAGGGCGCCGGTCTCCGGGCGCTGTTTCCACCAGAAGGAAAAGCTGCCGGAACTGGACTGGAACGTCACGTTGTTGATGGATGCGAGCGGCTCCATGCGAGGCAGCAAGTGGCGAATGGTGGAGAACACGGTTGGCAACCTGCACAGGGCCCTCGTCGGATCCCGGAACCAATTTCACGCCTACGCATATTTCGAGGTGGACGGGGTTTGCATGATTTCCCGGTTGATCCGGAACAGGGAACTCCTCTCCGTTCCACCCAGCGGCCAGACGGCGTCGGGACAGGCGATCATCGCCGTCGGCTATTTCATGCCCAAGGGCCGCAAGAGGAACCTCCTGATTCACGTGACCGATGGGGAGTCCAACCTCGGATGCGATGTACGGTACGGAATCGACTACTGCCGAAAGCAGAAGATTCATCTCGTCACCCTCGGATGCGCTTACAAGGACCGCCACGCCATGGTCCGTCAGTATGGGAGGTCCATACAATTTGTGGACCACTACGGGCAGCTTCCCCGGGCCATAGAGAGGCTTCTCAGACACACGTTTCTCTACGGAAACAAGCCCCATCTCTTTGGAGATGGGACGGGACGCCACGCCAAAGGCGAGGAGAGGATCATCTTGCCGCCGGACACCCAGAGCTAGAGGAAGCACATGACGAACGAGATAGCAAAAAAATCGAAGGCGAAACCGCCCCTCTCCCAGGGGACCGGGGAAGGCCTGGCGGTCGCGGAGAACACGGTCGTAACGCTGAATTTTGTCGTTCGTGACGAAGAGCAGCACGTACTGGATGACATGTATGCAAAGACCCCCTTCAAGTTCGTTTTCGGGGAGGGCGATCTTCCGCCCGGCCTGGAGGAAGGCATCGCGGGCCTCGAGGCAGCCCAGTCGAAGACAATCGTCGTTTCCAAGGAGCGGGCTTACGGGGAACGAAACAAGGATCTCGTGATCCGAATTCCCCTGAACCAGCTCCCTTCCGAGGACTGCGTCGTGGGGACCCGGTACAGGCGGCTGAACGCCGATGGGGAAAGCGAGCTCTTCACGGTCATGGGGTATCTCGGCGACTGGGTGTATCTCGACAGGAATCACCCCTGGGCGGGCAAGCAACTCGAGTATGAAGTCCATATCCTCGAGGTTCATCCTGTTTTCACGACGGCGTAGCCGAGCGAGACGAAGGGGAGGTAGGAAAGGAGGTTGGGTGAATGTCACTGAAGTGGGATGTTGGCTACATCGTGCGGAAGCGGGCGGAGATGTCGCCCGACAAGGCCGCAATCATTTTTGAGGACGAGCCCGTCACGTACAAGGCATTGAATGACGGAGCGAACCGTGCGGCTCATTTGTTGCGCAAGCGGGGCATACGCAACGGCGATCGCGTATCGGTGGTTCTGCTGAACTGCGTAGAGTTCCTGGAGGTCTACTTTGCCTGTGCCAAGCTCGGAGCCATTCTCGTACCGTTGAACTTTCGGCTCGTGGGTCGGGAGTTGGAGTATCAACTCAACGACTCCTCTGCCCGGATGGTGGTGTTCCACGACACCTTTGTGGACAACATCGATGAGATTCGCACCCGGCTGAAGGTCGAGGCCGACAAGTTCATCTTCTTGAGCAGCGGCAGTCCCCCTGTCGAAGGCTCCGAGTGGAAGGGGTGCCCACCCTGGGCCGCAGACTACCATGAATTGCGAAAGGACCAGCCCATCGACGAACCGATCCCCGAGAGGCCGGTGGAATTCGACGACCCTCTGGCCATCGTCTACACCTCGGGGGTAACGGGTAACCCGAAGGGCGCAATGCTCACCCACAAGCAGACCTATTTCAAGAACTTTCAGGTAGCCTTTTACACAGAGGCCCGCCCGGAAGATGTCTTCGTGGCCCAGATGCCCCTGTTCCACTCCGGAGGCCTCTTCATTGTGGCCACTCCGACTTTGTGCGCCGGAATGACGATGATCATGCGCCGTGGATTCGACCCGGCCGAGTTCGCACGAGACATCGAGCGCTATCGGGGCACGGTCGTCCTGGCCCTGACGACCATGTGGCGAATGATCCTCGAAACGGGAAAGCTGGACGAGATCGATACGAGCAGCGTTCGGTGCGTCTTCGGCGGTGGGGAAAGGACCCCTCCGAGCCTCTTCGAGGAACTGGGAAAACGGGGCCTTCAGATGCGGCAGGGCCTGGGCCAGACCGAGAATTCATTGATGATGATGATGCCGGCCGAGGACGTGCAGCGCAAGATCGGCTCTATCGGCAAGCCGGGGTTCTTCACGGATGTCTGGATCGCCGGGCCGGACGGGGCAAAGGCGCCGCCGGGGGACATCGGAGAGATCATGGCCAAGGGACCCACGGTCATGAGCGGGTACTGGAACCTCCCGGAGAAGACAGCGGATACGATCGTGGACGGGGATCTCCACACCGGGGACCTCGGATACATGGATGAGGAAGGCTATTTCTACATCGTGGACCGGGCCAAGGACATGTATCGCACCGGGGGAGAAAATGTCTACCCCGCAGAGGCGGAAAAGATCCTGGCCGGCCACCCGAAGATCTCCAACGTGGCGATCATCGGGGTTCCGGACGAGAAATGGGGGGAGACCGGGCTGGTGTTCGTCGTACCCGTGGAGGGACAGAACGTTACCCTGGAGGAGATCAACCAGTACCTGGAAGGCAAGCTGGCCCGGTTCAAGCACCCGAGGCAGATCCGGTTCATGGACGACCTGCCCCTGACCACTACGATGAAGATCAAGAAGTCCGAGCTCAAGGAGAAATATCTCTCCCAGGCAACCAGCAAGTCCGCGCAGAAAGAAGCCACAAGGGAGGCCATATGAGCGCTCCTTGCAGAAACAGGAAGAACCGGGTCACAGAGATTCTCGGGTCCTCCTATCCGATCATTCAGGGCGCCATGCGCATGATTACCCTCGCCGAAATGGCTGCGGCCGTATCGAACTGCGGCGGCTTCGGGCAGATCGCCGCCTCGGGGCTTTCCAACGACAAGCTCCGTGCCGAGTTGAAGCGTGCCCGGGAGCTCACGGACCGGCCGGTAGGCGTGAACATACCGATCTACAGGCCGAATGCGCTCGACGCCCTGGAAATCTCCATCGAAATGGGCGTGAAAACCGTCACCACCTCTGCCGGGAACCCCGCAAAGATGATGGATCGAATCCGGGAGGCAGGCCTGCGCGTCGTTCACAAGGTGTCCAACGAGAGCATGGCAAAGAAGGCCCAATCCGCCGGTGTCGATGCGGTCGTGGTTACGGGCTTCGAGGCAGGGGGGCATATAGGGCGGAATGACGTCTCGACCTTGTGCATGGTCCCGCAAATCGTGGATGCCCTCGACATCCCTGTCGTAGCGGCAGGCGGCATCGGGGATGCCCGAGGCCTGGTGGCGGCCTTTGCGCTGGGCGCCGAAGGGGTGGAGATGGGCACCCGGTTGCTCGCCACCTCCGAATGCTCGGTCCCCTCCTTTTTCAAGGAAAGGGTCTGCTCTGCTTCGAGTGATGAGACCTTCATCCTCGGCAAGAAGGAGATGCCCATCCGGGTCCTGAGAAACAAGATGACCGAACAGTTGGAGAAAATGGGAGAGGCCGAGGCGGACGGGTTCCTGGGCAAATCGGGCGACTCCACGTATGTAACGGAGGGCGGAAACAGGGAAACCGCGACCATGCCGTGCGGACAGAGCGTCGGGGTCGTGAAGAGGATCGAAAGCCTGCGTGAGGTTTTCGACGAACTGGTCGGAGAAGCAGAAGAGCTGTCCAGGCGATTGGGGAACTTCTTCGGAGGAGGGGAAGGATGAGCTGGGAATACATTTTGCTCGAAAAGAAGGACGGAGTGGCCACGATTACGCTGAATCGCCCGGAAAAGTACAATGCCTTTGCCGGACGCATGCGGCAGGAGATCGTCGAGGTCATCGATGACGTCGCAGGGGACCGGGAGGTACGGGCCGTGGTCATCACGGGCGCCGGCAAGGCGTTCTGTGTGGGAGGCGATGTGAACGAATTCGTCTCGGGGACGACCAAGGCCCTCGAAGCAACGGTGTCGAGCGAACGTCACGCCATGTGCAAGGCGGCTCTCACCATCAACACCATGGAAAAGCCGGTGATCGCCTCTGTGAACGGCGTTGCGGCAGGTGGAGGCTGCAACCTTGCCCTGGCCTGCGACATCCGAATCGCGAGTGAAAAGGCACGATTCGGGCAGGTATTCGTTCGCCGCGGCGTTCACCCCGACTGGGGCGGCATCTACTTTCTACCCCGCCTCGTGGGATATGCAAAGGCGGCCGAGTTGATCTTCTCCGGAGAGGTCGTCGGAGCAGAAGAGGCGCTGAAGATCGGAATGGTGAACAAGCTCGTGCCCCATGAAGAACTCGCCCAGGCAACCCGCGACTTTGCGGAGAGAATCGCCAAGAACGCGCCCATACCGATCGCCTTTGCCAAACGGGGCCTTCAGAATTTCAGCAAGTGGGATCTTTCCCAGGCACTCGACTATGAGTCCTACGTCCTGGAGGTCTGCAAACAGAGCGAGGACTTCATGGAGGGTTTTTCCTCTTTCCTCGAGAAGCGCGAACCGGTATTCAAGGGGAAATGACATCCAATGGCGGAGCCGAACCGAATCGAAGAGATCGATGCCTGTAACGAGGCAGGTAGGCTTTGCATCGAAACAAGGGACCTCCAGGGGGCCTGCGACGCATTCTCCAGGGGCCTGGACCTGCTTGAGGAGAGCCCCGATCCGAAGCGAAAGGCCGTGTTCCTGAACAACCTGGGACACGTTCTGGTGGGTTTGGACCGGCGTGACGAGGCCCTCGAGCGATTTCAAGAGGCGGGATGTTTGTGCGAGTCCCTCGGAGACCCGACCGGGCTGGCATGGCAGTTGGGAAATGTGGGTTCCGTGTACCGGGACCAGGAGGAACACCAGGCCGCCCTCGATAGCTATTCGAAGGCCCTCGCCATCTTTGAAGAACAAGAGCAGTCGATCGGTATGGCGGACCAGTACAGCAACATCGGATACATCCACGCCATGAAACGGGAAAGGGAGACCGCCCTGGAGTGGTTTCAAAAGGCAAAGGCCCTGTACGACTCGCTCGGCGAGGAACGGAAGGCCTCCTTGGCGGAGCAGAACATCCAACTTCTAACGTCCTCCGGGAACACATAGATGAAGGGTTTGGACCTGGCGGAACGCTATTTCGAGGAAATCGGATTCCCGATGCTCCAGCAGGCGTTTGGCCCCTACATGGATCGCCTGGCGGCCGGACTCGTGGGCGATGGGTCGGAGTGTTTCGGCTTTGACGATTCCGTTTCCCGTGACCATGACTGGGGCCCCGGGTTCTGCCTGTGGCTGTCCAGGCAGGATCACGAAGAAATCGCCGAGAGGCTCCGGGTGGCCCTGGACGGACTCCCCAAGACCTTCGAGGGCTGCGGACCAAGGCGAACCAGCGAATGGGGCGATGGGAGGGTCGGCGTCTTCGAGGTATCCGGCTTCTACCAGCGATTCCTCGGCCTGGACCGGCTACCTGCGGACCTGGATACGTGGCTGGTCCTGCCGGAAAACTCGCTGGCGGCTTGCACCAACGGGAAGGTCTTTCGAGATCCCCTGGGGGAGTTTACCGAGTGGAGACAGGCCCTCGAGGCCTTCTACCCGGAGGATGTGAGGCGCAAGAAGATAGCGGCGCGCAGCATGACCATCGGGCAGGCGGGGCAGTATAACTTTCCCCGGTGCGTGCAGCGCGGCGAGCTCTTCGCCGCCCAGTATGCTGAGACCAAGTTCTGTGCGGACGTCATATCCGTCGTGTTTCTTCTCAATCGAAGGTACACCCCCTTTTACAAGTGGATGCATCGGGCCGTGGGGGACCTTCCCCTCCTTGGATCGTGGATCCGCGACAGGATCAGCGATCTTATTGCGGAATCGGACTTTTCGAAGAAGGAGGAGCGGATCGAGGAAATCTCCGCGGCCCTGATCCAGGAATTCGGCCGACAGACCCTGTCCACACACCACAGCACATTTCTCCCGGATCACGGGCCGGTCATCCAGGCAACGATCCAGGACGCCTCCTTGCGGGCGCGTAACGTATGGGTAGGATAAGGCGCACGGCCCATGAAGAACATACTCGTTATCGGTGGCAGCTACTTCCTGGGAAGAATCTTCGTGGAGGCGCTCGCTCCCAATCCGGATTACCGGCTCGTCGTCGTGAATCGAGGAAACCGTCCCCTGGGCCTGGAAGGCGTGCAGGAAATCGTCTGCGACAGGAACAACACCACCCATTTGCGCGAGAACCTTCCGTCTCTGTCCTGGGACGGGGTCGTGGACTTCTGCGGATATACGCCCAAGGACGTGCGAAACGTTGTTCTCGCCCTGCCCCGTGGGTCGGTCGGACACTACATCTTCATCAGCACCACGTCGGTGTATGCTCCCACCTTCTTGCTGCCCATCCGCGAAAACGGAACCAAACTGTCCGGACCCCAGCCGGAATTGGGGCCTGCAGCCGGTTACGGGTTTCAGAAGTGGCTCGCCGAACAGACCGTTTCCACACACGCGCG
>Ga0180429_10005054_pt1 | contig 10502 bp, 9 predicted proteins | sample SS_ome_FD_132428 | JGI IMG/M metagenome (GOLD analysis project Ga0180429, IMG submission 132428) | Hypersaline lake sediment archaeal communities from the Salton Sea, California, USA - SS_1_S_1 metaG | ecosystem: Environmental > Aquatic > Non-marine Saline and Alkaline > Hypersaline > Sediment ...
AAGCCTGTTCATGACCGTGTTTACGCATGGCGGCCAGGGTAAATCCCGTGTTGCTTTTGGCGCCCCCTATCCCGGCAATATCATCCCCATAGCGCTGCCCAGCGTCAACGGGTGCCTGATCTGCCAGAAGGACAGTTTCCTGTGCGCCGCCAAGGGGGTCGCCATCGGCATTTTTCTGCAGCGTAAAATCCTCACCGGCCTCTTTGGCGGCGAAGGCTTCATCATGCAGAAACTCGAAGGCGACGGCCAGGTGTTTGTCCACGCCGGCGGCACGGTGGTGGAACGCCGGCTGGCGGCCGGAGAAGTACTGCATGTGGATACGGGCTGCGTCGTGGCGTTTGAATCCAGCGTCAACATGACCATCGAGCAGGCCGGCAACATCAAGACCGCGCTTTTCGGCGGGGAAGGCCTTTTCTTCGCCATCCTGCAGGGACCCGGCAAGATCTGGCTGCAGTCCCTGCCCTTCTCACGCCTGGCGGGACGCATGCTCCAGGCCGCGCCCCAGCGCGGCGGCAGTAAAGGCGAAGGCTCCATTCTGGGCTCCCTCGGCGGCCTGATCAACGGCGACAATCGATAACGCGATAACCGCGCGCCGCGTCGCTGCGCGGCGCCGCTACACCATCAATGCAGGAGTTAATCAATGAAACTGACCGATCTGCAGCCCCTCGAGAAATGGGCTGAACTGGAAGACGCCATTCGCGAGCGTTCCGGCATGCGTGCCAGCGTTTACGATACGGACGGCATCGGCATTACCGGCCAATCCCAGCATGCCAACGACCTCTGCCCGGAAATCCGCGCCACGGGCAAGGGGCAGACCTACATCTGCGCCGTCGCCCACCAGAACATGGCCGTCATGGCCCAGAACACCCGGGCGCCCGTCATCGAAGAATGCGATGCCGGATTGATCAAAATCGTGGTGCCGATCTTTGCCGGTGACAAATTCATCGGCGCCGCCGGCGGCTGCGGACTGCTCATGGACGACGGGGAAGTCGACGATTTCATGATCAACAAGACCACCGGCCTGGCGGAAGAGAAAATCGCGGCATTGGCGGAAAGCATTGCCACCATTACCCCGCATGAGGCCGAAAAGCTGGCCGCCTATATCGCCGGCGAGATCGATCGCGTGGTGAAACGCTACCAGGGTTAAAAAGCGCTGGCGCTGATATAGAGTGATAACAGAGCGGTAGGTCTCAGGTGGCTCCCTTTAAAGGGGCTTGGTAAGGGGTCAGGTCCGCCCTTGGCTCTTGTCGGTAGAAATATCCAAGGAGCAATTTTAAACAACTGAAAAGTTGTCACATATGGAACCATTAACGATATCTATAACAGGCCCGGACCCCGCCGACTAACCTTTCCCTATCAAATCGGCGATCGATTCAAATCACCAACCCATGACAGCCAGGGCACCGTCCGAAACGCCAAACAGGTCCGCCATGCCCGGACACGGGCGAGAAATCATTCCGCTTTAGGATGCTGTACAGGGCACAAAATCATGCCCCCCCAAATTGATGGGATTTGTTCCTGATGACGAACTAATCGTTTGATATTTCTGTAGTTCACGATAAATAATAAAATGGGTTTGCTGGTTAGGGCACATGCGGTGTGACATTTACCTCAGAATTTCGGTTCTCTAAACCAGGTTAAACACCTATGGAACCTCATATACAGATTCGAAAAGCCAGGCCGGAAGATAACGTCGAGGTGACGGCTTTTGCATTTCAGATAATGAGATCATTAGGCGTTGAACCGGCCCCTGAAACTATTGACTACGCTTTGGCCACAATCGGGAAAGAGCGAGAAATCCATTCAATTGACTTCGTCGCCATCTATGGGGAGCGCCCTGTAGGATCAGTCATCCTGAAGACCATCACGCCTTCTATTGCAGAACTGACCGGATTCTATGTGAGAAATGATTTTCAGGGACAGGGCGTCGGACATGACCTGATCAAAACTGCGCTGTCCACTGCTGTTGAGACTGGATATGAACGGGTTGTATTGACAACAAACAGGAATATGACAGCGGCGATAAGCCTCTATGAATCCTTTGGATGGCTAAAACAGCGTATGAAGCCTGATAACGGTGCGGACCACCTATATTCGTTAAGTTTGCGAAGGCGTGTTTAACAAGCCAGTGCATCGGATAACCATTCCGCTGCGCTCCATGACAACCTGTGACCGGCAGCGTTATGCCAAAAAAATTTTACGTGATAGAAAGAGCTGGAGCGGACCAATGAAATTTAGAGTCCATCAGTACAAGGATCTTGATCTGACGATCCATGAAGCGACTAAAGAAATTACCACCGATGAAATTATTTCATTATTAAAAGACTTCTACCAGAATAGAGTAACGACCTACCTGATATGGGATCTCAATAAAGGAGGGAATCCGGAATTATCACCGGATGACATAAGGAAGATTTTCGCGATTTCAATCGAATATGGTTCTCAACGAAAAACTGGAAAAACCGCAATTGTAACCGATAACGATCTTTATTTTGGGCTTTCGAGAATGTACGAAACATATGCTGAAATTGAAACCGACCTGTCATTACAAGTCCAGGTTTTCAGAGAATTTAACCAGGCTATCGCCTGGTTTGGCATAAATGTTAAAGATCGCTCTATGATGCCTTGGTACGACAACCCCTTAAAGAGGAGATAAAATCATGGGATTTGCACCAACGAAGATGCAGGTTAAAAGCGATGCCTTTGAGCAAGATGGTCTGATACCGTCGCGATTCACCGGCGAGGGAGAAGATGTTTCACCGGCGTTGTCCTGGACAAACCCGCCGGAGGGGACAAAAGCATTTGCCGTCATCTGCCACGACCCGGATGCTCCCCTTGTCAGCAGCCAGGGCACCTACGGCTTTGTTCACTGGGTGCTTTATAATATTCCGGGAAATGTGTCAGGCCTGGATGAAGCCACCAAATTGTATACAAACGGGGTCACTGATTTTGGTCAAACCTGTTACAACGGCCCCATGCCCCCCAACGGGCATGGCCTGCATAACTATTATTTCTGGGTGCTGGCGTTGAATGAAACGGTAGCCCTTGAACCGGGACTGACCATGTGGCAGCTCCTGGAAAAGATCGAACCCCACCTGATCGGGATGAACCGGCTGATGGGGCGCTATAAAAGGGATTAGAAACACCCGGCAGCAATGGAGTCTCCCTGTCCGTGAACAAAGGGGCCGGGCTTGTATTCATAGTGCGGATTCTGCCCAATTAATAGCGACTGGTTATGGCCGCGCAATACGAAGCACATTGAGACAGACAGCAGACTAATTTTTACGAGTCTTTTGATCTTGTATTGTGAGTATATTTCTCAAATTCCGCGAAAGCGGCCGCACCTTCTTTCGATAATCCTTGCCTGCATTCTTGCCACAGCTGAGGATATGGTCGTACATTTGGCGAAGCTCCCCTTGCGTCCACTCCAGGGCGGGTTTCCCGAACAAAACGGTAAATGCTTCTGATCCATAGGCCGTTGGCAATTTATCGTATGGTGCGGATTCTATCGGCTGATACTGATCGGAAAGGTCTATCGTAGCCACCCATTCTTGGATTTCAGAGCACTCGGGGAACCGCAACGTCGTCTCAGCAACCCCTGCTGTCTGTGACAGGCTCAATCCCAGAATACAGATAAAAAACACTGTAAAATAAGGTTTGGGCTGATATGTATGTCTTCGAAGTGCTTTCATCATCGCCTCCTTCACCGAATTCGAGTAAAGATAGCAGCAGCTGATCTCTCCAGTGATGTCGAAAAATCAAGAGCCAAATCAACGCTGCATTCAGGGCAAAGAAAAACAGCATACGCTGCGATAACCAGTCCGGACAAATATGCAAACACAATAGAAGAGGCCGGATGGTGTCAAGTCCGCCCTCGACTCTTAAAGGCTCAATGGCTTGGGAATGACGCCGAATAATTTCAACGACAACTGGCGCTATCCAAAAGGAAAGCGCCCGTTGTGCTAATCTCTCCACGTTAGTGCCAGTGGCGCCTCCCTTAGAATCGCGAGTTCGTCAGCTTGTGATCCGCGCTCGCCCAGGTGCGATCGAACCGCTCGGCGACGGTGGCAGCATCCGCCTGCTTGCCCTGCTGCGCCAGCGCCTGCTGCAAGCCGAAGAGCGCGTAGCCGTTGTCCGGATTTTTTTGAAGATCCGCCGCGTAGACCACCTCGGCCTCGTTCGGCCGGCCGGCATCCAGCAGCATGGCGCCCAGGTAGTGCCGCACCGGGAAGTACCAGTCCGGAGGTTCGTTGTAGCGCAGGCCGTCTTCCAGCCGGACGGCCCGCTCGAGATGGGCCAGTCCCTCAATGGTGCGTCCCTCGGTGTAGGCCAACTCGCCGCGCACGATCTCCTCGGCAATGGTGAGCAGGGTTCCCGCCGTTGCAAAGCCCACGTAGTGCTCCGCTTCGCCCATTGCCGTCCGGGCGACGCTCAACTGGCTTAGCTCTTGCCGTGCTTCCCCTGATCGATCGGTGTAGAGATAGGCCAGGGCGCGTCCGTAGTGCCACACGCCGGTCATGAATTGAGAGGCGACGTCCGGCTTCGGCTCGGCCAGCATGGCGTCCCACATGCCGAAGCGCACCATCACGAACATCGGCTGGGAGAGAAAGGTCTCGTAAAGGGCCCAGACGTTCTTGTCGGCGGAAAGCTCCGGCGGCACCTTGTCCACGATCTTGCGCGCCGCCTGCAGCGCCTCGGCCGGCCGCCCCTGGAACATGGCCGACCAGGCCATGAAATGAATGTTGTGGGGGTAGTAGTTCAGGGGATAGATGTTCTGGGCCCGGCACTGGGTGATGTAGTTTTCGTCCGCCGCCACCGCCCGGCGATTGGCATCGTAGGAGTCCGCGTAACGCCCGACGCGCATGTAGATGTGCGAGGGCATGTGAACGAGATGCCCGGCCCCCGGCATGAGCCCGGCCAACTGGTCGGCGGGCTGCTCGCCCATTTTGGGATGACGGGCTTCCACGGCATGGATGTAATAGTGCAGCGCCCCGGGGTGACGGGGGTTGCGGTTGATCACGGACTGCAGGGCATCGAGAACATCGAGGGTGCCCGCCTTGGGGCTGCCGTCCAGATTCCAATAGTCCCACGGCGTCAGGTTCATCAGGGAGGCGGCGTAGAGCGTGGCGGCATCCAGGTCGTCGGGATAGCGCGCGGCCAATTCCCTCATGGCCTCGGCGTAGGCACGGTCAAAATCTGCGCGATCGGCGGACGGATCGTCTGCATATCGTTCGGCCAGGGCCTCGATGTAGACGCGCTCCCGCTCGGAAACCGAGTTCTTGAGTGCTGCCGCCTGCTGGATGGCACCGTAGGCCTGGGGCGCCACCTCCGGCACCATGGGCAGGTTCAGATTGGGGCCCAGCACCAGCGCCCAACCCCAGTAGGCCATGGCATTGCCGGGATCGAGGCGGGCGGCTTCCTTGAAGGCCCTGAGCGCCTCCGAGTGGTTGAAGGCATAGGTCAGCCGCAGGCCCTGGTCGAAGAAGACCTGGGATTCCGGCACTTGGGTCGTGACCCGGAAATGGTGGTCGCCCAGCCCCTCGAGAAGCGGGGCTATAGAGGTTTCAGCCGTGGCTGGATCCGCCGCCAGGGCGATGGGATCGTGAATCCGCGCTGCAGCGGGCGGCACGATAAGCAATAACGACAGTATTGATAGGATGATGGTACGCATTGTCTTCTCCTCCTAATGCTAATAGAGCCCTTTTCAGGCTGTTACGATACGGTTTGTCGCTCGTGGGAATGCCGCCCTTCCCTTCTGGTCCGGCATCTCAGGCGGCGGCCATGCGCGCAGCATGGTAGAGGGCGGTCGACCCCACGACGAGGAGCGCCACGGCCCAGATCAAGTCGAAGTTGACCCAGCTGCGGCGCAGGATGGCCAGTCCCAACTTGCGGAATACCACCAGAGCGGTGATCAGCATCACCGTCAGCATGACCGTTGTGTGAAGCAAGACAGCCAGAACCACGCCGCCCCCAGCCATAAGTCCGGTCGCCGGTCCGGCGGCCCCATGGCTGACTTCCAGCAGTGTCGGGGCCACCATCAGCCCGGCGCCGTGGGCGCCGGCCATCAGGAAAGACCAGAGAAACAGATCTTTCATGCCCACCCGCATGCCAACCCAGCGGGGATGACGATAAACATTGAAAAGTTTGTAGACTGCGAAGATTAGAAGAACGATCGCCGCAAGGTAGCGCAGGTACGTAATCGTCAGCCAGTGCCCCGCGGCCAGCACGAGGGCCGCCACCAGAATGATGGAAAGGGCATGCCCGGAAGTGATCGGCAGCATGGACCGCCAGATGGCGCGCTCGTTTTTTTGCTGTAGCCCAAGCGCCAGGGCGAAGAGCCAGCCCATGCCCGGGTTCAGCCCGTGGTAAGCCCCGAAACCAATCATCAGCGCCCAGCTGCCCATCAAGTCAGGAGGGGTAACAGAATGAGTCAGTGGATGCATCGCCACCCTCCAGTCGCACCTGATGGGTGCGGGTTTCGCCGAAGTCGATAAAAAAGCGCGGATCAAAGGCTATACCGCCCTCTTCCGCGACGTCTACTTTGGCCATCCATCCGGTCATCCGCTCGGGATAGAACTGGTCGTCCACCGTGCTGTAGAGCGAATTGGTGAAGTAGACGCGGCGCCCGTCCCGACTGATCTCCACCATCTGGGGTCCGCCCGAGAGAGGCCCCTCGCTCTTGGGATGGGATGCCCGGCGCGTTATGCCGCCGACACCGACCTTGCCCGTCAGCCGCGGCTGCATGGGGTCGCTCACGTCGTATTGGCGAAGCTCACCCGTGCCCCAGCATGAAACATAAAGAAAACGGTCGTCCAGGGAGAGGTCGATGTCGGTCACGAAAGGCGGTACGGCCTTGAAATCCTTGAGCGGGGGCGGCAGTTGATCCGGGTCGGCCGGCTCGGCCGGGACTTCGATGGTTTTGCGCGCCGCCCATTTGCCGTTTTCTCGATACCAGGTCCAGATGGAGCTGCTCAGGTCCTTCAGGCTGAGCACCACCCCGGCAAAACCGTAAGTTTTGGAAGGCTCGTGGGCGGGCCGCAGTTCGAAGACGAACTGGTACTCGTCCCCCAAATTGATGGTCTGCAGATGCCGGCGGCGGCGCATGTCCCAGAAGTGCAGGTTGTGGCCGTAACGCCCGGCCAGGATGTCCTCCAACACCAGACCGTTCTCAAACTGTTGGGGGAAACCCCACTCGCTGGTGATCATGGTGTCTTCGGTGATGTGCCACCAGAAGTCGTAGGCCAGTTGCTGAGGTCCGCGGTCGATCTCCCAGGGACCCAGCACATCGAAATTGAAATGGTCGAGCATGAAGATTCCCCCCGGCCCCCCGCCGCCGTTGTCGGCGCCCAGGGCACTCACGTAGATGGCGTCGGGGCCGCAGTGAATCGTGTGGGGCCGGCTGTAGCCCGAGCGCTTCATGACCTCCTCCGGTTCGATGATCTTGGCGATGGCGGGGCGTCGTGGATCGGGTTTGGTGTCGATGACGTAGATCCGCGAACTGCGCAGCCCCGGCACAATCAGGTAGCGCCGTTCCAGATGGGGGTGGGGCGCGTAGGGGCAAAGGGCCGAGCTGCAGGCATTCCAGCCGAAATGGTGCAGTTCATCGCCGGCGTAGGGCATCTCCAGGGTGTTGACAATCCGGCCGTAGTCCGGTGAAGCGGGATCCAGATCGACCACGCTGATCGCATCGGGGCGCTCGCTGCGGCCTGTATTCAGGGTGGCGACATATCCCAGGCGTTCCGCCGGCGCGTTGCAGGCCATGCGGGGCGAGGGGTAAAAGGTCTTGTCGGGTTTGAAAAAGGTCATGGCGGCACCTCCGGAAAATGACAGCCGTGCTTGAGGGCAACGCCGGCAGCTGCGGTGATCGAGGTCACGAAGGGCAGATGGGCGGCCTGCTATAACTCAAAAGCATGTGAAAATGTTTCCCGGTGAAAACAAGATTTGAAAGGACGCTTGCGGATTCAGTGTCAGGTTAAAGCTTCCAGCGCCGACAGGAGGGGCAGCACGAAGCGAGTGAGCATTCCGGGTGGTTTGCAGCTAGGGTCAGCATATCGCATGCCAGACGAAGCGAATCCTGTCGATGAAGAGGCCAACACACTGTTATATTTTTATATATTTCAATACGATGGAAGAAATGAAGTGTCCGGCCAATATCGCAGGTCGCAACTATTGACGAAAATGCCGTATTTGACGCGCAACATTTGGCGAGTGTGAATCGCGCTCACGAAGAATCGGGCGAGGAGGGGCTTGTTTGGGCGGCCTGTTGCCAGGGCTTGCAGATGCCAAGCTTTTTCATGCGGTAACGGAGGGTCGAGGGGTTCAGGTCCAGTACCCGGGCCGCACCGGAGGGGCCGCTGATGCGCCACCCTGTCGCTTCCAGCACCCGGGTAATGTGGCGGTGCTCCACCCTGGCCAGCGCTTCGAAGGGCGAATTCTCTCCCTCCCCATCCGTTTCAAGCGGGACGGCTCGCAGGGTTTCGGGCAGCCTGAGGTCGGGACCGCTGCTGGTGATGGCCGCCCGCTCGATGACATTCTTCAACTCCCGCACATTGCCGGGCCAGTCGTAGTCCAGGAGGGACTGCAGGGTCCCTGAGGGCACCGTCGTGACGGCTTTGCCGATGCGCTGGCTGATCTGGGGCAGAAAGTGGTCCACCAGCAGGGGGATGTCTTCCCGCCGCTCCCGCAGCGGCGGTACCCGGATGGGGTAGACGTTCAGGCGGTAGAAGAGATCCGATCGGAATTGACCGCGCTGCACGGCCTCGCCGAGCCGGCGGTTGGTGGCGGCAACCACGCGCACGTCGCAGGAGAGGGTCCGGGTTCCCCCGATCCGCTCGTATTGACCTTCCTGCAGCACCCGCAGCAGCTTGGCCTGGAGTTCCAGCGGGATTTCGCTGACTTCGTCCAAAAAAAGGGTCCCGCCGTCAGCCAGTTCGAAACGGCCCTTCCGTTTCTGGGTGGCGCCGGTAAAGGCACCGGCTTCGTGCCCGAAGAGCTCGCTTTCCACCAGGTTCGGCTGCAGGGCGGCGCAGTTCAACGTGATGAAAGCACCGTGAGCACGATGGCTTCGGTGGTGCAGGTAGCGCGCAATTAGCTCCTTGCCGGTGCCGGTTTCGCCCTGGATGAGGACAAAGGTGTCGGTGTCGGCCACCTGGGCGGCACTCTGCAGAACTTTCTGAAGGGCATCACTGGCGCCGACGATATCCTCCCCCGAGCGCATCGCCTCCCGGAGATAATCCCGTTCCTGCTGGAGGTGGCTAATGCGGCGCGCGGCCTCGATGCGGTCGCTGACATTGCGTAAAATGAGGGCCAGATGGCGTTGCCCCTGGGTCTCGTAACGGGAGATGGTGGCCTCGGCCTTGAACGGTCGGCGGCCCGGACCGAGGGCCTGAAGGCCGTCGGGTATCCACATGAAGCGCTTGCCCTCGGGGAAGGTGTCCACCTGCTGGATCAAACGGTTCAGCTTGGCCCGGCTTTCGGGCGCCAGATAAGACCACAGGCTGTCTCCGGTGCCGCCCTCCGCGCTCAGCCCGAAAACGCTGCGGGCCGCCGGGTTCAGGCGGGCAATGCGAAAGCTTTCGTCCAACACGACGATGCCGTCCATGGCGCCGTCCACAAGCGACCGCAGCTCGATTTCCCGCTCCTGGAGATCCTGCTCGGCCCGGAGGCGTCGCAGTTCCGCCGCGGCACGGGAGGCGAAGATCTTGAACAGGGCCAAATTGCGGGGTGCTTTGGGCATGGGCTGGCTGTCGATGACGGCCAGATGGCCCAGAACGTCGCCCTGCAGGTTGCTCAAGGGCACGCCCATGTAGCTGACCGCCTCCAGCTCTTTCAACTTGCTGCTGCGGGGGAAAAGCTCCCTGATATTGTCGGGGTAGTGCACAAACTGGGAATGATCGATGATCTTCTGGCAGGGGGTGCCTTCGATGTCGATTTCAAAAGGAGGCTGCAGCTCGCCGTCCGCGCAAAAGGCCAAGGTCTTCAAGCGCCGCAGCCCGGCCATATATTCCGTTACCCAGGCGTAGCGGGTCTGCAGGGCCTGTGAAAGGCTTTGGACCAGGACGTCGAAAAAACCCGTACCGGTTTCGGTGGCGGTTCCCTCCAGAACGGTCCTTAACGTGGTGTGTTGATCCAGTTCGCAGGAGAACCATTCGGCATGGCTAACCATAGGGTTATTCCCTTTATGCAAGGATATGTCGCAACACCCCCGCATGTTATGCTGTTCGTCATCATGCGGCTATGTTTCAAAGGGTCATGGTAATCGTCGACATGTGTTTCGCCTTCCCGCCGGCCAGCAGGCCGGAGATGCGGCCGTCGGCAACCATTAGACGCACTTCGATCACGCTGGGCGACGGCGGCTGCATGAGGTGGCCCTGGCCGATGTGGAAAATCTCCTTGTGAACCCCCATCTTGTCGTAGAGATAACACCCCAGGGGACCGGCGGCCATTCCGGTGGCGGCCTCTTCAGCGATGCCGAAGCGCGGCGCGAACATGCGCGCGCCCGC
>Ga0180429_10005057_pt1 | contig 10495 bp, 3 predicted proteins | sample SS_ome_FD_132428 | JGI IMG/M metagenome (GOLD analysis project Ga0180429, IMG submission 132428) | Hypersaline lake sediment archaeal communities from the Salton Sea, California, USA - SS_1_S_1 metaG | ecosystem: Environmental > Aquatic > Non-marine Saline and Alkaline > Hypersaline > Sediment ...
GCCGCCGGACAAGGTCGAGGCGGAGCACGTCGTGCCCAGGGAGTACGTGTTCATCGTGGACGTGTCCGGGTCGATGAACGGCTACCCGCTCGAGGTGTCCAAGAGACTCATCAAGGACATCCTGAGGAACCTCGACGGCGATGATATGTTCAACATCCTGCTCTTTGCGGGCGGCTCCGCGTTCTTTGCCGAGCAATCGGTGGCCGCCGACGAGGAGAACGTCGAGCGCGCGGTCGGCTGGCTCGAGTCGGTCCAGGGATCCGGCGGCACCGAGCTGCTGCCAGCGCTCGAGCGGGCCCTCACGCTGGAGAAGCAAGTCGGGATGTCCCGGATCGTCGTGGTGGCGACCGACGGGTACATCTCCGTGGAAGAGAAGACGTTCCAGACCGTGGAGCGACACATGGGCAAGGCCAACCTCTTCGCGTTCGGGATCGGCACGAGCGTGAACCGACACCTGATCGAGGGCCTGGCCAGAGCCGGCAAGGGCGAGCCGTTCGTCGCCACCAGCCCCGAAGACGCCAGGCTCGAGGCGGCGAGCTTCCGGGAGTACGTCTCGTCACCGGTCCTGAGCGACATCCGCGTCTCGTTCAACGGCTTCCGGGTCTACGACGTGGTGTCGAAGCGCGTCCCCGATCTCTTTGCCAGCAGGCCGATCATCGTGTTCGGCAAGTACCGGGGCCGGCTCGCCGGGAGCATCACGGTCTCGGGGCGAACAGTTGCCGGAAACTGGAGCAATACGATCCAGACCGCCAGCGCCTCGACGCCGAGCAGCAGCGGGGCGCTCGCGTACCTGTGGGCGCGCAACAAGATCGAGGCCCTGATGGACGCCCAGACGCTGTACGCGTCGTACTACAGCGGCGATGAAGAGGTGGACTTCGAACCCCACAAGAAGGACATCACCGCCCTGGGGCTCGAGTACCACCTGCTGACGGACTACACGGCGTTCGTGGCCGTCGACACGGTCGTCCGGGCGGACAACGTCCGAGTGCGGACCGTCAGGCAGGCCCTGCCCCTGCCCAGCTGCGTGTCGGACCTGGCGGTCGGCGACAGCTACGGATACGGCGGGGCCGGCCTGCGGGGATCCGGGCGCGGCGGGGGAGGCATGGGCATGGGCACGATCGGCCTGGGCTCGCTCAATACCGTCGGCCACGGCGGCGGCGGCGGCTCCGGCTCGGGGTACGGGCGCGGCGCCGGTGGGTTGGGCAGCCGTCGGGGGCACACGGTGCGTGTTCGCGCGAGCCAGGCGGTCGTGCGCGGTGCGCTGGCCAAGGAGGTCGTCCTGCGGCTGGTGCGCCGGCAGCTGAACCAGATCAGGCACTGCTACGAGGAGCAGCTCCAGCTCTACCCGGACCTGCACGGGCGGATCAACGTCAGGTTCGTCATCTCCGGCGACGGGACCGTGCAGAGCGCAGAGGTCGAGGAATCCTCCGTCGAGAACGCCAAGATGGAGCAGTGCGTGCTCGGCGCGATCGAGCGGTTCCGGTTCCCGACGCCCGAGGGGGGCGGTGTGGTCGTCGTGGACTACCCGTTCGTGTTCAAGCCCAGCGAGTAGCGAGTGACCCGAAGGGTCATTCGGCGAGCAAGACCACCATGCGCTGCTCGGGATAGTCCACGGTCCGCTTGACCATCGCTCCCCGAATCACGGCGAAGACCTCGTGGGTTCCCTTGCTGACGGAAACGACGATCGTCGGTCCGGTCCCGACCAGCGTGCCGTCGACGAACACCGGGACACCGCTCGGCGCGTGGATGGTCAGCACCTCCTGTATCTTGCGCAACCCGTCGAGGTACTGAAAGGCGTGGTCGATGCGAATCGCGAAATTGATCGCGTTCGACTCGGTCATGCCCGCGGTGACGATGCCCACGACCTCACCTCGGCGGTTGATGATGGGGCCGCCCGACGATCCCGGGTTCAGCGGGATCTGCGTCTGGAACACCGGCCGGCTCGCGCCGACGGGATAGATGTTGGACACCATGCCGGTGGTGAACGTCCAGACCCCGCCCCGGCCGTGCCCGATCGACGCGACCCAGCTCCCGACCCGCAGGCTCTCGGTCGTGACGAGCGGTAACCGCGGCGTGTTCTCGAGCGGCACCTTGACCAGCGCCAGGTCGATGTCGTCGCGGGCGACCTCGACCGTGCGTCCCTTGAACTTGCGACCGTCGTGCAGCACCACCTCGACGGTCTTGGCGCCGTCCACCACGTGGGCGTTGGTCAAGATCAGACCGTTCTCGCTCACGAAGAATCCCGAACCGAACCCGCGGCCGTTCGAGACGAACACCACCGATTTGGCGACCTTCTCGAACAGCTTCTTCTGCCGTCTCTCGATTTCTTCCAGCGGATCGGCCAGCTGGGCGCTCGCGGCGAGAGGGGTAGCGAGCAGCAGCAACAGCACCGTTACTCGTATACCTGGGCGGCGCTCGCTCATCGGCTCAGCGCAGATCCAGATCGAACTTGCCGCTCAGCCCGATCGCTCCGCCATCCGGCATCGCCATCGACGAGAAGCGCACGTCGCTGAACGCGCTGAGCTTGATGTAGCGCCGGAGCACGTCGTCGGTCAGTCCCAGCTCTTCGCGGAGCCGCTGGTTGTACTCGTCCGCCAGCTGCAGACGCTCGGGCTCGCCCACCGGGTGAGCTGACATGAAGATCCCGACCATCATGGCGACCACCCCGACCACCTCCATCGCGATCCCGGCCCCGAGCGCCGGCTTGTTGACCCACGTCAGGCACTCGCCGTCGTCGTACCGGTCCGTGCACTCACCGGTCTCGCTGAACAAGCCGTACATCATCAGCCCCATCCCGCCGGCGAACAGCAGACCGCCGCCCACGCCCAGACCGACCTTCAGGCCCAGCCGCGTCTTGTACTTGCTGACCAGATCGGGTCGCCCGACCAGCTCGTAGAACCGCCAGTGGCGCAGCGGCTTTTTGAACTTGCCTTCGTAGGGGACCGACCACGTGGCCAGGACCGCGCCGGTCTCGGCGCTGATCCCGACCCAGTTCTGGAACCAGATCATCCTCTGCTCGTACTGCTCGATCGCGGCTTCGACGTCGATCTCCGTGGTCTTGGTGATGTCCGAGACCGCGGACGCCGCTCCGCTCGACACCCCCTGGCCCGCCTGATGTCCCTCCACCTTGACGACGAGCGGGGTGCCGGCGAGAGCGTTGAACGCGGTGACGACCTGCGCCGACTTGTCGTAGATCACGAAGACCCCCTGCTCGGCGCCGCCTCCGTCGCCCGGGAAGACCCGTACAATGGCGATCGCGGTGACTGGGAACGGCCGGCACTTCTCGACGATCTGCGCGTCGTCGAGGCCCGAGACGTCGCCCAGCGCCTGGTCGTCCATGATCACTCCGAACCGCTGTGCCGCCTGGAGCGCGGCGAACAAGGCATCGGCCGCCGGTCGCGAGACCGCAGCGTCCGCACCCGCGGCGACCACCAGCACGCCGCCGCTCGAGAGCGGGAGCTTCCCCACCTCGCCAGTGCCGAAAGTGGCGGACCAGGGGTCGGCCTGGGCCTCGGCAAGGGAGCAAAAAGACAAAACCACGGCGAACGCGAGCCTGCTGACGAGCTTTAGCATCCCGCCCTCCTCTCTGGTCGAGAACAATGGAAGTCTAGTTGGTTGCGAAACGCCAATCAACCGAGCGCGTCCCGTCGGAGCGGATATCAGTCGATGATCGGGCTCATCATCATCTCGTTGACCCAGGGGTCGCGCGGTTTCTTGGGGCGCTTGGGCCGCTTCTTCTTCTTCTTGACCGGCGGCTTGTCCGGCGGGGTGGCGGCGACGAGCCGAACGCTGCAGGTGCCGGCCCCGGCGCCCGGGAACTGCCAGCCGCGGACGAGCCGCTCGATCTCCTGCTCGAACGCGGGATCGTCCACGCCGGCCGGCAGACGCAACATCAGCCCGGTCACCGAGCCGTTGGCGTCCAGGGTCAGATCGACGCCCAGGTTCACCCCACCGCGGGAGTGGTCGCTGGCCAGGGCGTCGAACAGTGGCTGGTAGTGCGCTGTGATCCTCCGCTCCACGATCTCGACCCCGGCTGCGGGCAGCGGGGCCGCAACGTCTGGTTGGGCGACCGGAGGAAGAGGCGGCTCGACCGTGGTCGGCACTGGAGGCGGAGGCAGGGGCTGGGGCGCGCTCTGCCCGCTCGAGGTCTCGCCCCGATCGCACCCCCCGGCGCCGACGACCAGCGACAGGGCCGCGGCCGCCACGGCTTCCCCGATGGCCGCGAACTTGCTGCGCGGCTCGCACGGGGCCGAAAGCCGCTCCAGCTCTTCCATGACCGCGACCGCCTGCTTGCGCAGCAGCCCGTCGACCCACGACACCGTTCGCCGTTGCTCTTCGCCGAACCGCTCGTGATCTCGCAGGTCGCCGTCCTCGGCGAAGTCGCAGATCCGCTCCAGCACGGCCGCGCTGTTGCGGTTGAGCGCGCGAACGATCGAGCGCACCCGGTCGCCGAGATCCTCGGTCACCCGATCCGGGTGGAAGTGGCGCAACAGGTGGTAGCTGTAGTCGATCCGCATCGCGTGGAATGCCATGCCGTCGTCGTCGAAGTTGCGCTCGAGGAACGCCCGCTTCCACAGCTCGTAGGCGATCTGGGTCGGCCGATCGGCGATGCGGTAGCCGTACCCGAGATAGTCGCCGCTCAGGTTTCCCGCGGCCCTGAGGCTGCGCATAAGGGGCGTGCCCGAGTAGACCTCGGCCCGACCGAAGTTGAGCGGAAACTCGCCCTGCTCCCCGATGAACCGCACGCTGCGGCGCAGCTGGGCCAGGGTCGCGTCCGGGTAGAACAACAGCAGGTTGAACGCCGCGTGGACGCCCCGCCCGGCCAGCAGCTCGAGCGCCCGCCGGTTCTGCTCCGGCGACACGCCGCGGCGCAGGCTCGCGAGTCCCTCGCTGGCGTCCGACTCGACACCGAGGAAGACCCGGAACAACCCCAGAGCTTCCAGCGCGTCGAGAGTCTCTTCGTCGATGTCGTCGGGCCGCGCCTTGATCTGCAGCGCGAAGCGGCCCACGCCGCGGTCGTTCAAGCCCTTCCGCAGGGTCGCGAACCGCTCCAGGTTGCGCCGGCGGCTGCGCAGGAAGAAGTTGTCGTCGTGGAAGTTGAAGATCCGCACCCCGCGTCCGTGATAGAGGCGGGCCATCTCATCGGCCACGTCGTCCACCCGGCGCTGCCGCAGCCGCGGTCCGCCCACCTGCTCGTACCAGGCCGCGATCGAGCAGTAGCTGCAGCGGCCGTAGCATCCGCGGCTGCCGAGCATGTTGGCGATCGGGAAGCCCAGGTGCGAGCGAAAGCGCTCCGGGCGCGCCGGCCAGGGCTTGGCGTCGATATCCGGCGCTCCCCGACGGGGCGGGACGCTCCCCAAGCCGCCGTCGGGCCGACGATAGGTCACGCCGGAGACCGGCGAGGGATCGTCCAGGCTGTCGAGCAGCTCGACCAGCGACTCCTCGCCCTCGCCGCGGAGCACCGAGTCGAAGGCCGTAGAGTCGCGGAGCAGTCGATCGGCGTGGAACGAGGCGAAGTGCCCGCCCGCGGTCAGGTGACCGGCGAACCCGGCGGCCCGCAGCCGCTCGGCCAGGGCGACGAACTCCCGGGCGCGCCCGGTGAAGACCATCGACAGCCCCACCACGTCGGCGCCCCAATCGACGATGCGCCGGGCCAGCCCGCCGACCTGTTCCCTGTCGTAGAAATCGAACAGCCGCGCCCGGTGCCCGGCTCTGCGGCAAGCCGCCTGCAGGTACTCGAGCCCCAGGTTCTCCTCGAGCTCCGGCCCTACCAGCGCGACACGGTAGTTCTTCTGCATGACCATCTAACCCCTCCACGACCTACTACGTAACACCTGGCGTCCGGATCTGATCCTCTCCGCTAGCGTATCGTCGCTCTGCCGCACTTTCCACACAATGCCTCAGCCACTCCCTAACCGCGACCTGAAGGATCGCGGTCACGATGGCCTTCGGCCAAGCCCAAGGGCTTCGGAACGCTCAAGTACCAGGCTTCACGCCTTGCGCGAAGCCACGCCGAAGCCTCTGGCGAAGGCCGGGCGAAGCGCATCGTGACCGCGATGGTTCACCTCGCGGCGCGTGGCCGGGCTCGCATATGCCACCGCGGTGAGGCGCCGCTCAGAGGCCGAACCGCGCCAGCATCTTCTGCAGCCCGTAGCGCGACACGCCGAGCATCTCGGCGGCCTTGGTGCGGTTACCGCGGGAGCGCTTGAGGGCCAGCTGGATCAACTTGCGCTTGAGCGAGCTCAAGTGGGTCTCCATGTCGAGCTGCTCGGGCCCCTCGGACATCTGGCTCGCTCCGCCGAGCACCTCGTCGGACAGGTGCTCGAGATCCAGCACGTCCCGGCACAGCACCGTGGCGCGCATCATCTCGTTCTCGAGCTGCCGCACGTTGCCGGGCCAGGTGTAGTCCATCAGCACCTCGAGCGCGGCCTGGGTGATCCGCGGCGGATCGTCCGAGCGGTGCTTGACCGCGAAGTGCTCGGCCAGCAGCGGGATGTCCTCCTTGCGCCGGCGCAAGGGCGGCAGGCGCACCGGAATCACGTTGAGCCGGTAGAACAGGTCCTCGCGGAAGGCGCCGCGCTTGGTCAGGGCCGCCAGGTCCGCGTTGGACGCCACCAGGATCCGGACGTCGACCTTGATCGCCCGCGTCCCTCCCACCGGCCGCACCTCGCTCTCCTGCAGGACGCGCAGCAGCTTGGTCTGCATCGCCAGCGGCATATCGCCGACCTCGTCGAGGAACAGGGTGCCCCCGTCGGCCTCGGCGAACAGCCCGCGTGAGTCTCGCACCGCGCCGGTGAACGCGCCGCGCACGTGACCGAACAGCACCGATTCGAGCAAGGTCTCGGGGATCGCCGCGCAGTTCTCCGCCACGAAGGCGCCCGTCTTGCGCGGTCCGTTGACGTGGATCGCGCGGGCCACCAGCTCTTTCCCGGTGCCCGACTCGCCCTGTATCACCACCGGCAGATCGGTCGCGGTGATGCGATCCAGGGTGCGGAACACCTCGGCCATCGTTCCCGCTCTGCCGATGATCCCCTCGTAGCGATAGCGGGTCACCAGGTGGTCGTTCTTGCGCTCCAGATCGCGCTTGACCCGCGCCAGCTCTCCCTCGCGGACCTCGAGCTGGTCTTGGAGCTTCTTGTTCAGTCGCTCGATGCGCTGCTGTCGCCGTCGGTTCTCGGCCTTGAGCCGGGCGTTGGTCAACGCGATCGCCGCCTGGTCGGCCAGCGCCCGCAAGAGCGCCAGGCGGGTCTCGTCGAAGCGCCCGCCGCCGCGGCTGTCCACGTAGATCGCGCCGGTGGCCTTGCCCTCGACGTTGAGCGGAACGGCCAGGATGTAGCGCAGGTCGAGGGCCAGCACCGAGTGGGCCCCGCGGAACTGCTCGTCCTCTTGCGCGTCGGTGGTCACGATCGGCTCGCCGGATTCGAACGCGCGCACCGCCACGCTCTTGGAGTAGTCCCGATCGTCCCGGTCGAGCCGCTCCCGATCGATGTTGCGCGCGCAGCGGATGCGCAGCTTGCCCTTGCGATCGGCCACCAGCAGGAACCCGCGCTCGGCGCTGGCGATGTCGATCGCGGTGTCCATGATCAGATCGAGCAACGATCCGATCCGCTGCTCGGAGTTGAGCCGCGTGTTGATCCGCACCAGCCGCCGCCATCCCGGTGAGCCGGTCGACACGGCCGAGCCGGACTCGAGCCCGCTGGCGCTCTCCCGATCCGTTGCCATTCGTGACATCTCCCTTTCCAGTGCGTCGGTAGCCGGGCGGTGCAGGGTCGGCGTGTTGCGACGGACGTGCGCCAGGATCTCGAGCGCGTCCCTGGCCAACTCACCAGCCACACGATCCAATCCGCCTCGCCTCGCGGCGCGCGCTGCGGCCACCACCGCCTCGAGTTGGGCCGTTCCCCTTGGCGCCCCGGGCTCGGGCAACGCCTCGAGCAAGCCGCTCAGCGCCTGGTCCGGATCTCCCGCTCCGGCAGCGGCCAGCTCCACTCGCACGCGGCGCAACTCGATCTCGTCCGAGCCGTCCGAGTCGCGGTCCGCCAGGTCCAGCCTCGCAGCCGCGCTCTCGAGGTCTGAGAGCGCCAGGTGGGCCTCGGCCTGATGACGTCGCACGATGCCGATGTCCCGAGCCGAGCCCATCACCTGGTACAGCTCCTCCGCGGACCCCAACGACGCGAGCGCCCGGTCGCACTGGCCGCGGCCCAGCAGCACGTCCCCCCGAACGCAGGCCGCGAGCGCTCTGGCCGCCTCCAGCCCGGACCGCTCCGCCGCTTCGACGGCCCGGCGGGAGGCCTCGTCCGCAGCCTCGAGATCACCGACCCGCAGCAGCAGCTGCGCGTAGTTCGCGCCGGCGTGGGCCAGCTCCCCTTCCCGCCCGACGCGACGCATGCGGGCCAGCCCGTCCCGGTACCTGAGCAGCGCCTCGCCCACGTCGTCGAGCTCTGTCAGCGCCGCCGCGAGGTTGACGGCGTAGGTAGCGGCTCCGTGTCGATCTCCGACCTCGTCCGCCAGCGACAGGGCCTGCTCGTAGCTCTCGGCAGCCGCGCGCCACTGTCCACGGCGGTGGGCCACCATGCCCCGCAGTGCCAGGAAGCGAGCGCGGTCACGGGATTCCCCAGCGGTGCCGGCGGCATCGAGCCCGGCCGCGAAGAACGCGTCGGCGCGATCCAGATCGCCCTGCCCCAGCGCGATCAGGCCCGCCGTGCCCAGCATCCCGGACCGCATCAGCTCCACGTCCACGGCCGGCTCGACGTCCTCCAGCGCGTCCGACGCCCCGGAGAGATCCCCGCTGTCAAGCAGCGTCCTGGCCGCCAGGGCGCGGGCTTCCAACGATATCGAGCGCACCCGCGAGCCAGAGAGTCCCCGCAACAGCTCGAGCGCATCGCCCCCGCGCCCGCTCAGCCGCAACGTGGCGGCCCGCTCGAGGGACGCCTGCTCCACCAGGCGGTCATCCGGTCGTTCCAGCTCGTCCAGCAAGGTCAGCGCCCTCTCGTACTGTCCGGTCAATCGGTGCAACCTGGCCAGCTCGACGCGGGAAGCGTCGCGGGCTCGTCCAGCAGTGACCCGCAACAGCATCGAGAGCTGCTCGATCGCGCCTCGCAGATCTCCCGCGGCCTCGAGCCGATCGGCGGCTCTCCGGGTCAGCTCGCGCGCTCGCCGCTTCAGCCCGGCCTGGGCCGCGTGGCGCGCCAGCTCGATCGGGTCCGCCGTCTCTCGCTGCTCCAGCATCTCGAGGGCCGCGCGGTGCAGCGCTCGAGCGCCGGTCTTGGTCAACGACTCGTGCAGGCTGCGCACCGCGAACCCGGGCAACCCGCGCCGTTCCCCACCCCCCGGGATCAGCCAACCGCGCCGTTCGAGCCTGCCGAGCGTGGCGCGAACGTGCTCGAGATCGCTATCGCCAGCGACCTCGGCGATCTCCTCGAGCGTGGCCGGGCGGCCGAGCACCGCGATCGCCTCGATCAGCGGGCGGGACGCTCTCCCGACGTCCGACAACAGGCCGGCTACGACGAGCGCTTCGGGATCTCCGGGCAGATCGACCTCGTCCAGCCCCCCTTCCTCGATCCGATCGAGCGGACGCTCCGCCGAGAGCGCGGCCATCACGGCCTCGGTGAGCAACGGCAGACCACCGGTCCGCTGGTGCAGCTCCTCGACGAACTCGGCCCCGGGATCCCGGCCGAGCACTGCCTTCACGAGCCGCTCCTCGTCCCGAATCGAGAGCGGACCGAGCTCGATCAGCAGCGCGTCGCAGCGCCGGGCGATCTCGCGGGCGAGCTGCGGATCCCTGACCTCGGCGATCAGCGCGACACTCGCCGATCCGTGTCCGCCGCCGACCCCGTCTGCCATCCGCTCGAGCAGGGCCGGCGCCAACCCCGCGTCCGCGTCCTCGACGACCACGACCGCGGGCCTGCCACCGCTGCGCAGGTGGGTCGCCATTCTCCGGAGCGCGGCCTCCTCTGACTCCTGGATCCCGCCCGCCGGATCCCCCTCTGCGGACCGCGCTCGCACGAGCTCGCGCAGGTTCCCGCTGAGCAGGTCCGGCACGACCTCGGAGGTCTCTGCCGCGGCGAGCTGTGAGCTGACGACGGCCGCCCGCGCCAGGCGCGTCTTGCCGACTCCTGGCGATCCGCTGACGACCGCCACCGACGCCTCTGCGGTCGCCCTCTCGACCGCGTCGTTCAGCCAGCTAGCCAACGTGCTCAGCTCCGAGTCTCGTCCGATCATCTCCGCGGATCTCACCCTCGCGGCCCGGGTTCCCTCGTCCTCGGCCTCGCTGGCCGCGTCGAGCAGATCCCCCTCCCGTCCGGTGCCGAGGATGCCCGAGCCCATCGCGCGCCCGAGCGCAAGGACGACCTCGCTGGCCGAGCCCAGCCGATCCGTCGGGCGGGGCTCCATCAGCCGCGTCACCACTTTCCAGAGCTTGACTGGCACCGCCTCGGGAGGGCGCGACGCATTCGGTGGGCTCGACGGGCGCGGGCGCGAACCGCTGAGGAGATGGTAC
>Ga0180429_10005059_pt1 | contig 10494 bp, 10 predicted proteins | sample SS_ome_FD_132428 | JGI IMG/M metagenome (GOLD analysis project Ga0180429, IMG submission 132428) | Hypersaline lake sediment archaeal communities from the Salton Sea, California, USA - SS_1_S_1 metaG | ecosystem: Environmental > Aquatic > Non-marine Saline and Alkaline > Hypersaline > Sediment ...
AGCCGATCGGGGACATTCCTCCTGCCGAGTACGAAGAGCTACACTACGAGAAGCAGGAGGAGCCCGTGATGGTCGCCGGACTCAACTAACAAAGCCTCCGGAGAACCCGGGGCGGTTCACATCGGAGCCCGTTTCCAGGTTTGACTCCAACGGGCAGCTCTATGGTTCATCCACAGGTGGGCAACGGGTCTCCGACGTCCTACCTCGAAACGCGCCTCAAGCAGAAGACCGAGCATAGTCGTGCGGGCATGTGCGAACCGCGGCCTGCCCGGGATCCAGGTCACAGCCCGGTGCGCGAAGGGTGAACCAGCACTTCGGTCTCTCTTTCGAACTCGTTCAGTAGGAGACGTGTGGGTCCCGGTGCCCCAGCCATCTTGGGAGGTACGATAGACGGCCCTCCTGCGCCCGCTCAGGCGGGATGGCGACCGCCTCGGGATCCCTCGCTTGGCAGTCAAGTCGATTCGTGGAGAGGTCTGACATCACACGTGATCCAGCTGCCTACATTCACGGGGTACGCAGACTGGCTAGCCGAAGGCGATGAGCTACTCGGACCTTGCATTCGCAGACGTTGGCCACCCGGGAGGGTCACCAGTCACCGAGATGCAATGCACTACGGCACTGAGCCTTCAGCCTCAACGATCCGGCAACTCCGAGGGCATGCAGTTGCCTGCTGAGAGAGCCACACGCTGGCATCTGGTAACTGGTCGTGAGAGTTGAAGAGACACAGGCGCGAGACATACGATGGGGTAGGAGTAGAAGGGAGAACTGGGTTTCGGGAAGCAAGGGAGGAAACCAGTACCGATGTCCAGTCTGGACGAACTGATCCAGCTTAGCGAGCGTCCGAAGCTCCGGTGGCCGAGGCTTGCCACCGTGGTGACCGCTATCGGGGCTCTTGCTGGGGTCTCCGTTTTCGTCTTCCCGAAGCTCGCGGAGCTAGCGTTTGGCCATCGTCTGGCCATTCTAGCGTGCCTGATCGTCTTCCCAGCGCTGTGCGTGGCAGCCTCATTCGTGTGGCGATGGGTTGCCGCGCTATGGAGGCGCTGCCGAGCCTATCAGGCTCTGCTGAACCATGTCCTCGAACTGAGAGCTTGGTTGCAGCGGAGTCAAGCCTTCTCCCAGCAGCTTCTTGAGCATGAGCAAGGCCTGGTCGCTGGCTCCATACAGTACTGCTTCGACTTCGACGGCAAAGTCCTCATCGCAATCGAGAAGAGCGAAGGCCTGGGTATCTCTGTCGGGGACAAGGTCGTTGTAGTGAGTGCTGAAGGAATTGTGATGGGTGAGTTTGAGGTCGTTGAGGATAGGGATGACCACTACCGGTGCGAGCTTGCCGGGCTGATGGAGCCCGTGTGGCATGGCCTGGTGAAGCAAGCCGGAGCAGCTCACTCGGAACCCCCGCCAGGGGCGCTTGCTGTGATACTGCCTGTGACAGAAGGAGAAGGTAATGGCTGAACACGAAGAGAGATTGGAGGGTCGGGTGGCGCAAATCCTCAACACCCGTGAGCTAGTCATCAACATCGGGAAGGCCGTTGGCGTCACGCACGGAATGAAGTTTGCCGTTCTCTCCGCACAGCCAATCGAGATCCGTGATCCTGAGTCCAACGAGGTGCTGGACTCGATTGACCGCGAGAAGACCAGAGTCGAAGCACGCGAAGTCCGAGACAGCATTACCATCTGCAGCACATATCGGACCAAGGAGATCCGTCAGAAGACGCTGATGGACTACCTGAGTGAGGCAGCCATTCCTGCTTCCCTCGGGCGGTCGCGGCCCCCAACCGAGGTTCCCGAATCCTTGTCGATTCAAGATGTGGACACACCACTCCCGCTGTCTGAAGACGAGAGCTACGTGAAGAGGGGGGATCGCGTCGTCCAGCTCTGACGGCAGAGGACTCCGGAACGCGAGGGATTAGAGGCGGGCTAGCGATTCACGAGTGGCAGGGCTACAACCTACACGGCCTTTGGGCTCAGATTCACGCTACAGAAGACTTCGAGCGAATCGTCAAACAACAAGCTGTCTACGCAGAAGGCGCACTCCTCCGAGGCCTCGCTCTCCGGCAGCGATCGGAGAACCAGAGCAGTCCCAGAAGCTCAAGTACCGGGACAGGAAGAGGGGGCGCGCGATCTCTCAGGTAGACGTCGGCGCGAAGGCTAAACTGTCCCCAGCCTGCTGTCGTTAGCTCGTAGCGTGCCGCTGCGTCACTGATGGTTCTATCAGGCGCATCGAATGACGGATGCAGGTGGAACGGGTCTAGCTGGCGCTGCAGCTTCTCGGCAATGATGATCCACGTACACGCGTAAGATGAAGATCCCAAGGCCGCCATGCAAGCCTTGACGCAACCAGTCGCGTGCGTCTCGCAGCAGACCGAAGCCTGAGGGATCCGAGGTCCTGCCGCCTCTTCAGCAGACCCCTGGCTCTACTCGGCAAGGTATGCGGCCACCTTGGACGACATTGACCCAAGCAAGGGAATACCCTTGCCCACAACTGCAGCAGCTTCCCGTGAGACGGCACGTGCAAGTGCCGCCTTTGCTTCGTCCTTGCACTGTGCCCATGATAGCCCGTGCTCTTCTAGCAGGATCTTGAGGACAACGGACCATTTGGCCACTCGCGTTTCCTTAGAGCCAGACAGTTTGCGAGCATCGTTGAAGTGATCGACAGTGGCAGTGATTCCACAGGCTTCCACAACGTCATCGAAGTACACGCTCGGCTCGAACATGTCTTCGAACTCGGTCTCCGCGCAGCCATCTCGTGGTGGGATGCAGAAGACATCCGATTTGCCGACGAGGCCGTCTCTGAGGATCCGTTCCCTCGCAGCGAGACCCTCATCATCTGAATCCAGGAGTACAACACAGCTTGATGCATCCCGCACAAGCGCTCGCAGCACACTCGGGACATTGGATGCCCCTCCAGCGCCCAGGACTCGAACCGTCCCATCACGCAGATGGCCCTCAAGAGAATGGGTTTGTGCGGAAAGCAGCGGGGGGAGAGCCGTCTCCTCCGTCGTCCCTTCGACGACGACGACCACGGACGCAGTTGCCAGGTTGTCCTGAGGCCGAATGCCCAGGGATCGCCTGATCTGCGAGAGCGTGCTAGCCTGGCGAGCACGACAGGAGAAGCCATCCCCGCCCGCACGATCGATCACTATGTTGCTGCGCACGGAATCCCGCTGGATCAGGATTGGCGAGTGTGTAGTGATGACTACTTGGGAATCCACACTAAGGTCGCGCAGAGTCGCCTTCACGTCATAGATCGACGTTGGGTGAAGATGAGACTCAGGTTCTTCTATTCCGAACAGCAGTTTGGAGCTCCGTCGCTGTTCAGCGACGAACTGGAGGAGGGCAAGCTCGAACAAGCTCTTGAACCCGTCCCCCTTCTGGTCTAGTCCCGTCCGGGCTCCATCGTCAATTTGCACTCGCTTGACTGAGAGGAAGTCCAGCAGACTCGGCTCCTCCAACTCGAACTCCACCGACTGGACATCCGGAAGGTAGTTCCTTAGGTGCTCCGCGAATTCCTCCTCAAGCCCCTCCAACTCCGCAGAGGCGTCCTCGTGGAAGGTTTGGAGGCTGGCCAGGCGAGTTGAGCTTCGTCTTGTCTTCCTGATGGCCCCCGAAACCAATTGGGCGAAGAGCGGTGCTCTGTATGACTGCGCTCCCCGGGCAGCTGGTATGTACACATAGCTGAGATGAGACACAAGCCACTGCAAGAACGGCCGCAGCTCGTCACTTGGTACGTCACCGCATTCGACAACTTGCAGTGTCCTGTGAGCCTTGTCTGTCCCGTACTCAACTGTGACAGTCTCAGTAGAGGCAATCGTCGCCCCGGCTTCCGCCTGGTAGCTTGCCTGATCATCCGAGTCGAACTCGAAGACGCCGACCATCCGAGTACTCCACCGTCTGCCGCGCTTTCCCTCGTACTTCTTCGGGTAGTCGCGCGACGGGTTGTATCGAAGCCTGGGGCCGCTTGAGTACCTACCGTAGGTTCCCGGTCCAGCTTCCCTGCCCAAGGAGTCGAAGAACAACTGCAGCGATCTGAGGACTGTCGACTTCCCGAGGTTGTTGGGGCCTACCAGAACCGACAGATTCGAGAGGGACAGAGACGTTTCCTTGTCAAACGCTCCGAACCGCCGGAACGAGAATCGGGACAACCTCATCAGACAGGATCACCTCTCTCCTCGTGGAGAAGACTAGCATGAGTGGGGCTCCTCAACCAAGGCGAAGGGAGTAGTCGTATGCGCTACGTGACGCCGGTGGACCGTCGAGCGGGAATCCCGATGAGATTGCCTCTCCAGTGGCCTGACGTTTGCAGTCGTGCGAGCGAGTTCGAGGGTTGCGCACCGCGCGCGTACTGCCGCAACAGAAGCCTTCGCGTGTTGCGAGGTCACGTATGCGATTTGGTGCCGGTCGTGTCGTGCACGTCCGTCTGCGCTTACGAGCCGTTGTGAAGGCTGCTCCAGGTGGCAGCGTCCACCCTCACGCACACAGCTCACGTAGCCTCCCGATCGTCCTCCTGGAGCTTCGCCCAGCCAAGATCATCAAGAAGATGGGGCTCGGTCGATCGTGAGATCTTGATTCCGTCAGTATCAAGGCTCCTCCTGGCCAACACATCAAGCTCCTTCGGGAGCTTGGCAGTAAGGCGAGGGTGGACATACAGCACAGGCCCCTTACACCCAAAGGGAGTCAACTCCGCAAACGCGAGTACCCCGGAATAGGTCGGTGGACCACTCCCTCGGGCGAACAAGCCCGATGCATCGAAGCGTGTTGCACTCGCTTGCAGGTCCAGACCCAGCTCGGTCACGGGGTGCCCAAACAAGACGTCATCGAAGTCGTCGAATCCTGCGCTGATGCCTGAGGCTAGGATCGCCAGGAGAACCGCCTGGCTTTGCGCTCGAACCTGGCTCCGCTTCTTGGCTAATGCGTGACGAATCCTCTCCTTGGCATCGCTCCATCCCACGTACACGGGCCCTCCACCAATGGCTCTACTGCCAAACCTCCCTGGCGCAAGCGTGAACTTGAGCGTCCCTTGCGGCAAGTCGAAGCGGAAAGGACGGCAATCCTCAGGGCCCCGAGGAGGAGGCTGATTGGAGATCCCGTCGAGAGCCTTCTTGAGGTCTGTCTTGGGCTCCGAGAACTCGAAGTTGGGAAGAGCTCCGAGAAGGACGGTCCAACCCTCGGGGACACGAGATTCAATGATGTCAAGCAGCTGGGCGTGCTTCTCCTCTTGCAGCGTCATCTGCTGATCGAACTTCGGCGCTGTCGCCTCGACAACTACCGAGAGCCCCTCGAATCGGGCAATGAAGTCAGGTCGGCGTCCTTCGACGTTCGGCTCCTCAAGACGGAAGGTCGCACCTAGCAGCTGAAGCGTTCTCGCAACGATGAGCTCGAACAGCGCACTGTCCCATCTCGTCTTGAGCAGCTTGCAGAATGGGGCACGGGCGTCTCTTGGCAGACAATCGACGTTTCGATTCACGAAGCGGCGGACCGCGACAGCACGGGGGTGCGTTGATCTTGCGAGATAGAGCGGTACGGGTTCGCCACGCCTCGCAGGGGTGTTATCTATTGCCTCCGGCTCGGGGAAGCACAGCCATCTGGCCATTCGGATCACATCTCCAACCGGAGGATTGTATGCGAAAGGAAGGGACTTGGAGCGAATCGCACGACGCCTCTGGCCGGGAGTCCCCCGGCCGTTGGTGTGCATGCACCTTGTCTGCCCACCCCAGAGGCAAGCTCGCTGAAGTGTCTGGTTCAACCCGGACTGGCTGATCGGAGCCGCTTTCGAGCCCTGTCTTATCAGGTCAGTCAGGGCAGACAATCCTCGAACTGAGGATCGACCGACCGTGCCTGGCATGCGAGTCGTTCAGAAATGCCTCCCTCACATCCCACGAGCCCGTGTGCCAACGCCAGCCTCGTCGATTCCGGTTCGCGTTCTAGCCTTGCTTTCTGGCCGATCTCATAGGGCAGGCCAGTATCGCACACCGACAGCTAGCAGGAGTTTCTGTTACATGGTATGATGGACGCGGAGGTAGTGGCGTCGGATGACTCGCCTGATAGTGTGGTTGCTGGGTTTGCTGCTGTGCGTGTCAGTAGCAGGCATCTGCGAAGACGATACGAATGTCTGTTCGTTCTTTGCAGGCGCCGACTCCGTGATCTCACTGGCGGAACTCCAAACCGCGATCTCATACTGGCAAACGCAAGAGCCTCTACCTGAGAGCAACGGGTACGTTCTCACATCATCAGACCTCATGACATTAGTCGGGCTCTGGCGAAGCGCAGCGCCATGCGAAGAGAGTTCGTTCACGTACTCAGAAGCAACGATCGTCTTCACATCTGATGATCTAGAAGCACTGCTCGACGCTGACGAGAACCTTTCGTCGATGACGTTCGAGCGCAACCCTCAGACAGAGAGCATCGAGGTTGGTGACATCCTGTTGTCCTCAGCGAGCTCAGCCGCTGCGCCGTACGGCTTCCTACGACGCGTGACCGGCGTATCCGGGGCAAACGGGGAGCTTGTCTTCGAAACCGAACAAGGGACTCTTGAAGAGGCGTTTGAGCATGCGGACATAGTGGTTAGGCGCGCGCTGACGGTGCAGGATGTGGAGCATCTGGCCACAACTTCTGGGGACGTGCAGGTCCAGGTGTATCCACAGGCCGTTGTCGAGATACCGCTTCAGATCGCGGTTCGGAACATCATCCTGGTGGATGAGGACGGGAACCATGCGACCACAAATGACCAAGTCACGGCAGACGGCATCCTAAACATCACGCCCTACATCGAGCTAGAGATCCACATCTCATGGTTCCAATTGCAGAGAGTGGTGTTCATCCTGGGATTCACTGGCACTCTGGAACTCGAGATCGAGGCCACTCTGTCGTGGGATCTCCCTGACTGGGAGACGGAGATCGCAAGGGTGTACTGGGCACCGATCATACTCCCAGGCGTCTTCTTCCAGCCGGTCTCTACACTGAGCATTGGCATTGAAGGAGAGGTGTACGCCGGTGTCAGGGCCAGCGTTGAGGCAGGGGTCGAGTGCAAGGTTGGTCTTCGATACTCGCGAGGGATTGGCTGGACGCCGGTCAGTGAGTTTGAGCCTGTCTGGGATCATGAGATTCGCCCCACAGCTGGTGTTAGCGTGCGGGGATACTCGAAGCTTCGCAACATGCTCCTCGTGTACGGCATCATCGGTCCGTACATCCACAACTCCTTATACCTTGAGCTGGACTTCGACCTCTTCCGGGACTTCATGCTTCAGCTGTATGGAGGTTACGAGAGCGGAGCGGGCTTCAGAGCCGAGATCCTTGGGATCGAGCTTGTCGACTACGAGGTGCCCAGAGTGATTGACGTCAGACTGCTCCTGTGGGAAGGCCTCGAACAAGGTCAGGAACCGGAATCGGGGACCATCAGAGGAGCAGTTCGCGATGCAGTGACAGACGCTCTTCTTGATGGTGTTCTTGTCCAGGTGCGTGATCCCGGCTTGGTTGCAGAGGGCTTGACCACGAATGGCGCCTATGAGTTCGATGTTCCCGTGGGCTCGGACTACGTAGTGGGATTCCACAAGCTAGGGTACTTGAGTGAGGAGTACCACGATGTTGATGTCGAGGCGAGTGAGGACACGATTCTCGAAACAGTCCTCCAGGTAGATGAGACGTACGCTGGCAATGGCTCTGCAAGCGGACGCGTAGTCAACGCAGTGACCGCCCTGGGAGTAGCCGATCTTGATCTCCAGTTCCGTAGAGGAATCAACGAAACCATAGGCCCGGTAGTCAGCACGACACAGACAGGCGCAGATGGTCACTACACGGTGGACGGCCTCAGCGCCGGATCATACACGGCAGAAGCTACAGGGGACGGCTACACACCCTTGTCTTTCACGGTCGTCGTTGTGGGAGGGGTGAACACTCCCGACCAAGATGCCGCAATATCCCCAATCCTCTCTCCCAATGAGCTGAGGATTGTCCTTGAGTGGGGGGCGGCGCCTTTCGACCTAGACTCGCACTTCACTGGACCTGTCGAGGGCGGGGGAACCTTCCACATGTACTACTGGCTTGCGGAAGAGAACAACGGCACGAACTGGCCAGGGTATGTGACGCTGGATGTGGACGATACCGACAGCTATGGCCCGGAGACAACTACTCTGATGGAGATCTTGGATGGAACGTATCGCTTCTCAGTACACGACTACACGAACAAGGACTCGGTGACGTCAACGGCGCTTGCGGAGTCTTCGGCCCAAGTGAGGGTATACCAGGGAAGCAGCTTGCTGGCCACGTTCAACGTACCGCCCGCTGAAGAGGGGACGCTTTGGGTGGTTTTCGAGATACAGAACGGCGATCTAGTGGCCATCAACGAAATGGGCTACGAGTCTAGCCCCATTTCGATCCTGAGCACAGGGAACGCCTCCAATGGGGGCACCGAAGGGACAGCTTGGCCGGTGAAGGGCGAGGAATGAGCCGAAGACACGACGCCAGCATCACCAGGCTTGCATTGGCGATAGTTGTGGTCGCGACGGCCCTATGTTGCCCGAGCATCGGATGCCTTAGCCAAAGCATCGAGGTTGAGCGCAGCACTGAGATCAGAGAGGAGACGCTCTTCGTCTCAGTCCGAGTGCGTGTTCTTTCAGATGTCGACGGCTTCGTCATCGATGAAGAAGTGAGTTTGCCGCAGGCCATATCAGTGCTTGACGGAACAGATGAAGCATTCCACTACTGTGAGAGCCTTGTCGACTGGGCGAACGTGGATGGTGCGTCCGAAGGCGACGAGTTCCTAGTCTCTTACAGCGTCACTCTGCCGAGTGAGGATCGGCCAAGCAGTTGCACAGTGCGTGGTTCGACAATCGCTCAGAGTGGCCTTGAGCAGGTTGTACAGCTCACGGGCACGGTGATAATCGATCTCCCTGAGCCTCTTCCAGCGGTTCCTTCTGATGTAGGCCTCGCATCGCCAATCGCCGCTCCGAACCCAGTTCGAGAGGGGGGTGTTGTCTTCTGGTACGAAGTACCGGCAGAAGCCAACACCGCCTCTCTTCTCCTCAGCACACTTGATGGGAGGGTTGCCTTTACCACGCCCTTGTCGACCACTTCGTCTCGCTTTCCCAGCTCCGGCAGCTGGTCTCCAACTGATGAGAGCGGCAAGATGCTAGCGAACGGGCCGTACCTCTTCATCATCACAGTTGACGGGAGAGTGATGGGAAAAGGAATCCTGATTGTCAGGAGGTGATGCCTAGGATGACGCAGTCGAGCGCCCGCCATGTGGCCCTCCTTGTCGTTCTTCTCGTCATCGCACTTGGCGCTCACGTAGCCGGTGCCGATCAGTATGCTGGAACTGCCGCCTTCCTGGAGCTGGGCCACGGAGCTAGATCCCTTGCTCTGGGGGGGGCCTTTACAGGAGTAGCAGAAGGTGTGCATGCTCTCTTCTTCAATCCGGCGGGGCTGGGTAGCACGGCAAGTCAGCTGTCATCGATCGCGGAGCTTTCAAGTGACTTCTACAACCATGGCTCCATAGCCGCGATGTTGGGGCCATTTGGCATGTCCGTAGGCTTTGTGGCCCTTGAACCAGTCACGGAGCGCGACGAGCATGGGGCCTCCCTTGGAACCCTAGACTACTCTGACTTCGCCGTTTCGCTAGGATCTCGGCTCTGCAGGGGGAGCCTCAGCATGCTCGGTGTTGGCGTGTGGAGCATCGGTAGCTCTGCGAAAGTCGTCAGGATGGGAAACCTTGGAGATGGAGGCGACGGTCTCGGTGCGAATCTCGATGTCTCGGCCCTGCTTTGCGGTTCCGCAGGAGGCGGATATGCGCTCTCGTACAAGGTAGGACTGACCGTGAGGAACGTTCTGGGCGGAGCTATCCGGTATCGCTCGGGGCACGAGGAAGCGTGGTCCAGAGAGGCAACACTTGGGATCTCAGTATCTCTTCGGCAGCAGCTCCTCGTTGCCCTAGATTTCTCCATTCCGGAGGGAGCAGGCATGGGCGTGGAGTGGTCTCCCGTTGACGAGATGCGGCTGCGCGTGGGTGTGAGAAGCGAAGGCGGCATCTCACTCAGCGGCGGCTTCGGCGTTGACGCAGGTTGCTTCGGCGTGGAGTACGCGTGCGTCTTCAAGAAGCATCTTGGCTGCCGTCACAGAGTGGAACTTCTCGTGCATCTGGATTCGCTACTCAGCAGGTAGGAGAGTGGCTGGTGATACCTGGTTTCGGAGATGATCCCGAATCGCTTGGGAGCGTTCTGAGCCATTCGCAGATCTGATCGTATGGTGCCCCAAGAGCGGTAACTCTCCTTGGCCCCAGGTCCTAGGCGAACTGGGTGCACAGGCGACGGAGTCGGCTTGGAGTGTCGCTTAGCGGCTTTGCGTCGCGAGTGCTTCTTGCACGGCAGTTCGAAACCAGTCCAGTAGGGGGTAGTAGCGGCGGGATGAGCCGCAAGGCTCGTCCCCGCAGATTCTTGCTCCGGCAGCTGAGAACCTGTCTCGGAGCGCGTCAGCGCTCTCGACAAGTCCTTCGACGTCCATCCATCC
>Ga0180429_10005063_pt1 | contig 10489 bp, 10 predicted proteins | sample SS_ome_FD_132428 | JGI IMG/M metagenome (GOLD analysis project Ga0180429, IMG submission 132428) | Hypersaline lake sediment archaeal communities from the Salton Sea, California, USA - SS_1_S_1 metaG | ecosystem: Environmental > Aquatic > Non-marine Saline and Alkaline > Hypersaline > Sediment ...
ATACCAATACAAACTACCGGTATACAGATGGCAGGATTTTGTTCACAATGCGGGAAGATGATGCAACTGTCATCGGTAGCATAGAAAATGATCTTTCCCTGAAAAAACATGGTAAAATTGATATTATTCCTGAGGGAATCGTACCTGCCGACCTGGACAACGACCCTCAAATGGAAATGATCCTGCTGGAATCAAAGGACAGTAAGTTACACATCCTGCAGGACAACCTGAAAACGCTGACCACCTGCAGGATTCCTGCTGGACCATCTGCAATTCTTCGCGTCAGCATTGCCAGCAAGCGCGACCATGAAACAAGATTCCTGGTGCAGATGGAAAACTACAGGATGATGATCAGCTACCGTGATAATCCATTCTATAAATGGCGTTTCATATACTACATTTTATTATACGGCATCATCTATCTTGTGCTTTTCCTGCTGCAGAAAGTCTTTGTATTCCGGAGCAACCGAAAAAAGGACAAGGAAAACAGGATGATTAACCTCCAGTTGCAGTCAGTGATGAACCAGCTGAATCCACATTTCACCTTCAATGCCATCAATACTGTGGGTGATTCCATTCTCAGTGACAGGAAACATGAAGCCTATGAGAACCTCACCAAGTTGTCCGAGCTGATCCGAAGTTCCATGATCAATGCATTCCATGTATACAAATCCCTGGGAGAGGAAATTGAATTTACAAGGCAATACCTGGAACTGGAAGCTGTAAGGTTCGACGGCAAGCTCACTTATGCATTCAACATCGACAGCAACGTCGACCTGGAAACGAAGGTTCCCAAAATGTTGATTCATCTTTTTGTTGAAAATGCCATCAAGCACGGAATCTTTCATAAAACCACTGCAGGCCATATCGAGGTGACGGTAACCAGGCACCCCAAGGCGATGGTAATCACTGTTTCTGATGACGGGATCGGAAGAAAAAAGGCCCGGACCATCAGTGGTGACAGGGGCAAAGGACTTCATATCCTGGATGAATACCTGGTGCTCTTCAGAAAAAACTACCACCGTGTGATCAACTACACCGTTGAAGACCTGTACGACCGGAAAAAGAACCCCGGTACAATTGTTACCATCCGTATCGACGACTGATTTTACAATTCCTTGATATAGATGTCCCTGAATTGAACCAGTGCCGGCGGACTCACCCATGCGCCATTGGCCATTCTTCCGTGATGCTGCAGTCCGATGGGTCCGGATGCGGGAATCCCTGGCAACTGCGCTTCATCAAGAACGCGCTGCCCGTTCAGGTCCACGGTGAGGCGGTCACCCTGCAGCATGATCCTGAAGGTGTTCCATTCCCCGATATGATGGTCGGCCAGCGTGGATGGGGTAACTGCGCTTCGTACCCTGGCGGGCATGTTCTTGTCCATCCTGTAGCCATACACCTCCCCTGACCCAATGGGCCAGCACCAGATATTCACCTGCGACTTGCTGCTGCCACGCAGGTAAATCCCTGAATCTGAATCGGGCACTTTCATCCTGATCTCCTCCCCTTCCGCATTCCGTTTGTGGGTTCCGTCCGGCAGGATGATCGGCACATTCGGGTTCACATAGGGCGTTTCCTTGATCCTCCAGTCTACATACAATATAAAATCCCTGAACTCCCGATCGGTCCAGAGATCTTTCGCCGATGCTTCACTCATTGCATCGTAATCAATCACGCCATCAATGATCTTCCAATGACCATTGTCCCCTTCGGGAACTTTCCAGTTGGTAAAATCCTTCCCGTTGAAAAGAATCTCGAAACCATCGGGAACACCATCGGGATTAGGGCATTCCTGTGCGTGTAACCCGGCTCCGAAAGCCAGGAAAAGGGCGATTGCAATCATTTGTTTCATGGTACCTGCTGTTTTTTTATTCTGAATCATTTGACGACATCAAGATAATCCAATTCTGTTCCCGGTGCAATAATCTATCTTTTTATATCTTTAAGGAATAATCCGTCAGAATATGCTACACTTAGTACAACACCCGCTGATTACGCATAAGCTCACCCAGATCAGGAAAAAAGAGACCGGAACAAAGGATTTCAGGGAAGCCCTGGATGAAATTGCCGGGCTGATGGCCTATGAGATCAGCCGTGACCTTCCGCTCAGGGAGGTGGAGATTGAAACTCCCATCGCTGAATGCAGCACACATGAAATGGCAAAAAACATAGTACTGGTACCCATTCTGCGCGCAGGACTTGGGATGGTGGATGGCATCACCAACCTCATACCAACCGCAAAAGTGGGGCATGTAGGCATGTACCGTGACCATGAAAGTCTTGAACCGCATGAGTATTATGCCAAGCTCCCTCCCTGTATTACCGACGCCGTGGTAATGGTCCTTGATCCCATGCTGGCCACCGGCGGAAGCGCTTCAGCAACAATCACCTATCTTAAGGAACAGGGTGCCACCCTGATCAGGCTGGTCTGTATTGTTGGCGCTCCCGAAGGCGTAAAAAGGATCGAGAAAGCACATCCTGATGTGGACATCTACCTCTCGGCGCTGGACGACAAGCTGAATGAAAAGGGATATATTGTACCCGGACTCGGAGATGCGGGTGACCGGCTGTTCGGGACCAAATAACACGTGAAACAGAAGGGAAAAAATGATGGAGGTCAACCGGAATGGTCTCCGGCCCCTGTTTTTAATACCAGTTTTCCTTTTGCCCTGCCGCCCTGGCTGTATTCATGGGCCTGTCGGGCCTCCTCCAGGGAGTAGGTCCGGTCGATAACCACCTTTATTTTCCCGGAAATGATATGGTCGATCATCCATTGCAGGTCTTCAGGCCGGTTTTTCACCAGGATCATCCTGTATTTTTTTGAAGAAAAAAGAACTGACCATTTCCCCTTGATGAAAGTGGACACCGAAAGGTTCAGTTTGATCAGCATGCCCCCCTTTTTAAGACAGGCTTTTGACTCAGGGAAAAAAGCATTGGCTGCTGCGTCCAGTATCACATTGAACGCGTCCCTGCGATCCCTGAAATCCTCAGCGTTGTAATCAATCACTTCATCGGCCCCCAGCTGCTTCACAAGCGCAGTATTCCGTGCACTGCATACCGCAGTCACACGCGCTCCCAGTACCTTCGCGATCTGGATGGCATACGTACCCACACCCCCGGAGCCGCCGTTCACCAATACCTCGTCGCCGGGTTGCACACGGTAGTGCAGCGTAAAAGCCTGCAGGGGAGTCAGACCAGCCACAGCAAGGGTGGATGCCTCCCTGAAAGGCAACTCCTCCGGGATTTTTATTACTTTATTTTGGTCAGCACATACCTTTTCTGCATACCCCCCTCCTTTGTGACTCAGTCCTGCAAATACCCGGTTGCCGGGAGCAAGGGAAGTGACTCCGTCTCCTGCTGCTTCCACCGTTCCCGCCACCTCGGTTCCCAGGATCATCGGGAAGTTCCTGCCCGAAAAAAGTTTCAGCCTTCCTTCACGTATCTTCCAGTCAACCGGGTTAACGGATGCGGCTGCAACACGTATCAGCACTTCCCCCTTCCCGGGCGTCGGGTCATCCATCTCACCGGTTTTAATCTCTTCGGGGCCACCGTATGCGTCGATATATGCTGCTTTCATCTTGTAAATTATTTAAGTTTCAATTGCAGGAGCCATGTTGCCAGATCCATCAGTGATCAGGCTTGTAAAGGGCATATTGATCAATTTGTCCCGGTACTGTTGAAAAACCACACCCGGCAATATGGTCACCACTGTTCATGTTTTTTTTTACCTTGTCCCTTCCACCAGCGAAAATTAATATAAATTGCATCACTAAACGAATAAAAACGATGCCATGAAACAAATCTACCGTTCCACCCTGCTCCTGGCAACTATGGTACTGCTCATCTCTGCAGATATATATTTCGACATATTGGTACCTGCTGCCGTGGATATACCTGCCCATATCAGTTCTATGGCAATCATCGACCGGAGTCATTCTGAAAATGAAGTTGTGAACGTGCTGGAAAAAGGATTGTTGTCTGCCATTTCAGGCCAGGGCGACAGGCTGTCAAAATACTGTATTGAAGGCGCACACGACCAGATCCTGTCCTACAATAAGGTCAAGCCGGTAATTACCGGAATCGTCGAAAAAAGACCCGGCACAGCCCTCGATTTTCCGAAACCGATGGAATGGTTCGAGGTGGTCAGTATCTGCAAACAGCACGGAACCGACGCTGTTCTTTCGATGGAAATTTTCAGCCGGCAATATGTGGACAACGTAGCGGAAGTCAAGGTGGGATTCAGACTGTATGATCCCGCCAAAAAAATGATCCTCGATGAATTCCAGTATTATCATGGCATCGGTAAAGGCGGACCGGTGCCGGGAAATGATCCGGGCGCCATTGTGCTGAACACTCTCAATACGGATGATGCCCTTAAAAAGGCTGGCTATATCGCCGGCAGTATCTACGGGAAGCGGATCACACCTTTCTGGATACGCGCCGAACGCAAATATTACAAGCGGTCGAAAAGAGATCCCAATATGGCCGAAGGCGCCAGGATGATGGAGGTCAATAACTGGGACGCTGCCGTTGCTGCATTGCAGGTTGCCATTGAAACCGGTCACCGAAAGACCAGAGGACGTGCCGCACATAACCTGGCCGTGGTATACGAGATAACCGGTCAACCAGGCCTCGCCTATGAAACGGCCCAGATGGCATGGGGAAAATACCGCAATAAAGCATCCAGGGAATACAGCGAAATCCTGCAAATGCGCCTGCGGGAAATCAACCAGCTGCGGAACCAGGAAGAACGATAAGCGATCACATTACCCCTGCACATTGTGAATGCAAGCTAGCCAGTAAGTAATAATAATAACCAAAATAACCAGGCATGACCTACCCTGAAATGATTCAACACCTCCCCGAAGCAGACATTCCGTTTGAAGGAGTGAAGGGACGGCTGCTGCAGGGAACAGACCAGCAGATTGTATTTTTCGAGATCGAACCAATCGGAGCGGTGGCAGAACACAAACACGGTGACCAGTGGGGCGTGGTATTCGAGGGAGAAATGGAGCTTACCATCGGGGGGAAAACAACCACCTACCGAAAGGGAGATCATTACTTTGTGCCAGCCGGGGTGCCCCACTCCGCAGTATTCAAAACAAAAACCTACCTGATGGATGTCTTCGCAGACAAAAACAGGTACCTGCCAAAACCATAGAAATGCCGATTGAAACGGAAAAAGATTCTGAAACAGACCTTATTTAAAAAAATACAGGCTGTGTCAGAATTTCCCTTTCCTTTTCTGAATATCCTATCAAAACCTAAACCAAACATATGAAAATTATGAAACGCGTCTTTTTACCCTTAACTTTCATTGGCCTGTTAATACTTTCGTCCTGTGCAAATGATGACAAAATCCTGTTGTTTAACGGCGGGAACCTGGACAACTGGTCCGTTTTTCTGCCCGACACCGTTGAACAGGCTTCGGTGTTCCGTGTCCAGGACGGGAAACTATTCGTCGGAGGCATCCCCAACGGGTATATCAAGACCCTGGACCAATACAGCAGTTATGAACTCCACGTGGAATGGCGCTGGCTTTCAGAACCAGCGAACAGCGGCGTGTTGCTGCATACAACCGGGGAGGATATGATCTGGCCCAACTGCATCGAAGCACAGCTAAAATCTGGCAATGCAGGCGATTTCGTGCTGATTGGCAAAGGTGTGGGGCTTACTGTGAATGGTACCAACTACCTGGTGGAATCGGAAGAGAACCGGTACAAAGTGGCAGACAAATTCGAAGAGAGTTCAGAAAATACTCCCGGTGAATGGAACACCTATGATATTTCAGTCAGTGAATCCGGTATTGAACTGGTGGTCAACGGGGTACTGCAGAACAGGTGCACCGCTCCCACCAAGACCAAGGGACATATCTGTATTCAGTCCGAAGGAGGACCCATGGAGTTCAGGAATGTCTACCTGGTGGAAAAATAAGGAAAAGTCCTACCATTTCGTCATGGGGTTATCGACTGTGATCGCTCCCTTGTGATCAGCCACATTGTATCCGACCATGAAGCTGAATGCTGTCATGCGCCTGAATTTTTCATAGTCAATCCGCTCCGGATCATCGGTAAGCATGTGGTAATCGGCATGTGTCCCGGTGGAATAAAACAGCACCGGAATGTCCTTCCGTGCGAAACTGATATGGTCACTGCGGTAGAAATACCGTTCGGGGTGGTTGACATCATTGTACTTGTAATTGCCATAAAGCTCCATCTCTTCCAGTGTCTCCTCGTTGATCTTCATCAGCAAAGCACTTTGCTGTGCGCCGATTATCTTCACGGTATCCCTGCCAACGATGGTCAGTCCCCCGCGCTCGCTTTGCCGGTCCTCCGGCTGTACCACCCTGCCCACCATATCCAGGTTGATCACAGCAGCAATTTTTTCAAGGGGCACCATTGGATGTTCAGCAAAATAGGCCGATCCGAACAAACCAATCTCCTCCCCTGAAACCCAGAGGAAACCAACACTTCTCCCCGTCATCTTTTTCTCTGCCAGGAAAGCTTCCGCGATCTCCAGCAATGCAACTGTCCCGGAAGCATTGTCATCAGCCCCGTTAAAAACACCCCCCTGTCCGTCGGTACCCACATGATCAAAATGTGCCAGGAACAACACCATTTCATTCTTCAGTTCAGGATCAGATCCTTCAATAATGCCGAAAACATTGGGCACATCCAGGTCTTTTTTCTTCATCGTCACCTCAATCGTTGCTGTCAGCCCCTCCACGAGGAATGACCGGGGTTCCAGTGTGTTGTCAATCTCACGCTGCACCGCCTCAAGTGATTTTCCCGTGGCTTCCAATACCTGTTCAGCAAGGCTCCTGTGGGCAAGAATGATTTTTGGACCAGGTATTTCGGAAACAGTATCATTATCCTCTTCTTTGAGAGACATCGATCGCTCGAGGTAATCTGCAAACCGGGGCTCCACATCCTCAATGGAGCTGATTCCTGTTTTGGGACTAAAAAAAATGATGATTGCCCTGGGCTGCTGCGACGCGATGTATGGCATCTTATGCCGCAAACCCCTCATGCTGTTGTATTTTTCACCAAACTGCGAGACAGTACTATCTTCGTTCGTCGGGGCGCCGTCCATGATCAGCACAATCTTATCGCTGATGTCGATCCCTTCGAATTCATTCCACCCGAGCTCCTCGTCCTTGATGCCATAACCTGCGAAGACCACTTCACCTTCGATCTCCAAATGGTCTTTCTTTGTACCGGTCAACAGGTAAAAATTCTGCCGGTTAAAGATTGAATCTCCTGCACGGTCCACCAGTGCAATTCCGGATTGTGACCGGTCATACGACCGCTCCTGCAATGTGTAATACTGAAAATAACCTGTCCCGGGATCCGCGGGTTGCAATCCGGTTCGTTCAGCCTGAACAGCAAGGTACCTCGCGGCTACTTCCAATCCTGGCTCCCCGGTAGCCCTGCCTTCAAGCTCGTCGGATGCAAGGAAATCCATGTGCATTTTAAGGTCCTGCTCCTGAATGGATTTTAATCCCTTTTTCTGGGCGCTCAGTTGAAATAGAGACATGCAACTGATGAGAACGGAGATAATGATCGCTTTGTGCGTCATAGCAAACGGGTTTATGATGAAAATAAATAAAGGTACCAAAGTTACCTGTTTTCAACACTCATACTTACTGAAAAGTTTTTTAACTTTGACCTCAATTCAAAATAAAAATTACAACACATTAACTTTCAGCATTTTAACAACCTACAATACATATTTATGGAAATGATAAAACTGGACCTGAAAAACGTATATGATTTCATTCCCGAACAGGAGATCAGGGGAATGCAACAGGAAGTCAGCGAAAGCATGCATAAACTGAATGCCGGCACTGGTGCAGGGAATGATTACCTGGGGTGGCTCAATCTTCCGTCGTCAATCTCGGAAGAGGACTTCAATGCCATTGAAAAAACGGCCCGCCGCCTGAGAAAAACGTCTGAGATCGTTGTGGTCATTGGAATCGGCGGTTCCTATCTTGGCGCAAAAGCTGTCAACGATGCACTCAGCGACAACTTTGCAACGTGGCGAACGAACAGGAAAAACCCATTGATGATCTTTGCCGGTCACAATATTGACGAAGATTACATGCACGAGCTGATCAGGCTGCTTGATGATTGCACGTACTCCATTGTTGTCATCTCAAAATCGGGGACGACCACCGAACCCGCTATCGCCTTCAGGATCCTGCGGGAGCACCTGGTCGGTAAAATCGGTACAGAAAAAGCATGCGAAAGGATCGTTGCCATCACCGATGGCAGCAAGGGCGCATTGCGCAAGCTTGCAGACCAGGAAGGCTACGAATCCTATGTGATCCCGGATGATGTGGGAGGCAGGTTCTCGGTACTCACCCCGGTCGGACTGGTTCCCCTTGCGGTTGCAGGTTTTGATATCCGTGGGCTTGTTGCCGGCGCCGTTGAAATGGAACAGGCAGCGCGCACCGAACCATCTATGGATAAGAACCCGGCAGCACTGTAGGCTGGCACCAGGAATGCCTTGTACCGGAAAGGGAAAAAGATCGAGATCCTGGTCAATTACCACAGCAAACTACACTATGTTGCCGAATGGTGGAAGCAACTTTACGGGGAAAGCGAAGGGAAGGACGGCAAAGGAATCTTTCCGGCAGCCGTGGATAATTCATCGGACCTCCATTCCATGGGACAATATATACAGGAGGGAGAACGCATTCTTTTTGAAACTGTTCTCTCCATCGGCGAAACCGACAACGAGATGGTGGTCCCCAAAGATGAAGACAACCTGGACGGCCTGAATTACCTGTCAGGAAAGAAGATCGATGATGTGAACAAGATGGCAGAACTGGGAACGACCCTGGCACATGTCGACGGCGGCGTGCCGAACCTCAGGATCGTGGTGCCGCAGCTGAATGCAAGGTACCTGGGGCAACTCATGTATTTTTTCGAACTGGCCTGCGGAATCAGCGGGTACATGCTGGAGGTGAATCCCTTCAACCAGCCAGGCGTTGAAGCATATAAGAAAAACATGTTCGCACTCCTGGAAAAACCGGGATTTGAGGCGGAGACCAGGAAAATCAAAGACCGGATCTGAACGAACAAAGTGAACGTTGCAATGTTGTAAGACCGGGCACAAAGCCCGGTCTTTTTTATGATAAAATACCTTACGAACCTCAGTCCCAATGTAAAGGGCATCGGCCTGGCGTTCCTGGCAACAATAGGAATGGCCAATGTATATGTATTCTCGAAGGCAGCATTGCTGGAGGTGAATTTTTTCCAGTTCCAGTTTTTCTGGTTCGCATTTGCATTGCTCTGGAACGGGATCTACCTCTGGTCGACAGGGCTGGTCCGCATGATCCCCCGTCTTGAAAAAAGATCGTTGATCAACCTGGTCATACTCGGTTTCCTGGAACTTTCTGCGGCCACCACCATGTTCCTGGCCATTCAGCTCGCCGAAAATCCTGCCATTGTATCCTTCCTTTCAAATGCCACACCCATTTTCGTGACCCTTTTCGGGATCCGGTTTCTTGGAGAAAGGTTCAATACCATCGAAGCCATCGGTATCCTGCTGACCATCGGCGGCGTAGTCATGATTACCTATACCCGGAACATGACCCTGGAACAATTCTTCAGTGAAGGAAGCGGCTGGATACTGGTCTCCTCACTGTTTCTCTCTATCAGCACCGTGTTCGCAAAAAAGAATATTAAGAAACTGCATCCAAGTATTCTCACCATCAACAGGGTAGTGTACCTGTTCATGTTCGGACTGATTGCCGTGCTGATCCGCCAGGACAGCCTGGCTGTTCCCGGTAGTGCCATCTTCAATATGATCGCCGGATCAATACTCGGTCCTTTTCTCACCGGCCTGAGCATGTACTCAGCATTGAAATTCATTGAAGCGTCACGCACCATGATCATCCAGTCAACACGCGGATTGTTTGTGCTGATCGGATCGATGATCTACCTCGCGATCCTGCCCACTCCCCTGCAACTTATCGGCGGGGTCATTACCATCCTGGGCGTTGTCATCCTGGTCCTGGGTAAGATGAGATTTAAAAGCAAAAAAGAAGCGGAATCCTCATGAACCCCGCTCCCGCTTACATTATAAACTGCAATTTTTAACTGATCTCAATGCTTTTCGGTCCCTGCTTAACAGCTTCCTCGCGCTTTGACAAATGAATCTTCAGAATGCCATTTGCATGTTCAGCCTTTACAGCCTCCTGGTCAATGGACTCATCCAGCCTGAAACTCCGCTTAAATGACGTGTAATTAAATTCCCTGCGGGTGTATTTGCTGTGCTCATCTTCCTGTTCCTGCTCCTTTTCAGCAGAAACTGTCAGTACATCATCCTCAAGATGAATACGGAAATCTTCCTTAGATAATCCGGCCGCAGCTACTTCAATCCTGAAGCCATCGTTTTCCTCAATGATGTTCACAGCAGGTGTCGAGGCAAAACCTCTCCCATAATATTTCTGTGATACCAGGTCGTTGAAAAAATCATC
>Ga0180429_10005064_pt1 | contig 10487 bp, 8 predicted proteins | sample SS_ome_FD_132428 | JGI IMG/M metagenome (GOLD analysis project Ga0180429, IMG submission 132428) | Hypersaline lake sediment archaeal communities from the Salton Sea, California, USA - SS_1_S_1 metaG | ecosystem: Environmental > Aquatic > Non-marine Saline and Alkaline > Hypersaline > Sediment ...
CGGTCAGCCGCGTGGTGGTCCCGTCGGAGAGTCCTTCACCGCGCGCGCGATAGTAGACCCGCAGATAGCCGAAGCCGAAGTCCAGCAGCTTCGTCTCGGGATAGAACGCCGACAGGTCCGTCAGACCTGGCACGCCGCGGCTGATGCGCAGGTGGCACTGCTCGTGGTCTCCGGGCAGCAGGTACACGCCCGGCCGCGGGTCGCGCGTCCAGACGTGGGGCTCCAGGGCGGGGACGTCTGCCGCGCCGCGCCAGTCGCCCAGCAGCGGTTCCAGCAGGGCGAGCGCCTGCGCGGGAACGATGTCGCCGCTGACGCCCACGACGACACGCTCCGGCTGCACGAACAGGTCGTACAGCGCCATGACGTCCTCGCGGCCGACCGCCTCGATCCCGGCGCGCGTGTGGACGCGGCCCTCGGGCGAGTCCGCGCCGGAGACGAGGCGCATGATCCAGGTGTCGGCCAGGCGGCGCGGATTGTCGTTTATGCCCTGGACATCCTTGAGCAGGCGGTCCTTGGCGCGCTCCAGGCGCTCTTCGTCGAAGCGCGGTTGGAGCAGCAGGTCGCGCCAGAGGGCGGCGCCCTCGTCCAGATCGTCGCGCACCATCGAGGCCTGGACGTAGGCGCGCGCGTCGCCCACGCCGGCGCTCAGGGACATGCCCAGGGCGGCCACCGCGGCGTCGACCTGGTCCGGGGCCAGGTCGCCGATGCCGCCCTCGTCCCAGACCCGGCTCAGCAGCCGGCTGGCGGTATGCCGCGACGGCGGCAGGAAGCGGTCGCCCATGGGCAGATACGCCGACAGGTTGACCAGCGGCAGGTCGTGGTTCTCGAAGAGCAGCACGCGGATCCCGTTGCCGAGGCGCAGCTCGACGGGCTCCGGCATGTCGAATTCGAGGGCGGGCAGGGAGAGTTCGTCCGGATGCCGGGGCCGGTCCCCCGCCCCGGCGGTGACGGCCGGCCTGGAGACGAGCAGCAGCAGGACGATCAGCAGGCACGCGCGTTTCATGATCCACCTCCCGTCTCTGATCCCGCGTCATCCGGAACATCCGGTTCCAGGTGGACAACCGAGAGCTTCTCGCGCCTGAACAGGTCGCCCGCCAGGGCGGTGACCTCCGCGACCGTGACCCGATCGTAGTCCTCGAAGCGGCCGTAGACCCGGCGCCAGTCGCCATGCGACGCCTGGGTCCGGGCCAGCAGGCTCGCGAGATCGCCGTTGGTCTGGAGCTGGAAGACGAAGCCCTTGCGGTAGGACGCGCGGATCTCGTCCAGCTTGTCCTGTGTCACGGGCTCGGCCTGCAGCCGGTCGAGCTCCTCCCACACGAGGGCCTCGACGCCCGCGTTGTCCGCGTTCTCCAGGAGATCCACGGTGATGGTGAAGAGACCGGCATAGCGCTGGTAGCCGCCGGTCGAGGAGGATGACACGTTGCGCGCCACGCCCTCCTCCAGGTCCAGTCGGCGCACGAGACGGCTGGTCTTGTCCCGCGTCAGGACGCTGGACAGGAGGTCCGCCGCGTACCGCCGCGGATCGCCGGGCCCGAAGCCCGGGAAGGCCATCAGCAGGCGGCGCTCCTCGCCCTGCCGATGCACGCCCCGGCGCGTCCCGGTCTGCGCCGGTTCGACGACGGTCGGGCCGCCCTTCGTCGGACGCGTCGACAGGTCGCCGAAATAGTCCTCGATCATGGCCTTGGCCTCGTCGATGTCGAAATCGCCGACCAGGGCGGCCACCATGTTGTCCGGGGCGTAGTAGTCGCGCCAGAAGGACACGCTCTGCGCGGGACTCAGGGTCTCCAGGTCGTCCATGTAGCCGATGACCGGATAGCGGTAGGGATGCGTGCTGAAGGCCTGCGACTTGAGCAGTTCCCGCGCCATGGCCTCGGGGCTGTCCTCCAGGACCTGTCGGCGCTCCTCCTTGACGACCGCGAGCTCCGCGTAGAATTCGCGGAAGACGGGATTCTGAAGGCGCTCGCTCTCCATGAGCATCCACACCTCGAGGTTGTTCGCCGGCAGGGTGGCCACGTAGACGGTGAAGTCGTGGTTGGTGTAGGCGTTGAAGTCGTAGGTGTAGCCGTCGTAGACGCGCGGGAACTCCATGGGGACCACGTGGGCGGCCGCCCGTTCCTCGAGCGCGGCGATCCCGCCCCGCAATCGCGCGACGGCGAGGGAGTCGGCCTCCGCATCGCCGCGCAGCAGGCGCGTGAGCTCGTCTCCGGCGACGGAGATGCTGTCCAGGACCGCGCGCTCGGCCGCGGCGTCCCGGGTGCCGATCCGGTCGGTGCCCTTGAAGGCCATGTGCTCGAACATGTGCGCCAGTCCGGTGGCGCCGGGCGGATTGTCCACGTTCCCCACCTTCACCACGATCGTGCCCGAGATCATGGGCACGTCGCGGCGCGACAGCAGCAGGAAGAGCATCCCGTTGTCCAGCCGGAACGACTCCACCTGGTCGAAGAGACGGGGGTGGTCCGGCGGCGGGTCGGGCGGCGCGTCCGGCGCCCGCGATCCCGCCACGGCGGCGACGGGCAGAAGCAGCGTCGTGATGGCGATCATCCACCATGATCTCATCGGCATGGTCTTCCTTTCGGTCGTGATATGAGCGCTATCGATGTACTGGATACGGTTCCGTCATTCAGTCGCTGCCGTCGGTCCGCTCCGCCTCGCGCGCGGCGATGATCTCGTCGAGGCGCGCCGCCCGGGCCTCCAGCCGCTTCAGCCGCCGGGCGAGCGCCTCCTTCTCGCTATCGGTCTCCGCCTTGCCGGCGTCCGCCTTGAGCGCGGCGGCGTCCTCGGCCAGGCGTTCCTTCTCCAGGCGCAGCGACTCCAGCGTGGCGGCCTCCTCGGCCTTGTCGAAGGCCACGTCCTCGGGCTTGGGGGCCGCGGGCGCCGGCGTCGTCCTGGCGGGGGCCCGGCGGCGCGGCACGAAGGCGTCGTCGGTGCCGTAGACGCGCTGGTTCATGAAGTTCGGCGAGACGATCTCGATGCCGGCGTCGTGGAGGGCGTCCATCATCTCCGCGCGCAGGAGCGAGCGCTTGGTCAGCAGGCTCTTGACCTCCCGCAGCAGGCCGCCCACACGGTAGGTCACGGAGAAGTCGCCCAGCTCGAGGATGTGCACGTAGGCCCCGTCCAGGCCGGCGGCCTCGGCGGCGGACAGCAGGCAGCGCTCCACCTCGGCCCGCGGCACGTCGTAGCCCAGGGAGACCGAGGCCCGCATGTAGTGTCCAGAGCTGCGGATCACGCTGACGGCATGGGTCACCAGGTAGAGGTTGGGCAGCGTCGTCAGGTCGCGCTCCTCGGTCTGGATCTCCGTGTGGAAGAAGCCGCGCTCGGTCACGCGCCCGAAGTGTCCCTCGACCTTCACGAAGTCGCCCACGCGGAAGTTGCCCACCGCCCGGAGCATGATGCCCGCCATGACGTTGCCCAGGATGGTCGTGGACGACAGGGCCACGGCCGCACTGAGCACGATGCCCAGGAAGCTCAGCAGCTGCCCGCGCGTGGCCGGCTCGAAGGGCGCGGCGACCATCAGCATGACCAGCCCCGCCAGGGAGAGGCCCAGCATGATCAGCTTGTTGCGGAAGTCGTGCTCCGAGTCGCGGGTCGTGCCGCGCTTGAGGAGACGATCGGCGACGACCAGGACCAACACGACGATCGCCGCGGTCAGCAGGGCCGGCAGGAGAGGCTCGAGGAAATCGATCATTCTCGTCATGGGAGCAGACTAACCGCTCGCGGCAGCGAGGTCAAAGGAGGGGTTGGACCTCCGATGCGCATGCCGATGACAGGCCGAGCAGAGCACCTGCAGGTTGGCGAGGTCGTTCCCGCCGCCGCGAGAACGGGGCTTCCTGTGGTGCACCTCGAGAAAGCGCGTCCGCCCGCAGCCCGGCGACTCGCAACGATGGCCAGCCCGGCGCAGGACGGCGCGGCGGATCTTCGGCGGGATGGTGGCGCGTTCGGGCTTGCCGGGCGACTGGATCCGCGCGTCGCATCGGACGACCTCCGCCGGCACGGGTTGCGCGCCCCGGTCGGTCCGCGCCTCGGCGGCGCCGCAGGCTTTACACGTGTAAACCACCAGCTTGTACGGCGGGGGCGCACTCGGCTTCGCTCCATCCTCCAGGTTCTCCGCCAGATCGTGCAACGCCGCCAGCAACAGCTCGGCGCGGTCCATCCCCCTCACCGACGACTCCCGCCGGTTGCCGCGCTTCCGGATCGTCTCCAGCAACGCCTCGTAGCGCGCGTACTGTTCGGGCGAGAAGGTCACGCTCACGGTGACCGGCGCCGGGTCGGGCGCCGGCGCAGGAATCGCCGCCAGCGCCAGCGTCGCCTGCCCCGCCACTTTCGCCGACGCCCGCGTCCGCTGCCGCGCCACGCGCACCTCCCGCTCCAGCCCCCGGCTGCTCGAACGCTTCGCCGCGGCGATCCAGCGCCCCTCGCTGCGGGGCGTGGCCACCTTGGCCACCTCCCGCGCCTTGGTCCATCCCAGCTCGCCCCGCGCGACCGAGCGACGCAGGCGCGGCAGCGACTCCAGCGCGCCGGCCAGCCGCACGAACTGCGAGGTCTTGCTGGGGGTGAAGCCCAGGGCCTCGGCGGCGTAGGCCTGGATCGAGGCGTGACCGAGTTCGCGGAAGAGCTCGCGCCGCATCACCTCGGCGAAGAGCAGCACGGCGTTGCGTTCGGCGCGGTGAAGATCGCGCAGGGCGGAGAGCAGGCGGGCGTGGACGGCGGTAGCGGACATGAACGGACCTCCCTGAAGCGGCGGCTTCGTGGGAGGTCGAAGCGGGTTCCATCGATGGGTTCAATATAGTAATGAACGGCGCCCGCCGCAAGACATAACATGTTGTTAATAAATAAATTACATCGCGACACCGGCATCATTCTTGCGCGCCGCAACCCCCCGTTCCCACCCCGAGGTTGACGCCGCCCGCCCCCGCCGCGAATCATGACCAACCCCAAAGAACGGAGCGCCCCATGTCCCGACTCCGCCTCGTCCCGCTCGTCCTGCTGCTGGCGACCGCCGCCGCCGCCGCGCCCGACTTCGCCGCCCTAGCCGACAGGCACGAAGCCGCCACCATAACCGACCGCCGCCACCTGCACACCATCCCCGAACTCTCCGGTCGCGAAATCGAGACCCAGGCCTACCTGCGCGAGATCATGTCCGGGCTGCCGGGCTTCGAACTGATCGACGGCGACTGGGGCACCGGCCTGGTGGCGATCCTGCGCGGCGCTCACGAGGGACCGCTGGTCGCCTGGCGCGCCGACATCGACGCCCTGCCGCTGACCGAGACCACCGGCCTGCCCTTCGCCTCGACGCGGCGCGACACCCTCGGCGGCGTCGAGACGGGATTGATGCACGCCTGCGGACACGACATCCACATGAGCGTGGCCCTGGGCGCTATGCGCATCCTGGCCGACCTGCGCGACGAGATGGCGGGCGACATCCTGTGGATCATCCAGCCGGCCGAGGAGACCGGCGAGGGGGCCAAGGCGATGCTCGCGGCAGGTGTCTTCGAAGAGGGGCGCCGGCCGGCGTGCGCCCTCGCCCTGCACGACCACCCGACCATCGAGTGCGGCAGGATCGGCGTCTGCCCCGGCTACGCCTCGGGCAACGTGGACGGCTTCGAGCTCACGGTGCACGGCCGCGGCGGACACGGCGCCTATCCCCACCACACGATCGACCCCGTGTCGCTCGCGGCCCGCATCGTGCTGGCGCTGAACGATGTCATCGCCCGAGAGATCAACGTGCAGACGCCGGCCGTGATCTCCTTCGGCAGCATCCACGGCGGCGCCAAGAACAACGTCATCCCCGACGCGGTCGTCCTGAAAGCCACCGTGCGCACCCACGACGACGCGACCCGCGCCCTGGTCCGCGAGAAGATCGAGCGCACGGTGTACGGCCTGGCCGAAGCGGCGGGCGCTCCCGAGCCCGAGCTCGTCCACGACCTGGGCACACCGGCGGGCTACAACGATCCCGATCTGGTGGCGCAGGTGGTGGAGACGGCGACGCGGGTGCTGGGCGCGCAGAACGTGGTCACTTACCAACCCGGCTTGGGGGGCGAGGACTTCTCGCAGTACGGCCGCGTGGTGCCCGGCTTCCAGTTCCGGCTCGGCGTGGGACGCCCGGACCGGCCCATGACCCTGCACAGCCCGGCGTTCGATCCGGACGAGCGGTCCGTGAAGATCGGGATGCGGGTGGTGGCGGAGATCCTGTGGGACCAGTTGGGGCTGCGGTAAACCGGGTCCACCTGAAAACGAAGAGGGCGGCCCCGATCGGAGCCGCCCTCTCGTTTCTTCCGGACGCCGCCTACTGCGGCAGCTCCGGCTCCGCGATGTAGTCGGTCGGCAGGTTGCCGGTCAGCGCCGTCATGAAGGCGATCATGTCGGCCTTCTGCTCGGGCGTGGCGGTCTTGCCGAGCTGGTGCTTCATCATGATGTCGACGATCTCGTCGAGGGTCTCGATCGACCCGTCGTGCAGGTAGGGCGCGGTCTCGGCCACGTTGCGCAGCGCGGGCACCTTGAAGAAGTACTTCTCGGCCTCGTTGCCGGTGGCCTCGAAGCGACCCAGGTCCGCGGTCTCGTAGGGTTCGATCAGGCCGAGCTTCTGGTAGAGGTTGCCGCCCAGGTTGGGACCCATGTGGCAGGTGGTGCAGCCCACTTCCATGAAGGTCTCGAGTCCGCGGCGCTCCTGCTTGGTCAGGGCGCTGCCGTCGCCGACGAGCCAGCGGTCCCACCTGCCGCGGGTGACCAGCTTGCGCTCGAAGGCGCCGATGGCCTTGGCGATGTTGTCGAAGGTGATGGGGTCGTCCTCGCCGGGGAAGGCCGCGGCGAAGAGGGGCGCGTAGCCGGGGATGCCCTTGATGATCGCCTCGACGTCCTCGTCCGCGCCCATGCCGTGCTCGACCGGATTGAGGATCGGGCCCTTGGCCTGGGCCTCGACGTCGGGTTCGCGGCCGTCCCAGAACTGGGCGATGTGCAGGGCGGCGTTGTAGACGGTGGGGCTGTTGCGCGTGCCGAAGCTGCCGTCGTGTCCGGGCGAGGTGGCCTCGCCATCGACGCCGAACTCGTCCAGCAGGTGGCAGCTGTTGCAGGAGATGTCGCCGCTGGCGGACATGCGCGGGTCGTAGTAGAGCATGCGCCCGAGCACGACCTTCTCCTCGGTGATCGGATTCGTGTCCGAGGCCATCACCTTGGGCATGGTGCCGAAGAGGCCCTTCATGGCGGCCGTGGGCGGGCCGGCCGGACCGGTGTCGTCGGCGCCGCCGCCGCAGCCGGCGAGAGACAGAACGAGCAGGAGCGGGGCCGCGAGGACGACTCTCTTCAACAGGGACATGACACACCTCTCTGCTGGACTATGAAATTGTTTAACTGTATGCCCAAAAACTAACAGCCGAGGCGCTGAAACGCAATTTTTCGAGCTGAGCGGTCCTGGCCCCACGCACCGCGATCTGCTAGGATTCCCCCGTTGGTTGTCGACATATCGAAATTCCATCCTGATACGCCAACGCCGCAGCCCCACCCATCACCGACTCAAGAACAGGGAGGGCACCCTCATGTCCGCCTTATCCGAAACGAGCGTTCCCGTCTTCGTCGACAGCGTGAAGGCGCTGGACGAATTCCAGTGGACGCGCTGCATCTACTATCGCCTGGATTTCAATCACGAACCGCCGACCTGGCCGACGCCAGCGCCCGACGGCGCCGACTACGCCGTGGCCAACCTGGGCGGCGCGGCCGTGCTGGCCGGCCCCGGCGACGGCAAGGCGCGCTTCGACACCCTCGCCGACATCGAGGCGACCCTCGACGCACTCGCGGCCGACGACGACGTCGCCTTCGAGCTGGGCTACTGCTGGGTTCCCAGCGAGACGCTCACCGAACTGGCCGACGAGGCGATCCGCCCCGGCGACGTCTTCCGCCTGCCGGCGCCCCTCTTCCGCCTCTGCTGCCGGCACGCGGCCGGCCTCGTGGACGAGACGGCCTGGCGCGACGGTTTCGCGAGTTCGGACCTCCGCGTCGAATCCTCGCCCGCCGAGACCGAGGCCTTCCGGGCGTGGCGCCGCGGCCGCATCGGCCGGACCCGCGAGCGCTACCGCTCCGAATCCTACGCCGCACAACGCCTGCCCAAGCGGGAGGTGAAGCGATGAGCCACCTGCACGTGACCCTGATCGACGTGGGCTGGGGCGATTCGATCCTGCTCGAGGCCTCCGACCCCGCAGGTGGCCGACCCCGCTTCGCCCTCATCGACTCGAACGACAACGCCGACCGCGACTACTGGCCCTCGTGGAACTTCCTGCGCAAGCACTTCGGCCGGCGCGAGGACGAGTTCGCGGTGGCCAAGCCCTTCTTCGACTTCGTCCTGCTGACCCACGACCACTCCGACCACGGCTCCGGCCTGAAGCGCATCATGAAGGAGTACGGCACGCGGAACTTCTGGTACCCGAAGGTCGTCGAGGAGGAGAGCGTCATCCTGACCAGCCTGCAGAACTACGCGGACCATCACATGGTGGAGATCCCCAACCAGGCCCTCGACGACGAGGTCGATCCGGGATCCCTAGGCGAGGCCGCCCTCACGGTGCTCTGGCCACCCCCCGACACAATCGACGCCGATCCCAACAACAACTCGGTGGTGCTGTCGGTGGCGCTGGGCGGCGTGAGCTTCCTGCTGACCGGGGACGCGGAGGGCCCGGTGTGGCAGCGGATCGCCGCCGACATCCCCGACACGACCCGCCTCGTGAAGGTGCCGCACCACGGCTCGCGCAACGGCTCGCTGGCCCACGGCGCCACGGCCTGGATCGACCGGGTGGAGGGCTTCGCGCGACCGCCCCTGCTGGCGATCAGCTGCCACCCCAACTACCCGAACCGCTACGATTTCCCCCATGCCGACGTGCTCGACCGCTTCGGCCAGGGGCCGTGCGTGTGGCTGCGGACGGACGATCACTACCATCTGACCATCACAACGGACGGACAGGAGGTGAGCACCAGCTACTCGCACGCGTCGTAGCGTTTCAGCGGGAGCGCTGCCAATCGCCGTCCGCGATATAGTGCTCCAGCTCCTGCATCAGGATCTTGAGCTCGCAGCGCACCAGGATCATGTCCTGGAGGCGTCCCTTGCGGTCCCGCACGTAATCGGGCAGGACGATTTCCCTGTGGAAGCCGAGGCGCCGGAATATGCTGCGCGCGGCCATCTGCGGCCGCATCATCCGTACGACGATCTCCTCGACCCGCTCGCGAACCGCCACCAGGTAGATCTCCCGCGCCATGAGCACGCCCAGGCCCTGGCGCTGGTGTGTGGGGGCCACGAACAGGCGCACCTCTCCCATGTGCTCTTTCCAGCCGTGCCCCTCCAACTCGAGCACGCCGTAGGCGGCGATGGCCTCGCCGTCCAGGGCCACCAGGCGGTGGGCGCGGCCCGCCGCGGTGTCGCGCAGGCGCTGCTCCAGCTGCGCGCGCTCGGTCACGTCGAGACGCAGGAAGATCCGGTCATTTTCGGGCATCGCCCGGAAGAAGTCGTGCAGCCCGTCCAGATCCGAATCCTCGAGAGACCGGATACGGACTTCCGTCCCGTTCTTGAGTTCGACTACGTCGGCCATGATATCTCCCTCCCCTGCTCGACTCATAGATACTGATTTTCATTATTGCATAACTAGGCGAGCCGGGTCCACCGGCCCTTGGGTCGAGCGACGCCGGGATGGAGCGCAGCCTCTCGTCACGGGCAAAAAATAGATAGTTAACATGTCAACTATTGACGTGTTAACTATCTCTCTTTTTCGGGCGAAACGTCTGGCTACTTCGTCAATGCCATCTTTCCGGCCTCTTCCCCGCGCTCGGTGATCAGCCGATACAGGTACACGCCAGATGCTGCGGCCGCACCTCTCGCATCACGTCCGTCCCATACGACTTCGTGCGGTCCGGCATCCCGCGACGCCCCGTTCAACAGCTTGCGAACCATCCGTCCCTGAAGATCGTAGACCGCCAATGTCACGGCGGTGCGCTCCGGCAGCTCGAAGCGGATCGTCGTTCCCGGATTGAAGGGATTGGGGTAGTTGCCGGCCAAGCGGGGCCTGCTGGGCGGTGCCTCGGGAACGGCCGTCACGTCGCCGTCGATGCGCAGGGCCGGGTCGCCGTGGCACATCATGCGTTCGGTGAAATAGTGGACCCAAGACCCCTGGTTCACGGCCTGCCCCTGGGACGACGCGATATCGTGATGCTCCCTGAGGGCGTGCCGGTGCAGTTCGCCCATGGTCGTGTAGAGCCAGGCGTCGCTCAGCAGGGCGTTGATGTACTGGTAGTCGTAGCCGTAGCCGCCGCTGACCGTCGCGCCGGTGGCTGCGGTCGCACAGCCCGGCGAGAACAGGAGCTCATGGCCCAGGGGCGGATTCAGGAGCGTGTTGTCGTTGAAGTCGCAGCCGCCGGAGAAATAGAGGACCGGGCGCGCCTCGTTCGTCCAGTCATCCAGGTTGCCCAGATGCAGGGGCCAGTTGTTGGCGAATGAGCCGTGGCCGTAGTACAGGACC
>Ga0180429_10005066_pt1 | contig 10484 bp, 9 predicted proteins | sample SS_ome_FD_132428 | JGI IMG/M metagenome (GOLD analysis project Ga0180429, IMG submission 132428) | Hypersaline lake sediment archaeal communities from the Salton Sea, California, USA - SS_1_S_1 metaG | ecosystem: Environmental > Aquatic > Non-marine Saline and Alkaline > Hypersaline > Sediment ...
CGTCAGGAAGTGCCCGCCTCGGTGGGCCTTCTTGATCTTCTTGACCGGGCAGGCCATGTTCACGTCGATCACGTCGTAGCCCATCTCCACGAGGATCGCGGCGCCCTCGGCCATCTCGCGAGGTGCCGTCCCCATGACCTGCCCGGCGATGGGATGGTCCTCGAGTCCCGCGGCGCGATTCTCCTCGAGGTCGCCGGTGCCGCACTCGCAGGCGAGCAGATCGGGGTCCTCCTTGCGGCGGCCCTTGCCGCCGTTGACGAGGGTCCGATCGAGCAGGGCCTCGGTGACGCAGAACGGACAGCCGTGGCGTCGCGCCACGAGGCGCATGGGCCCGTCGGAGTAGCCGGCGAGCCCGGCCTGGAAGAACGGCGCATCGAATCCAGGCACGAGCCGCGCGATTCGAGGGTCGACGCCGCGGCGTCCGTGGTCGAGGGCGATGTCCCGTGCCGACCTCCCGGCCTCGAGCGTCGCTCGGGGCAGGGGGGTCTCCAGTGGCGGATCCATGTCCACGCTCATCCCGGGACTCTACGAGCGAGTCTCGGTCGACGCGATCGGCGATCGCTTCAGGGCATGAACATCGCCGCGATCAGCATGCCGATCGCACAGGCCGCCAACGCCCACCGGACGGTGGTGTTCACGCCGCCGGCGCGGGGCGCCGGGCAGGTCTGGGTACGGGGCATCTTTCTCTCCTCCCAACGGGTCCGTTCGGGCCCATGGAGGAGGATCGGCGCACCGGGCGGAGCACTTCATGCGGCGCTCCCACCTGCCCGCATCGCCGCGCCGGACGCCGCGATCGCGACGATCGAGCCGGTCGTGCCGATTCCGTCGACGGCCGCATGTCGAAGGGGTGGCGCGGTACCTTGGGGAGATGGCCACCGATTCCCCCGCGATGCTGAAGACGCCCTTCCACGCCTACCACCTCGAGCAGGGCGGCCGCATGGTCGACTTCGCGGGATGGGAGATGCCGCTGCTCTACAGCTCGATCCTCGAGGAGCACCGTCAGGTGCGGACCTCCGGCGGCTTCTTCGACGTCAGTCACATGGGACGCCTGCGGTTCTCGGGCCGGCACGCCCGGAAGTTCCTCGACCGCGTGTGCACGCGACGCATCCTCGGCATGCAGGCCGGCCAGTGCCGGTACTCGCTGGTCTGCAACGAGCGGGGCGGATGTCGGGACGACGTCCTGATCTACGCGATCGACGACGACGAGTATCTGATGGTCTGCAACGCGGCGAACCGCGCGAAGCTGCTCGAGCACTTCGAGGCGGCGCGGGGCGACATGGTCTTCAAGCTGAAGGACGAGACCGAGTCGACGGCGATGGTGGCGATCCAGGGGCCGCGGGTCATGGAGGTGATCGGACGCTTCAGTCGCGAGATTCCCACGCTGAAGCGGTACCGCTTCGCCCGCAAGAACCTCCTCGTCGTCAAGCTGCTCGTCTCCCGCACCGGATACACCGGCGAGGACGGCGTCGAGGTGATCCTGCCGGCGGGCGGCCTCGCCCGGCAGGCCCTGAAGCTGATGCTCGATGCCGATGGCGGCGAATCGGACCTGCTGAAGCCCGCAGGCCTCGGCGCTCGCGACACCCTGCGTCTCGAAGCGGGGATGCCTCTCTACGGTCACGAGATCGACGAGGACGTGGATCCCCTGACCGCCGGTCTCGGCTTCGCGGTCGACCTCGACAAGGGGGCGGGCGACGATCGAGCGGGGCGGTTCATCGGTCAGGAGGCCCTCGAACGCATCGAGGCGGAGGGGCCCGCGCGACGTCTCGTGGGCATTCGCCTCTCCGGCCGGCGGAGCCCCCGGCAAGGCATGCGGGTGTTGCGGGGAGGCGAGGCGGTGGGCGTCGTGACGAGCGGATGCGTCAGTCCCACGCTCGAGGTCCCGATCGCGATGGCCCTCGTTGCACGGGATGCCGCCGAGGTCGGAACCGCGCTCGAGGTCGATCTCGGCCGCGAGGCGCTGCCGGGCGAAGTCGTCCCGCTGCCCTTCTACAAGGCCCCGAAGGCCCCGAAGCCCCAGTCGCCGCCGCCCGCGCCCGCCGGCACCTGATCCGACCGCCGACCCGAACGTCGATTCCCGGACCGCGACTCCACGCCGCGACCGTCCTACAGATCATCGCACCGTCGCAGTCCGCGGCCACGCGGATCGATCGCGGGCGACGGCGGAGGTGGATCGCATGCATCGCCCTTCGGCGGTCGAAGATCCCCGCGACCGCGCCGCGGATGGCGGGGTCGCATCGATGTCCTCGTGGTCGGACGATCCGTTCACGGGGCGTCGGAGAGCTCGACGCGTGCCGCGGCACGTGGGAGGAGAAGGCGATCTTCGGCGTCGCGATGGCGGCGTCGAGCGAGACGGAGCCCGAGGCGACGCGGACCGACACCATCGGGAGCGATTCGAGGCGGAGTCCCCATCGGGGAGTCGGCGAAGAACCCGACCGAACACCTGGTGCGTACGGGAGCGTGTGCGGTTCCCCTCTCGCGAGATCGACGGCTAGGAGGCGGAAGATGTCGCGTTCGGAACTGCAATCGGATCTCCAGCTCTACCTTCGGCAGGTGAACGAGACCGCCCTGCTGACCCCCGAGCAGGAGAAGGAGCTGGGGTGGCGGATCATCAACGAGAACGACGCCGAGGCGAAGGATCACATGATCCGCGCCAATCTGCGTCTGGTGATCTCGATCTGCAAGAACTACTCCAAGCGTGGACTGCCGCTCACGGATCTCATCGAGGAGGGCAACATCGGTCTGATCCGGGCCGTCGAGGGCTTCGATCCGGCGCAGGGCGCCCGCTTCTCGACCTATGCGGCGTGGTGGATCAAGCAGTCCATCAAGCGGACGCTGATCAACGCGGTGCAGCCGATCCACATTCCCGCCTACATGGTCGATCTGATCGCCCGTTGGAAGGACGCCTCGCGAAAGCTCGAGGAGGAGCTCGGTCGCCCCGCCACGACCCATGAACTCGCTCGGGAGATGGACGTTCCGGTCCGCAAGCTCATGGCGATTCGGCGGGCGGTGCGGGCGTTCAACAGCCCCAGCGCCGCGCCGACCGGCGAGGGGGGCGAGCCGCTCGATCTCGCGGACCTGTTCGAGGACACCCGGAGCCAGAGCCCCGAGGATCGGGTCACCCAGCAGGAGCTGCTGCAGCGCATCGTGAAGCTGCTCGACGACATCGACGAGCGCTACGCCCGGGTCCTGCGGCTTCGATTCGGTCTCGAGGGCCGCGAGCCGCTGACCCTGAAGCAGATCGGCGCCGTGGTCGGCCTGACTCGCGAGCGGGTTCGGCAGATCGAGGTCGAGGGACTGCGATGGATGCAGCAGATGCTGAACGGGGAGCGTCCCCGCCGCATCGCTCGCCGGGAGATCGCCCGGGACGAGGCTCGTTCGCAGGGACGCAGGCATGCGGCGGATGGGGATCGAACGGTGCCGGGCGAGATCGCGCCCGCCGCGCGGCGGCGGCAATCCCGTCGTGCGGGGGCGCCGGACTGACGGTGGCGCATGGCCGGCCCGCGCCGCGGGTGCGGCGTCGTGCCGATCGGCTCGCGCTCGTCGAGGAGGATCTCGGTCTTCGCGGAGGCCCGGCGACGCGGACGGGGCCCCGCGGGCGCCGTCAGGGAATCGACAGCAGCAGCGACTCGAACTGCCGCCGCACACCCTCGCCGCCGAGCTCCGGATCGATCGCCCTCAGGCGTTCGATCCGCGGAGGGATGCGTTGAACGTCTCGCCCCACCCGCTCGAGGATCTGGAGCTGCCTCAACTCCGCGAGCCACCACGAGGGACTGCCCGACGCCGATCCGGCGGCGATCCGTCGGTAGAGCCGCATCGCGTCCGAGAGTTCGTCGAGACCTCCGATCGCGTAGAGGCACTCCGAACGCTCCACCGCGTACTCGCGAACCCCGCCGTACCGATCGTCGATGCGGTCCAGCACCCGCAACCCCTCCGTGGGTCGTCCGGCGCGTCGCAGACCTTCGGCGACGAGCAGGATCGATCGCGGTCGCGGGTCCGTGCCGCGAGCATCGAGCCACGCGAGCAGCGCCTCGGCGAGAGGCCCCGCCGACTCCGATCCGATGCGTTCGACACGCTCGGGATCGCCGGCCGCATCGGCCCGCCGAATCGCCGCGAGGGCGACCTCGAGACGACCTTCGAGCAGGGAGCCGGACTCCGTGTCGCCACCCTCGCTCAAGCGACGCAGTTCCCGGGCGGCATCCTCGGGGCGGTCGAGGCGGTCGAACGCCGCGAGACGGATCCGCACCCCTTCGACGACCTGTTCGCGGGTCGGCGCCGCGGACTCGCGGATCGTGGCGATCTCGACGAGAGCCGCCGCCGGGCGATCGGAGAGCAGGTGAAGGCGGGCCCGAGCCAGGGCCACCCGCACGCCCAACGACGCGTGCTCGGAGGCGTCGCGGCCGAGCGGCGGCGAGGCGGGCCACGGTTCGAGGCGTCGCAGCCAGGCCTCGGCCCGATCGATCCATCGGGCCACGTCTCGGCCGTCGGCGGTCTCCGCGGCACGGGTGGCGACCTCGAGCGACTGGACCTCGGCCGCCCGAGCGGTCGGCCGGTCGGGCCGGATCCGCGCGAGCGTCGCCATCGCGTCCTCGAAACGCTCGTCCGCGGCCTCGAATGCGGCCTGTCGGAGCAGCCAGCGGTCGGAATCGGCATGACGGGGGAAGGATCGCAGCGCTTCGGCGACGGTCTCGCGCGCCAGGCTCTCGTGCGTCTCGACTCCCGTCGCCTCTGCGAGGGAGACCGAGAGTTCGACGGCCGCATCGATGGTCGCGGGCGCGTGGTCCTCCTCGGGGTGCTCCGCTGCGAGGGTGCGCAGTGCATGGATCGCCTCCTCCCATCGCCGGTCTTCGATGTCGAGTCGGGCAAGGCGGCGCAACGCGACGAGGCGCACGATCGTGCCGCGGTCGGCGCGGTCCCGAGCGCCTTCGAGCAGGCGTCGCCGGTCCTCGCTCGAGCGTCCGTCCTCGGCGGCGGCATGGGCCAACAGCGCGGCGGGCGGAGCCTCCACGTCGATGGCGGGCCACGAGGAGATCGGAGCGGCCGCCCGAATGCGCTCCAGCGCGAGCTCGAGGACGGCCTCCCGCTCGCGCGGCGGCCGCGACTCGAGAAGATCGACCCAGGGGGCGATCGAGGAGGCGCGGGCCTCCTCGTGCGAGCCGCCTCGGGCCATCGCCTCCTCCACGAGCAGGCGATGTTCGAGATCCGCCCACGGCAGCGAGAAGACCGTGGCGTCGGAGTCCTCGAGATGACGCCGCCGCAACGAGGCGAGGCGTTGAAGCGCGTTGTCGGGATCCTCGCGGACCGCGGTGTCGAGCACGATGCCCGCGAGAGCCTCGAAGCGCCGACGAGGCGTCGCGGCGGCGTCCGCGGCCAGTGCGGCGAGGTCTCGAACGGCAAGACGGTGCTCGCCGAGCCCGCTGCGGGCGAGCCCGATCTGCAGGCGACCGAACTCATCGAGATCCGGCGGAGCGTCCCGGCCGTTGGCCGAGATCAGATCGATCGCCTCGCGACGACGAGCCGCCGGATCGGCGATTCCGTCGATCAGGTCCGCGGAGAGTGCGAGCACGAGCCCTCGAAGCAGTCGAATCCTCGCGAGGTCTTCCGCGAGGCGGCGCCGGATCGCATCGGGATCGGCCGTCCCGCGGGCGGGGAGCGTCTCGAGGGTCGACTCCTGGAAGGCGACCGCCTCTTCCGAGGCGGCTTCCGCAAGCGGGAGCCACCGGTCGATCGTGGCCCTCTGCGAGTCCGAGGCGGTCCCGAAGCGGCATGCGAGATCCGCTCCTTCCGCAGGCAGGATCCAGAGCAGAATGTCCTCGGCCTGGTCGGCGAGCCATCGACCCCTCAGCGGATCCCCCTCGTCGGCGGCATCGAGCAGCGCGCTGCGCAGGGCGATCGCGTTGCTCGCGGCCGCCACGGCTTCGACGGGATCGCGGGACGCCTCGAACAGCGGCAGACGTGCGGCGGCGATGCGCCGCCGGAGACGCTCCACCCCGTTCCCGGAGGGTTCCGTCGCCTCGAGCGCCTCGAGCGTCCTTCCGAGTCCGAGCGATCCGAGGCGTTCGACGAAGCGATCGTGATCGAGCCGGTCCCACAGGCTCGAGGGGGTCGTCGGGGCGGAGTCGTCCGATCCGAACGACGAACCGTTGGGAGGGTCGAACGGCCCCACGGGAACGGCGATGGCGGTGGACACGATCGCGATCGCCGCACCCGCCACCACCGCCACGACCGGAACGATGCGGGACGGCGCCCGGGTGAACCGCTTCGGGCTCCGCCGGAGTCGCACGCCCGCACTCGCGTCCGGTGGAATGCCGGTCATGGTTCGTCCGCGAATCCGACGTTGGTGTAGCCGGCCCGGACGGCGGCGTTGAAGGCGTCGACGGTGCGATCCCATCGCACCGTCGGGGACGGGTCGATCAGGATCGGATGGTCCGGAGCGAACACGCCCGCCGGGCGATCGGCATCGAGGCGACGCTCGTCGAGGAACCGGAAGAGCCCATCGAAGTCGCCCGGCTGCGGCCACGGACCGTCGATCCGGATCGCCACGAGTCCCGCATCGGCATCCCCGGCCGAGGCGAGTCGGATCCGCAGCGGCTCCTCGTCGAGCGAGAACGGATCGGCGGCGCCGTCCTCGCGATTGGGCAGATCCACGCGATACACCTGCTCGCCGAGCGCGAAGTTCGTCGACACGAGGAAGTAGATCAGCAGCTGGAAGACCACGTCGATCATCGGGGTCAGATTGAGCGCGAGCCGAGGGCGTCCGCGCCGCGAGATCGCATGGGCCGCGCCGCCCGAGGTCATGGCGACGGCCTCCGACGCTCGTCGTTGACCACGACGAGGTTGACGCGGGTGTTCCCGCCCCGATCCGCCGCTCGGCCCGCGGCGGCGATCGCCTCGAGTGCGGGAGCGACGTCGGCGTACGCCGTCGCCCGGTCCGCACGAAGGTTGATGTCGAGATCCGGGTTCTGGGCGAGCAGTCCGGCGAGGTGACGCTCGAGCGCCGCGGTGCCTGCGGCGGTCGGCGCGAACTCCGCGGCGCCGACCTTGTAGCCCTCGACGGCGCCGTCGGGACCGGGAAGGACGTTCAGGACCATCCGGCCCTCCTCGGGCGGCGGCACCGTCGCCGGATCGACCGGCCGCGGGAGCTCCATGGGCACGTTCTCGACCTCGGAGATCCGCGACACGAGGACGAAGAAGACGATGAGCAGGAAGGTCATGTCGATCATCGGCGTGAGGTTCGCCTCGATGCGGGCGTTGCCGCGCTCGTGGACGACGCTCATGTCCCCGTGCCACCTCGCGCCGCGTTCTTCTCCGGCGACCCGCCGCCGTTCCCGTTTCGCGGCCTCGGGCGGAAGCGTTCGATCAGCGACTGCGCCTCGAGCGAGGATTCCGTCGCGAGGCTGTCGATGCGATTGCGGATGGTGGCGTAGGCGGCCAGCGCCGGGATCGCCACGAGCAGGCCCCAGAAGGTGGTGACCAGCGCCGTGCCGATGCCTCCCGCCAGCAGCACCGGATCCGCGTTGCCGCCGCTCTCGGCGATCGAACGGAAGGCCACGATCATGCCGTACACCGTTCCGAAGAGGCCGATCATCGGACTCACCTGTCCGATGATGTTCAGGAACTCGGCCCGGCGAAGGCGATCCGTGGCCACCTCCTCCGAGACCTGTTCGAGGGCGCGGAACATCGCGGCGAACCCGAACGACGCCTGACCGAGGGAGACCCGTACGATTCGACCGAGATCGCTCGCGTCCCTTTCGGCGAGATCCATCGCCTCGCGGTATCGGCCCTGCTCGACGAGTTCGCGGAGCCGCGAGGCCAGACGATCCGGGAGGATCGCGGTCCGACGGTTGGTGGCGAAGAGCTGTCCGATGAGTCCGATGTTGACCAGCGAGAGTGCGAGCAACAGCCAGATCAGGATGGTCCCCAGCCACTCCATGCGGATGGAACCGTCGGGCTGGGTGCTGCTGGCGTAGAAGAACGCCGATGCGAAGCTGCTCTCGACCGTGGCGGCGGCGTCGGGCGACTGGGCGGCGGCGGCGGCGGTCGGCGCAAGCACGACGAGCATCGCCGAGACGACGAGAGACGTTCGGATGCCGTCGGGGACTGGTGTCAATGCGTGGGTCATGGGGTCGGGTCGCGATTCGTGGGGGATCCGTGTCGGGAGTCGGGAGTCGGGTTCGGGACCGGACCGTCGCCCGGCGACTTCGCGAGGAACGCCTCCGCGGCGGCGACCTCGTCGAGCATCGCCAACGCCCGAGCGGTGGCGATCGATCGCCTCGCGAGGCGTTGCGCGACGGCCTCGTCGCCGAAGACGTGGCGGTGCAGCGTCGCGGATTCGAGAAGGCTCGAGGGGGCCCATCGGCTCGCGGGGTGCAGCAGGAAGCCGCGGGCGAACATCACCGCCGCGATCTCCGGCTCGCCGGTTCGAGCCGCGGCTCGGCCGTACTGGTCGAGGAACCGCGCGGCATCGCGACCATCGAAGGCGGCGGCGATGGAACGGCACGCCTCGAAGGCCGAGCGAGCGGTCCCGGGACCGGCGTCCGGGCCGGAGAGACCCCGCTCGAGCTCGGCGGCGGTGGGGTGCCCGGGCGAGGTGGGGGCCGAGGACTGCGGGGTCGCGATGGCGAGCATCGCGACCGCGGCGATGGATGCCGCCACGACGGCGAGCGTTCTCGTCATGGTGCCACCTCCTCCCCGAACTCGGCGGAGGAGCTCGGGTCCGACTCGGACGCCTCGGGGTTCTCTCGCTCTTCGAACGGCGAGACGGACTCCTCCACCACCGCGAGTCCGAGTTCGTCGCGATCGAGGAACCGATAGCCCTCCTCGCCGCTGTGCCGACGGGCGATTTCTCGCATGGTGTCGAGAGGATCGGGATCGAGGAACTGGATGCACTGGATCTGACTGCGGCGGCGGCCGGTTCCGGAGTCGATCGGATTCATGCGATCGAGCGCGGCGAGCAGATCCGATCGATCGACCTCGAACTGGCCGGCGCCGGTGATGTTGCTGCTGAGCAGGAAGATGCAGTCGGGCTTGAGGGCGAGGGCCCTTCGCAGGGCCTCCACCGGGTTGCTGCGACCGGCGGGGATGACCTCGCGACGGGCCCATCCGATCGCGGCGGAGGTCGAGCGGCGGCTCACGGACACGAGGCGTCCCGCGGGCGGCACGTCGATGGCGAGATTTCGCTGAAAGAAGATGATCGCGAAGCTCTGCGCGGGGACGAGCGCATCGAGCGATCTGGCGAGTTCGTCGAGCACGGTGCGGAACGATCCGATCATCGACCCCGAGGCGTCGACCACGTACACGATGGTGCGGGCGTTGGTCGCCTGCAGACCCGCGAACGAGGCGGTCTCGACCGCGGTGCCTCCGAGAGCCGCCGCGAGGTCCGCGGTCCGCCCGGTGCCGGCGAGGAGGTCGAGCGGACCACGATCCGGCACCTCCAGCGACTCCGCGATCGTCTCGAGCCGAGGCGGTGCCGCGGCGAGCGTGGTCTCCTCCTCGACGGTCGGTTCGAGGTCGTCGAGCGAGGTGAGCGGCTCGAAGGTCGCGCTCTCGAAGTCCGCGGTCACCGGGGCCCGGGGCGTCTCGACCCAGCGGACCACCGTCCAGGTCACCAGAAAGGCCACGGCGACCGCGAGCACGTGAAGGCCCGCCGAGACGACCCAGCCGAGGAGTCCTGCGGGATCGCGACCTCGGCCTCCCCCGGCGCGGATCGCCTCGGCGAGACTCTCCCCGCGGCGAGGCGGAGGAGCCGAGGACGGCCGATCGCGATCGGCGGGGGGGCGGGATGCAGGCACGGATGAAGGCATGGGCGATGGGGTCGAGGGAAACGATCTCGACCCCCATCTTCAATCGGCAATCCGATCACCGAGGGCGGAGTCGCGAAAACGCACGGAGAAGTCTGGATCGGGGAACGGTGGACGACCTGGGCACGTCGCCCACCCGGATCGCTCGTCGCCCGGGATCCCGCAGGCCATCGTCAGGCCCGGTGTGCACTTCCGACGCCGGAGGCCGAGCGGTCTCCTCCTCGCGTGTCGGCGATGCCGTGGCGAGGCCGGAACACGGCCCGATCGACCGAGGCGGCCCCTCCTCCCGTGAGGACCAGAATCGCGGGGAGCACGACCATGCCCAACTGGGAGGTGACGAGCGTCCATTCGGCCGGGTCGAGCCCGAAGCCGAGAGTCGAGGCGAGCATCGGCCACGTCTCGAGCGACAGGAACGCCCCCGCGGCGACCCCGAACAGCAGACCCCAGAATCTCGTCGCCAGTCCGATCAGCAGCAAGGCACCGCCGACGAGTTGACTGATGGCCAGAACCCACGCAAGCGGCACCGCGGGGGTCCAAGCGAGCACTTCGAATGCCCTGGCGTACTCGATGAGACGCCGTTGGTCCGACGTGTCCGACTGGTCCGACGTGTCCGACGGGTCCGACAGGTCCGACAGGTCCGACGTGTCCGACAGGTCCGACTGGTCCGACGTGTCTGACGTGTCCGAC
>Ga0180429_10005070_pt1 | contig 10480 bp, 3 predicted proteins | sample SS_ome_FD_132428 | JGI IMG/M metagenome (GOLD analysis project Ga0180429, IMG submission 132428) | Hypersaline lake sediment archaeal communities from the Salton Sea, California, USA - SS_1_S_1 metaG | ecosystem: Environmental > Aquatic > Non-marine Saline and Alkaline > Hypersaline > Sediment ...
CTCTGCCCACGATACTTCCTTGCGCCGTCTGACTTTACGTACAAACTCCCGCAGGACGTTGCGGGCGATCCCCAGCACCCAGTATTTGATCGGCGTCGATCCGTTATACCTTTTGAGCAGGCGGAATGCGCGGAGGAACACTTCCTGGCAGAGGTCTTCGGTATCGTGGCTTCGGAGGATTCGGGCGCGCAGATAACCGTGGACCATCGCGTGGTTCTCGGCATAAATTGCCGAGAAGGGTGTGGCTTGGTGAGGGCGGTCTGGCGTCTTGCTGGCCCGGTGGGCTCCCAAAACAATCTCCTGTGTCGTTGCTGTTATCGTTGCACTTTTTATCCGGAATTCTCTGCAGAACCGGTTCTGGACCCGGTCGCTCGGGGATATCCGCCTTACCGGCAATGATAGACGACTGCGTGCAATGACACAAGAGCCCACTGGAGCCAATGTTTGATTGAATTGAAGGCGCAATGACTCTGTTTACCGTTATGATATTCGGAGTGGCTGAATACGTTGAGAAAAGCGCAAGCGATTACAGATTCTCAAAATAGGCGCAAAATACCCTTATCTCCCGTTGACTGTTTGGGCATAATGGAGTAGAATAATGGTAGTTTGATTGTCTGACGGTATGATTTGTATACTCCAGGACTCTCGCGCGGCCACTTGGGCTTTGATGTTCGCGGCGGGCAGTCACGCCAATACTAATGAGGTTTGGTTGTATGGGTACGCTCCATCACAAGATGCAGAGCAGCCGTTTCGAATTGAAGTATGTCATCCAGGAACCGTGCGCGCGTGCGCTCCGCGATTTCCTGCGGGGTTATCTCGTTGTTGATGAGCATGCCGACCCCGGAAACAGGAATCAGTATCCGGTTCACAGCGTTTACCTAGATAATGGCAACTATGCCCTTTACCGTTCCACGACGCACGGTCACAAGAATCGCTTCAAACTCCGCTGTCGGTTCTATAACGAAAAGCCGAATTCTCCGGTCTTTTTCGAGATAAAGGCCCGTCACACTGATGTTATTCTCAAGCAGCGTGCGGCTGTCAGGCGTCATGCGGTTGAAGGCCTGCTGGCTGGACACTGGCCCAAACCTGATGATCTCGTTGCCGGTGACGACAATGCCTTTGGCCCGCTGCAGCGGTTTACCTCTTTGCAGAACATGTTGAACGCCAACGGGAAGGTTTTGGTGTCCTACATGCGTGAGGCCTATGTAACTCCCGACGATAATTCGGTTCGCGTCACATTTGACAGGGAACTTCAGACCGCCATATACCGCGGTGTCTTTTCAATGAGCGGTATGGCCATACGTCCGGTTCGTGTGGAGGGCGTTGTCCTCGAAATCAAGTTTACCGATGCTTTTCCGGTCTGGATGCGTGAATTGGTTCGGGTATTTGACCTTGAGCGCCGGCCTTTTGCGAAGTATGTTACGTGTGTTGAGGCCCTCCAGAGGTTTGAATTGCTTATGAGCCCGAGCTATCAAGGTCATGAGGTTATCGGATGAACGATTGGGCAAGAATCTTTGTGAGCGGGGATTTTGGTGGAACGACCTACGGTCCGGAAACCGCCCTGTTGGTGCTGGTGCTGGCGTTTTGCATCGGGCAGGTTATCGGATGGGTCTACATGATGACTCACGTAAGCCTCTCCTATTCCCGCATGTACGTCACATCGATAGCTGTCATGCCCCTTATCGTCTCACTGGTGATGATACTTATGTCGGGCAACGTTGTGATCGCATTCGGTCTGCTGGCAGTTTTTGCCGTCGTGCGATTTCGAAATGTTTTGAAAGATACGCGCGATACGACGTTTATACTATGGGCCATTGTGCAGGGTATGGCCGTCGGCACGATGCGCTTCAGTACGGCGATTTTGGGATGCGTTGTTGTTGCGCTGGTGTTTATGTATCTTCGGTTCGTTTCATATGGAACCAGGCATCGATACGATGTCGTGTTGTCGGTGCATTGGAAGGGGCAGGCTTCCGACATCGGTATCCTCAAGGCTATCCTGACCAGGCACAGTGCGAGGGTGCAGCTTGCAAGCCAGCGAGACGGACCGGAAGAAGGATTGGACCTGACATACCGCCTGCTGCTTCGTGACCCTTCTCGAAGCCGCGAACTGCTCGGCGAACTTAACGTAGCCGAGTTGGTTGCCCAGGCGTCGTTGTACTATAGACAGGACGAGTCGGAGATTTAGGCATGGCTGGGCCGAAAAAGATTCGAACACCCCTGAAAGAGCATCTGCGACAGATGCGCTATCAACTGATCCCGGTTCTGGTGTTCTTAGCCTGCGGATATGCTACTACGGTGTTGTGGAACAACCATCTGGCCCTTCCAAATGGTATTGGGGCGGTTAAAGCCCTGCGCATCGATATTATCAGCCCCGTAGACGGAGTGCTCGTCAATCTGCCGGGACGGCAACTGGAAGTGTTCGATACAGTAGGGAACAGGAAGATTATCTGCAAATTCGATGACTCGCCGGTCAGGGCGATGATCGATACCCTCGCGGCGGAAGTCACCAGGCTGAAGAAGGAACTCGCTGCGACTGACGCCCAAATAAAACTCGACTTCGCCGACAGGATCGCCGGTAAATCCGACAGGCGACAAGCGCTTCTGGATGACGCCAGGAGACTGGCCGTTGACCTCGAACGCATGAAACTCGACGTGGCAGATCGCACTGTCCAGCTTGAGGCAAATCGGATCGGATTGAAGAGACGGGCAGAGAAACTCGCTATCGTAAAGGACCTGGTCGACAAGAAACTCGAAACGCCATACGTACTCTCGGATACTCAATTGCTGCATGATGTCCTGGAGAGGGAAATAGTCGAGCAGGAAAAAGCCTTGGCGGAAGCAAAGGTGCTGCAAGCAAAAGCCAAGACCAGACTGGACGAATACTCGAGAATGGTCCGCGAGGAAGACGCTCTCAAAGAGGCCCAGGCCGCAAAGGGCGACGCCAAGGGCGCGGCGAAACCTCTTGCCGCGTCGATCCGGGAAAAAATAGCTGTATTTCTTGATCCTATCGAGGCCGCCGCGGCAGTACAGGAGGCAAAGATCAAAGAGGCGGTAATACAGCGCCAGGCGCTTGAGATACCCGTACCCCCCGCCTTTGCCGCAACGGGGAGAATTGTGGAGATTTACCGCAGGCCCGGACAGGCGGTTCGCGCAGGCGAACCGATCTTGAGGGTCGCCAATCCAGACAGCATGTACATCGTCAGTTACGTCAGGCAGCCTTACAGAGTTATCCTCAAACCAAATTCGATCGTGGGAGTGCAAGTCAGATCAATACCAATCAGGGGCGCCGAAACCACGATCGACAGGATTGGTCCCCAGATCGAGTCTATACCAACACGTCAACTACGAGATCCGCTGAAACCGGAATGGGGCCTGCCGGTGAGAATCAGGGTCCCGAACGAACTAAACCTCACGCCGGGCGAACTGGTGAATATCACGTACAAACCTGCTACGTAGTCAAGTGTCTTAAAAAAGGCTCTCCCGAGTGCATCCTGAGGAGGCCAATGCTCTGCGGAGGAGCCGAAGTATAGAGAATAGTTCTCGTGGTTGGAGGTCCTGGACGACCGGGGCGATGCTTGAATCCGGTCGGATCGATGTTTGACTTGGGAACAACACGTAAGCGCTGTCGTGGAGGACGCATGAGCAGAGACCAATGCTACTCGCATTCCCAGCCACCGCTGGTCGAATCGCTCGAACCACGTCTGCTGTTGACGGGTGCGGCCGTGATCTCCGAGTTCATGGCCGACAACGTGACGACCCTGGCCGACGGGGATGGTCAGTTCTCTGACTGGGTCGAGATACACAATCCAGGCAACTCGCCGGTCGACCTGGACGGGTGGTATCTCACCGATGACCAGGACGTCCACATCAAGTGGCGGTTTCCGGCGGTGACGATCGACCCCGGGGGGTACTTGGTCGTATTTGCCTCCGATCAGCCAGTAGTCGACTACGTCGATGGAGCAGGGAACCTGCACACGAACTTTGCCCTCGATGCGGACGGTGAAAGCGTTGTGCTCGTCAAGCCCGACGGCGTGGCGGTTGCCCACGCTTTTATCGACTATCCCGAGCAACTGCCCGACGTCTCTTACGGCCTGACAGGTGTTACTACCGCCCAGGAGGCACTTGTCGCTTCCGACCACGCTGTTACGTATCACGTTCCGACGCCTGGCGATGCGGGCGACGTGCCCGTCCCGGGTGTCAGCGAGGGCTGGACGGCGGTCGGATTCGACGATTCTTCCTGGACGGACACGGTCAGGGTGGATGCGGCCGGCATGGTCATCACCGAAATAGATTCTGGTGCGGTGAACTTTGTCGAGATACAGAATGTTTCAGACGCGGCGATTTCCACGAACGGTTGGGCGGTGCTGGTAAACGATGGCTCAGGCGCCATAAACAGCGTGAATGCTATTCAGTGGGATCTACCCGCTTCGGTCGCCGCGGGCGAATTGCTCTACCGCTGCGACGACCCCGGTGATGCGGGCAGCTATTGGGGCGGTGATATCGACTGGGCCGCTGGCGAAAACGGATGGGCGATGATCGTTGACGACACCGGAGATGTAGTGGACTTCGTCGCCTGGGGCTACGATGCGGCTGAGATCGCCTCGCTCAGCTTCGACCACGGCGGCCATGCGATCGATGCAACGGGCCGATGGACCGGCGATGGGGCGGTCGTGGGCGACGGTACGGGCACAGGACAGCCCGGACCTGAGGAAGACCTGCTGGTCTTCAGTTCCGAATGGTCCTACATGCACCCGCTCGACGGAACCGACCCTGCGATTGCGGACGTGGATTTCGACACGACCTGGATGAAGCCGGACGGTTACGACGGTCCGGCGTTCGCGGGATCCGGGCCGGGGGTGCTGGGCTACGATACGATCAGCTACAGCCCCGTGGTCACCGATATCGGCAAGCCCGCCAGCGGGAATCGTTACACGGCCTATTTCCGCCGCGAGTTGGCACTTGAGACCAATCTCGTCAATGCCGGTATCGAGATTCTCTGCGATGATGGTGCTGTAATATACATCGATGGCGCCGAGGTGGAGCGAGTCAATATTTCCGATCCTGATTCCTACCACGCAATGGCCAACAATGCCAGTGGTACTGAATCGGGCACTCATACGCTTTCGATACCGGACATGACGGTCGGTTCGTACTGGATAGGCGTTTCGCTCCACCAGGCCTCGATGAACAGCAGCGACCTGGGCTTTGCCATGCGACTGTTCGGTCAGCCGGCACTTCCGCCTGGAAGCGCACTGCAGCGCATCGGCGACAGCGACGGCGACACGGCCGGGGATTTCCAGGCCACCGACGCGCCCGATAAAGGCGTCCAGAACGTCGGGTTGACCGTACCTTTCGGTTCGTTGGTTCCCACACAACTCGGTGTTGGCTTCTCGGCCGATCAGCAGAGCTTCGAGGACATTATCGCCACTGACGTCGGGGCCGAGATGGAAGGCGCTAACGCTTCGATCTGGACGCGGATCGAGTTCGCCGGTGGTGACGTGTCGAGCTATAACACGCTGGCGCTGCGAATGAAGTATGACGACGGGTTCATCGCATACCTCAACGGCAGGGAAGTAGCCCGCAGAAATGCGGACAATCCGCTCGCCTGCGATACGGCCGCATCCGCCCCGCATGATGACGCCCAGGCGGTGATCTTTGAGAATATTGACATTTCCGGATACCTTGGCCTGGGCGAACTGGTCGCTGGAACCAACGTTCTGGCGATTCACGGGCTGAACGTCCTCGATACCGATGCTGACTTTCTGATCGACTGCGAACTGGTCATCAGCAGCGCCGTCTACGATGCCGAGGCGAGTTGGTTTACGGCCCCGTCACCCGGAACCGTCAACCTCGCCGGCGGCGAGTTTCCGGGAATCGTAATCAATGAAATCCACTACGATCCGGACGTGCGGACGGAACTGGTCGAATTCATCGAACTGTATAACGGCGGGGTCGATCCCGTGGATCTGTCGGGCTGGCGCTTCTCAGACGGCGTGGACTTTACGTTCGCCCCAGGCGCTACGATCGGCGCGGGCGGGTATCTCGTCATCGGACAAAATCCGGGCCAGATAGAAAGCAAATTCGGTATCTCCGGCGTGCTGGGTCCGTACGTGGGGAATCTGAACGGTGAGGGCGAGCGGGTAGTCCTTCGTGACGCCACTGGCGTGAGGGTCGACCGTGTCGAGTACAGGCGGGGCTTTCCCTGGCCGATTGTCGGCGACTCGCCGGGCAAATCGATCGAACTGGTCAATCCGTCGCTCGACAACGATCTTGGGGGCAGTTGGCGGTCTTCCGTATCCGGACCAACACCGGGCGTGCAGAATTCCGTCTACGCAGCCGACCGCAACGTGGCCCCTCATATGCGCCAGGTCGAACACGGCCCGGACCAGCCTCTCAGCGGTCAGGACGTCACCGTTACCGCAAAGGTTACCGACCCTCACGGCGTCGCGGACGTGACGCTGCATTACCAGTTGGTCGACCCGGGGAACTATATTGCCTACGACGACGCGCTGTACGATACCAGTTGGACCGATCTGCAAATGGTCGACGATGGCACGGGTGGTGACGCCGAAGCCGGTGACGACATCTATACCGTCGTGATACCCGGGGCTTTGCAGGCGAACCGCCGCCTGGTGCGGTACCGCATCACGGCTACTGACGCCTCGCCTGCGAGCCTTTCACGCACCGGTCCCTATGACGATGACATGGCGGGCAACTTCGCCTATTACGTTTACGATGGCGTTCCGGACTGGACCGGGTCGGACCGGCCCGGCGTTGAGCCCGAGGTGGTCTACAGTTCCGAAGTGCTCACGAGCGTTCCGGTATACACGCTGATCACCAAGCGACAGGACCATCTCAACGCGATGCACGTTCCGTATCGCGACGGTCAGATCGACCAGGAACTGCCCACTACGGGCACTTACGGGGGCAGCGATTATCTGTGGCAGGGGACGCTGATTTACGATGGTGTGGTCTACGATAACATTCGCTACCGGGCACGCGGCGGCTGTTGGCGCTACTCCATGGGCAAGAACATGTGGAAGTTCGACTTCAACCGCGGGCATTCATTCCAGGCCCGAGACGACTACGGGAACCTGTACGATACCAAGTGGGACAAACTCAACTTCTCGGCCATTATTCAACAGGGTAACTACCTGCATCGTGGTGAGCAGGGGATGTTCGAGGCCGCCGGCTTCAAGATGTTCAACCTGGTTGGCGTCGAGGCGCCCAAGACGAACTGGCTTCACTTCCGTATCGTCGAGGGCGCAGAGGAGAACGGACCGGATCAGTACAGCGGAGATTTTCAGGGCCTCTATATGACCATCGAACAGATGGACGGGCGATTCCTCGACGAGCACGATCTGCCCGACGGGAATCTCTACAAGATCGAAGGAGGCAACGCCCAACTCCCCAAGAACAACCAGGGTCCCACCGCAGTGGCCGACAGGTCGGACTATAACGCGTTCAAGAACGTGCTCTACGGCAGCCCCGACCCAACCGAGCAATGGTGGCGAGACAACGTGGAACTCGAGAAGTACTATTCCTACCGCGCCGTCGTCGAGGGCATCCATCACGGCGATATTGCATACGGTAAGAACTATTTCTTCTATCTCGACCCGGAAACGTATCTCTGGTCGATGCTGCCGTGGGACCTGGACCTGACCTGGGCCAATAATATGTACGGAAATGGGGAGGATTGTTTCCGAAACCAAGGTGCAATCCTAAGCAGTCCTGCGCTCGATATCGAGTTCGAAAACCGGCTCCGCGAGATCGACGACCTGCTCTACAACACCGATCAGATGTACGCGCTGCTGGACGAGTTGGCCTCGTTTGTAGACGATCCCGGCGGCGGACTGTCCATCGTTGACGCCGACCGTGCGATGTGGGACTACAATCCCATCATGGCCTCCAGTTACGTCAACTCCGGAAAGGCCGGATACGGGCGATTCTACCAGCAGGCCGCGACGAAGGACTTCCCCGGGATGGTCCAGCTTATGAAGGATTACGTGGCCGGGAACAACCGATCGTTCGCCACCGATACCACCGATCCGGCCTTGCCCGAGACACCCACGATCGCGTACGTCGGCCAGACGGGCTATCCGATGAATCGCCTGACATTTCAGTCTTCGGCGTTCAGCAGTCCCGTGGGTGCGACGTTCACGGGAATGGAGTGGCGAGTCGGGGAGGTTACCGATCCCGGCGCTCCGGCGTACGATCCGGACGCTCCGATCTACCATGAAATTACGGACGTCTGGAACAGCGGCGAACTGGGTGTATTCGACGATCGGACCACCGTCCCGCCCGACGTGCTCGAAGTCGGTCACGCCTATCGTGCACGTGTCCGCATGAAAGATTCGACCGGGCGATGGAGTCACTGGTCCGATCCGATCCAGTTCGTTACGGGCGAGTCGAACGAGACCGAACTGACGCAGTCGCTTCGCGTCACCGAGATCATGTACAACCCGCCCGATTCTCCGCCCGGGGGCGACTACGACCACGACGAGTTCGAGTTTATCGAGCTTCGCAACACCGGCGCCGAGATGCTGGACATCTCCGGCGTGAGCTTCACCAACGGGATTACCTTTTCGTTCGCCGCAAGCGGGGTCACCAGCCTCGCCCCGGGCGAGTTCGTCGTCGTCGCCAGGAACATCACGGCGTTCGAATCTCGTTACGAAACTGACGGTATGAACCTGGTCGGCGGATATCCCGACAAGTTGAGCAATGGCGGCGAGAAGATCGCCCTGTCCGACGCACTCGACGGGATCATACAGGAATTCAGGTACAACAACGGATGGTACGAGACCACTGATGGGGGAGGATTCTCGTTGACCATCGCCGACGAACTGGCCGATCGCGACGAATGGGACAACAAGTCCAACTGGGGCGCCAGCGGCCTGGTCGGCGGAAGTCCGGGAAGCGTAAGCGGCGGTGTTTTACCGGGGTCCGTAATCATCAACGAAGTCCTCGCCCACTCCGACTCATACCCCAACGATGTTGTCGAACTGCACAACACCACGCAATCCGACATAGACATCGGCGGGTGGTTTCTCAGTGATTCGGGCGACACGCCCGATGATCTGATGAAGTACCGAATCGCCGCGGGTACGGTGATTCCCGCCGGTGGATACATCCTGCTGACTGAGGACGACAACTTCGGTGCCGGCAGCGGAGATCCGGGCTCGGTCCAGGCGTTTGCACTCAGCGAGTTTGGCGACGAGATATGGTTGTCTTCGTATGCGGATGTCGAAATAAGTGGAGTGCCTACCGTCATACCGGGCGGATATCGCGAGCACGTCGACTTTGGCGCATCTCCCAATGGTATGACGATCGGACTGCACATCAAGACCACCGGTGGCGGCGATTTCACGCTGCTCAGCGCACCAACCTTTGGGCCGGCTGACGAAGATCATGTCAACGCCCAGCCCTTCGTTAGCGATGTCGTAATCAACGAAGTGATGTATCACCCCTCTAACCCGACACCTGACGAAATCCTCGCGGGCTTCATCAATGCCGATGACTTCGAGTTCGTCGAGTTGTACAACCGCGGCGCCTTGATGGTCGACCTTACGCAGTATTATCTGGGCGAGGGGGTGGGCTTCACTTTCGGTTGGTATGACGCGGACCGCTGGGGCAACGAAATATGGACCCTGCAAGCGGGGATGACGGCCCAGTGGCAGGCGGTGCTTGATGCCGGTACGTACCAGGTCTACGCTCGCTGGGATATCACCGACGGTGAGTCCAACCCGCGGTCGCTCGATTCGGCTGCCAGATACGATATCACGTATGCCGGTGGATCCGAAGTCGTTACGTTAGACCAGAATCTCAACCCCGACCCCGACGGATGGGTCCTTCTGGGAGAGCACCTTTTCGATGGCGCCGCGACGGTTCAACTGACTCGCGGAACCGACGATCCGGGCGAGTGGACCATTGCCGACCAAGTCAGATTTGTCCACACGGGCGGTGGGCCGACAGTGACGGTGGACAACGCTTTGGGCGGTTTTACGTCCGATGTATGCGACGTGACATCCCTTGACCCGGGGCAGTATGTCCTGCTGGTCAGCAACAGAGCCGCCTTCGACGAACGCTACGGCGTCGGCGGAAACATAGCCGGCATGTACACCGGTCGACTCTCGAACAACGGCGAAAAAGTTAAGATTCGAAAGGCCGGGACTCCTGAACCGGTAAGCGGATACATACCCTATTACCGGGCGGATTACGTTAATTATGATGACAACCTTCCGTGGCCTGAGGAGCCTGATGGTATGGGAGCATCTCTAAGCCGCATGGATGGGTCCGCATACGGCAACGATCCGGGCAACTGGGGAACGAGCGCCGATGGCGGTACGCCCGGTGTGGAAAACGTCTACCTGGACACCACTCCTCCCACAGTTCCCGCCAATCTGACGGGCGCCAACATCAACGGGACCCGCATCGATCTGGACTGGGATGACTCCAGCGACCTGCAAAGCCACGTCGACCA
>Ga0180429_10005071_pt1 | contig 10480 bp, 7 predicted proteins | sample SS_ome_FD_132428 | JGI IMG/M metagenome (GOLD analysis project Ga0180429, IMG submission 132428) | Hypersaline lake sediment archaeal communities from the Salton Sea, California, USA - SS_1_S_1 metaG | ecosystem: Environmental > Aquatic > Non-marine Saline and Alkaline > Hypersaline > Sediment ...
CACGGCGGCGCCAACGTCGCCGTGGTGGACATGCTGGAGCGGATCCAGCAGCAGCAGCTGCCGGTGGAGGACTTCGTCGCCCAGGTGAAGGACCGCAAGAACGGCATCCGCCTGATGGGCTTCGGCCACCGAGTCTACAAGAACTTCGATCCCCGGGCGCGGATCATCAAAGGGGCGGCCGAGGAGGTCCTAGACAAGCTCCACATCGACGACCCGCTGCTGGAGATCGCTGAGAAGCTGGAGGAGGTCGCCCTCAAGGACGACTACTTCGTTGAGCGTAAGCTCTACCCCAACGTCGACTTCTACAGCGGCGTGATCCTGCGGGCCATCGGTATTCCCACGTCCATGTTCACGGTTATCTTCGCCATCGGCCGCATGCCGGGGTGGATCGCCCAGTGGCGGGAAGAGGCCAGGTTCACCAAGATCGGCCGGCCCAGACAGATCTACACCGGCGCGGTCGAGCGCCAGTACACCGACGTGGAGGGGCGCCCGGACGCGCCCACCGGGCCCAGCCTCCCGGATTGATGCCGCGTCGCGCCGGCAGGGAGCCGGCGCTGGAGTGGTCACGGTACCGGCACGCCCCTGCACCAGCATGGTGAGGGCGCCAGGCGAGCTTCGGGCCGCAGGTCCGGAGCTCGTTTTGCAGTGGGGCCGCCAGGTTGGGCGGCACAGGCGCGCGCCGCGGGCCCGGCCCCGGTTCAGCTGTCGCGCCGGCCGTAGGGTATGTTGAGCTTGCGCATGCGGGCCCGCAGGGTGCTGGGTTTGAGCCCCAGCAGTTCGGCCGCGCCGCCCTCTCCCTGAACCCGGCCCTCGGCGGCGAGGAGAGCGCGCCGGATGTGGCTGGTGGACATCTCGTCCAGGGTGGGGAAGGCCTCGGACGAGGCCGGAGCCAGTGCGGGCGCCATGGGCCCGGCCCCCACGCCGAGATGGGGGAACTCCAGGGGGCGGTCGCGGCACAGGATGAGCGACCGCTCCACCACGTTCTGCAGCTCGCGCACATTTCCCGGCCACTCGTACTCGTGCAACTGCTCCATGGCCTCGGGGCTCACCCGCGGCTTGCGCGCCAGGCCCATCTCCCGGCACTTGCGATCCACGAACCACTGCACCAGGGCGGGCACGTCCTCCCTGCGCTGGCGCAGGGGGGGCAGATAGATGGGGAACACGTTGAGGCGGAACCACAGGTCCTCGCGGAAGCGCTGGTGGCGGACGTGCTCCTCGAGATTGCGGTTGGTGGCGGCGATGACGCGCACGTCCACCCGGTGGGTCTGACTGCCCCCGAGACGCTCGAACTCCTTGTCCTGCAGAACGCGCAGCAGCTTGACCTGGGCGTCGAGGGTGAGCTCGCCGATCTCGTCGAAGAAGATGGTCCCCTGATCGGCGCGCTCGAAGCGACCCCGCTTGGCCTCCACCGCCCCGGTGAAGGCGCCCTTCTCGTGCCCGAAGAGCTCGCTGTCGAGCAGGGTGTCGGGAATGGCGCCGCACTGCACGCGGATGAGGGGCGCGTCGCAGCGGGGCGAGGCCATGTGGATGGCGTTGGCGATCACCTCCTTGCCCGTGCCGGTCTCGCCCAGCAGGAGGACGGGTGAGTTGGTGGGGGCGACCTGCCGCACCAGGTTCATGACGCGCCGCAGTCCGAAGTCGGCGCCGATGACGTGGGCCCCGGACAGGTTCTCGAGCTCGCGGTGCACGGCCCGGCTCTCGTCCACGGCCTGGTCCTTGAGCAGCGTGGTCTCCCAGTACCGCCGGGCATTGCTCATGGAGATGGCCACCGGTTCCTCGATGATGCGCAGGAGGCCGGCGTGCTCGTCGGTGAAGGCGTTGTGTCCGGGCGCGGAGATGAGCAGCACGCCCTGGTAGTGGGCGCCGATGTCGAGGCGCAGCATGAGGTTGGAGAAGGTGACCAGGTCCAGGTCCCGCAGGAAGCGCGTGAAGCCGCGGTGCAGGGGATCGCTGCGGGGGCGGTTGTAGATGCCCACGGGCCGCTGCGGGCTGACCGAAGCTCCGGAGCTGCGCAGTTCGTCGATGGTGGGCTGGTCGATCTCGGCGACGGGTTTCTCCTGGTGGCCGGTGGGGCCGTGCCGCTCGCTGTACCGGGCCATGGCAAACACGGCCTGGCGCTCGGGATCGAAGTAGTGGAGGGAGACCACCTCCATGGGGATGAAGTGCCGGAGGTACTCGTACGCGCTGGCCAGGGCGTGCTCGATCTCGAGGTGACTGGTGATGCGGAGCGTGACCTCGCGGAAGAACTGATTCTCGTCGACGACCATGGGGTATCCTGTGGTATCTCACTGCCACATTGTGTGGAAATGCCAAATAGCACAGCAAGTGAATGTCAAATATAGCAGTTCGCCCTCCCCGCGGACAGGCCTACCAGAGAGGAAGCGCGATCCGCGCGGTTCGGCACGCAACCTGCTATGACATGTGAGCACGAGATGGCCGGCGCGCAGCATGGACCTGTCGGCCCCACGGGAGACGCTCTGACAATGCACTGGCTGGAGGTAATCCGGCTGCTGGCCGCGCAGGCCAAGGTCGGGTCGGTGCTGAACCACCTCAACGAGGTGGCGACGGCAATGGAGCGGGAAAAGGGCAAGGAGGCCGTGACGGTCTACACCCGCGACTCGCTGGGGGGCGACGTGATGATCTGTCTGCGCTGGCACCGGGACGAGGTGCCGCACAAGAGCCAGGAGGGACTGGCCCTGGCCGACTATCTGTCCAACTACGGCCTCGTCGACCACGAGGTATGGGCGCGCCGCGAGACGGCGGCGCCGACGGCAACGGCCGATCACAGGGAGGCAGTGAGATGATTGACCAACCGGAGTTCCTGGTAGACGTGGGGCTGACGGATTTGCCGATGCCCATCCGCGTAGCCTCGCGAGAGGAGCCGGAGGGCCAGGCCACGGTGGCGGGCATCACGATCAATGCCCGCATCATGGGCGAGTTCGAGGCGCGCTGGATAGACACCTTTGTTCGCATCGTGCACGAGCACCGCGGCCGCATCGGCACGGCGACGCTCAAGGAGAACATCCACGACTACGTGCGCGAGTTGAAGGCCATGTCGGTGAAGGTGGACTTCGACTACCCCTTCTTCGTGGAGAAGACGACGCCGGTGTCGCACCAGCCGTGCCTGGTGCGCTACCTGTGCCGGTACACGGCCAAGATGGCGTCGGTGGACGAGCAGGCGCGGGCGATCCTGAGTGTGCAGGTCCCGTGCCTGACCACGTATCCGGGTTCGGCGCCGGAGAACCCGCGCGGGCTCTTTGCCCAGCTGACCACGATGACGGTGGAGGTCGAGGCGGGCGGCGAGCGGTACCCGGAAGACCTGGTGGAGCTGGTGGACCGTCACGCCATCGCGCCGGTGTACTCCTATCTGAATGACGAGGACCAGCTGTGGATCATCGAGCGGGCTCACAGTGAGGAGCGCTCGAGCGTGACTGTGGCCAACAGCGTCAAGTCCGAACTGGCCGCCGACCCGAAGGTGAACTGGTATTCGGTGCGGGCGGCCAATTTCGGCATGCTGCACTCGTATTCGACGGTGATCGGCACGGAGAAGAGCAGCTGGGTGCCGGCCAGCGGCTTCGTGCAGGAAGTGTGAGAGATGACGGGCCGGTATCGCGACCGCAACAGAGGCGAGGCGTGAGGATGGAGTGGATGAAGGGAAGCAGTATCCTCGTTTTCAACTGCGGCAGCTCCTCCCTGGGGTACAAGATGTTCGGGTGGGACTCCGGGGAGGCCGCGGTACTGGCCCGCGGCAAAGCGCACCGCGTCGGGGTGACGGGAGCTGAAGAGAGCTTCCTGGAGCACCACGGCCCGGAGGGCGAGCGGCGGCAGGTGCAGCCGCTGCCCGACCACGGCGCGGCGGCAGCGGCGGCCCTCGAGGCGCTGGCCGCGGACGGACTGGCGGTAACGGGAGTGGGGCACCGCTTCGTGCACGGCGGCGAGCGGTTCGCCGGGGCGACCTTTGTCGACGACGAGACCTACCCCCTGCTGCAGCAGTGCCTGCCGCTGGCCCCGATCCACAACCCGGCGGCCATGGCCGCCATCGAGGTGGCCCGTGAGACCGTGCCGCAGGCGCGTCAGTACGTGTCCTTCGACTCGGCCTTCCACGCCACAATCCCGGAAGTGGCCCGGACGTACGCGCTGCCCAAGCGGCTGGTCGAGCGGTTCGGCTTCCGGCGGTACGGTTTCCACGGGCTGTCGTACGAGTATGTGACCGCGGCGACCCTGGAGTATCTGCAGGTGCCGGCGGCGGGCAGCCGCATGGTGGCCTGCCACCTGGGCACCGGGGGCTCGAGCGTGGCCGCCATCGCGGACGGGCGCTCGGTGGACACCTCCATGGGGTACACACCCCTGCCGGGTCTGGTGATGAGCACGCGGGCCGGGGACGTGGACCCGATGCTGGCGGTGTACCTGATGATGGTGCAGGGCCTGCGGCCGGCCGAGGCGGAGGACCTGCTGAACAAGCGCAGCGGGCTGCTTGGCGTGTCCCGGTACTCGAGCGATCTGCGCGACCTGAATGAGAATGTCGGAGAGGGCGAGGGCCATGACAGCTCGTCCCGTGGCCTGGCGGTGGAGGCTTATGTCCACCGCCTGCGCAAGTACGTGGGGGCGTACGCCGCGGCCATGGGGGGACTGGATGCCCTCGTCTTCACCGACGATATCGGCGTGAGCGACGCGCAGGTGCGCGCGGCCGTGTGCCAAGACATGGAGTGGTGCGGCATTCACCTGGACGGCGAAGCCAATGCGGCGGCGCCGCGCGACCAGATAGCGCGGCTGACCGGGCCCGACTCGCCGGTGACGGCGCTGAGCGTGCCCACCGACGAGGAAGCCGTCATCGTGCGGCAGGGAGTGGAGCTGTGGAGGAGCGCGGCGTGAATCTGATCTTGGACCCCCGGCCCCCGCGCCTGCACTGGGTGGTGGACGAAGGCGGCGAGGTGACGGAGGGGTGGGCGCCCTTTGGCGCGGACGAGTTGCCCCTGGCGCTGGCCTCGCTGGCGGCGGAGGTCGACGCGGTCGCCTGCGTTGTGCCGCACGGCGGGCCCGACCTGACCGCAGCGGTCAGCCCGGTCACCGAGGAGGCCCTGGCGGCGGTGCGCGGGGCGCGGCGCTTCGATTGGGACGGGTGCCACATGGCCGACGTGGCGGCCCGGGCGGCGCTGGCTGGATGGCCGGACGCGCGTCACTACCTGCTGTGCGAGACCGCCCTGTTTGCCGACATGCCGCCAGCGGCCAGCCGCTATGCCGTGCCGGAGGCGCTGGACGCCAACGGCATTCGCCGGTACGGAGCCCACGGCCTGGCGCATCGCTGGGTGTACGACCTGCTGGGCAGCGGGGGCGAGACCGCGCCGCACCGGCTGATCTCCGTGCACGTGGACGACCGGCCGGCCGCGGCCTGTCTGGTGGACGGCCGGGCCGTGGAGACGACCTGCGGGTTCACGCCCGTGGAGGGCGTGCCCGGTCTGCACTCGTGCGGTGACGTCGACCCGACCATTGCCATGCAGCTGTGCGAGGCGGGGTACACGCCCGCCGAAGTGGCCGATCTGCTGTCGCAGCGCAGCGGCCTGAGCGGTGTCGTGGGGCGGCCCACGAGCATGGCCGAGGTGGCCGCTGCCGCCGACGACGGGACGCGCCTGGCGCGCGACCTGCTGGTCTACGCCCTGGTGAAGGCGGTGGGAGCCGGCGCCGCAGCCATGGGGGGGGTGGACGCGGTAGTGCTCTCGGCCCCGGAACTGAACCCGGTGCGGGAGCTGATCAAAGAGGTGTGCTCGGGGCTGGGGGCGCTGCAGATGCGGCCGCTGCCCGAGTCGCTCCCCGGCGCGACGTGGGAGCAGATCGCCCCGGGCATGGCGGGGCTCGAGGCCCCGCGCCGCGAGGTGCTGCGGTGGAGCCTGGCCGTGGCCCAGTCCCGCGCCGTCAGAACGACAAAGGCCGCGCCCGCGGCCTGACGCAACAGCGCATCAGCCGTCGGTGGGGCCGGAGAACTCGCGCCCCATGGCGAAGCCGTCCAACCGGGTGAGGGGGACGACGCGGTAGTTGTCGTCTCCCACCCCCTGCCAATCCAACAGCTCATCCCGGTGCCCAAGACGGCGCAGGAAGGCCCACTCGCTGGCCCGGTAGTGGCGGCCGTGCGAGTCCCAGAAGGAGAGGCCGTCGGCGCCGGCGTCGTAGTAGCTCATGGCGATGCGGCGGTACTGGCGGGGCGGCATGCGCCGGGGGTACACGTCGACGACGATGCGCGTGCCCGTGCCGCGCGCCAGGGCGGCGAACTCGCGGATCTTGTCCTGCCAGGCAGTGCCGTCGTGCTGCCCGTACACGTGCAGGTGGACGACCAGGTAGTCGACCAGGCCCTCGGCAATCCAGGTGGCCACGTCGAGGCCGTTGAACAGGCACTCGTCGAGGGCCGATATCTCGGTCACCGGCGGGAGACCGGGAGGGGAGTTGCCCACGGGGACGAGGTAGCAGGAGGGTATGTGGCGGTCCTGGGCCGCCCCCACCTCGTCGAGCATGTACCGCACCTCGCGCAGGAACTGGGTGACAAAGGCGGCGCGCACGCGCTGGGCCCGCACGTCGGAGGGGGGCGCCCGACGCATGTCCTCGCCGTATTCGGCCCGGAAGGCCCGCGCCACGGGCTCCTCGTAGTAGGCAAAGGGATAGGAGCGGCTGAAGAGCACGTTGACCCCGTCGGCCACGTAGTCCTGGACCCACTCGCGCATGAGCCGGACGTGGAGGTCGCGCACGCCGGGGAAGGCGAAGGAGAGGTGGCGCGTGGGCTCGCCATCGGCGTAGAGGGCCATCCACTCGGGATGGTCAGCCAGGAACTGGCCGCCGAAGCCAGAGCGCAGGTGCTGGGGGGGCAGTTGCGGCCCCTGCAGGCGGTTTTGCGGGAAGAGGCGCAGGCCGGACTGGCGGACCGCGTCGATGGCGGCGCGCAGCGGATCGACACCAGCCTCGACACAGCGGCGCACGGCCGGGCCGGCGATCATGCCGTGCCGCTCCGGGACCAGCTCGCCGACGCTGGAGGGGTAGAAGGTGATGGGGCCGCGGGCCACGGCCCACAGGGCGATGTCCACGTCCGAATCGCGCAGGGCCTGGAACTCGTCGAGGAAGTCGCCCGGCTCAAGCAGGCCCCAGTCGGAGATGCTGCCCCCGTCGTAGTTGGTGATGAGCCGGCGCGTGTCGGCGGTGGGCTGGCGCGCGCGCCAGGAGCGCACGGCGGCCCGGTCCATGGGCACCAGACGCACCCAGGCCAGGCAGGACTCCCGCCCGGCCATGGCGCCGCGCGGCGGGTGGGCGATGACGAGATCCTGGCCGGTCAGGTCGGCAGACTTCCAGTACACCTCGGCGATGTCGGACCAGGTGGTGACTTTCTCCGGGTAGTCGCCGTCCTTGTCGGCGCGGAAGGGCTCGCGTCCGATGCGGGTGTACGCCGCGTCGCCGCTGAGGCGGGCCAGGAGCATGCGGTCGACCAGGGCGCCGGCGTGGGAGCCGTAGTACACGCCCAGGCGGAGCTGGTGCCACCCCTCCGCCCGGAGGGGCAAGGTGAGCGGCGGCGGGCCATCGCCGGGCAGGCCCAGGAGCATGACCCCGGGGCCCTCCTGGACCTCGTAGTCCACGGCGATCCAGGTGCCCGTCGCGCCGGCGCGCGAGATGGCGTCTCCCGGAGCGCGGGCGGCCAGGTCGCGTATCCAGATTTCGGCAGGCATGGCCTCAGACCTCAACGGGGCTAGACGTAGGCGACGGCCGTGGCGATCTGGCGCGGGGCCAGTGGCAGGTGCACGCGACCGTCGCGGCATTTCAGCTCCACCCCTGTCTCGCGCTCGAGGTGATCGGCCAGCACGGCGCGGGACACGGGCGCGGGCAGGTCGATCCAGCACTGGCCAGCCAGGCCGTCCACCTCGCGCACGCGGATGACAAAGCTGGTGGGCTGCCAGTCCTCCTCCTGCACCTTGAGGGCGCAGAGGGCGGCGTGGTCACAGCCGAGGGCCACGAAGGAGCGGGCCCGGGGCAGGGCCTGGGAATTGTCGAAACGCCCCCACGACTTGATGCCGCCCGGATGGGACGGCTCGAACCCGGTGAGCACCTGGTGGCAGAAGCCCCCCACGTGGCGCAGCAGGCTGGACTCCGAGGCGCCGGCCTCCAGGGGCACGAGGCTGTAACGCAGCTCGTGCTGGCCGTGCGACATGGACGGGTCCATGTCGCGCACCGTGCGGATGCAGGAGATGCCCAGGCGGCCGTCGGCAAGGTCGCAGCCGTACGCGCCGTCGTTGATGAAGGCCAGCCCCCCCTCGGGCGCGTCGAGGCGCACGTAGTCGTGGACGCAGAACTCCCGCGCCGGGTCGTCGATGGCGACGGTGCCGTGGGCGATGGCGGCGGTGACGGTTGGCGCGGACAGGGCCGGCTCAAAGCCCAGCTTGAGGAAGGCGTTGCCCTCGTGCCAGTCGGCGCTGAGCTGGAAGTCGACGCGACCGGTGCCGGCCCACACCGCCACCTCGCGCGTGAGGGTGGAGGCGCCGCTGCGCGAGACGGTGACGACGCGTTTGACCAGGGGCGTGTCCTCGACCAGGGCTGGGGGTTCGAGCAGGCGCAGGGGCTCAAACTGACCATTGAAGCCGTGGACCCACGAGGTGGCGATGCTCATCTCGCGGTGGAGGTCGAGGGTGTTGCTGGGGCCGGACAGGAGCTGGCGCCCGGTGGGGACGTGCTCCAGGCCGAGCAGATCGCCCGTGGCGGCACAGAAGGTCAGGCAGAAGGGAGCGGCGTCGAGGCGGCCGTCCACGAGGCCCGCGCTGGGCAAAGCGGTCGATCCGGGAGCTGACGAGGCCGGGGCCTGGGGCGCGTCGCCGGCAGAGGCGGGGGCGAGGCGGTAGGTGGCGTATCCCAGCGGCGGCAGATCGACGGGGAAGACCAGATCGCCGTCTTCGAGGTGACAGGGGACCTGCTCGCCATCGGGTCCGGTGAGCCGCGGTTGGGCCGGAAGCCGGGCGCCGGCCCAGTCCGGGACCTCCACGGAGACGGGCGTGGCCGACGGGTTGAGACCCGAGTTGAAGGCCACCACGGTGAGGTCGTCGCCGCGGGTGTCGAGGCGGGAGGCGAGCCGGCCGAAGGCATCGCTGAGGAGCCAGTCCGTGCCCTCTTCGACCTGGTCGTAGGCCGCGTGCGTGTCGCGGTAGACCGAGGCGACCGAGGTGCCGGGCAGGATGTCGTGGAACTGCTCGGTGAGGAGCAACCGCCAGAGTTCCTTCACCTCGGTGCGCGGGTACGCGGGCTTGCGCGACAGGAGGGTGTCGATGACGGCGCTGGCCTCGGCGGCCAGGAGCTGTCGTTCCAGAATGCGGTTGCGGCGCTTGACCTGGGCCTGGGAGGTGAGTGAGCCGGTGGCGAAGCCGCCCAGGTTGCCGCGGTGCTCGCCGAGACCGGCTGCGGTGTCGGCGTCGAAGGCCGCGTCGCAGAGCTGGTGCACGGTGGAGTAGCGCCACCGCGGGGCATTGGGCAGGTCGCCGAGGGCGCCCAGGGCCTCGATCTCGGCATCGCGCGGGCCCCCGCCGTGATCGCCCTGGCCGTGCAGGACCAGCTCCTGAGTGGAGACGGCCGCCTCGACATAGGGCTTGTACCGCTTTAGGAACTCGGGCGTGAGGGGCGGCGTGGAGTACGGTCCAAAGGGCAGGTACGCGACGATGGCGCTGCCGTCGGGGCCGATCCAGCGGAAGGCGCGACGGGTGTCCTGCGGCGCGTCCGGGTCCTGGGGCAGGCCGCGGCCGAAGACGTAATACTGGAAGCCGCAGCCGGCCAGGATCTGGGGCAAGGTGGCGGCGTGGCCGCAGAAAGAGTCGGGCACGAAGGCGACGCGGTGCTCGTGCACGCCAAGCACGGTGCGGGCGTAGCGCACGCCGTGGAGGTACTGGCGGATGACGGCCTCGCCCGAGGGCAGGATGGCGTCGTACTCCGACCAGGTGCCGCCCACGACCTCCCAGGTGCCGGCGCGGATCTTGTCGAGCATGCGGGCGAAGATGTCGGGGTATTCGCGCCGCATGGCCTCGTACAGATACATCTGGCTCTGGCAGAAGGTGAACTCGGGCACGCGGTCCATCAGGTCGAGGACGCCGCGGAAGGTCCAGGGCGAGACGTAGTGCACGGTCTCGGCCTGGTTCCACCGGTAGCCCAGGTCGATGTGGGCGTGGCCCACCATGTGGAGGGTGATGGCGGACAGGTCGCAGGGACCGGTGGGTGTTCCGGGAGGCGGGAAGTCGGGGTCTTCGGCGACGACGCGCTCGTCCTCAACGTCGGCGGCGTGGGGTTCGGTCATCGGTCTTCTCGCGGTTGTCTGTACGTGGGTGGAGATCAGTCGAAGGCGGCCAGGGCGCGCGGCACCGTGGCGGCGACCTCGTCGATGGTGCCCAGGCCGAACATGGTGGCGGCCACCCCCACGTCGTTGAGCACGTAGTCGAAGGCCTCGGGGGTGAGCAGGCGACCGCCGGCCATGGGC
>Ga0180429_10005072_pt1 | contig 10475 bp, 12 predicted proteins | sample SS_ome_FD_132428 | JGI IMG/M metagenome (GOLD analysis project Ga0180429, IMG submission 132428) | Hypersaline lake sediment archaeal communities from the Salton Sea, California, USA - SS_1_S_1 metaG | ecosystem: Environmental > Aquatic > Non-marine Saline and Alkaline > Hypersaline > Sediment ...
ACGTTCAAAAAGATCTTTGAGCTGCCCTGAGCATTCAGAAGACGATAACCCCGGCCGGCCCGGTGGCGGACGACCACCGGACCGGCAATAATATACGGACAAGCGCTTCGGCGCATTGCCCCAGCTTTACCCCATAAGAAAAGCCTATGGAAATCCATATCAAGAACGTCAGCAAGTTTTATTACTCCGGCGGCAAGACCATCAAGGCCCTGGACAACGTGGACCTGACCATCCCGGCCAACCAGATATTCACTTTGCTTGGCCCGAGCGGATGCGGCAAAACCACGCTCCTGCGATGCATCGTCGGCCTGGAGTCGCCGGACAGCGGAGAAATCGAAATCGGCGGCGAGGTTGTCTGGTCCAGTGCCAAGAACATCTTTGTTCCCACGGAGAACCGGGGCCTCGGGATGGTGTTTCAGACCTACGCCATATGGCCGCACATGAACGTCTTCAACAACGTGGCCTACCCGCTCCAGACCCGCAAATTGCCCAAAGACGTTATCCGCCGCAAGGTCGAAAAGACGCTGCGCTTCGTGCAGTTGGAGGGGTTCGAGGGGCGTCCGGCGACCAAACTCTCCGGCGGGCAGCAGCAGCGTGTGGCCCTGGCCCGGGCCCTGGCGGCCGAGCCCAAGGTCATCCTTTTCGATGAACCGCTCTCCAACCTGGATGCGAAACTCAGGGAGGAAACCCGCGAAGAACTGCGGACGTTTCTGACCGACCTCCGGATCACCGCCGTTTATGTGACCCATGATCGGATCGAGGCCCTGGCCCTGTCCGACATCGTGGCCGTCATGAACAAGGGCCGGATCATCGAGGCGGGGGCACCCCGGAAAATCTATTTCAACGCCGCCCATCGCTTTGTGGCCGACTTTATCGGACGCACCAACCTGATCGAATCCACGGTGACCTCCCAGGAGGGAGCGGTCACCACGGTGGACTGCGCCATCGGCAGCGTCACCTGCCGCAAGCAGGCCGACATGAAACCGGGCGACAAGGTGACGCTGTGCCTGCGTCCCGAATTCATTCGCCTGAAACGGGGCGACGCCAACCAGAGCCAGAACGTCTTCAACGGGCAGATCCAGTCGTTGGTTTTCATCGGCGAGGCCTATGAAGGCGAGATTACCATTCAGGACGCGCGGCTCTTTATCAAGATCGAGCCGGACTCCGACATCGGGGTGGGGGATAGCGTCAATTTCACCGTTGACCCGGAAAACTGCCTGCTGGTCAGCCGGTAGACGAGGAAAAGGTCCATGGCCCACAAACGATCGGTCCTGACACCGACCCTGATTGCGATCGTCGGCTTTCTGACGGTGTGCCCCGTGGTCATGCTGATCTTCGGGAGTTTTTCCACCGGCCTGGGGGCCTTCGGCGAATTCACGCTGGATAAATACATCAAGGCCTATACCGATCCCGAGTTGCTCGATATTATCGTCAACACGATCATCTTTGTGCTCGGATCGTCCATCGTGGCAACCGGTTTGGCGCTTTTCCTGGCGTATCTGAACACGCGGACGGATATTCCCTTCAAGTTCCTGTTCCGGATCATTTCGATCATCCCGATGATGATCCCGCACATTCTGTTTTCGGTCAGCTGGGTGCTGCTGCTGAACCCGTCCAACGGCCTGATCAACCTGTTCCTGCGTCAGATACCCGGCCTGGAAGACATGGCCATCAATATCTACTCCCTGCCGGGGATGATTCTGGTGGAAGGGCTGCTGGATCTGCCCATCGCGTATCTCATTCTGGCCCCGGCCCTGGCATCGTTCGATATCGCGCTGGAGGAGTCCTCCAAAGTTTGTGGAAGCACCACCCTGCGCACGTTGTTTCGCGTGACCTTGCCCGTGTTGCGGCCGGCCATCTTGGCGGCCTTCATCCTGTCGCTGGTGCGCAGCCTGGCCTCTTTTGCGGTGCCCTCCGTGATCGGCATGCCCGGGCGGATCTATGTGCTGGCCACGCACATCTACCAGTCCGTGGCGACCGGATTCGCGGCGGATTTCGGCAAGGCGGCGGCCATCGGCATGAGCGTGCTGGCCACCTCGGTCACCCTGATCTATGTCTACCGCTATCTGACGGCCGAAGGGGAAAAGTACGTGACCATCTCCAGCCGCGGATATCGTCCCAGCGTCATCGAACTCAAAGGGGCCAAATATCCCCTGTTCGGCATCGTCGGCATCCTGTCCATGGTGCTCATCGTTCTGCCGGTACTGGTGCTGTTTTACACCTCGCTGGTGCCCTATTCCATGATTCCCAGCGCCAAGGCCTTCTCCATGATGAGCTGGAAGCACTGGATCGAGGTGATCAACGATCCGATTTCGCTCCTGTCTTTGAAGAACAGTGTGTTTTTAGGGGTTGTGGGCGCGACCCTCGGGGTGACCCTGTCCATTTTCGTGGCCTATGTCATCGTCAAGATCCGCTCGCACGCCTCCGGTGTTCTGGAATCACTTTCCTTTCTTTCCTTCTCCTTTCCGGGCATCGTCATCGGCGTGGGCTTCATGTGGTTTTTCGTGCTTACGCCCCTGTACGCCACCATCTGGTCGCTGCTGATCGGCTATATCGCCACCTATTTGCCCTACGGCGTCCGGCCCCTGACCAGTGCTTTCGTCCAGGTCCACAGCCATCTGGAAGAATCCTCGCAGGTATGCGGGGCCGGGGCATTCACGACCATGCGCCGGATCGTCATCCCGCTGCTGATTCCCGGCATCGTTTCCGGATGGATCCTCATGGCCACCATGTTCGTGCGGGAACTGACCCTTTCGGTGGTGCTGTCGCGGCCGGGGACGGAAGTGCTGGCGGTGCAGATCTTCCGCTTTTCCGAGGATGGCCTGTGGGGGCAGCTCTCAGCCCTGGGCATCATGATGATTTTCATTTCCACGGCCCTGGTTCTCATGGCCACCTTTGTCGGCATCAAGTTCAAGCCGGTGGAAGAGGGCGGGTAGGCGAAATCGGTTTTTTCTCATCCTTGTTGTGATAAACAGTCAACCGTGAAAATGTCCATGCGAACCGGATTACTTCATGACCTGATCAAAACCATCGGCGCGGCCCTGATGGGCGCATGCCGTGATTTGGCGCCCATCGTCGTCGTCATTGCCCTGTTCCAGATCCTGGTCTTGCGCCAACCCTTCCCGGAACTTGTTTCGGTCCTGGCCGGATTGGGATTGGTCATCGTCGGGCTGGCCTTTTTTGTCGTCGGTCTGGACATCGGCCTGTTTCCCCTCGGCGAAGCGTTAGCCGAAGAATTTGCCCACAAGGGCAGCCTTGTCTGGTTGCTGGTGTTCGCCTTTGCGTTGGGTTTCGGTACCACCGTTGCCGAACCGGCTCTCATCGCCGTGACCCGCGAAGGCGCCCGGGCTGCGGCGGAAGCCGCCCTTATCGACGATACGCCTGGCGTCATCCAACGATATGCTTTGCAGGTCCGCCTGACCGTGGCTTTGTCCGTCGGTATCGCCATCGTTCTCGGCGTGTTGCGCATACTGCGGGGATGGTCGTTGCCCGTGATTGTCGTGAGCGGCTATGTAATCGTCATGGTCATGACATTGTTTGCGCCGAAGGAGATCGTGGGACTGGCCTATGATCTGGGCGGGGTCACCACCTCGACCGTCACGGTACCCTTGGTGACGGCACTGGGGGTGGGGCTGGCCCGCACCATTCGGGGACGGGATCCTTTGACGGACGGATTCGGTCTGATCGCCTTGGCCTCCCTTACCCCCATGATCTTTGTGATGGTTTTCGGTTTGTTCGTCCACTAGGAGTTGTATGGAATTATTTCTTGACCCTGTCCTTTTGCTGCTGGCGACGGCCAAAGACGTGCTGCCGGTTCTCGGGCTGCTGGTGTTGTTTCAAATGGTGGTATTGAAAAGACCCCTCCCGAGACCGGGCCGGATCATTTTCGGATTCGGTCTGGTGCTTGTGGGCATGGCCTGTTTTTTGGGGGGGCTGGATCTGGCCCTTTTCCCGTTGGGCCGGACCATGGCACTGCAACTGGCCAAGAGCGCCCAAAGCGGGGGCAACGAGATCTGGACCGCTTATGGATGGATTTATCTGTTTGCCTTTTCGGTCGGGTTTGCCACCACGATTGCGGAACCGTCGTTGATCGCCGTCTCCCACAAGGCCGAAGAGGCGTCCTACAAGGCCATATCGTCTTTCGGGCTGCGGATCGCGGTGGCCCTTGGTGTTGCTGTGGGCATCACCCTTGGCACCTTCCGCATTATTACTGGAACGCCGCTCTACATCTATATTCTCGTCGGGTATGTCATCGTTGCCATCCAAACCTTTTTCGCGCCGCGCATGATTATTCCCCTGGCCTACGACTCCGGCGGCGTGACGACCTCTACGGTCACCGTGCCTCTGGTGGCGGCGCTCGGCCTGGGGCTGGCGTCCAATGTTCCCGGCCGGAGTCCGGTGCTGGATGGCTTCGGACTTATCGCTTTTGCGAGTTTGTTTCCCATCATCAGCGTGCTGGGATACGCCCAACTGGCACAATGGATGGTCGGGCGTCGAAACAGAAACAATTAAAGGCCCTGTTTGTCTTAAAAAAAGGGTTTGTTTGTCGCAATAAGGACACAGGAGGAAGACTAAAATGGCACATAAATGCATCCTGGCCATGGTGAAGCCGCACCTGACCGAAAAGGTGGTCAATTCGGCCAAAAAGGTCGGTGCGACCGGCGCGACCATCATTCCGGCCTCCGGGACGGGTGCCGGCGAGGCGAAAACGTTTTTTGGGCTCAGCCTGGACATCCGCACCGAGCTGGTTCTTTTCCTCGTGAGCGAGAGCATGGTTGAACCGGTTCTTTCCGCCATAAAAGAAGCCGGTCGCTTCAGTGAGCCGGGAACGGGCATTGCCATGGTGCTGCCGGTGGAACAGACGGCCGGCATGGAAAGCCAGATGTCGCGCAAGAATAGCTAGTTCCCTGACGTTTCAGGAACCCAGCATTTCCTCTTGTTGACATTTATGGGAACGAATGGACGGTAAAATTTTCAGAAGGCTGGTTTAAAAAATGTATCGAGGTCAACAATTATTGTCGGGTAAAAGCGGCAAAAGCATAGAATCGCCATGGTGATTGTCCTATTCATTGTCGGACTGGTCTGCTTGATCGTCGGCGCGGAAGCATTGGTGCGAGGGGCATCCCGCCTGGCAGCGGCACTCGGAATTTCACCATTGATCATCGGGCTGACGGTTGTGGCACTTGGCACCAGTTCACCTGAATTCGCGGTAAGCATCAAATCGGCGTTGTCCGGCCAAGCCAGCATTGGCGTCGGCAATGTTGTCGGAAGTAATATTTTCAACATCCTTTTCATCCTTGGCCTTTCAGCGTTGATTGTACCGCTATCCGTATCACAACAACTGGTGCGTCTCGATGTGCCGCTGATGATCGTCATGTCGGCTGTCGTGCTCATTTTTTCAATGGATGGGATCTTCGGCCGCATTGAAGGGCTGATCCTGGTCACTAGTCTTGCGATCTACATTTCGTTTTTGATTTTTCAAAGCCGTCGAGAAAACATAGAGTCGAAAGTAATCGGTGATAAAAAATCAAGCCTTGAAGGGAATGCAAAAGATGACTGGGTCAAGAACATCGCGATGGCCCTTTTCGGCCTTGCACTGCTGGTTCTTGGATCCCGCTGGCTCGTGGATAGTGCGGTGGCCTTTGCCCACTATCTCGGCGTCAGCGAACTCGTTATCGGGTTGACGATCGTTGCGGTGGGCACATCGCTACCCGAAGTGGTCACCTCCGTCATTGCAGCCATGCGTGGCGAGCGCGATATTGCCGTTGGCAATGTCGTCGGCAGTAACATCTTTAACATTTTGGGGGTGCTCGGCCTTGCCAGCGTCGTTGCGCCGAATGGAATCAGTGTGTCGCCTGCGGTCACCGGTTTCGATATTCCTGTCATGATCGCGGTAGCGTTTGCGTGCCTCCCCATCTTCTATACCGGCGGCGTCATCAGTCGTCCGGAAGGGGCGTTATTTCTGGGGTACTATGTGGTCTACACGCTGTATCTCATCCTGGCCGCATCTTACCATGATGCATTGCCAAGCATTAATGTCGCCATGCTGTATTTCGTAATCCCGCTAACGGTCGTTACGCTGGTTACTATAGCGATGCGGGAGTTTCGCAGGAGAAAAGGCCCGCCGCAACAAAACCCGTGACAGGCGCGGGGCCGCCATAGGGTTGTTGGATTCCAAGCGGTAGAACGGCGATCAGGTCGAAGCCTGCCGCCACCCCGATCTGCTTATCTTGATCGTCATCAGAATACGCCATCTCAACCATATCCACCTCGTGTCCGCTTGACAGGGTGGGGGGTATCCCTAAGGTAGGTAAATACCCCGCGTCCCATTCCAAAACAGGTAAAGGAGTTGCCCTTGCCGATCATTGAGGGATTCGCCACGGCTGATGCGACGGACGCTCACGCGAAGCGGTTCGATGCGCTTTCTTATAAAACCCTGGGTCGCACGGGGCTTCACTGCTCCCAGGCAGGATTCGGGTGCTACCGTATCGCGGACGGTATCGATGCGCACCGCAACGCCCTGCAGCGGGCCCTGGACGGCGGCATCAACCTGATCGACACCAGCGCCAACTACGCGGACGGTGGATCGGAAACTCTCGTGGGAAAAGTGCTGACGGACGCCATTGAATCCGGCGCATTAAGCCGCCAGGCGATCATAGTGGTGACCAAGGGCGGTTATCTCCAGGGCCGAAATTATGACGTGAGCCAGGCACGCAAAGCCCAGGGGCAGCCGTTTCCCGACCTCGTGCCCTATGCCGATGGCCTGGAGCACTGCATCCATCCCGAATTTCTGGAAGATCAGGTCACGCGCAGCCTGGAGCGTCTCAACCTGGCCACCCTCGATTTTTTTCTTCTGCACAATCCTGAATATTATATGAGTTGGGCCGTTTCCAAACAGGGTATGGAACAGGAAGCGGCCAACGCCGCATACGAAGGCCGTATCCTGAACGCCTTTCAACACCTGGAGCAGGAAGTCGCCCGGGGGCGCATCCGCTATTACGGCATCAGTTCCAACACATTCCCGGACACCTCGGCGCGACCGGACTTTACCTGCCTGCAACGGATTCTGGATGCAGCCCGGGCGGTGGGGCCTGACCACCACTTCGCCATGATCCAGTTCCCCCTGAATCTTCTCGAAAGCGGCGCGGTGCTCAACAGGAACCAGCCCGACGGTGCCACGCTGCTCACGACGGCGATAAGGGCGGGATTGGGCACCCTCGTCAACCGCCCCCTGAATGCCCTGGCTGCCGACGGCCTCCTGAGATTATCCGATGTGAGCTTGCCCCGCCGTTATTCCCCCGAAGGGATCGTTCAGGAGATTCAGGCGCTGGTGACCTCCGAGAAGAAGCTGGTCAAAGAATTGTTGCCGAATTGTAACCTGACCGAAGAACTGCGCGCCAGGATTGAAACCCAAATCCGGATCGGCCCCATGCTCTTGCAGCAGCACCAGGCTTTCCCCTCCTACGAACACTGGCGGCAGATCATGACGTCACAGCTCCTTCCCCGGGTCAACGGCGTGCTGGCCTATCTCGACCAACACGCTTTTCGGGAGAATCTCCGCGATTGGGCTGACGCCCATGGTCGGTGTCTGGCAACCGTCCTGGAGGCGGTGACATCCCTTTATGCGCCGGCAGCCGCCGAAAGGGCGGAAGCACTCAACAAGATGGTGCAGCAAGCCGATCCGGACTGGGAAGGCCATGGCACCCTGAGCCAGGTGGCGATCCGGGCGCTCCGAACGACCCGCGGCATTTCCTCGGTCCTCGTCGGCATGCGTCACCCCCGCTACGTCGCCGATGTTTTGCAGGAACTTCATCGGCTTAAACCGAGCAAACCAAATGAAACCGGATGGGCGCAGATCAAGGGCAGGTTAAGCGAGCTTGGTCTGTCCTCGGGCAGCCACTAGCGCGGCGCCATGATAAGTGGTTAGGCGTCCGCATCGAACCCTTCAATATTTTTGCCTTTCCCGACAAAAGCGGCCATGGCGGCGAATGCCCGCTCATACGATCCCATCACGTTTTGCATCTGGTCGCACATGGGGTCGTTCGGTCCCAGGTCCCCCTTCATGTCATCGAACAGTTTCCGGCCGCTTTTGAGGTGGCGCTCCATTCTCAGGAGCAGGGCCTTGCGCGCATGGTGGCGGGTCTGTTCCTTTTGAATAAGGGGCATGAGGTGCATCACGGACGCTTCCACCAGCGCATCCCGTGGCACATTCCTGGTCTGGGCGACGTCATCGAGCACGAGGACGGCGTCTCTGCTGATGACATAGGCTTTTACCTGTCGCGGCGCGTCCTCGGCGATATCGGTTTTTACGGTGGCGGCGACGGCTTTTAGGACGTCGCGCTTTTGCACCATGTGGTCGAAAAGGGACTTGGGTTTCAATCGCAGATGCGACCCGAGAATGGTGATCGCGTCGATGCAGTTGGGTGATAATTTAAAAGAAACGCGAACCGATTGTCGACCGCGCAAATCGGCTGCCGAGGCCTTGGGTATGGCAAAAGATAGGGGTGTTGGGGGCTTTGATTTTTTGGTCACCATGGGCGCTCCTATGTACTGGGAATAAATTATTACTTAACTATTCATATATTAATAAATAATGCAATAAAAATAAATTTTCAAATATTGACATAACATGAATCGTGGCTAAATTTTCTTTCAAACAAACGTGGATAATGTTTTCGATAGATAAACCACACAAAAGGAGGATTTAGCCATGATCTACCGCAGCATGTATGGGTTGCCCGCATGGAGCGTTTACAGACCGCATCGTGATCTGGATCGCATGCGGCGTGAGATGGATCGCCTGTTCGACGCCTTTTCGGGCCAAGGTGAAAACCGTGTGAGCGCCGGGGTATATCCGCTCGTCAACTTGACCGAAGACCAGGAAAACTTCTACCTGCGCGCCGAGCTTCCCGGAATGAAAGCGGAGGACCTGGACATTCAGGTGACCGCCAACAGCCTGTCCTTGTCGGGTGAGCGCAAAATCGCCCAGGAGGGCAACGGCGTCAAATACCACCGGCGTGAACGTGAAGGCGGGCGTTTCTCGCGTGTGGTGACGCTTCCGGGCGATATCAACGCCGAAAAAGTCGATGCCGGTCTGGTCAACGGTGTCTTGACCGTCAAGATCGCCAAGGCGGAAGCGGCCAAACCCAAGCAGATTACCGTTCGCCATTGATGATTATATTCAGGAAAGGAGGCCCCGAAATGGCTGCCACGGATAGCAAAGAACTGAAAGTACGCGAAAAACAGGAGGTCGCCCATCCTGCGGAGCAGACACGGCCCGGCGTCTACTTTACACCGACGGTGGATATTTTTGAAACCGATAAGGAAATGACGCTGCTGGCCGACATGCCGGGTGTCAAGCCGGAGAACCTCTCCATTGATTTGCGCGACAATACCCTGACCTTGGAGGGGGATATCGCCCCCAAGGACGGTCAGAAAGAGGAAACCATTTACGAAGAGTACACAAGCGGCCGCTTCTATCGGCAATTTTCTCTCTCGGAAGTGATCGATCAGGCGAAGATCGATGCACAGCTCCAGGACGGGGTGCTGCGGTTAACGCTGCCCAAAGTCGAGAAAGCCACGCCGCGCAAGATTGCGGTGCGAACAAGTTGACAATTCCCGGAGCCGACAGGCGGTTTTCAGCCTGTCGGCTCGTCTCATTGATGGTCCGTAAACGGTTTTTCTTTTGGCGACGAATGGCAGCGCATGCCTTTCGTTGAAGGGTGGATGGACGTGACGAATGCCGAGAGACTACTACATCGTTTTGGGGATCGATCAGGGCGCAAGTTTATCCGAGATCAAAAAAGCATACCGCAACGCCATCAAGCGCTATCATCCGGATAAGATCGGGAAGAGTGCCGATCCTCAAAAATTCAGGGCGGCGCGTGAAGCCTACGAAATCCTTTCCGACGCGGATAAGCGGCGGGCCTATGATGCCGCAAGACAGCCGCAAGAGACCCCTGCCCGAAGGGATGCCCTCCGGGAGACTGCCGCGCATCCATACCGGACCCGGTCACCGTTCCAGAACCCACCCGTCCGAGACCCTTTCCCCGAAAGCATGATGTCCGCTTCTCACCGGTACCGTCGTCAACATCCGGCGAGCGGTCAAGACCTTCACCTTGAGGTTATTTTGACGGAGGGGGAAGCCCTGCACGGGGGCACATTCCCGCTAACCCTTCCGGTTGCCGTTCCCTGTCCGCATTGTTTCAATAGGTGGGGGCATACGGATATGACCTGCCCTGCGTGCTGGGGATACGGTGTTGTCCGATCGCGCCGTTCCTTCGACTTGAATCTTCCGCCGGACCTATCCGATGGCACCCTATTAACGGTTTCCTTCGATCCCGGCGGACTGGGCGAGATCACCCTGTTGATCGCGGTGCGGGTGAGGGGACGCCGCACGTATTTTTGACGATACTGGGGGGCAATCCCAATTTCTTCACAACCATTTGTATTTATAAGATTTATCATATTTATGC
>Ga0180429_10005073_pt1 | contig 10475 bp, 10 predicted proteins | sample SS_ome_FD_132428 | JGI IMG/M metagenome (GOLD analysis project Ga0180429, IMG submission 132428) | Hypersaline lake sediment archaeal communities from the Salton Sea, California, USA - SS_1_S_1 metaG | ecosystem: Environmental > Aquatic > Non-marine Saline and Alkaline > Hypersaline > Sediment ...
AGGCAGCCGGCTAATCAATATGAAATCGAAGCAAAAAGAGCTCACTCAAAAAACAGGAAGATCTTGCGAGCGGGAGTGGTATGAAAAAGTGTTGGATGCAGGCAGCACATTTGCAGGAAACATCACCGGATATTATGATTACAAGAAAGCCACTGAGGGTGTTAATCCCGTTACAGGAGAAACATGTCTCCTTCACATCATGACTTCAAAAAATTCACCATTGTCCCATCTGGATCGGCAATTGCCGAAAATCTATTTAAGTTGTTGGAGGAATGATTCAGTATGTTAACAAGAGAAGATATCTTTAAGCATGTCAAAGAAAAATTCGGTACATCGCCAGATTACCCATTTCAAAAATTTCCAAACTATGCCGCTTTAAGACATGAATCTAACGAAAAATGGTATGGTCTTGTAATGAATGTTCTCCCAGAAAAGTTAGGCTTAGATGGAAATGACGAAATAGATATTCTGAATTTAAAATGCCCTCCCGAAATAAGCGGCAGTTTAAGAAATGGAAAGAGCATTTTACCTGGATATCATATGGATAAGGAAAATTGGATATCACTTGTTTTAGAACGTATAGATTCAGAAGAAGAAGTTTATAACTTAATTGAGCAAAGCTTTAATTTAACCAAGTAAATCATGAAATGATCGTTTCGCAAAAGGAACCAGAAAATGTTCAAACTTTTTTATAAAACCGAAACTTAAATTCGTTGGATAAGAATCCGTTTTGATCAATCTTTTTTTCAAAACGGGTTCTTTCTATAATATGTGGGTTCTCATGATGATTTTAATCAACTTTATTTTAAAGCAACAACAACACGGCCATTAACAAAAGAGGCAAACCCTTACGTACCAAGGGTTTGCCTCTTCTCATTTAAAACGTCCCAGGAGAGATTCGAACTCCCGACACACAGCTTAGGAGGCTGTTGCTCTATCCACCTGAGCTACTGGGACACAGAACAATATTATAGTGCAAAAATCAGAAAAAATAAAGAGGTTGCAGCGGTTTTTTTAAAAATTTCTTCGGGAAAACATACATCCGGCAGACATTGCAGCCTGCTGAATGTATGTTTTGGCCTTAACCTTTCAGGTCAATATGATGTCCTGAAACGGGATGTGGCGCCTGAACCATGTCAACGAGCTGCTGTGCGCTTTGTTCGGCGGTGTCCAAAGCCGTCTTTGTCAGCGACATTTGCACGTTTTGATAAAGAGCGGCCTGACTCATGGCCATTGATAAAACAGCAATATCCAACATAACCACCTCCTTAACATGTGTATCGGTTAGAGAGGTGAGGACTTTACTCATATTTACTAATCTGAATATTCAATTTAATATAGTGGTAAACCGATCCCAGCGGCATCTTAAACACCATGAAAAAGAAGCCGTCTCTCACCGCCACTGACCGGTTCCTTGTTTGTCTTCGAATAAGAAGAGCTGTTTTGTATCTTCCGCGATTCTTCACTTCCTGAGCATTTGTCTAATGTTTTTTGTTGATTTCATTCTCGAAGAGGCTGATGATTCTATCATTCTGCTTGACAATCGTTCGCAACATGGCAACAATGTTTCCTGCAAATCCGATCAATATGATCATTAATATGATGATGATCCACATGGTAAACCACACCCTTTTGCACAAAATTTTCCTTTCGATTCAACATTACCACCTGGTCTTTCACAAAACAACTTTCCTTTTGAAACGGAGGCTGATTTTATGGATTGGCTTGAATTTGTTTCTGCGACGGTTCAATCATTGGCATGGCCAGCTACTTTGATGATGTGCGTTTTGCTGTTAAAGGAACCTTTGTCTGAACGGATGAAGGAATTGATCAAACTGAAATACAAGGACTTTGAATTGGAGTTTGACAAAAGGCTTCAGAAGCTCGTCTCCGTACGGGAAAAAAGGTTATCGGGACTGACATCTGTACGGTCAGCGCCGGCAGGGGAGAACATGATCGAAAGCGCTTGGTCTGATGTTCACAATGTTCTGCGGGAAACAGCCTCGACATTTGATCAAAATGCGATCCGCCTTGAAGGCGATGAATTGATTCAAATGCTGCATGACCACGGAATGATACAAGACGACGCGGCATCTGTGCTTTCAGAGCTTTCCGCTCTGCGTCGGGATGCATCGGACAGAGTGAGCATTACCGGAGCCCTGGCATACAAAACACTTTGCTTGGAGGAAGCGAAGCGTTTGCAATTATTAGCTGAACAACAAACTGCGATTAAATGAAAGGCGAAACGATTCATTTGATACTCTGACGCTTTACATCAGCGCCGGAGTTTTTTTGTATTTGAGCTAAAAATGAATTTTCTTTATCGAATAGACGATTTTACGGAGAGAGGCTGATTGCCGGTTTAAATATGATATCATGGTGGACAGGAAGAAGTTTATGATAAGAGAGGGTTTCATTTATATGCTAGAGAAAGCTGAAGCTTTATTGCAGCACTATTATGGCTATCCTTCACTGCGTCCGGGTCAGAAGAAAGCCATTCAATCGGTCGTTTCTGAAAAACGGGATACAGCATGCATTATGCCTACGGGCGGAGGGAAATCAATCTGCTACCAAATTCCCGCGCTCCTTATGGAGGGGACAACCATTGTGATCTCTCCTTTAATTTCCTTGATGAAGGACCAGGTGGATGCGTTAAATCAGCTTGGAATTCAAGCTGCGTACGTGAACAGTTCTTTAGGCCATGGCGAAATCGCTGAGCGGCTTTCCGTTTTAAAGGAAGGCGGCTACAAGCTGTTTTATGTCACACCTGAGCGGCTGACGTCTCCCGATTTTATTCGCGTGCTTTCCCGCATTCATATCCCGCTGACAGCGATTGATGAAGCTCACTGCATTTCACAGTGGGGCCACGATTTCAGGCCGAGCTACAGACATATTGAAAGCTTTTTAAATAGCCTCGGCACCCGTCCGGTCGTATTGGCATTGACGGCTACCGCAACGCCCGAGGTTCATGAGGATATTTGCACACAGCTCGGGATCGAAAAAGAGAGCACGGTTTTCACCGGTTTTTCACGGGATAATTTGACGTTTAAAATTTTAAAAGGCGAAAACAAGGATCGTTTTATCGAATCATATGTGGAGAAAAACCGCTCAGAGGCGGGAATTATTTATACAGCGACAAGAAAGGAAGCCGAAAGAATATCAAGCCGCCTGTCTCAAAAAGGAATTGCGGCCGGGTGCTATCACGGCGGGATGAATGATGAAGAAAGAGACCGGCAGCAGGATCTCTTTTTAAATGACGAGATCAGTGTGATGACAGCGACCTCAGCATTCGGAATGGGCATCGATAAATCCAATATCCGCTATGTGATTCATGCTCAAATTCCAAAGAACATGGAGAGCTATTATCAAGAAGCAGGACGAGCCGGACGCGACGGTCTTGACAGCGAGTGTATCCTGCTATTTTCTCCTCAGGACATCCGGCTTCAGCGGTTTTTAATCGAACAGTCGACAGAAGATGAAGACATTCGGGCGCAAGACGTGAAAAAGCTGAGGCAAATGGTTGATTTTTGCCATACTGAAGGCTGTCTTGAGCGGTTTATTCTTTCTTATTTTGGCGAAGTTTCGACTGAAGACTGCGGCAGGTGCAGCAGCTGTCTCGACACCCGAAGCATCACCGATGTGACGAAGGAAGCACAGATGGTACTGTCCTGCATCATCCGCATGGGAGAAAGGTTCGGAAAAACCATGGTGGCGCAAGTTCTGGCAGGTTCGAAAAATAAGAAAGTGACCGAAAACGGCTTCCAGCAATTATCGACTTACGGAATTTTAAAGAACCGGTCTATTGCCGACATCAGCGATTTTATAGAGTTTTTAATCGCAGATGAGTACATCCAGATGTCCGACGGAACATATCCCGTTCTCTTTGTCGCCAACAAGGGGCGAAACGTTTTGCTCGGCCGGGAAGCGGTGATGCGCAAAGAAAAAATGCAGACAAGTCAAATTGTTAAAGATGACGAATTGTTTGAACGGTTAAGAGCGCTGCGCAGAAAGCTTGCCCAGGAACAAGGCGTGCCTCCTTTTGTCATATTCTCTGACGAAACGCTGCGGGAAATGAGCGGGAAAGTTCCCCTGACAGACGAAGAACTTTTGTCAGTCAAAGGAGTGGGAGAACAAAAAAGAGTAAAATACGGCGCTGTATTTCTACAGGAGCTTCAAGCCTATAAAACTGAGAAAGAAGCATAAAAACCCAAAAACATCATATGTAAAAAGTTTTTTTAGTAAATCTCCTATTGCAGATAAAAAAAGATTGGAACCCTTGATCCACCTGAATTTATGCCGATTTTTGGACGGCTGAAAATCCTCCTCGTAAAATAACTGTAATCAAAAACAAATTGTTTTGTTATTGATTTGACATTTTCATATGTTACGATTGCTCCTGTTAGCCGGACAATAAAAAGCTAACAAGGGAGGATTTACTTATGAAGAAGACGTTTATGTCCTTTGTTGCAGTTGCAGCACTATCTTCAACTGCATTCGGAGCGAGTGCCTCTGCAAAAGAAGTAACAGTCCAAAAAGGTGACACCCTTTGGGGAATCTCGCAAAAACAAGGGGTAAATCTGCAGGACTTAAAAGAATGGAATCAGCTTTCCTCAGACCTGATTATTCCAGGACAAAAGCTGAACGTTTCTGAAAAACAGACAGAAGAAAAGAAACAATATACCATTAAAAAGGGAGACACTCTCTGGAAAATCGCTCAACAATTCGGCGTTTCCGTGAACGACCTTAAAAATTGGAACAACATAAAATCAGATATCATTTACCCGAATACATCCATAACTGTTGACGGACAGGCGACGGTTCAAGCTGCTGCGGCGCAGCCTGCGGAAACAAAGCCTGCCGTACAAAAAGAAGCGAAAGTTGAGAAAGCTGCGCCTGCACCTAAGCAGGAAAAAGAAACGGCTTCCCGTTCAAACGAATCTCAAAGCTCTCAAAGCGCTGCAAAAGAACTGACGGTTACCGCAACGGCATACACTGCCAATGACGGCGGAATGACAGGCGTGACAGCTACGGGTTTTGATCTGAACGCCAATAAAAACGCCAAGATTATTGCGGTGGATCCAAACGTGATCCCGCTTGGATCCAAGGTGTATGTTGAAGGCTACGGAGAAGCGACTGCTGCCGACACCGGCGGTGCGATCAAAGGGAACAAAATCGACGTATTTGTTCCAAGCAAATCCGCGGCAAAAAACTGGGGCGTTAAAACGGTTAAAGTAAAAGTTTTAAAATAAGAAGTTTTACCATTGATGGACACTGACCATGGAGATGATCAGTGTCTTTTTTCTGTTTTCTGCATCTTTTTTTCGATTTAGATGTTTTTTTAGATTGGCAAATGGGTAGTTCAATAGATATGTACATATCAGCTGATTTAGAAAAGGAGATGTAAGAGTATTGCTGTGGATTATCATGACATTTTTATTGATTAATGCAGGGATTTTTATTTTTTCTTATCTGAGGACAAAAGATATTAATTTGAAGACGTCAGACGGTTATTTTCTCGGCGGGCGAAGTCTCACTGCTCTCTATATTGGAAGTTCGCTGCTTTTAACCAATTTGTCAACAGAACAAATGGTAGGGTTAAACGGTCAAAGCTATTCGGGAACGATGAGTGCGATGGCTTGGGAGGTTACAGCACCGCTTGCGCTCATTATGCTGGCATTCGTTTTTTTACCGAGGTATCTCAGTTCTGGGGTTACGACGATACCTGACTTTCTTGAAAAACGCTATGATCAAAGAACGCGGCAAATCGTCTCGATTCTCCTGCTTCTGGGATATGCGACCTCGTTTCTGCCAACCGTATTGTACTCCGGGGCGCTCGTTCTCGATCAAGTGTTTAATATTTCCTCTGCGCTTGGAATCAGCAAGTTTGCGACTGTTTTTTTCATCTCGCTTGTGATCGGGGCCGCAAGCTGCTGCTACATATTTTTTGGGGGACTAAAAGCTGCGGCATCGGCTGATGCCATTTATGGCGCCGGTTTAATTCTTGGCGGTCTGTTTATTTTTGTGCTTGGAATCATGGCAATCGGCGACGGCAGTCTCTTAAACGGCTATACTGAGCTGACGAGTGTACATAAGGAAAAGCTGAATGCCATTACAGCTGACAACACTGCAGAAGTCCCGTGGCCGACGATTTTTACGGGACTGCTTGTGAACAACTTATTTTATTGGGCTGTTAATCAGTCGATCGTTCAGCGGGCGCTTGGGGCGAAAAACTTGGCTGAAGGGCAGAAAGGCGCATTGCTGGCCGGTGTATTTAAGACGATCGGTGTGTTTTATCTCGTTCTTCCCGGGGTTATTGCTTACCATCTTTACGGAGGTCATATTGAAAATGCTGACACCGTTTACCCTAAGCTGATCGTTGATTTGCTGCCGACTGCACTTATCGGTGTCTTTGCCGCGATTTTATTCGGAGCGATTCTCAGCTCGTTTAACGGTTCGCTGAACAGCACGATCACGTTGTTTACATTGGATTTGTACAAACCGATCTTCAAGCCTGAGGCAAAAGAAGAAGAGCTTGTGAAAACGGGAAGGATCTTTGTGGTGATCCTTGCCGCGGTGTCGATTATCATCGCGCCTTTTATTCTGTTTGCGCCATCCGGACTTTACAATTATTTGCAGGAAATGTTCGGATTTTTCAATGTCCCTGTATTGGCTGCCGTCGTCGTTGGATTCTTTACGAAAAAAGTGCCGGCGCTTGCCGTGAAATGGGCGATATTCGCACACATTGTTTTGTATACCATCTCAAAAATCTATTTTGGCCATATTCATTTTCTCTATATATTGGCCGTTTTGTTTCCGTTTTCCGTCCTCTTGATGCTTTTCATCGGAAAATTGAAGCCAAGGCCGTCAGAATTCAAGCTTGAGAAAAATGCAAAGGTTGACTTGCGGCCATGGAAGCATGCCAAACTTGCTTCTATTCTTGTGATTTGTCTGATGGCCTGCATTTATCTGTTATTTTCGCCTTGGGGTCTTGCCAAATAAAAAAAGGCAGAGGATGTGTTCATCCTCTGCCTTAATGTTTTGTGATACAAAGTGATACATGTTCTTTCTGTGCGTCGATCCGGCACCGTCCGCCAATCGGAAATGTAAAGAAAGGGGTTGTATGGCCGAAATCTATATTTGCGATAACGGGTATTTGAGAAAGCTCTTTTTTTGTTTGCACAATTTGTTTAAGGCGCTCAAGCGTTACGGCTGATGCTGTCTGAAAACGGCCAATGAGAACGGCTTTGACACCGGAAAAATCGGGCAGATGAAGCAAGGACTGCAGATCGCGGTCAAAAAACGCTGCCGGCGATTCCCAATCATCCTCAAGAAACAATACGGCGTTCTTGATGTCAGGGAAATATTCCGTACCTTGCAATAGGTTCAATGTGCACAAATTCCCTCCTATGATCTTTCCGTCTGCTGAGCCTTCGTTGATCACAACAGGGCCGCTGTTTTGTTTGGGACATTCTTCAGTTTCGATTTCTTCACACCACATCGATGATGGTTCAACATCGTAGACACCGCTTGCGCAACAGCACTTCAAAAAGTAATCTGTCATATAGTTTAGTCCATACCCCATTGAAAAACTTGAAAAATGAGGTCCCGAATAGGTGACAAGCCCGGTTTTTGCATAGATCGCCGCTGAAAGAGCGGTAATATCTGAAAAGCCGCAGAACACTTTTGGGTTGGCTTTTATGAGTTCATAATTCAAATGTGATAACAGCTGATTGCTGTTATACCCGCCGAGCACAGTGAGTATTCCTTTGACGCGTTGATCGGAAAAGGCATCATGGAGATCGCTTACTCTCGATTGAATGCTGGAGGAAGAACATTCATCAATTTCATTAGCATGTGCGGAAAAAGAGATTCGAAATCCGAGATTGTTTAAAACCGTTCTCGCTTTTTCGATCTTATCGGTGTTGAGAAGTGACAGGCTTCTCGATGGGGCAATCACCCTGATTTCGTCACCGGGCTGTAGTTTTTCTGGAAACATGAACGGGCACACCTTTCATTGTTTCTATCTATTTCACCATACTTTTAAAGATCCTGCCACTGAATTTCACCGGATTTTGAACCGGGGTCGATCGTTACTTCAAAATGATGCTTTTCATAAAAATGGATCAGCCGATCCACATGGTCCCAATCCCTTTCAGCAATGTCCCCCGTGATGACCGGTATGTTGTGCTCGCGGGCTTTTTCTTTTAAATACTTCATGCAGATGGAACCATAACCGTAGCTTGCCGGCCCTTTAATATCCCCGATATGGATCGCGCGTTTTTCTTCTTTGTAGGAAGCGACAAGAGAAAAATCACATCTTCCGCGGTACGGCGACTGGCAATCGCTTAACATGATCTTGCATGTCCGGCCATCATCAATCGAATGGACAATCATCCATTCATCGTCTTTCGATTGATCAATACCGAGCACTCGCGAATCTTTGGAGATATCCTTCATATTTTCACGCATCCGAAACAGTTGAAATTGCAATTCGTTCAATTCCTTCTGCAAGCCGGAGCTGTCTTTTTGCAGTTCTTCATCCGTTATCATAAAACTTGCTCCTTTCCATTAAAACATACAGTTTTCGATTATAGTAAAAAGAACGGCAATTTGCAAATGGGTTGCTAGAATTAAATTTTAATGTAATTTTAAACAAAAATTTCACATTCTACGATTTTTTTGTGATAGAATTCATATGACTTCTGGTATATTTACCTAGGATACGAGACAATGGATCCTCCTAATCCCAGAAAAACCATGACAAAAGGAGCGTACGATTTTGAAGAAAAGAATTTTTTCTCTATTGATGCTGATGTCAGCTTTTGTTCTTGTATTAGCTGCATGTCAGCAGGCTGATCCAAAAGGATCTTACGCAACGGCTTATAAAAAGCTGATTTCTGCGAAATCATACGAATTTTCAAGTGATATCGGCTTGAAAGTTGACGCATCCAACCTTGGAGCGGAAGATAAGCAAGTTGCTGATATGCTGAACGATGCAACATTAACGATCAGCGGAAAAACGAATGCTGAAACGAAACAGTCTGAGGCTGTGATTAAAGCGAAGCTGAAAGTCCAAAACATGTCGCTTGATTTCGATATTCCGGTTTATATGGACGAAAAGAAACAAGTCGGCTACATCAAAATTGACAGCGTTCTTGACAGCTTCGGCTTCTTCCTTGGAACAGCCGGCATGAATTTTGACAGCGTCAAAGGCAAGTACCTTGAATTCCCGCTTGAAGATGACAAAACTTCATCTCAAGACACGGATGAACTTCAAAAACAATTGATGGAATCCATCAAAGAAGCTGCAGACAATCTGCCTGCAGATAAGTTTGAAAAAGCGGATCTGACAGATAAAGAAAAAGAGCAGGGTGCTGCTCAAAAAGTCGCTTTCAGCTTTAGTGACAAAGAAATTAAAGCTGCGGTCGTCAAGTTCATCGAAATCGCCGGAAAAGCGAGCGGAGAAGCTGTTCCGAAGAGCGAGCTGAACAAGATTAAAGACGGACTGAAAGACGTCACATTCAAAAAGTTCGATGTGACATCAACAATCGATGACAAAGAAAATCTTCTGACTGAAAATGCGGATATCTCTTTGTCTGTTGACAGCAAAAAAGCACCTCAATCTTTAGGCATCACGGCATCTACAACTTACAAAAATATCGATGGTGACGTAAAGTTTGAGCATAAACCGAATAAAGAAGATATCGTAACTGAAGAAGAATTCGAAAAATTAATGGCTAAAGATGCTATGAATTTCTAAGGCATCCGCCTTGGTTCCCTTCCTCGTTCTAGAGGAGGGGAATTTTTGTATATTCTGTGACTAAATTCTGACGAAAAGCCGAAAACGTTGACATTCCTCCTGAATTTGAATACGATTTTGATAGCTTGCACAAATAGGAGAGATTGCCCGATATGACACATACACAAAAAAATAAAAACTATACAGGCATTGTTGTTGCTCTGACGATTATCATAAACGGTGTCATTGCCCTCTTGTTTTTCATGCCGAAAAGCGACAAATTCGCTCATTTGGATTTGACTTTTCTGCCGCTTTTGAACGCAGTCTGCAACAGCTTCACATTCATTTTCTTAGTGGCTGCACTGATCATGATTAAACAGAAAAACATTAAGGCGCACAAGCGGTTTATTTTTGCCGCTTTTACGACAACGTTCATCTTTCTTGTTTCATACTTAACTTACCATTCATTAATGCCTGACACTCATTTTGGCGGGGAAGGGATTATAAGACCGATCTACTATTTTATTTTGATCACACACATTGTCTTGTCCGCTTTAATCGTTCCCTTGGCCTTGTTTACGTTGTTCAGAGGCCTGAGCATGCAGGTGGAACGCCACCGCAAAATCGCCCGCTGGACGATGCCGCTTTGGCTGTATGTCAGCCTGACAGGTGTTCTCGTCTATATGATGATTTCCCCATACTATTAAAAGCCGGAGAATCCGGCTTTTTTTTGTTC
>Ga0180429_10005075_pt1 | contig 10473 bp, 10 predicted proteins | sample SS_ome_FD_132428 | JGI IMG/M metagenome (GOLD analysis project Ga0180429, IMG submission 132428) | Hypersaline lake sediment archaeal communities from the Salton Sea, California, USA - SS_1_S_1 metaG | ecosystem: Environmental > Aquatic > Non-marine Saline and Alkaline > Hypersaline > Sediment ...
GACGGCCGAGCAGCAGCAGCAACTGGAGGACATTCACTACACCCACCAGCAGAAGCAGGTGAGCCTGCGGCACGAGATCCAGATGAAGCGGCTCGAACAGCGGCACGAAATGGATGGCGACGCCCCGAACATCCAGGCGCTGGACGCGCTCTGCGAGGAGATCGGCATGCTCCAGGTCCAACTGGCGAAGAACCGAAACCGCTTCGCCCTGGAGGTCAAAAGCATCCTGACCCTCGAACAGTGGAACACGGTCAAGGGTCATTTCCTGCGAATGGGTGACGGCCGCATGGGCCCGGGCGCGCGGCGCGGCATGCGCGGCGGCGGTCCCCAGGGGCGCGGCATGCGCGGCGGCCCGGGAGGACCCGGCTTCCCCCCTCCGGAGGACGGATCCGACACACCCTATCCCGATTTCTAGGAAATTTGGGATTGTCCACAGAACGGGGCGGACGCCTGTCCGCCCCCATTTTTTCGTCCTGATTCCCCGGCGCCCCCCTGCTAAAACGGCGGATCGGGCCACATCTCCCGTCGGAAAGCTCGGTCGGTCATCCGCGACGGTACCTCCGGCACCGCCTGTGGTGGCCTCGTTCGCTTTCCTAGGATCTGAGACCCTCCTCGCCGTTTCGCTGAGGGGTTCGCCGGCGAACCCGGACGAACCGAGTCATCGAAAAGCGAGATGCCTTCCCCCGGGGTGAAATATGGTGACTGTCCCTTATTATCCTCATCTTTCCTACCGGATCGAATGGCAGAGTCCTATATTCCCTGAGTCAGCGTCCTGCGCAGCAGGGCAGGAGCACGAAGTGCGGGCTGACGACCCCGGTCGTGGGCGTTCCGCCGCGATGGGGTGAGCTTTCGCCTGAATGGGTACCTGTCCCTATTTTTCTAAAACGGCTTAGATTCGGGGGTAAGGCTTGGGTGCCGAAGAACCGGCATGCATCCCCGGATTCGCCTCACACGGTACTGCGGCACGGCTGCGGAAGCACCAAAAACCCCAACCGGCAGCAATCATCCCCACCGGTAGCGATCAAGAAGGCAAGGCAGCTGAGCCGAAACCGGCATCCGCTACTTGCTCCGCAGGCTCCGCGCCGAAGCCGCGAGCGAAGCGCGAAGCGGAGCGGCCCTCACTTTTTGAATGCGGGGAACTACGACGAGAGGGCTGCGGCCATGCGGAGCAGCCCCTCCTCGATGGCGGGCCGGCTGGCCGCGAAGGAGATGCGCAGATGGCCCTCGGCGCCGAAGGCCGTGCCAGGAACGGTGATGACCCGCGCCTCTTCGAGGAGATAGGTCGCGAGATCGTTGACAGACGCCATGCCCCGTTCCACGAGGATCCGGCCGACGTTGGGAAAGACGAAGAAGGCACCCGGCGCCTCCTTCGCCTCCATGCCCGGGACGGATGCGAGGCCGTCCATCAGGAGCGTGCGGCGGCCGGCGTACTCGTCGATGTAGGGGGCGATGAGTTCGTCTTCCCGGTTCAGCGCCTCGACGGCCCCGTACTGGGCGAAGGTGGCCACGGCGGTGATGGAGTGGGCCTGCAGCCGCGTCGCCGCGGCGACGGCCTCGGCGGGTCCCAGGAGGAACCCGACGCGATACCCCGTCATGGAGAAGGTTTTGGCGCAGGATCCCACGACGAAGAAGGCGCGGCCGTCTTCGGGATCGGGCTGCAGGCCGGAGATGGAAGCGGCCGTCTCCCCTCCGTAGACGAACCGGTTGTAGACGTCGTCGAGGATGACGAACAACCCCCTCCCCGCAGCCAGGTCGAGGAGTTCTTCGAGAGCCTCCCTGGACAGGACGGCACCCGTGGGATTGTGGGGCGAATTCAGCAGGAGCCCACGGGTCTTCGGGCCGATGGCCGCCTCCAGCCGTTCCGGGGTTGGGAAGAATCGGTCCGATTCGGGGCATTCCATCAGCCGGGGTACGCCACCCCACAGCAGAACCTGGTAGGGGTAAGACACGAAGTAGGGGGATGGAACGACGACCTCGTCGCCGGGATTCACGAGGGCCCCCAGCGCGTAGGTCAGGGCCCCCTTGGCGCCGGAGCCGATGAGTACGTTCCCGCTCCCATACGCGCCGCCGTGGATCCTGTTGTAGCGGCGGGCGACGGCCTCCCGCAGCGGCGGGATGCCCCCTGCGGGACCATAGGTCGTTTTCCCCTCACGCAGGGCCTCCGTCGTGGCTTCGATGACCGGAGCGGGCACGGGGAAGTCGGGCTGCCCCGCGCCGAGATCCACCAGGTCGATCCCTTCGCGCTTGAGGGCGTCCACCCGCGCGATGAGGTCCATCGTGGGGGACGGCAGGATGTCGTCGAGACGGCCCGAGATCATGGCCGCACCTTTTCCTTGAGCAAGTCCGCTACCGGCGGCGGGACGAAGGCGTCCACGGGGCCGCCCAGCAGGGCCACCTCCCGAACCAGGCGGGAGGACAGGAAGGTGAACTCCTCCCGGGGCATCATGAAGACGGTATCGATATCCGGCGCCAGACGCTGGTTCATGAGGGCCATCTGGAATTCGTACTCGAAATCGGAAAGGGCCCGGATGCCTCGAAGGACCTGTCGGGCGCCGCGCCCTCGCAAGTAGTCCACCAGAAGGCCGTCGAAGGTATCCACCTCCACACCGTCGATGTCTCCGAGGATGTCCTGGAGGAGCCCCAGACGCTCGTTCACGGTGAAGAGGCTCTTCTTCTCGGTATTGCTGAGAACCGCCACCGCGAGAGGCTGGAAGATCCTGGATGCCCTGCGGATCAGATCCAGGTGTCCGTTGGTGATGGGATCGAAGGACCCGGGGTAGACGGTGATCCCGCTCATTCCGCCTCCGGCGCCTTTTCCTCGACGAACGCCGCGAGTGCGTTGAGGTTCTGGAACGCCTTCGCCCCCACCTCCTCGTCCTCGATGGATACGCCGAACTCCTTCTCCAGGGCCACGACGAGTTCCAGGGCATCGATGGAATCCAAACCCAGACCCTCCCCGAAGAGAGCCATGTCGTCTCCGATTTCCTCCGGGGTCACGTTTTCGAGCCGTAGTTTCTCGATGATCAGTTTGCGCAGACGGTTTTTCAGGTCTTCCATGCTCCCTCCAAAGGTCGACAAGTTTAGCCCAAAGGCAAATTCACCGTCAATCCGGGGCATATATCCGGGAAAGCGCCGGGGCGAATCCCCACGCTTTCGGAGCGTGGTATACTGTTTTCAGGGGGTGTTGGCCATGAGCGACTGCCTGTTCTGCAAGATCGCCGCGGGGGAAATACCTTGCAAGCAAGTATACTCTGACGATGAACTCTTCGCCTTCGAGGATATCCACCCCCAAGCCCCGGTTCACCTGCTGATCATTCCCCGAAAACACATTGCGACCGTGAACGACCTGAACCCGGACGACGAGGGGCTTATGGGGCGCATGGTGCTGCTGGCATCGCGTCTCGCGGCAGAGAAGGGGCTTCATGAGAGGGGCTACCGGCTGAACCTGAATTGCCTGGAATCGGCAGGACAGAGCGTCTTTCACATTCACCTGCACCTGCTCGGGGGGCGCCCCTTCGGATGGCCGCCCGGCTGACGCAGAGGCGATCAGGAATCGTAGGCGCCGCGGCCGGGCGGGGGGAGCTGGGGACCATTCATTCATGCTCGGAAGAAAGGGAGAGAGAGCTCGGGAGGGAACGGCACGATGAAGTTACTGATCGTCGATGACATGAAGTCCTTTCTGGATTTGGAGAAGACCTTCCTGGTCCGGGCGGATTGCCGCGTGTACACGGCGACCACTGGGCTCGAGGCCATCAAGGTTGCCCAGCAGGAAAGGCCCGACTTGATTCTTCTGGACGTGGAAATGCCGGAGATGAACGGAATCGAGGCCACCCGAATCATCGGACAGCAGCCCGACCTGAAGGACATTCCCATCGTCGTCCTTTCCTCCACCGACCGCGTGGCCGAGGCCATTTCGGCGGGCGCCCGCGAATTCGTCAAGAAGCCCGTCGACGAAGAGCGCTTCCTGGAGGTCATCCAGCGCTACGTTCCGCTCAAGATCCGCCAGGATCCGCGCCGCGAGTTGAATCGGCCCTGCACCTACGAATCGGACGGTACGAAAGGCGAGGGGATCGTCGCCGATCTCTCCATTTCGGGACTGTTCCTCCAGGCCCCCCATCCCTTTGCCATCGGGGACCGGCTCGGGATCCGCTTCTTCTTCCCCGTCGAGGAGTCGGAGAAGGAGGTAAACGCGGAGGGCATGATCGTGCGCGTCTCCCACCAGGGGTTCGGCATCCGATTCACGGACATCTCCGAAGGCGCCAAGCTTTTCATTTCCGACTTCGCCGGCCATTGAGCCCCCGGCGCATCTAGGCCCCCGGGATCCCGGAACACGAGGAGCCTCCGTGAAGACCCGCCTCCACGACATCCTCCGGCGCCCCCACCCCATCGTCCAGGGAGGCATGATCTGGAACTCGGGTTGGGAGTTGGCCTCCGCCGTCAGCGAAGCCGGGGGTCTGGGACTCGTCGGATCCGGTTCCATGCGGCCCGAGATCCTCGTCGACCATGTCCGAAAGGCCAAAGCCGCCACGAAGGAACCCTTCGGCGTCAACATACCCCTCATCTACAAATATTCCGAGGAGATGGCGCGAATCTGCGTGGACGAGGAGGTGCCCGTGGTCTTCTCCTCGGCCGGAAGCCCCAAGAAGCTGACCCCCTTCCTCAAAGAGCACGGCATCCGTGTCTTCCACGTGGTTTCCACGCCCGCCCTGGCATCGAAGTGCGAGGCCGCCGGGGTGGACGGCGTGGTCGCCGAGGGATTCGAGGCGGGCGGCCACAACGGGCGCGACGAACTCACGACCATGGTGCTCGTGCCCATGGTGCGCCGTGCCGTCCGGATTCCCGTCATCGCCGCGGGGGGCATCGCCACCGGCGCCCAGATGGCCGCCGCGATGGCTTTGGGTGCGGACGGCGTGCAGGTCGGAAGCCGTTTCGCCGCCACCGTAGAGGGGTCGGGCCACGAGGCCTTCAAACGGGCGGTGGTGGATGCCGGCCCAACGGATACCATGCTCACCCTGAAGAAGACCGTCCCCGTCCGGCTCATCCGAAACGCCTTCTGCGAACGTGCCCTGGAAGCCGAATCCCGCGGAGCGACTCCCGAAGAACTCGCGGAACTGCTGGGCACGGGGCGTGCCCGGATGGGCATGTTCGAGGGCAACCTCGAGGAGGGGGAACTGGAGATCGGACAATGCTCCGGCCTCATCGAGGACCTGCCTTCCGCCGGCGACGTCCTGCGCCGCATCGCCTCTGAGTGCGAAGAAGCCCTGAATCGGCTGCGGAGCCTCACCCTCCAAGCCCCATAGCCAACCGTCAGCCTTTGGCTCTTTTCGAAGGGAATCGGCCTCGACGGAAGGGGAAAGCCGCAGGGTTTCACAGGCCGGAGAGGTGAATCACGCAGGCTCGGCGACGCCGAGCGGCCCCGCACAACTCTCTCCCATCCCGGGATCGATAAGCAAGACATCCCGTTGGTGAGGCGTCGTTCTGCGGAGCAGAACATACAGCGCGAAGCGCGAGACGCCGACGCCGGTCGAGGGCATCCCGCCGCGGCAGTGCGAGATTTCGCGCAAGGCGAGGAGTGGGATGCCGAGTCGTATTCCCATACTTGGAGCGCATCACGCTCCGATGGATTGCGCGAAAGATCGTGCCGCCCCGGCGGTGCCCCATAAAAAAAGAGCAGTGGGGTGGAGCGTATTGGAGCAGCGAAGAGGAAGGGCCGCCGCGGAACGCGGCGCGGGAATCGGCCTCGACGGAAGGGGAAAGCCGCAGGGTTTCACAGGCCGGAGAGGTGATTCACGCAGGCTCGGCGACGCCGAGCGGCCCTCCGCTCAAACGACGTAGAAGAGGATGGCAAAGAAGTGGAGGACGCTGCCGCCGAGGACGAAGCCGTGCCATACCGCATGGTGATACGGCAGGTTCTTCCAGGCGTAGAAGACGATCCCCGAAGTGTACGCCACACCCCCGCAGACGAGCAGCACGAGCCCTCCCGTATCGAGGGCCGCCGCCAGGGGCTTGACGGCGATCATGACGGTCCATCCGATGGCAACGTAAAGGATCACCGGAAGCACGCGGAGATTGCGGAACAAGGTGGCCCGCAGGACGATTCCCAGCAGCGCGAGCCCCCATACCGCGCCGAAGAGGGACCAGCCCCACGGCCCCCTGAGAGTGACCAGGGTGAAGGGCGTGTAGGTTCCCGCGATGAGGAGGTAGATGGCCGAGTGGTCGAGGACGCGCATGACCTTCTTGACCCGGACGCTCTGAATGGCGTGGTAGAGGGTCGATGCGGTGTAGAGCATCACCAGCGTTGCGCCGAAGATACTGCATCCCACCACGCCCCAGGCGTCGCCCCGCAGCGCGGCGAAGGCCGTGAGGACCGCCAGGCCGGTCACGGCCAGCAGGATCCCCACGCCGTGGGTCACGCTGTTGGCGATCTCCTCTCCGCAGGTATAGACTGGTCCGTCGGATCTCCGCACCATGCGTTTCCCCCCACGATCAAAGGCCGCGGCCTATCTCGGGCTTCGCCTTCTGGGCCTGCGGCTTCGTCGTTTCTGGCCGGTACGGCTCGACCGGCCATCCCCTCCCCTGCTCTTTTGCCCGCCGGAGCCCTGCGCACCCGGCCCGGGCGGCGGGCGATTCAGAGACTCCTGGTAGGAGGCTTCCAGCAGCATGGCCACGAGGGCCGCTCCGTCCTCCTCGTCGCAGAGGTTCCGCGCCAGGGGAAGGAAGCGCTGGACACGCTCCCGCTGCACCCCGTCGTAGCCCCTGAACCGGGCCTCCAGCAGCACGGTGAGCCGCTGTCCCACCAGGGCAGCCACTTCCTCATCGGAAGGTACCGGACGCTGCTGGAGTTCGATCTTGAAGCACTTGCCGATCCGCAGCAACTGGGACTGTTCCAGCCCGGCCACCAGGGAGATGGCCACGCCCGTGGCGCCCACGCGGCCGGTCCTGCCCGCCCGGTGAATGTACGCCTCCAGATCTTCGGGCGGCTCGTACTGAAACACGTGCGACAGTTCGGGGATGTCGATCCCCCTCGCCGCCACATCCGTCGCCACCAAAAACCGGAGCCGCCCGGCCCGGATCCGGGCCATGACTTGTTCCCGCGCCGCCTGAGAGAGGTCCGCGCTCAGTTCGTCCGCATCGTACCCGAACCTCTGGAGCACGGCGGCCACATAGTGCACGGCGGCCTTGGTGTTGCAGAAGATGATCGCCGAATCCGGGTTCTCCACCTCGATGATGCGGACCAGGCAACGCTCCTTCTCCATCCCCGGAACGACGTAGTAGAGATGCTCGGTCTCCGCCACGTGGACGTGGTCGCCGCTCAGGCTCAGGAATTCGGGCTCCTCCAAAAACTCCCCGGCCAGCCGCATGACATGGCTGGGGAAAGTCGCGGAGAACATGTAGGCGTTGATGCGCCTTTCGGGGAGGTGCCTCTGCACCTGCTTCATGTCCGGGTAGAATCCCATGGAAAGCATCCGGTCGGCCTCGTCGAAGACGAGAATCTTGAGTTTCCTCAGGCTCAGCGTCCCCCGGATGAGGTGATCCAGAATTCTCCCCGGCGTGCCCACGACGAGGTGGGCCCCCTTCTTGAAGCCGTCGATCTGGGGGCCGTAACTCACGCCCCCGTAAACGGAGACGGTGCGGATGCCTTTGCCGCCACCGAGGGTCTCGGCCTCCGCGGAGACCTGGCGGGCCAGTTCCCGGGTGGGCACGAGCACGAGGGCCTGGCATTCGGCCTCGGAGGCATCCACCCGGTCCAGGATGGGAAGGACGAATGCGCCGGTCTTGCCGCTTCCGGTACGCGACTGAACCATCAGATCCCGTCGCGCCAGGAGATAGGGGATGGCGCGGGCCTGCACGGGAAGGAGGCGATTCCAGCCGGCCCTGGAGCAAGCCTCCCGGAGGGGAACGGGCAGATCGGAGAGGGCCACTTCCGGAAGGGCCTTCTCGGGTTCCACGACGATCCTCGCATCAACCTCCCCGGGCTGGGGGGGCTCGCCGTGTCCGGGCGGCGGTGCAGGTGATTCTCTGTCGTTGTCTTCCACCATGATCTCCTCCGATCTTACATAGGAGGCCCATCATACTCCAACGGCCGGAATGAAACCAGCAGGCGGGACCGGCGCCTCGAACGAGAAAGGCCCCCCGGAGGGCTCCGGGAGGCCGCCGCGGATGAAGCGTGCCTGCTCTTCAGTTGGGATAGACGAGCTGTGAAATTTCGATGTCGGGGTCGTTGTCCGTAGGGAGAAGCCGTTTCTTCCCCGTCTCCGGTTCGTGCTCGATGAGAACGTAACCGTCTTCCGCGAGTTCCTCGATAAGGGCATCGAACTCCTTGATCCATACGTAATATCCGGCCTGGTTGTCCGGCTTCTCCCAGTTGACGTCTTCCCGTGTGCTTCCCGTGAGGGCCTTGAATACGGCCCTCTCCCAGGAATCGGGATCCGTCGCTCCGAGCCTGTGGAGTTCTCGGATCATCGCGCTCTTGATCAGGGTCTTGGAATCGTTGACGATAATGCCTTCGTTCAGCATGGTTCACCTCCAGAGTCCCGAACAACTCCGGTGGCGGGATTCTATTCCCGAAGCGCGGAGAGATTGCCGCGAATGGTGGCATCAAGGGGTATCTTCGAGAATACACCGAACGGCGGATCAGGGGGGCGCCGTCTCGAGTCCGATGGCCCATGCGCCGCCGCCGGTTGAAACGGCCCCGAGGACCGCCCGCTTCCCCCGGCCCTCCTGGATGCGCATGACTGCGAGCTGGGCCGCGGCGCACCAGGACGCGCCGCAGAGGCCGAAGAGCCGCTGGAAGTCCAGATCCTCGGCATGGGGCAGGAACCTGCGGCGAAGAGCGTCGGCCCTCTTCGCCACCTCTCGCCCGTCGCGGGGCAGTGCACAGCAATCCACCGACGCGCCGTCCCATCCCGTGCGTTCCAGGACCCGCTCCACAACCGCAGCCAGGGAGACTCCCCCTTCCGGATACCGGTGGGGCGCGCAGGGCTCCGTGGCCGACGCCCAGGCGGAAACGGCGACGGCGGAAGCCGAGGGGGGTTCATCGGCTCCGCGGAGCGTGCAGACGTAGGCGCCGTCTCCGTAGGGCGGGTGACCAGCCCCCCCGTAGAACCTGAGATATCGATCCACGAACGGAAAGAGGTGATCCACCGCGCCCGCCAGAGCACCCCGGGCGGCACCCGCAGCCAGAATGCGGCAACCCTCAACGAGGGCCGCCAGGCCGGATGCCTCCTTGCCGTTCAGCGTCATGGACGGCCCCTTCACACCGAGCAGGATGCCCGCCTGAGCTGCCGGGGCGTTGCCCACCGAGTAGGGGAACAAGCCCGGGTTCATCCCCGAAAACCCCTCCCGGTGAATGCTCTCCACGAGATGGTGTACGGGCGGGTTTGACCCCCAACCCAGGCCCACCACGGACGCCAGCCCGCCTGGATCGGATTCGCCGCTCTCCAGGAGGGCCTGCCTCGCCGCATGCACGAAGGTCAAGGAAGACGCATCGAGCCAGCGCACGGCGCGGGGCGGGAACCCCTCTTTGAGCGGGAGGCCTGGGGGTACGGCCTTGAGTCGGTCCGCCGCGGAACGGGATCGAAGCCCTTCACGGCCGATTCCCCCGGGTCCCACCGCACCCAGGCCGGTGATCCAGCAGCGGCTCACGTCGCCCTGCCGAAGACAAGGGAGGCATTGTTGCCCCCGAATGCGAGGTTCAGGGAAAGTAGATGGCGCAGGGGACGTTTCTCGGCCCGGGTCGGTACACGGAGGGGAATCTCCGGATCGGGGGTCTCGAATCCCGCGCAGGGGGGAACGGTCTGATGGACCAGGCTCAGCACGGAAGCCACCGCTTCCACGACGCCGGCGGCGCCGAGGCAGTGACCCACCGCACCCTTGATGGAACTCACCGGAACCTCCTGGAGACGATCTCCCAGGAAGGAGACGATGGCGGCGCCCTCAGCCTTGTCGTTGGCCCGGGTTCCGGTTCCATGGGCGTTGATGTGGTCGATGTCTCCCGGACCGATACCGGCATCGTCGATCGCGGAGCACATGCAGCGAATCGCCCCCCGCCCTTCGGGCTGGGGCGCCGTTGCGTGATACCCGTCGGCGCTCATTCCGAACCCCTCCAAAAAGGCAAGGATCGGCACACCGCGCAGCCGGGCCGATTCCTCCGATTCCAGGAACACGAAACCAGCAGCCTCCCCGATGACCATTCCCGACCGGTTCGCGTCGAAGGGGCGGGGGCGATCCCTGCTGACCAGCCTCATGATGTTGAAGCCGCCCACCGTCAGGCGGCTCAGGGCATCCGAAGAGCCGGCCAATACGCATTCGGCCTCCCCGGATCGTATCCAGGAAGCGGCCTGGCCGAGCGCGACGGTGGAGGAGGAGCAGGCATTTACCACGGACAGCAGAGGCCCCGTGGCGCCGAAGCGCTCGGCGAGCACATCGGCCATGGTGGCCGGCAGATGCCGCGTGAATACGCGAGCCGTGGGC
>Ga0180429_10005076_pt1 | contig 10471 bp, 9 predicted proteins | sample SS_ome_FD_132428 | JGI IMG/M metagenome (GOLD analysis project Ga0180429, IMG submission 132428) | Hypersaline lake sediment archaeal communities from the Salton Sea, California, USA - SS_1_S_1 metaG | ecosystem: Environmental > Aquatic > Non-marine Saline and Alkaline > Hypersaline > Sediment ...
CAGGATCTGGATGATGGAGGTGGCGTAGAGCGACCAGAGGAAGAGCGGCATCTTGAAGAAGGTCATCCATTTCGGGCGCAGCTTGTGGATGGTCACCACGAAGTTGAGCCCGGTAAAGATGGACGAGAATCCCAGCACCACCGCCCCGAAGGTCATCGAGATGACGCTGGCGCTGGTCGTCGTGCTGTAGGGCGTGTAGAAGGTCCATCCCGTATCGACGGCCTTGGTCACCAGGGAGAAGATCGCGAATATGGCGCCAAAGCAGTAGAGCCAGAAGCTGGCCAGGTTCAGGCGCGGGAAGGCGACGTCCTTGGCGCCGAGCATGATCGGCAGGACGAAGTTGCCGATGGCGGCCGGTATGCTGGGGATGATGAACAGGAAGATCATGATGGCGCCGTGCAGCGTGAAGCTGCGGTTGTAGGTGTCGGCGTCCATGATCGTCTCGCCCGGCGTCAGCAGCTCGGTGCGGATCAGCATGGCGAACATCCCGCCCAGCAGGAAACTGGCAAGGATCGCCACCAGGTACATGATGCCGATGCGCTTGTGGTCCAGCGTGAAGATCCAGGACTTCCATCCGCGCGTGTGATTCAGGTAGTTGCTCATGGCCTCCGCCTATTCGGCCAGGGATTTGATGAACTCGATCATATAGCCGAGCTCCTCTTCGTTGATGGTGCCCTGATAGGTGGGCATCACGGGCTCGTATCCTTCCAGCACCTTGGCCTGGGGCTGGTAGATGGACTCTCGCAGGTAGTTCTCGTCGACGACGATCCGCTCGCCGCTCTTCATCGTTTCGGTCTTGCCGAAAGCCCCCTTGAAGCTGGGGCCGACCAGCTTGCTGCCGTCCAGGGAATGACAGGCCGTGCATCCCTTGGCCGCGTAGAGCATTTTCCCCGCTTCGGCCGGCGGCAGGTCCGCGTAGAGATTCGCCGCGGCGTTCATCCATTCCTCGAAGCCGCCGGGCTCGTGCACCACCACGGCGGTGGTCATGTCCGAATGGCCGGTCCCGCAGTACTCCGCGCAATAGACGGGATAGACCCCCGGCTCGGTCGCGGTGAACCAGGCCTTGGTGTATCTGCCGGGCACGACGTCCTTCTTCACGCGGAATGCGGGAACGAAGAAGCTGTGGATCACGTCTTCCGAGCGCATCAGCAAAATGATGGGCTCGTCCACCGGAACGTGCAGCACGGGATCCGTGTAGCCGTTGTCGTAGGCGAAGCTCCACTGCCACTTCTGTCCGACCACCTTCACCTCGTAGGCGCCGCGCGGCGGCGTCTCCATCCCGAGGTAGGTCTTGAATCCCGCGTAGAACATCACCATGACCAGGATGATGGGGATGACGCTCCAGGCGATCTCCAGTTTCGTGTTGTGGCTGGGGCTCTCCTCGGGTTCCACGCCCGGCCTGCGCCGGTAGCGCAGGACGAAGACGACCATCAGGCCCACCACGATCACGAAGAAGAACAGGGACACCCAGAGGATGAACTGGAAGAGCCAGTCCACCTCGGCGGCCACGCTGGAACCGCGGACGGGCATCCAGAATCCCTCGGCGAGAATCGGGTTGTTGAGAATTCCCTTCATCGGAGTGCCGTTCCCTTCACGGTCTTCCCCGCCGTGATCGGCTTCGCGTGAGGAAGAAGATGAGGCCGAGCAAGGAGACGATCGTGACCGCCCCTCCAGCCTTCATGATGTTTTTCGCCGCCCAGGCGTAGCTGCCCTTTTCGGCGTCGTAGGCGAAGCAGAACAGGAGCACGCGGTCCATCGCGTCCCCGATGCCGCCCTCTGAGGCCTCCACGAGACTGAGGCGAAGCGTCTGCGGATCGAACTCGATGCCGTAGAGCGTCCGCGACACGATGCCGTCGGGGGTCACGACGAAGATCCCCGCGGCGTGATTGAACTCGCGCCTTTCCGGATCGAAGGCGAAATGGAATCCCGCCGAATCGGCCAGCTCGAGGATATCCTCCTCGCGGCCGGTGAGGAAATCCCAGCCCGCCTCGGCGCCCTCGCGTCCGTAGTCTCCCAGGATGTGCCGCTTCTTGTCCAGGGCCTGGGCGGGATCATCCCCGGGATCGATGCTCACTGTGACGATGCGAAACTGATCGCCCGCGCTCCAGTCCATCTCCCGAAGCCCGGCCACCTGTCCGTCCAGGAGCAGGTTGCAGAGCATCGGGCAGTTGTAGTACACGAGATTCAGGATGACGGGCCGCTCCCCGTCGAACAGATCCCGCAATGCGACGGTGTCGCCCTCCGCGCGCGCGAATCGTAGCTGCAGCGGAAGCGACGATCCGGACCTGTCGAAGATCCCGATCTCCTCGAGCTCATCGGGCAGATCTTCGCCTACCTGCGCCGTCGCCCCGACGGCGATCAGGGCGGAGAGCAGAGCGGCGGTAGTGAATGTCGTCAATTTGCGCATAGTGGAAGCCGCCTAGGGACCGTATTCCTCGACAATGATCTCCATCGCCCGCTCGATGGGAATGGCCACGCGGCCCTCTTCGCCTTCGACGGGGCGGTATCCGCTCAACTGGGCCAACTGGCCCTCGCTCAGGAAACGAGCCTCCTCGCCGAGGCCGGGCAGGTTCTTGCGCGCCACTTCGTCATCCAGCATCCGGAAGAAGAAGCCCTTCGCGAGCAAGACGACGATGACGACGAGCAGCAGGCCCACGGTGCCGACGAAGAGGCTGGAAGAGGTTTGCGGATCGTCGTAGCGTTGCATGTTCACCTCAAGCGTTCTCGAAGGACAGCGACTCGCCGAGTCTCGGATCCTTCATGGGAATCAGCGAGTGCTTGCCGAGGGTTCTCATCAGCAGCGCGAAGTAGATTCCGCCGATCCCGATGAATGTGGTCAGATCCAGCAGGTGGAAGCCCAGGCCGCCGGCTTCGGTGAATTCGGGCATGATGATGTAGTAGAGATCCACCCAGTGCATCAGCAGCACCCAGGAGGCCCAGGGCACGAGCAGGCGACCGCGGCGCTTGGGCGTGGCCGAGAGCAGGGCGAGGAAGGGCACGAAGAAATGTCCGGCCAGGAGCAGCCAGCTCCAGCTCTCCCAGGCGCCGGTCTGTCGCCGCAGGAACCAGGTGGTCTCCTCCGGAATGTTCGAATACCAGATCAGCATGTACTGGCTGAAGGCGATGTAGGCCCAGAAGACCAGGAATGCGAAGATCAGTTTGCCCATGTCGTGGTAGTGCTCGATGCTGATCGCCCGGCGGAGGAATCCCCGTTTCTGGAGAAGCCGGCTGAGGATGGGCAGGAATGCGAAGAATCCCACGACGCTTCCGGCGAAGTAGTACACGCCGAACATGGTGCTGAACCAATGAGCGTCCAGGCTCATGAGGAAATCGACCGAGGCGAAGGTGAGCGTGAAACCGAAGAGCACCAGCGAAGGCGCGCTCCAGCGCTTCATCTTCAGGCTGAGCTGCGGATCGCCGCTGGAGTCCTGGGCCACCGAGGTCTTCAGGTAGCCCCGGGAGAGAAGAGTCCAGACAAGGAAGTAGATCGCCAGCCGGGCGTAGAAGAAGGGCAGATTCAGATAGGGCTGCTTCCATTGCAGCAATTCGTCGTGGGCCATGGCCTCCGGATCGGCCCAGTGATAGAGCTGGTCCATTCCGAAAAGCAGGGGCAGGGAGAAGAGGAAGAGCCAGGGCAGATTGGCCGAGATCGCCTCGGCGAGTCGCCGCACCACGACGCTCCATCCGGAGCTCGTCACGTGCTGAATGAGGACGAAGAAGAGCGCGCCGAGCGAGATGCTGAGGAAATAGACGAAGCCGAGCAGCCAGGACTGGAAGAAGCGCGCGCCGCCGTCCTGCTCCATGAAGCCCAGCAGTGCCGTAGCCGCCAGGCCGACCAGCCCGACAAGCGCCGAGATCCGGGCCGTCTTCGAGCCGAAAGCGCCCAGCAGCGTCTTTTCCTGGCTGAGATCCACGGTCCTAGTCTGCATCTTCCTTCCCTACCTCAATCCTGCCTGATGATCCTCGGGCACGTCGGCCAGGCCGGCATGCTGGCTGCGCTGGAGCGCCTTCACGTAGGCCACGATGGCCCAGCGGTCCTTCTCAGGAATCTGCGACTCGTGCGCGGGCATGTTGCGGATGCCCAGGCTGATCGTATTGAAAAGCTGTCCCGGCGTGCGTCCGCGCACCAGGTCGGTGTGGAAACTCGCCGGCGGCGTCCAGGCTCCCTGCTCGAGCGCGACGGCGCGCTTGTGGACCATCCCGTCTCCGTAGCCGGACTCGCCGTGGCAGGAGGCGCAGAAGATGCCGTAGCGTTCCCGGCCCCGCTCCATCAGCGCGGCATCGACACCGACGGGGAAGGATTCGACCCAGAGGCCGTCCTCCTTGCCGGTCCTGAAGGCGTCCAGCTCGGCGCCCTGCTCGCGGGCCACCGTGCCCGGAACCTGCGGCCTCATGGCCCTGCCGTCGGCGAAAAGTTCGCAGGGAGCCTGCGCGCTGTAGCGCTGCTGCTTGTCCATATGCGTGATGATCGAGATGCGCGTGTGATCGACCGTCTCCCCGCGCCGTCCCAGCACGAGGGCGAGCGGAATCCAGGAGAGCAGGATCAGGATCCAGAGGCTGCGGGTGAACCAGCGTGGCATCTCAATCCTCCAGTCTTTCGACCTGGAGGCCGCCCAGGGATTCGGCAAATTCGAAGGTGCGCGTCTCGTCGAAATGCGGATCGGCGGCCTCGATATTCAGGAAGAAGCGGTCCGAGCTGGCCCGCTTGAAGGCCGGGCTCTGAAAGACGGGATGGTGCAATTGCGGCAATTGGTTCAGCGCCAGCATGCCGAAGAAGGCGCCGAAGGCGGCCAGCAGGACGGTCATCTCGAAGCCGACGGGGATGTTCGCGGGGATGCTCCAGAGCGGCTTGCCGCTGATGATGATCGGGTAGTCCACGGCGTTCATCCACCACTGCATGAGCATGCCGAGGAAGGCGCCGCTCGCGCCGCCGCCGAGCACGACCCAGGGCAGTTTCGTGTGCCCGAGACCCATGGCGTCGTCGAGCCCGTGAACGGGGAAGGGCGTGAAGCAGTCCCAGCTCTTGAAGCCCGCGTCGCGCACCTTTTCGGCCGCCAGCACGAGATCGGCCGCCGTCTCGAACTCGACGAGGTAACCGGCCAAGCGCGGTGTCATTTCGCCGCCCTCCTTCATCATGACCTGTCCGCCTCCTCATCGCGATCGGCGACCTGCCCGGGAATGGAACCGTGATAGTCGCCCTGGGAGTGCCGTCCGTGGGCGGCGGCGGCGGCGGGCATCACCGTCTTCACCTCGGCCATGGCCACGATGGGTCCGAAGCGCAGGTAGAGCAGGAAGAGAGTGGCGAATAGACCGAAGCTGCCGACGAGCATGGCGATATCGACCCATGTCGGCTTGAACATGCCCCAGGCCGCGGGCAGGAAGTCGCGGGTCAGCGAGGTGACGATGATCACGAAGCGCTCGAACCACATGCCCACGTTCACTAGGGCCGCGATGATCCACACGATCAGGATGTTGTGGCGAATCTGCCTGAACCAGAATAGCTGCGGGAAGATCACGTTGCAGCTGACCATGATCCAGTAGGCCCAGGCGTAGGGCCCGGTGGCGCGGTTGATGAAGGTGAACATCTCGATGGCATTGCCGCTGTACCAGGCGATGAAGAACTCCATGGCGTAGGCGTAGCCCACCATGGAGCCGGTCGCCAGGAGGATCTTCGCCATCATGTTCAGGTGGTGCGGCGTGATGATGTTTTCCAGCTTCAGCCACTTGCGCGCGGGAATCGCGATGGTCATCACCATGGCGAAGCCGCCGAAGACGGCGCCGGCCACGAAGTAGGGCGGGAAGATGGTGGTATGCCACCCGGGAAGCTGGCTCGTGGCGAAGTCGAAGCTCACCACCGAGTGCACGGAGAGCACGAGCGGGGTGGCCAGCCCGGCCAGCAGCAGATAGGCCTTCTCGTAGCGCTGCCACTGACGGTTGGATCCGCGCCATCCCAGCGACAGGAGCCCATAGACCATCCGGCGGGCCTTGGTGCGGCTCCGGTCGCGCAGCGTGGCGAAGTCGGGCATCTGTCCCATGTACCAGAACATCAGCGAGACGGTCATGTAGGTGCCGATGGCGAAGACGTCCCAGACCAAGGGGCTCCGGAAGTTGGGCCAGGCGCCCTGGGAATAGGGAAGGGGGAAGATGTAGTGCACGACCCAGACGCGGCCCACGTGGATGCCAGGCCAGATGCCGGCGCAGATCACCGCGAAGATCGTCATCGTCTCCGCGAAGCGGTTGATGCTCGTGCGCCACTTCTGCCGGAACAGGAATAGGATGGCGCTGATCAGGGTGCCCGCGTGACCGATGCCGATCCAGAAGACCAGGTTGACGATGGGGAAGCCCCAGTTCACCGGGCTGTTGTTGCCCCAGATGCCGACGCCGCTGAAGATCAGATAGCCGATGAGCCCGAAGAGGACGCCGGCCAGCAGCCCAGCCAGGGTGAGCAACGGAAACCAGAGCTTGGGCGCCGGACCCTCGACCACCTCGCAGACGGTGTCCGTGACCTCGCCGATGCTCAGCCCACCCGTGATCAGCGTCGGGCGCCGGCTCGGATCCTCGATGCGGTTGTCGAGATTATCCGTGATGACCGTGCTCACCACTGTCCTCCACGAGATCGGGGTTCGGATTCTTGAGCCGGGCCAGGTAGGCCGTGCGCGGCTTGAGATTCAATTCGCCCAGCAAGGAATAGGCGCGTCCGTTTTCATGCAGCTTCCAGACGCGGCTGTCGGCATCGTTCAGATCGCCGAAGACGATGGCTTCCGCCGGGCAGGTCTGGGCGCAGGCCGGCGTGATGTCCCCGTCGGCGAGCTCGCGGCCCTCGGCCTTGGCCCGGATCTTCGTGCCCTCGATGCGCTGCACGCAGTAGCTGCATTTCTCCATGACGCCGCGCCCGCGGACCGTCACGTCGGGGTTCTTGCCCAAGGCCTCGGTGGCGCTGAGATCCCCGTTCCAGTCGAACCAGTTGAAGCGGCGCACCTTGTAGGGGCAGTTGTTGGCGCAGTAGCGAGTGCCGATGCAGCGGTTGTAGGCCATGTCGTTGAGGCCCTCGTCGCTGTGCGCGGTGGCCCCGACCGGGCAGACCCCCTCGCAGGGAGCCGTCTCGCAATGCGCGCAGGCCACGGGCTGCTGGATCATCCCGGGGTCTTCCGGGTCGCCGGTGAAGTAGCGGTCGAGGCGGATCCAGCTCATCTCGCGGCCGCGTCGCACCTCGTCCTTCCCCACCACGGGGATGTTGTTCTCGGCCTGGCAGGCCACGGTGCAGGCGCTGCAGCCCGTGCAGGCGCTCAGGTCGATGGCCATTCCCCAGCGGTGTCCCTCGTACTCGATTTCCTTCCAGAGCGATTTCAGCGGCGGATGATGATCGTGGCTCGTGGCGAAGTGCGGATCGGCCTGATACTCGGAGAGGGTTCCCTCCTTCGCGAGCAAGGGCGCGCGCCGGGCGCGTTCCTTGAACCCGCCTGCGTCGATGAGCCAGTGGTCCTGGGTGAGGGCCAGTTCATATTTCGCGCCCCCTCCGACCGCCGAAAGCCCGGCGGCGAAGCCCATGGCCTCGCTGCCGCGAAGCGAATAGACGTCGAAACCCGCGGCCTCTCCCACTTTGCCCGCGCTCCGCCGCCCGTAGCCCAGGTTGGCGATGATCGTGTCCGCGGCGATTCCCGGCAGGATGAGAGCGGGCATCTCCAGGCTGCGGCCCTTCAGCTCCAGAGTGACAATGCGCTCGTCGGCGGCCCCGATCTTCCCGGCCGTCTCGGGATTCATGAGCGCGGCGTTGTCCCAGGTGAGCTTGCTCACGGGATCGGGCAATTCCTGCAGCCAACTGTTGTTCGCGAAGCGTCCGTCGCGGACCTTCGCATCGGCCGCGAAGACGATTTCGAGACCGCTTTCCGCCTTTGGCAGCTCCAGGTTCTGCAAGAGGCCCGCCTTCACGCGCGGCGTCGGTCTCGCAGCGCTCTCGCCGTCCACGAATCCCGCGTGCAGGGTCCGGCGCCAGAATTTCTCGAAGTCGGCGGTCGGCACGCGCTCGGCCAGCGAGGCGCGCGCGATCTCGTAGCCCGAATCGCCGGCGCCGCGCAGAAGGCTGAGCAGCTCCTGCGGGCTCCTGCCCTCGTAGAGCGGCTGGATCAGGGGCTGCATCGTGAGAGTGCGGCCGTCCCAGGCGAGCGCGTCGCCCCAGCTTTCCAGGTAGTGACTGCGCGGAAGATGCCAGTCGCAGAGCTTCGAAGTCTCGTCGAGAAAGCCGGAGAGGTGGATCTTGACCGCGGATTTCTCCATCGCGGCGGCGAAGTTTAGATCGGCCGGTGCGTCATAGGCGGGATTGCCCCCGAGGATGAGCAGGGTTTCGATCTCGCCTCGATCGAGGGCCGCGCTCAAGGATCCGATGGACTCGGCGTCCGCGCGGTCGAGGGATTCCTCAATATAATGGAGCGTTTTCCCCGTCGCCCCCAATTCCTGATTGAGCAGGGCGACCAGGGCATGGACCTCGGCGGGTTGCCGGGCGCCCGCGCTGAGAAGAACCCGTCCGCGGTGGGCGAAGAGGTCGCGTCTCAGCGCGCGGAAGAAGGCCGTGTGGCTCCAATGCCCTCCACCACCGGCGCCCGTGACTTCCTCGGCGAGCTCCCTCACGAATTCCGCGATATCCCCGGCCTTCATGGCCTGCCGATGATCGGCCATTCCTCCCGTGATGCTGAAGCCCGGCTCTGCGACGTAGAGCCGGTTCATCCGCCCGCTCTCCGGACGCCTCCCTCGCGAGAAGGCCCGGTTCAGAGCCATGGCGTCGGGATGGTCGCCGAGAAGATCCTCGTCGAAGCAGACGATGACCTCGGCCTCGTCCAGGACAAGCTGCGGGCGAAGCCGCCTGCCCGTGGCGAGCTTCAATCCTTCGGTCACGCGATCCCGGGAAAGCGGATCCCAGTCGTAGAATTTCGCCGCGGGCAGGGCGCTTCGAAATGCCGCCCTCTCGCGCCTCAGGGAGGGAGAGCTGCTGCTCTCGCAGAGCACGGCCAGGCCGTTTCCCTTCGATTCCGCGAAATGCCCTGCGGCGAATTTTTCGAAGTCGGCCCAGGACGAGGCCTGTCCGTCGCGCAGTGGGGACCTGCTGCGATCCGGGTCGTAGAGGCTCAGCACGGAAGCCTGCACCTGGGCGCCGGCCGCGCCGCCGCTGCGCTCGAGACCGGGGTTGCCGTCCACCTTGATGGGACGACCGTCGAAGCTGGTGGCCAGGACGCCCTGCGCAACGCCGCCCAGCTCCATGCAGGTGGCGAAGCTCTTGGTCTGGCCGGGAATCTCGCCGGGCGCCCGATGCGCGTAGGGAAGTATGTTCTCCCTGGGCCACCGGCATCCGCTCATGCCCGCCAGAGCCACCGAGGCTCCCATGAGCTGCAGGAAACGCCGACGCGAGAATCCCTGGGGCGCCTCGTCGGCCCCTTCGGGGAATTCGGCGCGAAGAACCTCCTGCAGAGCTTCGCCGGAGTTCAGCTCGCTGAGACTGCGCCAGTGGCGGGGCTGTTTCGTGGTTTTCATCGGTGACATACGCTGCAACTCGTCGAGGGTTGAATTCCGTTCTCGGTCCTGAGCGCCGCGCCCAGTTCCCTGGCATCGCCTTCGGGGACCCAGGCCAGGTCGGCGACCTTGTTCCTCGGCCTGAGATGCGGATCGGGGTCGCGATGACAGTCCAGACACCAACTCATGCTCAATGTTTCGGTCTGGGAAACCAGGTCCATCTGATCGACGCGGCCGTGACAGGAAAGGCAACTGACGCCGGCGGTCAAATGGGCGCTGTGATTGAAGAAGACGAAGTCGGGCAGGTCATGGACCCGCACCCAGGGGATGGGCATTCCCGTCTCGAAGCTCTCGCGTACCGGCGCGAGCGTGTCCCTATCCGGATGGATGCTCGTATGGCAGTTCATGCAGGTCTGAGTCGGCGGCAAGGAAGCCTGCGCGGCATATTCGACGGTATTGTGGCAGTAGATGCAATCGATTCCGAGTTCGCCGACATGCACGGCATGGCTGTAGGGCACCGGTTGCTCGGGGGCGTATCCCAAATTGGTGGTCCGGGGCGAGAGGGAATAGGCGATCAGGACCACCGTATAGACAGCGCCCCCCAAGAGCGCGAGGGTCGCGAGGGGTCGTATCACGTTGGTCCACTTGGGGAATTGAAAATCCGAACCGGACTTGTCCTGCCACATGGCGGCGAAACTAGCATCGGAATCGTAAAAGTCAAGAATTCTTGAGGTTTAGGAGTAGAGGGTCCGCAAGCCGAAGAAAACGGAGAACCCCGCGGTTCTCCGTCTCCAATCTCAGCAAAGCTTCTCGGAGGTCTCGAAAAGAAACCCGCCGGTTGCTCGCCCGTGCTGCCCCACTCATCACGGAAGAACCAAGCCACTTTGGCTAACCGGCAGGCTTCCAAAAAGACCGGGTTCAGACTCGGAAAAAGGCCAGTCCCCCGACTGCCGATTTCGAACCCAGCCGA
>Ga0180429_10005077_pt1 | contig 10469 bp, 7 predicted proteins | sample SS_ome_FD_132428 | JGI IMG/M metagenome (GOLD analysis project Ga0180429, IMG submission 132428) | Hypersaline lake sediment archaeal communities from the Salton Sea, California, USA - SS_1_S_1 metaG | ecosystem: Environmental > Aquatic > Non-marine Saline and Alkaline > Hypersaline > Sediment ...
ACCTTGGCGCCGACGTAGATGCTGTGGATCTTCAGGCCGTGTGCGTCGAAGGCTTTCATCGCTGCCGGCAGGTTCCTGGCTCCCGTGTATCCGACGCCCTGGTATCCGAGTTCCTTGAGCAGTCTCGCCCGGTCGTCGAGCGAGAGCCTTCCGCAGCCGTTGTCGAAGGCGAAGAAGGCGTTGTCGAGTTTCAGCTTCTTGGCCGGTTCCGCCGCCAGCAAGGCCGCCGGGCAAAGACAGAGTATCAGCAAGCCAAGGATGTAGTGTGATCGTTTCATGTGGTTTGCTCCAGATCAAGTCGCAGTTGGTAATTTGCCCTCACCCCTGGCGTGTGTCGCAAAGGGGGAGTTGGTGATTTGCCCTCACCCCCGGCCCCTCTCCCACAGGGCGAGGGGAGGTCTTTGGGAAGACTTTCCTACGAGTACTTCGGTGCGTTGATCGGTTTGTCAAGCCACGCGTTGGCGGCCTGGTTATTGGTGAATCGTTCCTTTTGCGGGTCGAAGGCGAGCTTGCAGCCGACCTGGACGGCGATGTGCCCCAAATGGCAAAGCGAGGTGACGCGGTGGCCGACCTCGGCCGGCTCGAGCGTCTCTTCGCGCGATTTGACGCAGTCAATGAAATCCTGCTTGTCGCTCTTGAAGCGGAAGTTGATTTCTTCGGGGCCGATCTTCGATTCCAGGATCGAGGCCGGCTGGGCGCGAATCGTGCGAAAGTCGGCATAGATCCAGCCCTTGTCGCCCTCGATCCTGAAGTACGGCTTCTCGGTGCGATAGGTCCAGTTGACGCCGATAGCGAAGCGGTACTTGACCTCGAACTTCAGCAGCACGTTCCAGAAGCTCTCCGGCGGCGGGTATTTACCGGTGCCCTCGATTTCCACCGGTCCGGTGCGTTCCAGGTCGCAGCACCACATGGCGCCGTCGTCCAGGTGGGTGCCCCAGTTGGTAATCATGCCGTCGCAATAGAAGAGGTGCCGCATCCAGCCGGGGCGACCGTAAGAGTTCGGCGGATGCACGCGCTTCTGGGTGTACGGTGCCCGGGGAGCGGGGCCTTGCCAGCGTTCGTAGTCGAGCGTTTTGGGAACGGGCATTTCCCCCTGGGGAGGGCAACCGACGTCGCTGCCCGGCACACCCACGGTCACCGTGTGAATCTTGCCCAGCCGCCCGTTGCGAACCAGTTCGGCCGCCCGGTGCACGCTGCGGTTGGAGCGCAGCTCGCTGTCGACGCGGAACACCCGCTTGAGCTTCGACGCCGTGTCGCTGAGCCGGCGTCCCTCGGCGACGGTTCGCGTGATGGGTTTCTCCAGCGAGACGTCTTTGCCGGCCTCGAAGGCGGCAAGGGCCATCGGGGCGTGCCAGTGGTCGGGCGTGGAGATCATCACGGCGTCGATGTCGCTGCGCTTGAGCACCTCGCGGAAATCGACATAGGCGTCGCAGCCCTTGTAGTTGCCCGACGGCTTGCGCTTGGCATAATGCCCTTCGACGGCCTTCTTGGCGTTTTCCAGGCGCCAGGAGTCGACGTCGCAGACGGCCAGCAGTTGAACGTCTCCCATCGCCAGGAACTGTTTCATGTTTCTCAGGTACGCCTGCCGTCCCATGCCGATCATGCCGACGTTAATGCGATCTGCCGGCGGCGTCTTGCCTTCGGCCCCGATCGCCGCGCCCGGCACAATGGCCGGCACAACACAGACTGCGGCGGCGGTGCTCTTCAGAAAACGGCGGCGGGTGACGTGAACTGCTCGACCCATGATTTCATCTCCGTTGCTGCCGAAAAAAAACTTTCCGAAAGTACCCATCACGCTCCGCGTGATGCAGGCTCGTCACGCGGAGTGTGAAGGGTACTATGAACGAAAACCGCAGAGTTGTTCTGCGGCAGCCACTAAGCATGATTCTCGCGCACCGGAGCGTGAAAGTCAAGAAACGCCTTGTCGAAGAACCTCGCTATCAACTGCAAAGCGGTATCCGCAGCCCGTCGTAGGCTAGTTCCATGCCGGGCGGCAACGCGGCGTTGGTGGCCCGATGATCCAGGTCGTGGCAGATGTGTGTAAAGAGAGTCCGCCGGGCGGCGAGTTGGCGGGCAACGGCAACCGCTTCGTCGAGACTGAAATGGGTGGCGTGCGGACGCCGGCGCAGGGCGTCGAGCACCAGCACGTCGAGTCCTTGCAGGAGCTTCATGCTTTGCGGCGGGATTCCGTTGGTGTCGGTGCAATAGGCCAGGCGGCCGAGGCGGAAACCCAGCACCTGGAAACGGCCGTGACGCAAGCGGACCGGCGTTGCCTCGGCGCCGAGCACCTCGAACGGTTGGGTTTCGATTCTCCGGAAGACAAGTCGCGGCACCCCGCCGGCCGGGATCTTGCGGACCACCGGATCGAACGCGTAGTCGAACGCCCGCCGAATCCGCGCCTCCACCCGCGCGTCGCAATATACCGGCAGGTCTTCGCCCAAGTAATGGGCAAATATGCGCAGGTCGTCCAATCCGAAAAGGTGGTCGGCGTGCTCGTGCGTGTACAACACGGCGTGAATCACACCAATCCGCTCGCGGAGCAACTGGGTTCGCAGGTCGGGCGCGGTGTCGATCAGCAGGTTTCCCTCGGGCAGTCCCAACACGACACTGCAGCGGCTCCGCCGGTTCATCACATCGGAACTGGTGCAGACCGGGCAGCCACACCCGATCACCGGCACCCCGTGCGACGTGCCGGTACCCAGAAAAACAAGTTTACCCCTAGGATCACGACTGACGGGCGAATCGGACAAGGCAGGACCTCGGAGATATATGGCGGACAATTGGTTGCCGCTACGGAAAACACATAGGGTGGGTGCTTGCACCCACGCGCTGTTTGACGTTTGTCTCCTGTTTTTCGTGGGTGCAAGCACCCACCCTACAGGTTTCTCACGTACTCCATAAGCATCAACACGTTTTCCACCGGCGTTTCGTACGGCAGCGCGCCGGTGCCCATGCAAACGTTCTCGCGGCCGGCGCCGAGGCGGACGATGCGATCGGCATCGGCGCGTATCTGGTCCCAGGTGCCGCGGGAGATGAGTTCCACATCGCTGTTTATGCGGATCCGCACGTCGGTGCGATCCCAGACCTTTTTCATGAATGCTTCCTGATCGGTTCTGAAGGGGCACACGAGATAGCCGGTGCCGGTCTCCAGCATGGCCTCGACGATCGGTTCGGTGTTGCCGCCGATGATGCAGGGGATCGGATGCCCGACAACCTCGCCGATCCGCGCCATGATACTTTTCAGGGCGGGCAGTTCCACGCGGCGAAACAACTCCGGCGAGAGCAGCGGTGGGCAGGCCGCCGACTCGAAGAAGGCCACATCGAGCCCCGCCGCCTTGAGCCCCTCGGCAAAGGCAACCTGCCCGTCGACCAGGTGCATCAGCACCTCGGCCGCCCGCTGCGGATCGCCAATCACGTCGCAAAGCAGCGTCTCGAATCCGACCAGATTACTGGCAATCGAAAACGGCCCGCTCACCGGCACGCGAACGTCGGCTTCGGGAAACTTTTCGGCCAGGCGGGTGGCGACCTCGATAATCATCGGGATCCGCCCCGAGGAGTGCGGATCCAGGGGCTTCAATGCGGCCAGATCAAACACGGATCCAAACACCGGCTCCCGCACACCCGGAATTCCGATTCCCTGCGGCTTGGCGATCACCGCGCCGTAGGCCTCCGGTTCCAGGTTGTAGATGTCGATGCCCGGCATGACGGGCGTCTGCCGGTATCTGCGATAGGCTTCGGCATGCGCCTGGAAGATCAGTTCTCCGTCGCGCGATGTCTCCCACGGCGTTCGTCCGATCAGATACGCAGCGTGTTCGTACACCGAGGGGGAGATATCCATTAGGTCCACGTATCCTTGCGATAGCGGCCGCAACCGGCTTGTTTAGCCCCGGCGGCTACGCCGGGGCACCACCGCGTGGCCGCGGCGGCTAAACGGACTACTGAAGCCGGAGTAATGGAGTATTGGAATGCTGGCGTTGGTTATTCGCACATCCCATCACTCCCATACTCCATCACTCCAGTACCCCTATACTCCATCACCCCAATGCTCCGGTGCGAGATCAAGATCGACAATTTGTTGTCGATGTGACCCGCCGAAGGGCCTTTTTGCGAAACGACAAAGGACGGTCCCCGGCAAAATCCGGCTATTCCGGTAGTGGTTGATCCTTGGTCTCCGGGGCGAACAGCAAGATCACGATTCCCAGCAGGAACACCGAGCACATCGCCAGGCCCGCGTAGCGCATTGGCTCTTCATAGCCTTTGGCTTCTGTAAAGACCACGCTGGTCAGCAGTCCCAGCGCCAAGGGGCCCAACGCCGCCGCGAAACGGCCCGTGTTGTAGCAGAACGAGATTCCCGTGCTCCGCAGCCGCGTCGGAAACAACTCGGGGAAATAGATCGCATATCCGCCGAACAGCGAAAGCTGGCAAAAGCCCATCAAGGGCACCATCCAAAACACGTCGACCGCGTCGTTCATATACATAAACGCAATCGCCGTGCTGAAGAACGCCGCCAGGAAGAACAGCGCGAACGCGGCTCGCCGCCCGATGCGCTGCGTCACCACGGCGAACAGGTAAATGCCAAGGAAGGCCCCCACGTTGAACAGCATCGAGGTCGTCGCGCCCCAACGCGATACCTCGCCGCCGATTTCTTTTTGTCGGGCGGTAATTCGCGCCACGTGCTTCGACAATGACGCCTGCGGCTGCAATTCCGTCTGCCCGCGGAGATACTGTGCCCTCCGCCGGTGCTGCTCGGGTGATTGGGCCGGGCGGCCCTCGGCGGGAAGGTCCAAAACGCCAAGAACCGAATCCACCAAAACCGGCTTGCCGGCCGACCGAAGCGAAAGTGCCGCGGCATAAATCAGTTGCGGGTCCTTGTCGGCGGCGTCCAGGCTCACCAGGTCTCGCGGCTTGACGCTCTTTCCCGCTTGATCGAGTAGCTTGGGCGAAGAAACCAACATCAACAGGAAGCTGCGGTCTTGTTTGGCCTGGCCGGCGTCGCGGGCTTTCTGCTGGGCAATCTTGCGAAACACCGAGCGGTTCAGGTCGATGCTGAAGAAGCCGATTCCCCACAGGCCGATCACCCCGGCCGAAGCCAGCAGCATCCCCATGATCGCCCGCCCGCGCCATCGCCGGTCGCCGAACAACTCCGCCAGCGAGCCCGTCTTGTGATGTGTGGCCTTGCTTTCGGCCTTGGCCTTTTGCCAGCGGTCGGGCTCCTTCAAGCGGCGCATGACCACGATGGCCAGCAGTGCCGGAAGGATTCCGACGGCGAACATCCAGCGCCAGGCGCTGTGGGGCAGGATTCCGGCCTCTTCGAGTTGGCCAAAACCCATCGCGATAAACGCCGCCGAAACGTTCCCTACCGTGGCAACCGCCTGGAGCAACCCCAGGGCACGGGGCCGCGCCCGGTCCGGCATGACTTCGGCCACCAGCGCGACCCCCACGGCAAACTGCCCCCCGACACCAAGCCCCGTCATGAAGCGATAGAAGATAAAATCCCATACGGTTTGGGAGATGCCGCACAGCCCGGTGAACACCGAGTAGACCAGGATCGTCCAGACCATCGTCCTTGCCCGGCCTATCTTGTCGCCCATGATGCCGAAAAAGATACCGCCGGTGGCCCAGCCGATCAGGAGGATCGAGGTCGAGTAACCGCTGTACTCGTCCACGGCGGGCACGGCCTCGGCAACGTCCAGCAACTCGGCCACCGCCGGCTTCCTGGCCAGCGCGAACAGTTGCTGGTCCAGGCAGTCGAATAGCCAACCGAGCGTGCATACGATCAGTACAAACCAATGATATCGCGTAAGTTCGCTGTGCCAGGCTCTACGTTTCTCGTTCACTAACCGGTGCCTCCTGAGGGGTGTGATAACAAAGACGGCAATCGCGTGCGAGTGAGGCTGGCGGGGATCGAACCCACGACCTACGGATTAAAAGTCCGTTGCTCTACCGACCGAGCTACAGCCTCAAGTTGTTTAACTCCATAGGCTTACGTCACATCGATGGTCTAGACCGACGGATATTCCGCCCTCGCTAGGCCCCCGTCGCAAGGTGGGATTTCTTGGGTCAACGTCGATGCGAGGCGTCGACCGCGACCAGGCGTCACGGGTAACGCCACAAGGAAGCGTACCCAACCTGGGGCCGGTCGTAAAGCGGCCCTGTGCGCGGCCCGACTGTTTCCGCGGCACCCGCCGAATATCGGAGGCGATGCCGTCGACGTTCGTTCCGGCGGAGGTACAACTGGACTCGGTGGGTCGGCCCTGTGGCTGCAACTGCACTGACACCTACACCGATTCTTGGTCCTCGCTCACAATGCGGTCTATTAAGGCCCGACCTTGGCCGCAGACGCAGGATGCCGAACAGCTCCGAGAGGGAATCAAGGCGACAGTGGCCGATCCATCAGCACGGTACCTGCGATCGTTAGGGACACGCCCACGACAAGCCAGGCGCTGGGCGGCTCGCCGAAGAAGAGGATTCCGGCCATGGCGGCCATGGCCACCTGCGAAGCGTTCAGGACGTTTGCCCGCAGCACGGTCGCCCACTGAAGCCCCATGATCAATGCCAGGAAGGCAAGCAGATTCATCACGCCGGCGGCCGTGATCCATGCGAACTGCTGCGGTGTGGTCTCGGAGAGTCCCGACCAGCCGAGCCGATAAGAGCTGAGTGCCCCCAGGCCGACGACTCCGACCAGACATATGATCATCGCGATGGCGGTGGGTCGCGTGGTTCCGCTGACGGCTTCGCGGATCGTTGCGCTCGTCGCTCCGAACATAACTCCGGCGAAGCAAGCGGCCAGGGTCCCGGCGGCGCCCAGGATCGGGGCAGAAGACAGCGTGGCGGCCGGCGCCATCGCGAACCTGGCTTTCTCGGCCCCAACGCTCAACAGAACGGTGGCGGTGAGTAGCAGGACAATGGCTCCCAAGGAGTAATGCGTAATGGGCTCCCCGAGCCGCACACGGGCTACCAGGGCACCGCTGATCAGAACACTCCCCATGACCGCAGGAGTCGTCACGGCAAGTCCCACGACGCCGTAGGACCATTGCACGAGCAAGTTGCCGCCGAACTGTGTGGCAATCCCAATGAGAACAAAGAGGAGCAGCACGTGGCGCGAAGGAAAGACCGGTCGGCCTTGCAGTCGCCGGAGCAAGAGCCACGGCCCGAGCACAAGGACGGCGACGATGTCTTTTCCGCACATTGCCCATGCGGGCTCGGTATCCAGCGCGGCGAGCTGCCGCAAGCAGATATTGGCAACGGTGTAAGCCACGGCCGAAAGCAGGCAGGCGACCGTCCCAGCGACCACGGTACGCGAAGGCGCGGTGTTCTTCTTCATGGCATGAGCGGCCCGTGTCAATAGCCGCGGTGGCTGCTGCGATACGCCAGCGGCTTCATCCCCAGCGCGCGGCGAAAGGCGTAGCCCATGTAATCGGCCGTCGCGAAGCCCGAGGCCTCGGCGATCTCTGGCATCGAACGGTCCGTCGTGGCCAACAGCGTCTTGGCGCGCTCCAGCCGAACGCGCAGGATTTCGGCATGGGGGGTGCGGCCGATCGCGCGGCGAAAACGGTATTCCAGGCTGCGGCGCGCCATCGGCACGCGCTCGAGAACGTCGTCCACGGTGATCGGCTCGCTTGCGTGCTGACGGATAAACGCCACGGCCTGTGCTACCTCGCGGTCTTCCATGGCAAAGACATCGGTCGATTGTCGTGTGATGACCGCCAGCGGCTCGACGATGATCTCGTCTTGCTTCGGTGCGTGCCCGGCCATCATCTGGTCCAGCGCGGCGGCGGCCTCGTACCCGGCCTTCTCCGTCCCCAAGGCAATGCTCGACAGGGTAGGATGACACAAGTCGCAAAGCAACTCGTCGTTGTCGACGCCCAGCAAGGCCACGTCGTCGGGCACGGCCAATTCGGCGTCGAGGCAGGACTCGATCACCCGCCGGCCAAGTTCATCGTCGCAGGCGAAAACGGCCAGCGGCTGGGGCAGCTCGCTGATCCAGCGGGCCACGTGCTCCTGTTCGCGTGCCCACCACCGGTCCCGTTTCACTCGTGGCCGTCGGTAGACATGAACCGAGAGTCCAGCTTCGCCCAATTTCCTCTCAAAGCCTTTCTCACGCTCCATCGAATACTGTTCAGAATGTCCGCAGAACGCGAAATGCCGGAACCCGCGATCGAGAAAATACTCCGCGGCCAGACGGCCTTCCTGTTGCGAGAAGGTGCCCAGGCGGATTTGGCCGGGTTCGGCCTGGTAGCCGAGCACGACGGCGGGTAGCCCTAGCGACTCCACCGCCCGCTGCAATCGCGCCGTTTCGTTGCGGATTATGATCCCCTGGCAGCCCCACTCGGCCAACCGGGGCACTGACTGCTTCAGGCTGCCTGGTTCGACATATAGATTCCAAAGCTCATGCTCGTGCAGATACCGCGCAATGCCTTTGAGCAGTCCGCGGCCGTAGGCGCGGTCGGTTTCGATTAAGAGGGCGACCTTGCGCATGGCGTTCGTCTGTCGGGCATTCAGCTTCCTTGGTCCGAAGTGCGCCCTCCTGCCGGGGGGGCGCACTCTCGGCCTTTTCACGATTCTAGCTTCGCTTCCCCGGCAAGAAATAGCAACCCTCCGCCCTGAGCGAAGGCAACGTGGAGCCCGGCCCCGCAACACGAACGACATCGAAGGGTGGCCAGCGGTGGCCTCTCCGCGGACCGCAGAAGGTTCGTGTGGGAAGGTCGTGCCGAGACCGCGCGCAACCGTGATGACTCCGCAGAGCAGACTGCACACCCCATCCCTGGATTTGCGATATTTCCAGAAATTTATGCGCGTTATCGCGTGACGGCGAGCGGCGATTCGACTACAATACAACAGTAGTGCCTACTCCGGTAGGTGAACCGAGGTTCGCTTTTTCACTCCACGAGGAGGTCGGTTATGTTGGCGAAACAAGTGTTCTCTAGCTTGGTGGCCGTGGGGCTCTGCGCCTCGATTGGCAATGCAGCGATGGTGCTGCGCTATGAATTCGAAGCCGCGCCCGGCAACATTGTAGCCGACATCAGCGGGTCCGGAACGGCAAAAGACCTGACGCTGAACAACGGTGCTTCTATTGTCACTGACGTAGAGCGCGGGAACGTGCTGAGCCTTGATGGGGTCAACGACTACGGATCGACCGCCGCGTGCACGGCCGGCGATAAGCTGGATACGCAGAATAGCATCACGATGATGGGGTGGATCAACACGACCACGACTAGTCGAGATACTATCGCGTCACGGTCATTCGGGCCTGGGCCTTTCATGGAACTGAATACCACTGGCTACGCCAACAAGGCGACGGCTCACGTAGGTGGTCCCGGCCTTGAGACGTATTCGACAACCAGTGTAAACGATGAATCGTGGCACCACTTGGCCATGACGTACGATGCTTCGACGCTGCGTATCTTCGTCGACGGCTTCGAGGAGACCTCGGCACCCGGTTCGGGGAGAACGGACGCGTCACAGACCTTGCCATTCCTCGTCGGCGCCTTGGGGCAGCCTACCATTTCCCGATACTTCGGCGGACTCATCGACGACCTTCGCGTGTACAACACCGTGCTGGACGAGAACGAGATCCAGGCGGCCATGGCTGCCGAACCGAATGTGGTTCCCGAGCCGGGTTCCGCACTGTTGTGGTTTGGGATCCTGGCCTTCACGTTTTTCATCCGGCGACGGCGAGCATAGACGAAGAATGGAAAGAAGAATGGAAAGCGACATGCCGCCGCGGGCGAATCCCCGACCTTCGCCGATTGGGGCACCAGGAATTGGGACCTTGCCGCCGACGGTTTCGAGCAAGGAGGTGGTGATGTTTCGAAGGTCGCCTTGGGGCTTCCGGCCGCCATCGTCGCACGGTTTTACGCTCGTAGAGCTGCTGGTCGTGATTGCGATCATCGGCATCTTGGTAGCGCTCTTGCTGCCGGCCGTGCAGAGCGCGCGCGAGGCGGCGCGCCGGATGCGGTGTACAAACAATTTGAAACAGATTGCACTGGCAATGCACAGTTACCACGAAGCCGAAGGGGCGTTCCCTTGCGCCTACGCCAACTATGGCGGGCCTGGCAACATGCTGCCGGGCGGCAACAGTGCCGGTTATTACAACGGCTGGAGATATCACCGGCTGATGTGGGGCTGGAATACGGCAATCTTGCCGTACATCGAGAGATCCACCGAGTATGACCTGCTTGCACCCAACGAGCGCACCGTGCGCGAGGCGATGCTGGATTCCACGACCGCCCCGATTCTCGGCGAGCATCTGCCCGGCTTCTCATGCCCTTCCGACACGGGTTGGGAAGAGACCATCGAAGCAGACATGTACGGGTCCGATGTCGCGGTCCCGATGGCAGTCATCGGATACGTTGCTTGTGCCGGCCCCTACAACAGCATTGGTGGCCATCACAAGTACAATAGGGACAAGGGCGGGGCGATCCCCTTTGTCGATTCGTATGAGAATCCGAACGGTACTTGGCGGAGCA
>Ga0180429_10005078_pt1 | contig 10467 bp, 9 predicted proteins | sample SS_ome_FD_132428 | JGI IMG/M metagenome (GOLD analysis project Ga0180429, IMG submission 132428) | Hypersaline lake sediment archaeal communities from the Salton Sea, California, USA - SS_1_S_1 metaG | ecosystem: Environmental > Aquatic > Non-marine Saline and Alkaline > Hypersaline > Sediment ...
GGCGATGGGCCCGACCACGTTGGCCAGCGTCGAGTTGGGGTCGATGCCGGGCACGTACCACCCGCCGAGGAACAGGGTGGCGGCGATGGCGGCGAAGGCGAACGCCGTGGCGAACTCACCGAGGAAGAAGAACAGGAAGCGGAAACCGGTGTACTCCACATGGAAGCCACCCACCACCTCCGACTCGGCCACCGGCATGTCGAACGGCGGCTGGGTGAGCTCGGCCTGGATGGCGGCCATGAAGATCACGAACGCCACGATCTGGGTGATGACGAAGGGCAACCCCACACCGGAGAACCCGAGGATCGAGCCGTCGGCCTGGGCCCACACGATGTCCTGCATCGACAGCGAACCGGCCTGGATGACCACCCCCATGACGGCGAGGATCAGCGGGAGCTCGTAGGCGATGAGCTGCCCACCGGCACGCAGGCCACCCATGAGGGCGTACTTGTTCGACGACGACCACCCGGCCATCAGCACGCCGATGACCGACAGCGACGACACGGCCATGGCGAAGAAGATCCCCGTGGGCAGGTCCTCGATGATGAGGTCGGGACCGGCCGGCAGCACGACGTAGGTGAGGAAGGTGGAGGCCAGCACCACCACCGGCGCTGCCTTGAACACGAAGCGGTCGGCGCGTTCGGGGATGATGTCCTCCTTCTGGAGGAACTTCAGTCCGTCGGCGAGGAGCTGGAGCAGACCGCGGGGGCCGGCCTCCTGGGGACCCATGCGGCTCTGCATCCACGACATCACCTTGAACAGGAACACGATGCCGAGGATGAGTGCGGTGGTGGGCACCAGCACGGCAGCGACGAGGACCTTGATCAGGGTCTGCTGCCAGTAGGCGAGCTCGATGGCGAGGATGAACTCGTTCACCGGTCGATGTCCCCGAGGATGAAGTAGAGCGACGCCAGGATGGTGATGACGTCGGGGACGAACACGCCGCGCGTCACCCACGGCACGACCGAGATGTTGTTGAACGAGGCCGAGCGGATCTTCACCCGGAACGGCACGAGGTCGCCCTTGGACACGACGTAGTAGCCCATCTCACCGAGCGGGTTCTCGGTGGCCACGTAGGCCTCACCCTCGGGAACCTTGATGATGCGCGGGACCTTGGCCATGATCGGCCCCGACGGAATGGAGTCGAGCAGCTGGTCGACGATCCTGGTGGACTCCCGCACTTCCTGCAGGCGCACCCAGGTGCGGGCGAACGAGTCCCCGTCGGGGTGGGTCCAGACCTTCCAGTCGACCTGGTCGTAGGCGAGTCCGGGCGGGCAGCCGTCCCGACGCAGGTCCCAGTCGACGCCCGACGCCCGCAGGTTGGCACCCGACATGCCGTAGCTGAGCGCCACGTCGGCAGGGATGACGCCGATGCCCCGGGTGCGGGCCCCGAAGATCTCGTTGCCGAGGACCAGTTCCTCGAACTCGTCGCACAGCCGACGCACCCGCTCCATGGCCCGGTGGGTCTCGGCGATCCAACCCTTGGGCAGGTCGTCCTTGAGTCCGCCGATGCGGTCGAAGTTGGGGTGGAACCGCCCGCCGGTGGCCGCCTCGATCTGGTTGAGGACGAACTCGCGGTCCCGGAAGGCGTAGAACCCGATGGTCAGTCCCCCGAGCTGGATGCCGAGGTCACCGAGGAACAGCGAGATGTTCCCGAGGCGGGAGAGTTCGAACAGGATCGTGCGGATGACCTGGGCGCGCGGTGGCGCCTCGACCTCCATCAGCTTCTCGGCGGCGAGGATGAAGGGCACCTCGTTGGCAAAGCTGCCCAGCCAGTCGATGCGGTTGATGAGGGTGGTGACCTGGGGGTAGGTCCGCACCTCGCAGAGCTTCTCGTAGCCGCGGTGCATGTAGCCCGGGATCGGCTCACAGCGCACGACCTGTTCGCCGTCGAGCTGGGCGACGATGCGCAGCGTGCCGTGGGTGGCGGGGTGCTGGGGACCCATGTTCAGGGTCATCCCGTCCTCGGTCTCGAACTGCAGGTTCACCCGGGCGTCGGCCGCCTGGGCGGCGACGTAGGCCATCTTCTGGGAATCCGTGAGCGTCACGCCGCACCTCCCGATTCGTCGCCGGCACCCTCGCCGTCATCGTCCTCGTTGGGCATCTGCTCGACGTCGACGATCCCGGGCCACGGCTTGACCCGCCTCGCCAGCAGCGGGAAGTCCTTGCGCAGCGGATTCCCCTCGAACGCACCCGGCAGGTAGAGGTGGACCAGGTGAGGGTGGCCGGTGAAGGTGATCCCGAACATCTCCCACGTCTCTCGCTCGTGCCAGTCGGCGCCGAGGAAGGTGGCGGTCCACGTTGGCGCGGTGAGATCGTCGTCGGGCAGGTCGGCCTTGAGCGTGACCCCGAGATGCGACTCGACGTCGTAGACACGGGCCAGCAGCTGGAAGCGGGTGTCCCCGCCGGCGTAACCGGTGACGATCTCCGCCGGGGTCGACGGCTCGGCGTCGACGAGGTCCTCCTGGGCGTCCATGTCCCGACCGAAGGGGGACGGGAGCCAGTCGATGGCGGAGAGGAAGTCGAAGAAGCTGAACCCGAGCCGGTGGCGCGCCACCTCGGCCGTCTCGGCCCAGGCGTCCCGGGTCACCCGGATCCACACGTCGTCACCGGGTCGGATGTGGCTCGCCACCACGGCGTCACCGAGCGCCTCGGTGACGCGGGCCACGAGGTGCTCACGACGCTCGTCGGTGACGGGCTCGGGGGTCTCGGTGGCCTCGGTGGTCTCGGTGCCGGCGTCAGCTGACGACAATGGGCTCACCCCTCCAGCGTTCGACCATGTCCTCCCGGCCGATGCGTTCCTGCAGCAGGACGATGCCCTCCAACAGCGCCTCGGGGCGCGGCGGGCAGCCGGGGACGTAGACGTCGACGGGAATGATCTGGTCGACGCCCTTGGTCACCGAGTACGAGTCCCAGTACGGACCCCCGCAGTTGGCGCACGACCCCATGGAGATGACGTACTTGGGGTCGGGCATCTGGTCGTAGAGCCGCTTCACCGCCGGCGCGATCTTGTCGGTGACCGTGCCCGAGATGACCACCAGGTCGGCCTGCCGGGGGCTGGCGGGGAACGGGATCACCCCGAGACGCATCACGTCGTAGCGCGGCGAGGCGAACGCCGAACCCATCTCGATGGCGCAGCAGGCGAGGCCCCACTGGTACACCCACAGCGAGTACTTGCGGCTGAGACTCAGCAGCTGCGTGAGGGGCTTGGGCATCTTCCCGCTCTCGACGAGTCCCATCAGCCACACCTCCCCGGTGCTCGGTGGTCGGCCACGGTCACATCCATCGCAGCACCCGCTTCCGCCAGGCGTACACCAGCCCGAGGGCCAGCACGAAGATGAACAGCAGCATCTTGATGAGGCCGTAGGCCCCGTAGGGCCCGAGGACCTCGAAGACGTTGCCTGCGGAGTCGACCAGTTCCGTGTCGCCGTCGAGGCGGGTGGCCCACGGGAAGATGAAGACGGCCTCCACGTCGAAGATCACGAAGAGCAGGGCGAAGATGTAGTACCGCACCTGCGTCTGGGCCCATCCCTCCCCCACCGGATCGACACCCGACTCGTAGGTGAGGTACTTGCCGGGTTGTGGTCGGGTGGGGCGCAGCAGGGCGCCGGCCCCCAGCAGCGTGGCCACGAGGGCGAGCGCCAGCAGGGCGAAGATCCCCACGGTGAGGTAGCTGCGCACGAAGTCCGAATAGGACTCCCCGGCCGTGGTCGCCGACAGCAGGACGGTGGTGTCGGTCAGCAGCATCGGGACCGAAATCTAGTGAATCCATGGGAGGGCCGGGAAATCCCCGACGCCCGAGGGCTCGACGCAACCACCGGGACGATGACCGCCACTACGGCGCCCCGTTGCCGGCGCCGGTGGGCACACCGGCGCCACCGAGCAGGTCGCTGAGATCGGCGGGAAGATCGCCACCCCCGGATCCGGCCAGGGGGTCGGCGGGTTCGACGATGACGGCCGGCGCCTCGTCGGCGAGGGAGGTGAGGGGGCCGGGCAGCAGACCGATGAACAGGGTGATGGCCGTGCAGGCCGCCAGCGCCCAGCCGGTGGTGGCGGGGATCCGCAGGCCCGGTGCGGGGGTGTGCTCCCCCGGGGCGGTGAACCACATGAGCACGACGACCCGGAGGTAGAGGTAGGCGGCGACCACGGCGGAGAGCATCGCCACCACGGCCAGCCACGCCGACTGGGCGTCCACGGCGGCGATGACGGCGTAGAACTTGGCGTAGAAGCCCGAGGTGAAGGGCACGCCCGCCTGGGCCAGCAGCAGGAAGGTGAACGTGGCGGCGAGGGCGGGGGACACCCGGCCGAGGCCCCGGTAGGCGTCGACGGCGTGGGCGCCGTCACCGGAGCGGCCGACGATGCTCACCACGGCGAACGAACCGATCACGAGGAAGGTGTAGGCCACGAGGTAGACGACCACCGCCCGGGTGCCCTGGGTGCCGGCGGCCTCGACGCCGAGGAGGATGAATCCGGCGTGGCTGATCGAGGAGTAGGCCAGCAGCCGCTTGATGTTGGTCTGCACCACGGCCATGAGCGCACCGCCCACCAGCGACAGCACGGCCAGCACCTGGAGGATGGGACGCCAGTCGGCGGCGAAGGTGTCGAATCCCAGCAGCAACACCCGCACCATCCCGGCGAAGGCGGCGACCTTGACCACGCTGGCCATGAACGCCACCGACGAGGTGGGGGCGCCGTCGTAGACGTCGGGGCTCCACGAGTGGAACGGCACGGCGGCGACCTTGAACCCGAGGCCCGCCACCATGAGGGCGATACCGACGAGCACGAGCAGCGACGAGTTCCCCACCACCAGGTTCGTCGACAGGAAGGAGGTGATGTCGGCCAGCGAGGTCGACCCGGTGCCGCCGTAGACCATGGCGATGCCGTAGAGGAAGAAGGCCGAGGAGAACGCGCCCAGCACGAAGTACTTGAGCCCCGCCTCCTGGGACTGCACCCGCCGGAGGTTCATGGCGGCGAGGACGTACACCGCCAGCGACAGTGTCTCGAGGCCGAGGAAGAGCACGAGCAGGTCGTTGGCACCGACCATCACGACACCGCCCACCGCAGACAGCAGCAGCAGCACGTGGGTCTCGGCCCGGGTCTCGCCGTCACGGGCGGCCTGCCCGGCGACGACGAGCGAACACACCACCACGGCGAGGGCGATGAGCATGGTGAGCAGGACGCTGAACCCGTCGACCCCCAGGGCGCCCCCCAGCGTCGAGAACGGACCAGCGGGCGTGTCGGCGGGATCCCACCAGGCAAAGCCGTCCGCCCAGCCCTGCACCCTCGCCCACAGCGGGATGGCGGTGACGAACGCGCCGAGGCCGACGAGTGCGGTCCACGCCGTGAAGAAGCGCAGACCCACCCGGCCCCGCAGCAGGGAGGCGAAAGTGAGCAGCAGCAGGGCGCCGAGGGCGAGGACGATGAGGGGGACGAGCGCCGCCCAGTCCACGACCGGGGGCACCACCTCGCCGGGGAGATCGCCGGGGAGGACGTCGACGGGGACGGCCTGGGCCACCATCGCCATCACGGCGCCTCACCCCCCTCGGTGTCCCCGGGGCCGACCTCGACGGTGGTCACCGCCAGGTTGCTGCCGTCCTCGGTGCCGGGCGACTGGAATCCGGGCACCTCGGCCTCGATGCGCTCCACCAGCAGCTGCACCGACGGCTCGATGCGCTCGAGGATGGGCTTGGGGTACAGGCCGATGAAGAACACGAGCGCCACGAGCGGGACCAGCGGCAGGATCTCGGCTGCCTTGAGGTCCTTGAAGGAGCGGTTCTCCTCGGTGGTGGGGCCGTGGAAGACGCGCTGGTAGGCCCACAGCATGTAGAGCGCAGCGAGGATGACCCCGACGGCGGCCACCACCGCCCACCACCGGTGGGCGAGGAACGTGCCGAGCAGGACGAGGAACTCGCCGACGAACCCGGCGAGACCGGGAACGCCGATGGAGGCCAGCATGAACAGCGTGAACAACCCGGCGAACACGGGCGCCACCTTCTGCAGGCCCGACAGCTGGGAGATCTCGTAGGTGTGGCGACGCTTGTACAGGTAGCCGAGCAGGATGAACAGGGCACCGGTGATGATGCCGTGGTTCACCATCTGCATGATCGACCCCTGCAGGCCCTCCACGTTGAGGGCGAAGATGCCCATGATGGCGAACCCCATGTGCGACACCGACGAGTAGGCGACGAGGCGCTTGAGGTTGCGCTGCATGGCGGCGACGACGGCGCCGTAGATGATGCCGATCAGCCCGAGCGAGATGAGCGCAGGGGCGAACCACACCGCCGCCTCGGGGAAGAGGTAGAGCCCGTAGCGGATGAACCCGTAGGTGCCGAGCTTCAGCAGCACGCCGGCGAGGTCCACCGAACCGGCGGTGGGCGCCTCGGTGTGGGCGTCGGGCAGCCAGGTGTGCAGCGGGAAGACGGGAACCTTCACGGCGAAGGCCACCACGAAGCCGAGGAACAGGACCCGGGCGGTGGTCTCCGAGAGCACGCCGCCCTCGGCGATGCGCACGAGGTCGAAGGTCACCCCGCCACCGTCGCCCGCTCCCGACAGCACGGCGAGGGCGACGATGCACACGAGCATGAGCGCCGAGCCGGCCATGGTGAACAGGAAGAACTTGTTGGCGGCGTAGACGCGGCGCCCGTGACCCCACTTGCCGATGAGGAAGTAGAGGGGCACGAGGGTGAGTTCGAAGGCGAGGAAGAACAGGAAGAGGTCGACGGCGAGGAACACGCCCATGCAGCCCGCCCCCAGCAGGGTGAGCCAGAAGTAGTAGCCCTTCTCGGAGTGCTCGGGCTTGGCGGCGAACAGGGCGATGGGGAACAGGATCCCCGTCAGCACCACGAGGAACAGCGAGATCCCGTCCACCCCGAGGATGAACTTGATGTCGAGCGACGACACCCAGGTGGTCGACGACACGAACTGGTAGCCGGGATCGGCCTTGTCGAAGGAGACGAGCAGCCACAGCGACAGCGCGCCGTTGAGCACGGCGGTGAAGATGGCGACGAAGCGGTGCAGTTCGGCCCGGGTGGTGGGGATGACGGCGATGACGAGCGCCCCGAGGATGGGGACGAGCACCAGCGCCACCAGGATCGGGAACCCGATGGCCGGACCGCTGGCGGCGAAGATCGTGGCGAGCGTGCCCATCAGGCCACCACCCTCGAGATCATGTACGCCATCATCAGCAGCGTCCCCACGCCGATGGCCAGCGCGTACCTGCGGACGTAGCCCGTCTGGGTCTCACGCAACGCCTGCCCGGCCCGGGTGACCCCGCCCCCGACCCCGTTGACGGCACCGTCGACCACCGTGGCGTCGAAGGTGGCCGTTGCCTCGAAGGCGGTGGTGCCCGGCCCGCCGACGAACCGGGAGATGGCGGCGTCGTAGTACCAGGCGTTGGCGAACAGCGCCGGCTCGAGACGACGGGCCTCCACCCGCCGCTGCAGCCAGATGTAGGCCGCCACGAGCGTGCCCACCACGGCCACCACTGTGGAGACCACGAGCATGATCACGATGGTGCCGGTGCTCAACGTCAGCTTGGTGGCCGAACCCTCGAAGACGGGTGCGAGCCACTCCTCGAGGAAGTGGGCGCTCTTGGGGAACGGCAGGTTCAGCAGACCACCGACGAGCGACAGGACCGCCAGCACGATGAGGGGGACGGTCATGTGCCACTTCGACTCGTGGGGGCGGAACCCCTCGGGAACGGGGTGGAAGATGACCTCGTCACCCGCAGCCGCATCCGAGGCCACGAGCGCCTCGACCTGGGCGTCGGTGGCGTCCTCGCCCAGCGCCTCCACGGCCTCGTCCTCGGCCTGCTCGGCTGCGCCCGGCGGCACCACGGCGAGCCGTGCCATCTGCTCGTGCCACCGCTCCTCGCCGAAGAACACCATGAACGCCTGGCGGCCGATGTACACGGCGGTGAGGAAGGCGGCGAGCATGCCCACCACCCACAGCGCCTTGTTCTCCTGGAAGGTGTAGATGAGGATCTCGTCCTTGCCGAAGAACCCGCTGAAGGGGGGGATGCCGGCGAGGGACAGCCACCCGGCCACGTAGGTGATGAACGTGACCGGCATGAGCACCCGCAGTCCGCCCATGACCCGCATGTCCTGGTTCTCGTGCATGCCGTGGATGACCGAGCCGGCGCACAGGAACAGCAGCGCCTTGAAGAAGGCGTGCACGACCATGAGGAAGATGGCCGTCCAGTACGAGCCGATCCCCACGGCGAGGAACATGAACCCGAGCATCTCCACGGTGGAGTAGGCCAGGACCTTCTTGATGTCGTTCTGGGCGACGGCGACGAACGCCGCCGCCAGTGCCGTGATGGCACCGGTCCAGGCGATGAGGTCGGGGACCCAGTCCGCCGAGGCGGCGATGATGGGGTTCACCCGGCTGAGCAGGTACACGCCGGCGGTGACCATGGTGGCGGCGTGGATGAGCGCCGAGACCGGCGTGGGGCCGGCCATGGCGTCGGGCAGCCACACCGACAGCGGCAGCTGGGCCGACTTGCCGATGGCGCCGATGAAGAGCATGACGGCGATGAAGGTGGCCGTCGTCTGGGCCAGTCCGCCGGCCTCGGGGAGGATGTCGGCGTAGTTGAGCGATCCGAAGGTGAAGAACACCATGAAGATCGCCACGAGGAAGCCCCAGTCGCCGATGCGGTTGGTGACGAACGCCTTCTTGCCGGCGGTGGCATTGGCAGGCTTGTCGAACCAGAAGGAGATGAGCAGGTAGGAGCAGGCCCCCACCCCCTCCCACCCGAGGAAGGTGAGCAGCAGGTTGTCCCCGAGGATCAGCACCAGCATCGAGAACACGAACAGGTTCAGGTAGATGAAGAACTTCGAGAAGTTCGGGTCGCCGTGCATGTAGCCGATGGAGTACAGGTGGATCAGCGCCGAGATCCCGGTGACGAAGAGGATCATCACCCCCGACAGCGGGTCGAGGTAGAGGCCGATGTCGACGACGAAGTCACCGGCGGGGATCCAGGTGAACAGCGTCTGGGTGAAGGGGTCACCCCCGTTGGCGGCGAGGCCGGCGAAGACCACGCACGACACGACGAACGACGCCGCCACCATGACGGTGCCCAGCCAACCCGCCGCCGGCTCTCCCAGACGTCGCCCGGCCAGGACCAGCACGACGAATCCCACCAGAGGCAGGGCAGGGATCAACCACGCAAGTTCCAGCATCCTCGCCCCCTCAGCCCCGCAGGACCCTGATGTCGTCAGCTGTCGCCCCGGGTCGCCGGCGCGACATGGCGACGATGATGCCGAGCCCCACCACGACCTCGGCGGCGGCCACCACCAGTACGAAGAGCACGATCACCTGACCTGCGAGGTCGCCCAGCATCATGCCGAAGGCCACGAAGGTGAGGTTGACGGCGTTGAGCATCAGCTCGACGCACATGAGCATGATCAGCGGGTTCCGGCGCACCAGCAGCCCGAACGCCCCGATCGAGAACAGGATGGCGGACAGCACGAGGTAGCCGGCGTCGACTCCGTCCATCAGTCGAACACCTCCTCGGCCTCGGGCTCCACGGGTTCGGGAGGGTCGAGGGAGGCGTCCTCGGCGGGGAGCGCCTCCACCTCGGCGGGCCGCCGGGCGAGGACCACGGCGGCGACGACGGCGATGGTGAGCAGGACGGCGGCGAGCTCGAGGGCGAAGACGTACTCACTGAACAGCAGCCGGCCGATGGCCGACACGTTGGGGAACCCGTCCACGGCGACGGCGGTCACGCTCTGCGCCCCGCTGACCAGTTCGTCACCGGCCACCGACACTCCCGCCACCACCAGCCCGGCCACTCCCACCGCCACCACGAGGGCCACCGCCCGCTGGTACTGCAGCGGCTCCGCCTCGAGGTCGTCCTCGATGTCCACGCCGAGGAGCATGATCACGAAGAGGATGAGCACCACGATGGCGCCGGTGTAGACGATGACCTGCACCGCCGCGAGGAACGGCGCGTTCATGTTGAGGAACAGCACGGCCACCCCGAACAGGGTGGCGACGAGGCTGAGGGCGGCGTGCACGGGGTTGCGGAACCAGATGACCCCGAAGCCACCACCGAGCACGATGAGGGCACAGGCCACGAAGACCACGACCTCGACGACGTCGGCACCCATCAGTGGCCTCCGCCGTGGTCGTCGTGGTCGCCGTGACCGTCGTGGTCGCCATGGTCGCCGTGCGCGTCGGCAGCAACTGCGGCCCGGCGTCGGGCGTCCCGTGAGGCCTGGTCGCCCTCGCCCGGACGCACCCCGAAACCGAGATCGCCCGACCAGCCCACGCGACCCTCGAACGAGGCGTCGCCCGAGGGAGCCGTGGCCCGGACCCAGCCGGAGGTGTGCTCCTCCTCACCGGGCCGCCAGTCCTCCCACGGCAGGTGCTGGGGCATGCCGTCGTCGTCCACGAGGAGCTCGGTCTTGGTGTAGATGGCGTCGGACCGGCTGGTGAAGGAGAACTCGAACAGCTTCGTCTCGGTGA
>Ga0180429_10005080_pt1 | contig 10466 bp, 4 predicted proteins | sample SS_ome_FD_132428 | JGI IMG/M metagenome (GOLD analysis project Ga0180429, IMG submission 132428) | Hypersaline lake sediment archaeal communities from the Salton Sea, California, USA - SS_1_S_1 metaG | ecosystem: Environmental > Aquatic > Non-marine Saline and Alkaline > Hypersaline > Sediment ...
AACCACGACACAACCCTGGCTGTCGATCTCCAGGCCGTACGCCTCTTCGGAATTGGGCCCGCCGACGAGGGTCGACCAGATCAGCGCGCCGGCCGGGCTGAACTTCGCCACGAAGATCTCGGAGTTGTAGCCCCACCGAGTCGTTCCCAGGCTTGTGTCCAGGTGCTCGTCGTAAGCGCCGGGGGTCGTCGGAAAGTCGGGCGAACGCGTCGTGCCCGCGACGTAGATATTGCCCGCACCGTCGACCTCGACATCGCGAATCCCTTCTGCGGCGCTGCCGCCCAGATAGGTGGAGAAGGCCAGATCATACGACTGGGCCGAGCACGGTCCAGCCAGCACTGCTACGATCGAAAGGAGTGTAGCAAGCGCGTTCTTCGTCGGCATCGCGTTCATCTCGGTGTCTCCCCTGTGTACGCTATTCCTTGAGGGGCCAGAACTCGGAATTGGCTCGCGCGGTTGCCAGGTACTGCTCCATTCTCGCGACAACGTCCGGGTGGCGGTCGGCGACATTGATGGTTTCGCCCAGGTCCGTTCGCAGATCAAACAGTTGCAGTTTGCCGGCGGCGCCGAAGCGAACTGCTTTCCAGGGGCCCATGCGCACTGCCTGGTTCGTGCGGCGCTGGTGGAATTCCCAGTAGAGCGCCTCGTGCAGTTTCTGTTTGCCTGCCTGGCCGAGCAGTGCTGGGATCATGGAGATGCCGTCTGTCTCATCCGGTGCGGCGACGCCGGCCAGTTCGGCGAAGGTCGGAAGGAAATCCCAGAAGGCTGAGATATGGTCGCTTTCGGCGCCCGCCTCGACTTTGCCGGGCCAGCGGGCGATCAGGGGCACGCGGATTCCTCCGTCGTACAGATCCCGCTTGATGCCGCGCAGCGGACCGTTGCTGTCGAAGAAATCGGGATTGGCGCCGCCCTCGCGGTGGGGGCCGTTGTCGCTGGTGAACAAGACCAGCGTGTTCTCCTCGAGACTTGCATCCTTCAACGTCTGCATCAGTCGTCCCATGTCCCGGTCCAGACGCGAGATCATCGCGGCGTGACCCTTCTGAGGTTCCGGCCAATCCTTATCGGCGTAGATCCCGTAGTCGGGCACCTCCATTCCCTTCTTGCCCGCCTCGTTGTTGGCGTGAGGGATCGTGATCGTCAGACAGAGGAAGAAGGGGTTGGTCTTGTTCTCTTCGACGAACTTCAGGGCGTCAGTTGCCATCAGATCGTAGGAGTAGTCCACCTTCTCCGTCGCTACGCCGGCGCCGTCTGGACGGTTGCCCGCGACCTTGTTGCGCAGGGGCACACGCTGATCGTTGCGGAACAGGAACTCGGGATAGTAGTTGTGGGCGTGCCTCTGGCAGAGGTAACCAAAGAAGTAGTCGAATCCTTGCTTGTTGGGCGTCCCGTCGCTGCCGGGCCCGCCCAATCCCCACTTGCCAATCAACGCGGTCTTGTACCCGGCTTGCTTGAGCACCTTGGGCAGTGTCATCGTGCCCTCGGGCAGAGGCAGTTGGCCCATCGGCTTGATCTCGCGGTTGCCCCGGACGTAGGTATGGCCCGTGTGCAACCCCGTCATCAGGGAGCACCGAGACGGCGCGCAGACCGTGCTGCCCGCGTAGTGGTCGGTGAACCGCATTCCTTCGGTCGCCATGCGATCGATATTGGGCGTCTTGATCCGCTGCTGCCCGTAACAGCCCAGATCGCCATAACCGAGATCGTCGGCCAGGACGAAGATGATGTTTGGCTTGCGGTTCTTCTTAGCGGCTGCGATTCCGTCCCGAGAACTTGCACATCCCAACACACTGACTGCTGCTGCACTCGCTCCAACGGATTTGAGAAAGTCTCGTCGATTCAGACCATGTTTCATGGCGTTTCTGCCTCCCTGTGGGAACTCCAGATCAGTTTTACACGTCAAATGCTCCAGATAAGTGTAGTGTGGTTGGCAGCCGGATTCAAATGCTCCTCTGAGATTTCGCGACTCAACGGCCCGTTCCCGGTCAGTCGACCCAACTCTTGATTCAGGCGAATGCAGGGTTGCAAATCGCCCTTGCCCAGAATACCATGTGCTACAATAGGGGGCCTTGGTGCCTGTAACGCCCATGCCTCAAACCTCCACGTATCTTGCTAGGAGTGCACCATGAATAGTAGCAGGTCGATCACACGACGAGACTTTTTTCGGAGAACGGCCGGTGTCGGCGCCGCCATGGCGTTTCCCGCCATCGTTCCCCGTTCGGTTTTTGGAGCGAACGCCCCGAGCAACCGCATCGTGATGGGCGCCATCGGCGTCGGCTCCCAGGGCACCGGCGACATGCGGGGTTTTCTGGGCAAGTCCGAGGTTCAGATGGTCGCCGTCTGCGATGTGGAGAAGGCCCATCGCGACCGCGCCAAGAAGCTCTGTGACGACAGGTATGGCAACAGCGACTGCAGAAGCTACCTCGATTTTCGTGAGTTGATCGGTCGCGGCGATCTCGACGCGGTGATGCTGGCGTTGCCCGACCACTGGCACGCCATCCCGGCCATTATGGCCCTCCGCGCCGGCCTGGACATCCACGGCCAGAAGCCGTTCGCCCGTTCCATTCGAGAAGGCCGCGCCATGTGCGACGCCGTCCATCGCTATGGTCGTGTCTGGCAGACGGGCAGCCAGCAGCGTTCCGACTACAAGTTCCGTCGCGCGTGCGAACTGGTCCGCAATGGTCGGATCGGCAAAATCCTCAAGGTCGAGGTCGGTCTGCCCACCGGTGGGGGGACCGATGTCAAGGCGCCGGCCCAGGTCCCCGCAGGGCTTGACTGGGACTTCTGGCTGGGCCCGGCTCCGTATGTGCCTTACCGCGGCGTCGTCCACTGGAACTGGCGCTGGATCATGGACTATTCCGGCGGTCAGTTGACCGACTGGGCCGGACACCACATCGACATCGCCCACTGGGGTATGGGCTGGGACTACACTGGTCCCGTCGAGATCGAGGGCAAGGGCAACTATCCCAAGGATGGGCTCTATAACGTTCCGACCGAGTATCGTTTCAACTGCACCTATAAGGATGGCACCGTTATGACGGTCGCCAACAACAAACAGATCCCCCAGGGCGCCAAGTGGTACGGCGAGAAGGGTTGGATCCACGTCAGTCGCGGCGGGCTGAGCGCTTCGAACGAGAAGATCCTCAAGGAAGAGATCGGTCCCAATGAGATTCACCTGTACGAGAGCCGGGACCACAAACAGAACTTCCTGGATTGCGTCAAGAGCCGCAAGCTGACGATTTGCCCGGCCGAGGTGGGGTTGCGATCCATCAGCGTAGGGCTCCTGGGCGAGATCGCCATGTTGACAGGGCGGAAGATCAAATGGAACCCCGACACCGAAGAGATCATCGGTGATCCGGAAGCCAGCGCCCTGCTGGGCCGGTCCTACCGCGAGCCGTGGGTCCTCTAGAACGATACGATCAGAACGATTTGAACCATAGGAGCAGTAGAATGAAGAAACGAACCTCGCTGTTAGTGACGGCTTGCCTCGCGAGCATGATGGTCTCAGCCGTCGCCCTCGCCGGCGACGGGGACTGGCAGAGCCTCTTCGACGGCAAGACCCTCGACCATTGGGTCCAGCGCAACGGCAAAGCCAAGTACACGGTCGAAGACGGCATGATCGTCGGAACCACCATCCTGAACACGCCCAACAGCTTCCTCTGCACCGAGAAGATGTATACCGATTACATTCTCGAACTGGAGTTTTTGGTCCAGCCCGGGATGAATTCGGGGATTCAGATCCGCAGCAACAGCTTCAAGCACTACAACAACTACCGCGTGCATGGCTACCAGGTCGAGATCGACACGTCGGATCGCGCCTGGAGCGGCGGCATTTACGACGAGGGACGCCGGGGCTGGCTGTTCCCGCTGAAAGACAAGCCGGCGGCGCAGAAGGCGTTCAAACAGAATCAGTGGAACCATTACCGCATCGAGGCGATCGGCGATCGCATTCGTACGTGGGTCAATGGCGTGCCCGCGGCCGATCTGACCGATGAGATGACCTCGACCGGCTTCATCGCGTTGCAGGTCCATGGCTCCAAGACGGCCGACCAGAAGATCAAGTGGCGCAATATCCGCATCCAGGATCTGACGCGCAAGAACGGGCCCCAGACGCTCAAGGCCCTGATCGTCGATGGTCAGAACAATCACGACTGGAAGAGCACCACCCCTGTCCTCAAGGCGCTGTTGGAAGAGACGGGCCTGTTCGCCGTCGATGTCGCGACTACGCCGAGCAAGGGCAAGCCCATGGGGTCGTTCAAGCCCAAGTTCGATCGCTACGATGTCATCGTTTCGAACTACACGGGCGATAGCTGGCCCCAGGCGACGCAGGACGCTCTGGTCGACTACATGGCCAATGGCGGCGGCCTGGTCATCTACCATGCGGCCGACAACGCATTTCCGAAGTGGAAAGAGTGGAACGAGATGATCGGCGTCGGAGGCTGGGGCGGTCGCAACGAGAAGTCCGGCCCGATGGTTCGCTATCGCGATGGCAAGGTCGTCTTTGATAACTCGCCTGGTAGCGGCGGCAGTCATGGTCCCCAGCACGCTTTCCAGGTGATTACCCGCGAGCGTCACCACCCGATCATGGCGGGGCTTCCCAAGAAGTGGATGCACAGCAAGGACGAACTCTACAGCACGCTGCGCGGCCCGGCCAAGAACATGACGGTGCTCGCCACCGCCTACGCCGACCCGGCCAAGCGCGGCACGGGCGAGCACGAGCCGGCCCTGTTCACCATCAAGTACGGCAAGGGCCGCGTCTTCCACACCGTCCTGGGCCACGCGGCCGAACAGTGCCGCTGCGTCGGGTTCATCACGACGTTTGTCCGGGGCACCGAGTGGGCGGCGACGGGGCGTGTCACGCAGATGGACGTGCCGGACGATTTCCCCACCGCCGACGAGGTCCGTCTGCGGGCGACCATCTCGGGTGATTACAAAGCGATCGAGAACTATGACTTCGGCAAGTCGCGGGCGGCGCTGGCGGCGATCGAAGAGGAAATTCGCACGTTGCCCCGCAGTTCGTTCGCCAAGGTCGAGGCCAAACTGCTGCCCGCCTTGAAGTCATCGAAATCCAGCTTCGCGGCCAAGCAGTTTGTCTGTCGCATGCTGCGTCGCGTTGGCTCGGTCCAGTCGGTCCCGGCGCTCTCAGCGATGCTGGCTGACAAGAAGCTGTCGCACATGGCGCGGTTTGCCCTGCTGCACATGCCCGCCCCCGAGGCGGGTGCCGCCCTGCGCGCCGCATTGGACAAGCTCGAAGGCGATCTGAAGATCGGCGTCGTCGGCTCGCTGGGCCAACGGGGCGATCGCACGGCGGTCGAGCCCCTGGCCAAACTTGTCACGGATCGGAACAAGGCCATGGCGCGGGCGGCGATCGGCGCCCTGGGGCGCATCGGTGGTTCGCAAGCGGCCGACGTTCTGAGCAAGGCCAACGTGCCAGCGGCCCTGCAGGCTGACTTGGACAACGCGTACCTGATGTGCGCCGACTCCATGTTGGAAGAAGGACAGGAACGCCAGGCAACGGCGATTTATCGCGAGATGTCCTCGGCGGACAACAGCACCTGGATTCGCGTCGCGGCTTACAAGGGTCTGATTAAGGCCGAGAAGGCCAAGTCCGTCCCCTACATCCTGGCTCTGCTGAAAGACGACGATCTCAATCTCCAACGGGCGGCCGGCAAGTTCATCGCCGAGACGCCCGGCACGGCGGTCACCGAAGCGCTGGCTCGCGAGCTGGCGTCCCTGAATGCTGACGGTAAGATCGTTCTGCTCTCGGCCCTGGAAGGACGGGGTGACAAAGCGGCTGCGCCGTACGTTGCCAAGGCGGCGGCTCGTGGCGAAGAGCGCGTTCGGTTGGCGGCGATCCGCGCCCTGGCGGTTGTTGGCGGTGCGGAGAGCGTGAAGCTTCTCACGGAAGTCTCCGTCGAGAGTCCTGCGCTGGAGAAGGCGGCTATGAACAGTCTGGCTCGGTTGTCGGGCCCGCAGGTCGCCAGCGTTCTGAGTACCGTGATGAAGAGCCACGCCGACCCTTCGGTTCGCATCAATGCGATCGAGACGCGTGTCAATCGTCGTGACAAAACCGCGGTCTCGGGGCTGCTCTGGGTGGCTCAAGACGATGATGCGGACATTCGCCGGGCGGCGTACAAAGCTCTGGGGTCGCTGGCCGGTCAAAGGGATCTGGAGCTTCTGGTCTCCATGCTGTTGAAGGCCGACAGCTCCCGCGATCGGGGTGGAATCGAGCGGGCGATGGTGGCGATCGTGGTCCGTACGGAAGAGCCGAAGGCGTCGGCCGTCGTTTCCGGGCTGGCCAAAGCGGATGATAGCGTCAAACCCCATCTGCTGACGGTGCTCTCGCGTATTGGTGACGACGAGGCGCTCAAGGCCGTACGGTCTCAGTTGGACAGTCGCGATGCCGATATCCGCAAGGCGGCTATTCGCGCCCTGGCGGATTGGCCCAACCCGGCGCCGCTGGGCGATCTGATGAACGTCGCCAAGACCAGCGACGACGCGACGCAGCAGATTCTCGCGATACGCGGCTACGTCAAATTGCTGGGCACCCCGGCCAATCGCAGCGCCGCCGAGACGGTCAAGCTGCTGGGCAAGGCCATGCAGGTTGCCAAGCGTACCGAAGAGAAGAAGGCCGTCCTGGCCGCCTTGTCGAAGTATCCCTGCAAAGAAGCCCTCGCGCTGGCGGAGAAGGCGATGGAGAACACCTCGCTGCGCCGCGAGGCGGAACTGGTCCTCAAAAGGACTAAGGAGACGCTTCTGAGCAGCAGTCTCAAGGTCCAGGCCTCGCGCAACAACGGCAATGCGAAGAACGCCATCGATGGCAATCCCGCCACCCGCTGGGACACCGCCGAGACGATGCGGCCGGGCCAGTGGTTCGTTTTGGACCTGGGTACCGAGAACGTCGTGAGCGGCCTGACGCTCGACACGCGCCGCTCGTCCAACGACTATCCGGGTGGTTACGAGGTCTACGTTTCGTTCGATGGCGGCAGTTGGGGCAAGCCCGTCGCCACGGGCAAAGACGCCAAGCCGTTGACCGAGATCAAGTTTGACAAACCCGTCCGGACGCGATTTGTCAAGATCGTCCAGACCGGTACCTCAGGCAGTTGGTATTGGTCGATTCATGAACTGACGCTCGATCTCCAGTAGGTCGGGATCAACCACGGTGTCCGGTCCCTTTTTCGATAGAAAAAGGGACCGGACACCTTCACTTCCAGGAGGATGAGAATGGACTTGCCGAAGCATCAATTCTCTTGTGTCGTCATTATCATCCTCTTTGCCTGGGCGATTCACTCTTCGACGATTGTTTCCGCCGACATGGCGGATTGGTATGTCTTCCAGCCGACCAATGATACGGGGCCCAGTGTCATCGGAATGGAGGATTGGCTGGAGAAACCGGCCGGCAAGCATGGGCGTATCAAGCGAGACAAGGACAGACTCCTCTATGATGGTCGGTCCATCAAGTTTTGGGGGCTGAATCTGTGCTTCAGTACCTGCGCTCCCAAGAAGGACCTGGCGGATAGACGGGCGGCGTTCTATGCCAAGTACGGCGTCAATTCCGTGCGTTTGCACAAGTATCTCGATGGTCCAGGCTGGGCCGGCATCCAGTCGGCGGATAGTTGCGTCGTGCTCGATCCGGAAGGCTTGGATCGCATGGACTATCAGGTCGCGAAGTTCAAGGAGGCGGGAATCTATGTGCTCCTCTCCGCCCACTTCGGCGCCTTGAAGCTGGGCCCGGCGGATCGCCGGTATGTTCCGTACCTGGACGAGTTCGGCAAGTTCGAGGGCAAGAAGAATCGTGTCACGACGCCGCACAGTGCGATCCAGTACGCGCCCGAACTGCAGGACGTTCAGATCCGCCAGATGGTCAATCTCCTCAAGCACAGGAATCCCTACACCGGGCAGACCTACGCCGAAGACCCGGCGGTCGCCTTCATCGAGGTCGTCAACGAGCAAAGTATCCTCTTCTTCACGTCCATGGCGCCCCTGAAGGCGAGTCCCACCTTGCGTCGCGCCACGGCCGAGCGGTTCTCGGATTGGCTGCGGAAGAAGTACGAAAATCACGAGGGGCTCCGGGCCGCGTGGGGAGAAAAAGCCTTCGATGGCTTCGCCAATGATGGGTTTCCCGCGGTCGGCGAACACCTCGACAAGCGCAACATTCTGCCGCTCGGCAATCCGTGGTACTGGGACCCCGCCCAACTGAACGGGTCGCAGGCCTATCGTAAGCAGCGTCTGCTCGATACGCTCGAGTTCCTCTACGGATTGCAGTGCGATTTCTACGATCGATATGTCGACGCCATGCGCCGCGCGGGTTACACCGGCGAGATTCTCGGCTCGAACTGGCAGGCCGGTCGTGCGTTGAGTCACTTCTACAACCTCCATTCGGACTGGCGCGTCGGGGCGATCGATCGGCACAATTACTTTGGCGGGGGCAGCGCCCGACGCGGCGAGACGTTCAACAACGCCAGCATGTTGCGCTCGGCCGGTTCCGGCACGCTCAGCGTCGGTCTCCAGCAGTGCATCGATCGTCCTTTCATGCTGTCGGAGTGGATCCATGTCTTTCCCAACGAATGGGGCGTCGAAGGTCCCGCTCTGCTCGGCGCTTACGGTTGCGGCTTGCAGGGTTGGGACGTCTCCTATCTCTTTCAGAACCGCGACAGCGGCGGTTTCAGTGATCGCATCGGGCGCGATCGCTGGGACGTGACAGCGCCGCAGGTTCTGGGCGTCTTTCCGGCCGTGGCGCGACAGGTGTTGCGGGGCGATGTCAGAGAGTCTGAACGTTGCGTGCCGCTGCGCGTGCACGCGCCCTCGTTGGCCCAGGCCAAACTGGGTTTCACCGATCGTGTTGTTCAGCAGTACGATGTCAAGACGTTCGATACCGACAAGGTCCCGGCCCGGTCGCTGGCGGTCGCCCGCTGTGGGGTTGAGTTCACGGAGGACTACGAGGAGACGTCTGCCTTCGATCCGAAGGCGTTTGAGGACGATGGTTTTCTTGTCTCGTCCACCGGGCAGCTCAAATGGATGGAGGGCAAGGACACTTCTCAAGGGGGCTATTTCACGATCGATACGCCCGGCACGCAGGCGGTGGTCGGTTTCGCGCAGAACCAGGAATGCCGGCTTGGTTCCGTGACCATCACGCCGCAGTATTGCTTCGCCGCCCTCTACGTGACGGCGCCGGATTGCGACAAGACCATCGACTCGTCGAAACGATTGCTCGTCGTCGCGTTGGCCCGCGCCCGCAATACCGGCATGAAACTCAATGATGCGGAAAACGAGATCCTCGAACGTGGTGAGGGGCCCATTCTGATGGAGCCCGTTAAGGCGACGCTTACGTTCCTGGGAGGCAAGGTCGTGAGGGTCCATGTGCTGGACCACGATGGTCGGCGCACCGACCGAACGATCCCCATCACCGATGGGCGATTCACGGTTGATGGGACGCGCGACAAGACGCTATACTACGAAGTCGTCGTCAAATAGTATGTCGTCGTGCGTATTGCGTGATGCGTCGTGCGTTAAACGCGATACGTATTACGAGTTCAAGCGAGGTTAGCATGATGTCGAAGCTCCGTTCTCTGTCGGTGTATCTGGTCCTCTTCCTGTCTCTGGTAGCCGCTGTTTCGGCCGGCGGTGCCGAGTTCTATATCGCGCCCGGAGGGTCGGACGCCGCCCCAGGCACGCCCGAGCGACCTTTTGCCACGCTGGCGCGAGCCCGGCAGGCGGTGCGCGCGCTGCGTGGTCGCGAAGCTGTCACGGTCTTCTTGCGCGAGGGAATCTACTATCTGCCTGAAACCTTCGTTCTTACCGGCGCAGATTCCGGTGCGGCTGATGCGCCCGTCCTCTACTGTGCCTATCGCCATGAGAAGCCGGTCATCAGTGGTGGGCTCCGGCTGGACCTGAGGTGGGAGCCGCACCGCGACGGGATCATGAAGGCCAAGGTCCCTACGGGGCTGAGGACCGATCAGCTTTTCGTCAATGGCAAGCGCCAGCCCATGGCCCGCTATCCGAACTTCGATCCCGATCAGCGTATCTTCAATGGCTATGCAGCCGATGCGTTCGGCCCCGAACGGGCCAGGCGCTGGGCCGACCCACGCGGCGGCTTCATTCACGCCATGCACCGGCACATGTGGGGCGACTACCATTACCTCATCACGGGCAAGAAGAGCGATGGAACCGTGACGTACGAGGGCGGCTGGCAGAACAACCGGCAGATGGGCATGCACGGCAAGTACCGCTTCGTCGAGAACATCTTCGAGGAACTCGACGCGCCGGGTGAATGGTTCCTGGACGAGAAGGCCGACACCCTCTATTTCTATCCACCCGCCGGGGTGAAGATGAGCGAGGCGACCGTCGAGGGCGTGCGGCTGCGCCACCTGATCGAACTGCGCGGCGACGAGAAACACCCGGTGCGGTTCATCACCTTCAGGGACCTGGCCTTCCGCCACGTGGCCCGCACGTTCATGGACAATAAGGAGCCG
>Ga0180429_10005087_pt1 | contig 10459 bp, 4 predicted proteins | sample SS_ome_FD_132428 | JGI IMG/M metagenome (GOLD analysis project Ga0180429, IMG submission 132428) | Hypersaline lake sediment archaeal communities from the Salton Sea, California, USA - SS_1_S_1 metaG | ecosystem: Environmental > Aquatic > Non-marine Saline and Alkaline > Hypersaline > Sediment ...
CCATCGACCGCTTCGGAAATCTGGTCACGAATATTCAGATGGGCACGATGCGCGATTTGGCCAAGAAGTCCGGCAAGAAACACTTCAAAGTGCTCCTCGCCGGCAAGGAGATTCCCATCCTCTCCGGCGGGTACGACCACAAGCAGCCCCTCTTCGCCGTCATGGGCTCCTCCGGCCTCGTGGAGATCAGCGCCAGCTCCAATTCGGCGGCCGAAACCCTCGAGATCACGGCCCGCGGCAAGGAAGTGGGGGTGATGGGCGAGTGATGCGTGGGGTCACATCTTGCAATGCAACAGCGAGATACGCCGCATCGTATGCACCCAGACTGCCGCGGCCTGCGGCATCACAGTGACAAGAACTCTCTGACGAACAGGCAACCCGCTAAAAAGGCCCCTCCGCCGGGCAGTTGCTGTTGTAGGCGGTGACCTGGTAATACCAGGTGCCGCTTCCGGGGACGTCGCCGGAGGTGTCGGTCCACTGGATATTGGCGGTGCCTTCGTCCATGTCCACGACGTTCGTAGCCACGAGGGGCCAGGTGTCCTTGGGCAGTTCGGGATCGTCGCTGCGCCGGATGTGGTAGCCGGTCCGCTGGTCCTCCTGGTTGGGATCCTGGAAGTGGAGGATGGGGTATTCCTCGGGGTCGCTGAGGGTGACCTCGTAGATCCAGACCGGCTCGTCGGGTTCGACGCAGGCGGGCAGGCGCCGGAGGTCGGTCTCGTAGAGTCCGTTGGCCGCGGGCGTCAGCCACGGGCCGTGGGGCTGGAAGGGCGTGGTCGCCGGACTGTATTTCGTGCGCATGCGCCAGATGTAGGGGCCGTCGCCCTCGTCGACGAGCAGCGTCTTGTTCAGGGTGGTCCCCGCTGTACCGCTGTCGGACCAGAGATGCCCCGTCTGGGGTGGATTGAGCGTCGGCGAGAAGGTCCATCCCAAGTCGGAGACCTGCCATTCGAGCTTCACCTCGCCCCGCCCGAAGGGGGTACGGCCGGTGCAGGCGATGCCGAAGAGGCCGTCTCCGGCCCGGCCCAGCGGCGCGATGGGTGCAGAGAGATCGGCACGCAGTTGTCTGGGCTCCAAGGGGACGCCCCCTCCCGCTTCGTCGTTGCCGTAGTAGAGATAGGCCTTCCCCGTATTACTCGCATTCCCGTCCGCTCCGACGACCAGGTCGGCGTATCCGTCCCCGTTCACGTCCCTCGCCGGCGCCACCGAGGTGCCGAAATAGTCGTACGTCGCCTCTCCCGACGCCGTCCAGGAGGCGGTGGCCGAGAGTCCCGAGGCGCCTCCCAAGTAGAGATACGACTTTCCCGTGCTGCTCGTGTACCTGCGGGCCCCGACGACGACGTCGGAGTATCCGTCGCCGTTGACGTCCCCCGCCGTGGCCGCCGAATAGCCGAAATAGTCCCCCGCCGCTTCCCCAGCCGCCGTCCAGGAGGCTGTGGCCTCGAGCCCCGACGCGCTTCCCAGAAAGAGGAGTGTTTTCCCCGTATTGCTTGTGTTTCCGTACGCCCCGACGACGACGTCGGAGTATCCGTCGCCGTTGACGTCCCCCGCCGTTGCCACCGGGTCGCCGAAATAGTCGTTCGTGGCTTCCCCCGCCGCCGCCCAGGAGGCGGTGGCCGAGAGTCCCGATGCGCTTCCCGCATAGAGGTAGGCCTTCCCCGTGTAGCTCGTGTTCCCGTATGCCCCGACGACGACGTCGGCGTACCCGTCTCCATTCACGTCGCCTGCCGTGGCCACCGAGTAGCCGAATTCGTCGCTCGCAGCCTCCCCCGAGGCCGTCCAGGAGGCGGTGTCCGCGAGCCCCGACGGGCCGCCCAGATACAAGTAGGCCTTCCCCGTGTAGCCCGTGTTTCCGAGTGCCCCGACGACGACGTCGGCGTACCCGTCCCCGTTCACGTCCCCCGCCGTGGCCGCCGCGTAGCCGAAATAGTCGCCCGCCGCTTCCCCCGCCGCCGTCCAGGAGGCGGTGGCCTCGAGGCCCGAAGCACTTCCCAGGAAGAGGTAGGCCTTCCCCGTGGCGCCCGTGTGATTGAAGGCGCCGGTCACGACATCCGCGTAGCCGTCCCCGTTCACGTCGCCCGCCGTGGCCGCCGAATAGCCGAAACGGTCGCCCGCCGCTTCTCCCGCCGCCGTCCAGGAGGCGGTGGCCTCGAGGCCCGAGGCGCTTCCCGGAAAGAGGTAGATTTTTCCCGTATAGCTCGTGTTTCCGTATGCTCCGACGACGACATCCGTGTACCCATCGCCGTTCACGTCGCCCGCAGCCGCCACCCATGTGCCGAAATGATCGCTGTTGTTTTCGCCCGACGCCGTCCAGGGGGCGGCCGCCGAGAGGTCCGACGTACCTCCTAGGTAAACATAGGCCTTACCCGTGCCGCTCGTGTTCCCGTATGCCCCGACGACGACATCTGCGTATCCGTCTCCGTTCACGTCGCCAGCCGTGGCCGCCGAGGAACCGAAAAAGTTGTCCGCCGCTTCCCCCGCCGCCGTCCAGGAGGCGGTGGCTTCGAGTCCCGACGCGCTGCCCAGGTAGAGGGTTGCCTTCCCGGCCTCACTCGTGCTTCCGCGCGCCCCGACGACGACGTCGGCGTACCCGTCGCCGTTCACGTCGCCCGCCGTGGCCACCGAGTAACCGAAATAGTCGTCCGCCGCTTCTCCCGCCGCCGTCCAGGAGGCGGCGGCCGAGAGGCCCGATGCGCTTCCCAGGTAAAGGTAGGCCTTCCCCGCCGAGTTATAGGCTTCGTCGTGATCGTACGCCCCGACGACGACGTCGGCATATCCGTCCCCGCTCACGTCGCCCGCCGTGGCCACCGAGCAGCCGAACTCGTCACCCGCCGCTTCTCCCACAGCCGTCCAGGAGGGGGTGGCCGAGAGGCCAGAGGCGCCGCCGAGGTAGAGGTAGGCTTTCCCCGCCCCGCTAAAGGCTTCGTCGTTCCGGCGCGCGCCGACCACGACGTCCGAGTACCCATCCCCGTTCACGTCACCCGCCATGGCCACCGAGCAGCCGAAATAGTCGCCCCAGTCTTCCCCCGCCGCCGTCCAGGAGGCGGTGGCCACAGGCCCCGAGGCGCTGCCCAGGTACAGGTAGGCCTTCCCGAAATAGCCTTCGTTGCCTTCCGCGCCGACGACAACGTCGGCATACCCGTCTCCGTTCACGTCTCCCGCCGTGGCCACCGAGCAGCCGAAATAGTATTCCGTCGCTTCGCCCTCCGCCGTCCAGGAGGCGGTGGCCGCGAGTCCCGAGGCGGATCCCAGGAAGAGATACGCCTTGCCGTCATCGTCCGCGGATGGTGCCCCGACGACAACATCGGAGTACCCGTCGCCGTTTACGTCGCCCGCCGTGGCCACCGAAAAACCGAAAAAGTCGTCCGCTGCTTCCCCCGACGCCGTCCAGGAGGCGGTGGCCGCGAGTCCCGAGGCGGATCCCAGGAAGAGATATGCCTTGCCGTCATCGTCCGCGGATGGTGCCCCGACGACGACATCGGAGTACCCGTCGCCGTTTACGTCGCCTGCCGTCGCCACCGAGTAGCCGAAACCGCCGTACATCGCTTCGCCCGACGCCGTCCAGGAGGGGGTCGTGGCCAGCGGATCCACCGTCAGCGGATAGAGCGCAGAGGCGTCCTCGATCCGGATCCGGATCCCCCCCGTGACGGGCTCGAATCGCGACGGCAACACCGTGCCGACGGCGTCCGTCACCATCAGGGAGGCGTAGCGCAGCACCGCGATGCCGCCGCCGTCGTGGAAGTCCACCGCCCGGCCGTCCTCGGAGAAAACCGGCCGCAGGCCGCCGGCCACCTCCAGGTCGAAGACGAGGCAACCCCGATCGCCTCCAGGCGGCGTGGGGACCGAGAAGCCGTGCTCCAGCCCTTCGGGCCCGTTCACGAACCATTCGGTGAAATCGCCGCGGTCGTACTCCATCCGGCCGCCGTCGGCGCGGAGAGCAGGCGCCGGCACCTCGGAGAGACCATCGGGCCGCCCCCAGGAGCGAAGCTCGAGACCCCAGCTCCAGTCCGGGCCGCCTTCGCCGGTTCCGAGGGGCGTGAGCCGGAATCCGTTGCCGGCGAAGCGTGTCTCGAAGCCTTGGGCGGGATTCTCCGCCATCCAGGCGCCGCTTCCTTCCGAAGACGATTCCTCCGGCCGCCAGGTGAGCCGATAGGCCTCCTCGCGGAGGTCCCGCTGGACCTGGTCCCACCACCCGGCCGTGGCTCCCTCGGGGAGAACCGTCTTCTCGGATTCCGCTCCGGGAAGCGCGGGGACGGCGGCAGAGGCCCACACGGCGGCCATTGCGATTGTGAGCACGACACAGCAGAATCTGACATGGACGTTCATGGATCCCCCCAAAGAGATACGGCAAGACTACCGTTGACGCATTCCACTATAGGAGTCCCCCTCGAAGGGTGTCAACGGATCTTAAGGGGGCATGCGATTGCGGAGGAAGTAACCCTGGCCCGGAGTGTAGGCTTACTTACCTGCGGAACAGCGTGACTACGAACCGGTTGCCTTCGCCGCAGGGTTCGCAGGCGATGCCGCCGCCATGGAGGCGGGCGGCGGCTTCGGCGATGGCGAGGCCGAGGCCCGTGCCGGAAGATTCCGCTTTGCGGGCGGAGGCGCCGCGGTAGAAGCGCTCGAAGAGGCGCTCCCGTTCGCTCTCGGGGATGGGCGGGCCCTCGTCCTCCACGGCCGCCTCGATGCAGTCACCTTGAAGGCCGCAGCGCAGTGTCACCGTCCCGCCGGCCTTCGCGTAGGTCAGCGCGTTGGCGATGAGGTTGTCGAGGAGACGCATGAGGGCATCGCGATTCCCCCGGAACATGCAGGGGTCCAGGGCGAGGGCGATCTCCATGGATCGCTCCTCGGCGCGGGAACCGAACCGCTCGGCGGCCTGTCGCAGCAGCGCGGCGAGATCAATTTCCTCGAATCGGGGCTCGGGTTTGGCAATCAGCGTGTCGAGGCGGGCCAGCTCGAGGAGCGACTCGGCGGTGCGTTCCAGGCGCTCCAGGTCCTCCAGCGATTCCCGGAGCGCCGCCTCGAGGCCGTCTCGGCCGTCCCCCGCGAGCAGCGCCGTCTGCAGCGTTGACTTTACGAGTGTCAGCGGGGTGCGCAGTTCGTGGGCCGCTTCGGCGGTGAAGCGTTCCTGGCGGGCCATCAGTTCGGAGATGCGGTCGAGGAGGCCGTTGATCTCATGGGCAAGGGGCAGCAGTTCGTGAGGCACCCGGTCGGCGTCGAGGCGCTCTAGGCCCTGGGGGCCGGGAATGTGGCTGAGCCGTTCGACGAGTGCGGCGGCGGGCCGCAGGCCCAGCCGTATGGCGGCAAAGAGCAGCAGCGCCGTAAGGGCCAGCAGCGCCGCGCCCGCTGTCAGGGCTTTTCTTCGAAGCAGGGCGTCGGCCTGGTCGAGGTCCGTCAGCGGAACCGAGAGGACCACCGTGATGAGCGGTCCCGTTGGCTCGTCGATGCTCGCCTCGTCTTCTCGAAGCAGGCGCGTCGCCCGGGCGAAGACGCGATGACGCTCGCCTCCCATGCGGCGGCTCATGGAGTACTGCACCGGCCCGAGGGGTTTCCCCTCCAGGCCGCACTGCGCGAACCACCCGGGAGGCGTTTCCCAGAGCACGGCCCCGTTCTCGCCGAGGACGCAGGCCCGCGTCCCGGGCGCCAATGCGCGGTCGTTGATCCTCGAACGAAGGCGGCCGCCCTCCTCCGCCGCGTCCATGAGCAGGTCCCGGCTCTGGGTCTGGAGGGACGCATCGAGGGCGTCGAGATCCCGCTGCTCGATGGCGCGGACCATCCAAACGCCGAAGAGCAGCAAGACGAGCGCCTCCACGGGGAGGGTGAGGAGAAGCAGGTAGGCAAGAAGGCCCATGGGAGCGCGCTTCACACCTTCTCCTCCGCCTCGAGGCGGTAGCCCATGCCGCGCGCCGTGTGGAGCAGGCGCGGCTCGCCGCCCGCCTCCATCTTGGTTCTCAGGGCGTAGACGTAGTGCTCGATGACGTTGGAGAACTTCTCCCAGTTGTAGTCGTAGAGGTGATCGAGAAGCTCGGTCCTGGAGACGACGGCCCCGGGCCGGTAGGCCAGGTACTCCAGCAGGCGGTATTCGAGGGCCGGAAGGTCGAGGGACCTGTCCCCCCTCGTGACCCGGTGGGTGCGCGTATCGATGCGCAAATCGCCCACCTCCAGGACCGGCGCGGGGTGCTCCCGGCTCCGCCTCACCAGCGCCTTGCAGCGGGCCAGCAGCTCCCCCGTGTCGTAGGGCTTCACGAGGTAGTCGTCGCATCCGTAGTCGAGGCCCCGGACGATCTCCTCCGTGCCGCCCAGCGCCGTGAGCACCAGCACTGGAATGCGGCTCCCCGATTCCCGAAGGTTCCGGAGCACTTCCATGCCGTCCAGGCCGGGGAGCATCCGGTCGAGGAGCAGCAAATCGTAAGGCTCGCCCGATTCGAGGCGCTCCCACGCCTCCTTCCCGTCGTGGAGCACGTCTGCGGCGAAGGTGGGCACCGACTCCAGCGCGCGCTTCAGATTGCGCGCCAGCCGCACCTCGTCTTCGACGATCAAGGCTCTCATGATGGTTGCACCCTTGCCGCGGATTCGGGGCTCAATCCAACGTTGATGAACGCTGCACGATACACTCTCCATTGTACAGATTATTCACAATATCGCAGGCTTCTCCGATATCCGCCTGCCCGGCGACGGCCGGAATCCATCGGGAGGAACCCGGGTGCAACGGTAGGCGAAACGTGACTTCAGGGCCAGGAACTTCGATTCGTACCACCTGAATGAAACCTCACTGACCAAAAGGGTAAAGGAGGTGACAACGAAAGCGCGGACAAGAAATGCGAAGGAAGGAGAGCCCCCTATCTCCAGAGGTGACCGCCCGGTCAACGTCAGAGATTAATCATATGCTTGTATGGCGAATACATGGATCAGATAGATGCAGTAGCTCCTCCTGCCGATATAGAATAGCGGTCCGATCCCCGTCACCCGAAGGTGTTCTCTGGAACCCACCAACAGGGAGATGCCGAGCAGGCCGCCAAAGAACAATGCCGCACAGAAGAACTGAACGGCGGAGCCCGCCGCGGATCGACGATCCAATGCCCCGAAGGGAATTGCAATCAGGAACACCGCGATGGAGCAGGCAAGCAGTGAAACAGACAGTGCGGCGAAGCGCTGGCGTGTGCAGAAGGGCGATCGTATCAGCAATGCGAGCATCGCTCCGCAGATCAGCCCATCGAGACGGAACCAGATCGATACATAGATGACCGTCTCCCTAATATCCATGACCGAAACCGCGAGAGCCCTGGCTGCAGGCTGCATGATGAGAATGGCCACCAGAATCGGCAGCAGGAAAGACCGGTTGATGAACCGCAGAAACAACGGCCATAACAGGTAGAACTGCTCCTCGATCGCAAGCGACCCCAGGATCCCTAGAGATGGAGCGACCTGATGGCCGAAGATCATCGCCAGGTTCGATAGATAGACGATGCTGAGCAGAAAAAACCCCAAGGAGATCTTGCATTTCGCCAGCATCAGAATGAACGAGACGGCCAGGAGGACCAGGTAATACAGTGGAAGGATGCGGAGCATCCTTCGCATGAAGAATCGCCTGTAATAGGCTCCCGGCTCGAGATGGATCGAATCCAGGAGGTTTCCCGAAATTAGAAAGCCGGAGAGCACGAAGAAAAGGTCGACGCCGATCCAGCCGGCTCTGGAGAACGAATAGAGGAGGGAAGGCAAAGAGCCGGGCGGTGCCTCCACTCCGATGAAGGCCAGATGATAGACGAAGACCAGGAGGATGGCGATGCCCCGAAGCGCGTCGCATTCCGGCATATGTGCCCTGAATAGGCCGTTCGTTCTCTTCTGGTCTAAGGGACCGTCACATCCATTCATATCGAGGCCTCCATCCGCACCCGAACCGGCTCTCCTCTGCCAACAGTCTGCGAAGGGGAAGATGAGGTGAAGATGATTTCCGAGGGATTCTTCGGCAGATTCCCATGATTGCCCTTGACTCCACCCATCTTCGGCAACAGACTGGAGCCAAGGCGGAACCGCCCGACACCATGAATCTCAGCAGACCGGGTTCCGGGGAATGCGGATAATCCACCGGAGGGGGATGCGATGCTCTTCGATTTCAGGCGGATCCTGTCCGTTCTTTTTACGGCGGTTCTACTGCTGGTTGGCCTGTCGGCCTTCGGCGCCAATCCCCTCACCTTCGAGGAGCGGGTGGCGGCCCAGGAGGCCATCGAGCGGGTGCAGTACGAGCAGCGGATCTGGCCCGACGTGAACCCCGGCCCCAAGCCGCCATTCGAAGAGGTCATGCCTCGATCGGTGCTCGAAGCCAAGGTCACGGACTACTTGAAGAAATCCGCGGCCCTGGATGCCTACTGGCGGCGGCCCCTGACGGCCGGGCAACTCCAGGCCGAGATGGACCGCATGGCGCGGAACACGCAGGCCCCGGACGTGCTCAGAAAGCTCTTCCAAGCGTTGGACGACGACCCCCGCCTCATCGCCGAGTGCCTGGCCCGCCCCGTCCTCGCCGACCGCCTCATCCGCAACTGGTACGCCTTCGACGATCGATTCCACGGCGATCTCGAGCGGGAGGCCCGGGAACTGCACGCTATGCTTACGCCGGAGAACTTCGAGGCGCTGGGTGGGCAGCGTTGCAGGCCGGTTCGGGCGGAACAAAGCGACAGCGGTATGCCCTCCCCTCCCCCGGATGAACTCAAGACACTCGCGCTCGATAGAGACGAATTGGCCGATCTCGCCCAGACCTTTCCGCCGCCGGGGAAAATATCGCCCGTGAAGGAAACGCGGGAGGCATTCACTGTTCGTTTCACCGAGCGAAGCACAGAGCAAAACCTTATGGGCGCCGAGATTACATTCCCAAAGACCTCTTTCGATGATTGGTGGGGTGCAGCTTCGGCAGCCATGAATTGGAATATGCGTCAGGTGAGAAGGGGCTCATTCCAACTTCCGGCCATTGCTGCAGGTCTTCGCGCCGCAAGGGGAGGTAATTCCTGGCTGGACAGCCCGGCCCTGACCTTCCCCTGTCCCAGGGGACGGCTTCGACATACCGCCGTATGGACGGGCTCGGAAATGATCATCTGGGGAGGGGATGATGGGGATGACTGGTACTGGACCAACACCGGAGGACGATATTCTCCGGATATGGACACATGGAATCCTACATCGACGGGAGAGGGCTGTCCGACGGGCCGGCAGCATCATACCGCCGTATGGACGGGCACGGAAATGATCATCTGGGGTGGCACAGCCGGAGACAACAGCGGAGGCCGCTACGACCCGGCCACTGACATCTGGAGCCCGACGTTCACCGGCACTTCATGTCCCGTCCGCCGATCTCAGCATACCGCCATCTGGACGGGGACCGAGATGATCGTTTGGGGCGGGGGCGACAGTTTGTCCTACTCGGACGGAGGGCGCTACAACCCTGATGATGATACCTGGATCGCAACTTCGACCGGTGATCACTGCCCAATACGCCGATATGGCCACACGGCTGTCTGGACGGGTTCCGAGATGATTGTCTGGGGGGGCTATGGGTCCGGTTCCGAAAACAGCGGTGGACGGTACAATCCCGACACGGATACCTGGCTTGAAACATCGACGGGAGACGGCTGCCCGCAGGCACGCGATAGTCATACCGCCGTTTGGACCGGTGCCAAGATGATCATCTGGGGGGGAGATTTTAGAAACGACGGTGGTGTCTACGATCCCCAAACAGACTCATGGATGTCCACCTCCACCGGAAGCGGATGTCCATGGGGCGGTAGCGATCACTGTGCGGTATGGACCGGGGAGGAGATGATCATATGGGGGGCGGGGACCGATGACGGCAAAGGCGTCGGAGGCCGATATGATCCGCTGACCGATACTTGGGAAGCCACTTCGACGGAGGAAGGATGTCCGACGAGCAGAAGCTACCCTACTGCCGTATGGACGGGCGCGGAAATGATCGTTTGGGGAGGTGATTATTCCGATTGTCTGTACACGGGAGGGCGGTACGATCCCTGGACGGATACCTGGGTTCCTACATCTACGGGGGCCGGATGTCCCGATTCTCGAGAGAACCCGACGGCGATATGGACGGGGACGGAGCTGATCGTCTGGGGAGGGCGGAACGGAGCACAGCTCTGGGACACGGGCGGTCGGTACGATCCTGTAACAGACATATGGACTCCCACCCGCACTGGCGGCGATTGCCCGTCGGAAAGGACGGATCATACCGCCGTCTGGACGGGGACGAAGATGGTCGTGTGGGGAGGGGTGGGTTCAGATAGCTATCTCAGCGACGGAGGAAGATACAATCCGTCCACGGATAACTGGAAGCCCACCGCCACGGGCGGAAACTGTCCGGAGGCCAGAACCGGCCATTCGGCCGTATGGACGGGTGACCACATGATCATTTGGGGGGGCAGGATTAACGGCCCCTACCTCGATACCGGTGGGCTGTACGATC
>Ga0180429_10005091_pt1 | contig 10449 bp, 8 predicted proteins | sample SS_ome_FD_132428 | JGI IMG/M metagenome (GOLD analysis project Ga0180429, IMG submission 132428) | Hypersaline lake sediment archaeal communities from the Salton Sea, California, USA - SS_1_S_1 metaG | ecosystem: Environmental > Aquatic > Non-marine Saline and Alkaline > Hypersaline > Sediment ...
GGTTATGCTTGGGGCAGGCGTCCATGCCGCTACCGCACAGGGCGCATCGAGCGATAAGTCCGCGGCTTACTACCAGGAACCGGCGAGAAAACTGCCCGTAAAGCAGTGTGATGTCGTCGTGGCCGGTGGTGGAACGGCCGGTGTGGTCGCGGCGCTGGCGTCGGCGCGCCAGGGGGCAAAAACCGTGCTGATCGAAAAGAAGGGATACCCCGGCGGAACCGTCACCGAAGGGGGGACCGCCTTGCACAGCTTCTACAATCTATGGAAGGCTTTCCCCAACGCTAAGAAACGCCAGGTCGTCAAGGGAATCGCCCAGGAGATAATCGACCGCCTCGCGAAGGTCGGCGCCACCACCGGGCATGCCGAGATGACAAAAGGGTTCAACTACGATTCGATGTGTACGGCGATCGACACCGAAATGTACAAGCTCGTTACGTTCGAGATGCTTGTCGAGTCCGGCGTGAACGTGTGTGTGGGGACCATGCTGGTTGATGCGATAAGGGACGGTTCGAGAATCAAGGGAGTTATCGCCGAAAGCCGCTCCGGGCGCGAAGCGATCTTCGCCCGATCGTTCGTCGACTGCACGGCCATCGGCGACCTGGCCGCACGGGCCGGGGCGGAATACACCGAGCCAAATGACTACTCGGTGGCAAACAGCATTGGCGTGGCCAATGTGAGCGTCGAGAAGTACCACGAGTTCCTCAAGTCCGCCGGCGCCTTAAAGGAATACAGCGAGGGTATGCGCAGCGGTAAACCCGGGAAGATCGTCAGACTGCACGCCGACTGGCGAAAACTGCCCGCTGAGTTCAGGGCGGCGGCTGGGAAAATCGGAATGTCGGTCGTTATCACAACCGTACACGACGACTATTTCATGTTCATCAAGCTGAACTGTCGGATACCGGGCAAACCGACGGACCGGGACGCGGTGACCAGGACGGAACTGGAACTGAGGAAGCGCCAGGCCAAAGCGATACAGGTCCTGCGGAAATTCGTCCCGGGATGCGAAAAGGCGTTCATCGCCCGGACCAGCCCTACTCTCTGCATCCGGAGGGGGAGGCGGATTGTCTGCGACTACGACATTACGCACGAGGACGTTATTGGAGGCAGGCACTTCGCCGACGACATTATGGTGTACGGTTTTCACGACAGCGCGCCGCGATACCAGATCGCCAACGGCGGCACGTACGGGATTCCGTACAAGGCGCTCCGCGCAGCGAAGATCGATAACCTGCTGGTCGCCGGGATGATGATCACTTCCGATCACCGGGCACACATGTCCACGCGGAATACTGTATGCTGCATGGGCCAGGGCCAGGCCGCCGGAACGGCCGCTGCGCTCTGTGCGGCAAGGAAGTGCGGTACGCGACAGCTTCCATACAACGAACTGAGAAAAGCCCTCGAAATCGGTGGAGTCTACTTCGAGCGTTAGAAGAGTTGAAAATTAAGGAAGCAAACGTTGTGTCATTTGAGGCGGTATTGTTGTTATCGGCAGGAGCCTTTCCGGGTGCCGACGACAAACCCCGAATCGATAAGGACGGGCGGGAGATTCTGTTCGACGGATAGGACCTCAGCGCCTCGTCGGATTGCGGGAAATCGATGAGGTTGTAATCGTCGGTCCGGCTGAACACCACCGTGGTTGTCCGTCCGGTCGGCTTGCAGGCGGTCGAGATATGGGCATAATTACCGCCAGGTTATTATCTTTCAAACACAGACAAGTCGGGAGAAATCATGCTGGAGAAGGTATTCAAACTCAAGGCGAGGGGCGCCAGCGTCAGGCGCGAGATCATCGCCGGCGTCGTGACGTTCCTGACGATGAGCTACATCATCTTTGTCAATCCTGACATTCTGGGCAAGACCGGTATGGACACCGACGCCCTGATAGGCGTTACCATACTTGCCTCGGCACTGGGTACGCTGCTGGTGGGTCTGTGGGCCAACGTGCCGTTTGCGATGGCGCCGGGAATGGGGCTCAACGCGTTCTTTACGTATACGCTCGTCATGGGCCAGGGAGTCAGTTGGCAAGAGGCCCTTGGCGTGGTGTTCCTGTCGGGAGTGGTCTTTCTGCTGCTGACGCTGGTTGGTGCGCGCGAGAAGATTGTGGCCGCCATTCCGCTGTCGCTTCGCCTCGGCGCGGCGGCGGGGATCGGTCTTTTCATCACTTTCATCGGCCTGCAGAAGCTCGGGGTCATCGTGGACAATCCAGCCACGCTGGTGGGCTTGGGGGCGTTTGACGCGAAAGTCGGTCTGGGCATACTGGGCCTGGCGGTCATGTGCGTGCTGACGGTTCGCAAGGTCAGGGGGGCGATTCTGATAGGCATCATACTGACCACTGTGATCGGCGCGTTTGTCGGGCAGGTGGATGTTTCGTCCCTCGCCAAGAGCGGCGTGGTTTCTACGCCTCCGTCCATAGCTCCGATCCTTCTGAAGCTCGACATTCTCGGTGCAATGCGGATTTCGCTTATCGGCGCGATATTCTCGTTCATGTTCGTCGACCTGTTCGATTCGGTGGGTACGATAGTAGCCTGCAGCCACGAAGCGGGACTGATCGACAGTGGGGGGGGGATCCGGAAGATCAACAGGATGCTGCAGGCCGACGCTATTGCGACGGTGGCTGGGGCGATGCTGGGCACGAGCACCACCACGACGTACATCGAATCCGGTGCGGGTATCGCCGAAGGCGGGCGGACGGGCCTGGCGTCGGTGGTTACCGGCCTGCTGTTCCTGGCGGCGCTTTTTCTCACGCCGCTGATTGGTATCGTTCCGCCGTTCGCGACGGCCGGGGCGCTGATTATGGTGGGCGTTTTTATGTTCCGAAACATTCGCGAGATCGACCTGTCGGACTTCACCCGGGCAATGCCCGCCTTCCTGACGATCGTACTCATGCCGCTGACATACTCGATAAGCACGGGCCTGGCGTTCGGGTTTGTGGCGCACATCGTGCTGACCGTTGCGGCCGGTCGGGCCAGGAGCGTTGGAGTGGTGATGTGGATTATCGGCGCGCTGTCATTGGCGGACATCATGATTCGAACCGGTCTGCTGGAGGCCATCCGAAATTGCATGCAGTGATCCGGTGTTCTCTGGAAATCAACAGGCCCGCGGTGCTATGCCGCGGGCCTGCTCGCTTTGTCTTCACATTTTCGCCTGCCGGTAAGGCGAACTGTTTGCTTGAGGCCGGTGTCGTCCCGGCTTCATTTACCCATTGGCGTGGTGACAACCGCCGGTTTGTCCTTGTACCGGTCAACCACTTCCTGGGAAGCAATTTGCTTGAGCGTTCTTACGCCGATGAGTTTCCCGAATACGGGGGCTGTCACTGTTACCGCGACTCTCGTGCTATCCGGTGATGCGCCTCTTGGTACACTCCCTGTGTACGCACATACACCGCCTCAGCCATATTTCATGTTGGTCGATGAAGCGACTGTCGCACCGTTCAACATGGTCACCGTTGGCGGTCTGATATTGCCCCCCCGCGTGAAGTTCAGAGGCCCGTAAATCTCAGAACCCGATCCGACTATCGACACCGAGGAGGCGGACAATCCGACCTTGCCGTTCCCGTAGCGGGCCGCGAAGTTCAGGCGAACCGGTTTTCCGATCCGGAGGGTGTTTATCATTCCATCCTTGATGTCGTACTGAGGGGTGGCGCGACCGGGGCGGAAGGTCAATGTCGTCGAACTGCGGGAGACCACGCCGTAGACCAGCATGTACGGACCGGCCGGTATCCCCGCCAAACCATCTGTCCTGACATCAAAAGCGCAGTCCTTTCCGGCGAGCACCAGGGACTGCATCGTATTGGCGGGGAAGATCGCCCTGACCTGCCCGAGGGCGGCGTCAGAGACTCGCTGGTAATCTATGCTCGATCCATCTTCCGCCACCTTGAGGCGGTAGAGTTCCTTTCCGATCCGGTGCATCGTTCTCAGCGGGATGGCCGCACCACTACCGCCGATCAGGATTGCATCGCCACCGCGCCCGCTCGGGGTTTGGCTGAACTTACCGTCCATGTCATCGTCGAGTATGCGCACCGGGATCCCGCCCAACGCGCCTTTCATACTCGAGCGAATCAGCGCCTGGCCCCAGCAGGATACGGTCGTCCTGTTGTAGCTGGCAATGAGGTTAACCAGGCGGATGACATACGACTTGCCGTTTGCCTTGCCGGAGATCAGCATCGTCTTGGCCAGGGGGATCGGCGACCATTCGGTCTTTGAGATGGTCCCGTCACCGCTGCGGTCGAAACCCAGATAGATAGTTCTCCCGCTGACTCGGGCCGAGGTCTTGATTGTCGTCCCGGCGACCTTGATTCCCATGCGGGACGATGAGCTGCCCACGCTGAAACGGTTGTAACCCGATGCCCAGGCGGGTGTTCTGGCTCTGGCGGCGCCTCTGGAGTCATACGTCAACTTGATCGTCCCGCTGGATGCGGCTTTCGCTGCGCCACGGGTCAGGCTCGTTGCCGCCAGAAGCACCATTGTTCCCAGAGCGGCGATGGTGAGATGTCTCATGATGGGATTTCCTTCAAAAGGTAGATCAACGCAAAGGACGCCTGCGACTGCAACATTTCAATTATAGAGATGTCGAAACCCTATTGCAATAGTGGGTATTGACGGATGCCATTATTATTGATCGCCCGCGGTGCATATAACCGTGAAATCGTTGGGCAGATAATCGTCTATTAGACGTATCTTGCAGTTCATGGGTTCCATGATTTCCATCACCGCCTGCGGATCGTAGTATGCGCAGTGCGGATATCGCATTTCGCAGCGGGCATGCAGGAGGTTCACAACCATATGTTCTTTCGAAAGTTCCAGCATCCGCCGCAGCGCCTCGGGCAGGAATTCGGTGTTGTTGCCCAGTTCCAGATTCAGCGTTCCCGAACAGAAAACCACGTCAAAATGTCCCCCGACGACCATGGCGCTGCCGTCGGGATCGAAGATATCTCCGCACACGAATCGGGCATCGGGGTGCTTCTCGGCTGCCGATGCGGTCATCTCGGGCAGCAAATCCACGCCGCAATAATCCGCCTCGATACCCCGTCCCTTGAGATATGCCCACAGATCGCCCAGCCCGCAGCCGACATCCAGTAATGTCCGCCCCGCCAGCGGGACGTTATCAGCCAGCACGGCGAACCGGACCTGTTGGGCCTCAGCGCTTGACCAATCGACCACATCGTAGTTTTCCCGACCGCTGACGATCCGCGGTTGGTAGTGGCGTCGTATGCGCTGCGATTTCGTCATTTTCGTACTCTGTGCTTTCAGCTCTCAGTGTAGATTCTCGCGTTTGCGATGAGATCATTATAGAAATCATCTCCGCCCAGTGCGACTGCCCACGGCCAGACCGCGCCGCGCGAATCCCAGTAGTCCAGTTCGGTCGTATGCAGGTCGCTTGCGATCTGCTCGACGGTAGCTTCCAGGATGCGGGCGCCGAGTTGCCTGCTTTGCTTCGACAGGCTGCGGATCTCCGGGCACTTGGGATCCGTCCGGGCCAGGTCGCGCCGCGCGGCGTCCAGTTGGTTTATCTCTTCCAGCATCTTACCGCAGGTCCGCTCCCGCCATCGGCGGCGCCCCTCGTCCGTTCGGAAGGACTCCAGGCGCTCCCGGGCATCGGCGATCAACCCCCGCCAAGCTGTGCCCAGCCGGCTGGCGGGCACGACGTCGGCCTCCATCGCGCCTCTGAGATACTCCGGCAGGCGGATTGGCGTTTCGATAGTAGCCAGGGCGTCGAGGAATCCCAGGCGAACGCGCACGATCGGTTGAAGTTCTCCGGGCATGAACCCCGCTTCGGTGAGTTTTTCGGCCAGGCGGTTTGAGGCGGGCATGTACAGCGATCCGCGGTAGGGCAGCGCCAGGGCTCGCCCGCCCGATCCGATGCGGGCCTGCATCACAAGCACCATTGCCTTGCCCGCCAGCGCGACCACGCCGGCGTCTTTGAGCCTGCCCGTCGGTATCCGCCCGCTGCCCGGCAGGTTGAAATGCATGTCGGCGATCTGCAATCCTCCGCCTCGCAGAAACACACCGCTTCGAACCACGTGTCCGTCGCGAGCGATAGTAGCGAAAAACGGCAGTTCGCCGCGCCCGATGTCAAGCAGGCGTTGCGGTTGCTGCGTCTCTTCGATCGCCGAGTTATACAGACCGGCCGCTTCGTCGTATCGGGCGGTGAATACCTCCAGCAGCGCCGTCTGCGCCGCATCACGCCCGCAGGCGAACAACTCTGAGGTTAGCCCCAGCGATATTGGCGGTTGCGCGTATCGGACCAGCCATCTGCGGTAAAGCTCCACAAGCGCCCCGTTGTCACCGGAGGCCTCGATCAGTTCAGCCAGCACGCTCCGCTGAACATCGATCCAGCCCGCGACGCGCCAGTGTGCTTCGACGCCCTCAAACGCATCGAGCATGTCCCGGCGGGCGATATCGATCATCTCGCCGAGGAACCCCGCCGTCTGCGATACGCCCAGGTCGCCGATCACCCGGTGCAGGTTTCGGTTCTGGAAGTAGCTCGCCGCGATAAGCTGCCAGTTGTCGCTCGGTGAGAACCGGTCGTACAGGTCGTCAACCGAGCAGCCGAGTTTACCGGCCAGCACGTTGGTCTTCATTCCCGTAAACGGTTCAAACCGGCGGATTTCGACCGGTTGGCGGCCCAGGAAGTTAAAGTAGAATATCGCAGCCCCCCAGTCGGCCGCCCCACCGCGATAGAAGCGTTCGCGCGCCATCCGCATTTCCCCCTCCGCGGTTTCATCTTCGACTTGCGCCCCGATAGCCGTAAACGCCACGTCTATATCTTCGATGCAGTGACAGACCGAATGCCCGTCATGGGCAAGCGCCTGGAGCTTGGGCAGGACATCCCAGAAGGTGTGGCTGTTCTGGTCGATGCTGATCAGTTCCATGGTCTACACCACCGGTCGCATCGCAAGGGCGGCAAGGTCCGGACACAGCGTCGCGGTGTAGCTGCAGCGCACCAGTGTCTCGAGGCACAGATCGGTGATCTTGTCGCTTTCATCCATGCCCACGTACACCCGCAGCACGTCTCCGCCGCGTGTGTGAAGCCGCACCGGCCGGTCGTTGCTTGTATACTCGGCCCCCCATCCGAATCTCTTGGCCGCCAGGATTGCTGCAGACGCCGAGCCCGTACCGCAGGCCAGCGTCTCGGCCTCCACGCCGTACTCGTACGTCCGGATCGCAAGTTCGCCCTCGGAGAGTACCTGGACGAAGTTTACGTTTACCCCCCGCGGCTGGTCGAAACACTCGTGATGTCGCAGCAGTGGACCGAGGCGCCCGACCGGCGCCATATCCACGTCATCAACATAAACAACAAGATGTTCGCATCCGGTGACGATGTAATCGCAATTAATCAGTTCGCCGTCGACCTGGACCCTCAGGTCCGTTTGCGTGCCTTCGGGCAGGGGGATGCAGACCCGCGTGTAGCCGTCGTCTACATTCTGTCCGAGCACCACACCGGCGGCCGTCAGGACGCGAACCTCACCGTCGCCCACCATTTCTTCTATCCGCGCCCAGCGAATGAAACACGCCGTACCGTTCCCGCACAAAGTCGATTCCGTACCGTCCATTTCCAGGAATTTGGCTGCAATGTCAGCGACCCCTTCGATCTCCGGTTCAGCCGCAAAGACAATACCATCGGCGCCGACCCCCAAGCCTCTCCGGCACAGCGTACGCGTGAAATGCGCCAACCTTTTCTGCGGAACAAGAATCTCATCAAACCGACCATCACGATTGTCCATACAAAGAAAATCGTTCCCGCTACCGGAAAGTTTGCTGAACTTGACTTCATTACCCATTTTCAATAAATCCTGACAGTTAATTGCTGACATTGTAGGCGGAGGATGGGGGATTTGATAGCTTCCTCCCGTGAAATAGCCTGTCGTTATGGTGTTAAATCCAAATCATCGGGCGGGATTTGACGGGTGGGGCGGTTGTGTGTAGAATTTCCGTGAACCCATATTTGAACTCGGTAAAGCAACAGGAGAACACCAATGCCTGAAGACCAATACGACAAGTATTCGAAAATGCTTGAACTTCTCGAAAATGGCGCCAAACTGGCCGAGGAACTGGCGGAGAAGGGACAGAATGTCATCCAGATGGAAGACTGGACCGACCAGATCAGAATGATCGATATGGCAATCGATTACGGAAATCCCGAACTGACAAAACGCGCAATCGCTCTGCGTGAAAGGCTCGAACGCCTGAAACCCTGACGGTATGACAGTTGTCCCTTCGACCCCTTCGACAAACCTTCCTTCGATCCACCAGGCGGACTCAGGGTTTACGACAGGGCAAGCAGCTCAGGATCGAGCAATAATTGGCGGCGACAACGGCATGGTGTTTACTAAGAACACATGCCAATCTTGGTACTCCTGACCCGGATATTTCACCATGTTTTCCGCGTTGGATAGAGAACTTTCCTTGCGGATTCGATAATTTTGAATGCTCTGGGTTGACTTCTGCGCGCCAGTTTCTAAGCTACTGAATCCCGGAGCATTTGTATTTAGCTTCGCTGCCCGCGGCCGTGGCGGAATTGGCAGACGCGCAGGCTTCAGGTGCCTGTGTCCTTAGGGACGTGGAGGTTCGACTCCTCTCGGCCGCATTTGCCGCTCTTGCGGGGGTTTTCCAGATTGTCTTCGCTCAGCTTACCCCATGTACCATCCGCCATCGACTCTTAGTGTCTGGGCGGTTATGTATTCGTTTTGGCAGAGGAAGATGACGGCTGCGGCGATATCTTCAGGCCGGCCCGTTCGTTTCATGGGCACTTGGGCGAGTACACGCTGCTTTTTGTCTTCGGAGATATTCTCTTCCCACAGGATTGCTCCGGGTGCGACGGCGTTTACTCGGATGTTCGGGGCGAGTGCTTTTGCGGTGGACTTGGTCAGCGCCATCAGGGCGGCCTTCGAGGCGCAATAAGCGGGCAGGTTGGCTCGGGGGGCTTCGGCGGATATGTCGGTTATGTTGACGATCGCCGAGCCTGGTGGCATGAGGGCAATCGCATGGTGGATACAGAGAGCGGCGGCGCGAGCGTTTACGGTCATTTCGCGGTCCCACGCCTCGGCGGTGAGTTTGGTGATAGGTGTTTGGTGGTATACTGAAGCGTTATTAACCAGCACGTCGAGCGGTTTGTGGGTGTTGTCGAACATTTCGGCGATGCTGGCGAACATTGCTTCGATCTGGTCGTCGCGGGCGAGGTCTGCGCAAGTGAGTTCGGCGCGTCGGCCTATGTCTGCGATCGTGGCGGCCGTCGCCTGGGCGTCGTCTTCGGAGCGGTTATAGTGAACGATCACATCGGCGCCGGCCCGGGCGAGCGACAGGGCGATAGACCGTCCCACGCGCTTGGCTGCGCCGGTAACCAGGGCGATTTTTCCGTTCAGGTTCATCGTAAAACCGAAGCAAAAATCCCGCGGCGCTCAAATTTTGACCTTGAACATCTCGCCTTTCTTCAGGTCGAGGCAGAACGCGGCGAGAAGTTGGGCGGTATTCTGCAGGTCGCGGAGGTCGAGCATTTCGACCGTCGTGTGCATGTACCGATTGGGTATGCCGAGAACGGACGACGGGACGCCGCCGATCTTGTTGTGAATCGACATTGCATCCGTCCCGCCGGTGAGGCTGAAGGCCTCGATCTGGAGATTGATTTTGTTCTTTTTTGCGATGTTTCGGATACGTTTGACGAGCACGGGATGGTGTTCGCGGCCTATTGTTATGCTGGGTCCGTTGCCCATTTTGATCTCGCCGTGCTGCTTGGCGTCGATTCCCGGTGTATCGGTGGCGTGCGTGACGTCTATTACGATTGCAGCATCGGGTTTGAAGTTGACCACATTCATCTGTGCCCCCGCGCCTCCGACTTCTTCCTGGACGCTGCTGCAGGCGATTACGGCGCACTGAGGTTTTTTCCTCGCTGCCCTTACCAGGCGGATTGCTTCAATGGCCGCCCATGTGCCCACACGGTTGTCGAACGCTCTGGCGACGCCGATGTTCTTGTCGAGCATCTCGAAACTGTCGACGAAGGTGATCGGGTCGCCAACGGAAACTCGTCTCTTGGCGGTTTTTCCGTCTTTGGCGCCGATATCGATGAAGCACTCGTGCATCTTGGGGGCCTTGGCGTCTTTGGTTCGTTCCTGGAGATGGATTGCCGTTGCGCCAATGACCCCGCGTACAATTCCTTTGGCAGTGTATATGTCGACTCGCTTGGTCCGTACTACCGCCGGGTCCACACCACCGATCCGCTGGAAGTATATGAAGCCCTTGTCGTCGATATGCTTTACCATCAGTCCGAGTTCGTCGGCGTGTCCGTCGAGCATGATCCGCGGGGAGCCGGCGGGGTTGAGGATCGCCACCGCGTTACCGTAGCTGTCAGTGTGGACTTCGTCTGAATACTTGCGGGCATATTCGGACCAGACCTTCTGTCCGGGCGATTCGAATCCGCTGGGAGATGGTGTTGTCAGGAGCTTTCGGAGGAATTCCA